>Ga0164290_1001282_pt1 | contig 41766 bp, 42 predicted proteins | sample Micstemetagenome_FD_108782 | JGI IMG/M metagenome (GOLD analysis project Ga0164290, IMG submission 108782) | Contaminated culture microbial community from soil near Moab, Utah, USA - Microcoleus steenstrupii SON62 (Illumina Assembly) | ecosystem: Environmental > Terrestrial > Soil > Soil crust...
AACCGAGCATGCCGGCGGCCGCGGCGAGGTGGGTCGTCGCGAAGGCGTTGATCGCCAGATCTCCCACCGCGAGCGCCGAACCCGCGTTGAACCCGATCCAGCCGAACCAGAGAAGGCCGGCGCCGAGGAGCGTCGTGGTGAGGTTATTGGGCAGAATCGGCTCGCGGTGCTCGAGGGCGCGCCGACGTCCAAGGACGAGACAGGCGGCGAGCGCCGAAGCGCCGCTGGCGAGGTGGACGACGGTGCCACCCGCGAAGTCGAGGGCTCCCTTCTTGAAGAGCCAGCCGTCCGGGTTCCACACCCAGCAGGCGACCGGTGCGTAGATGAGCAGCGACCAGAGGGTCGTGAAAATCACGTATCCCGAGAACTTCATTCGCTCGGCGATGGCGCCGGAGATGAGAGCCGGGGTGATGACCGCGAACATCATCTGGAACAGCATGAAGAGGCCGTTCGGGATGGTCGCCGTGGGGTTGTTGTCCGCGTCGACGAAGTAGGGGTAGGGGGCGTTCATCGCCACGCCGTTCCCCATCAGGAACTCGAACCCTCCGAAGAAGCCGCTTCCACTCTTACCGAAGGCAATCGAGTAGCCGACCACCAGCCAGAGGATGCTGACGACGCCCAGCATGATGAACGACTGCAGGAACGTGCTAAGCACGTTCTTGCGGCGAACCATGCCGCCGTAGAACAGCGCGAGCGCGGGCGTCATGAGAAGGACGAGTGCCGTCGAGATGGCGACCCAGGCGGTGTCCGCTTTGTCCATCGCCCACTCGGGCTTGGGAGCCGCGGCGTCCTGTCCGAACGCGGCGACCGCCGTACACAAAAACGCGCCAGTCAAGAGCGCGCGACCGTTGAGCATGAGAATCCTCCGGTAGCAGTAGTGTGCCCGCGCCCTTGCGGTCGGACCGCATTTTAAGGCAACTCGGTCGCTTAACCAAGAGGAATTCTCAAGGGATTTCTCATCCCGAGAAGAACCCGGTAATTGGGAGAAAAGGGGAGTTCCGACGCAAGCCCTGCATCCTATATCAACTTGCAACTGCAGGCAAGGGCATTAGCAGCGGGAATATTCCGAGTTCCCGCTCTGGCTTGGGAACGGAGTCGCTCCTACCATGCCCGCACCCCACACCGGGGTGTTAAACCAATGCTAAGTCACAACCGAATACCGCTCGCGCGATCAATGATGCTCGCAGCTCTCACGATTCTCAGCATCAAATCCGCGAACGGAGCGGACGACTTGCTGAAAGACGTCACCATCGGAGGTCACCTCGACCTCTACTACCAGTACAGCTTCAACCGACCGGGCGTGCGCCAAGACCTCGCATTCCGCCAACTCGACGTGCGGCACGACTCGTTCAGCCTCGCGGCGCTGCAGCTGAACATCCTCAGGAAGGCAACGGAGAAGAACCCGTTCGGATTCAACGTTCAGCTGAGCGTTGGGAAGAACACGGACCTGATCCACGTCGCCGAGCCCGGCGGCCAAGACCGATACAAGCTCCTCCAGCAGGCGTACGTCACCTACGCCGTGCCCAGTTCGGGGGCCACGATCGACTTCGGCAAATTCTGCTCGTGGATCGGTTACGAGACGGTCATCAGCCCCCTGAACGACCTGTACTCGATCTCGTTCCTGTTCTACTTCGCCCAGCCCACGTACCACACGGGATTCCGCGCCAGTAGCCCCATTGGCGCCGGTGCAACGGCGAGTCTCTACTTGGTGAACGGCTGGAACGAGGTCGAGGACTCGAACGGGTCCAAGAGCTACGGGGCCACGCTTTCCGTTCCTGTGGGTAGCCGCACGACGGTCACGGCGAACTACTACGGGGGCGTCGAGGGATCCAGTCGTGTCAATGGATTCTTCGGGACCGCGGGCGGGGGCCAGACCGCGCTCTCCCTGGGAGACCTGATCGTGATCCACCAGCTCACGCCCAAGGTCAAGCTCGCGCTCAACGCCGACTACGGAAACGGCAGGGCCGTCGATCCGGGCGACCCGAGCGGCACTTTCCGTGGCTTCGCGGCCTACGCTCGGGTGCAAGCCACGAACAGACTCGCGGCGTCCTTCCGCTACGAGTCCGTCTCGGACCCGGACGGCCTGCGATCGGGGGCGAACTCCCGGTTCGGCTCTATTAGCGGAAGCCTAGAGTACGCGACGAGCCCATCTGCGCTGTTCCGCTTGGAACTCCGGGCGGACAACGCCAACCGCGACGTCTTCGAGGGGGACAATGGCTCACGCAAGACCCGCACCACGCTCACGCTAGCGCACCTCTACAAGTTCTAGGCGAGCAGTTTCTTGCCGGGATCGCGATGCAGCGGTCCCGGTCTATATCGACGGCTCTCGATTTGGTCCACAATGGAGGGGAGAAGTGAAGCGGACGGGCGAACCGGCACGTAATGCCGGATCGTCACGAAACGTAGGACCGCTTTGGAGACACCGATGATCACCCTGACCGATAGAGCCGCTACCGAGCTGAAGGAATTGATTAACGCCGAGCAGAAGGATAATGCCGCGCTCCGCGTGTGGGTCGCGGGCGGAGGATGCTCCGGCCTGCAGTACGGCATGGCGCTGGACGACAACGCCCCCGAGGAAGAGGACAAGGTCTTCGATCAGGGCGGCGTGAAGATTTACGTCGACCCGATCAGCCTCGGCTACATGTCGGGCGCTTCGGTCGACTACGTCGACGACGTGCTCGGCGGCGGGTTCAAGATCGAGAACCCGAACGCCACTTCCGGCTGCGGCTGCGGCTCGTCCTTCAAGACGGCCGACAGCGAAGGTGCCAGCGGCGGCGGCTGCGGCTCCTGCGGCTGCCGATAACTTCGGCATCGTGAATCGTTAGGGGCGAACCGGCCGTGAAGAGCCGCTCGCCTCGGAAACACCCCCTTTGATTCTCTCGAATCAAAGGGGGTGTTTCTTTGTGAAGGGGGTGAGCGGTCCTTCCAGGCCACTCACCGCTTAGACGCGACGACTCGGACTACTTCTTCTCGAGCAACACGTAGTCCAGGCCAAACATGCGGCGGGGTTGCGCCTTGGCGTTCTGACCGACGGTTTCGATCTCGAGGATGACTTCGCCCGCCGGTAGCGTGTGGCGCCCCAGGGAGACCTTCTTCCACTCGATCCCTTCTCCGTAGAAGTCGAACGTGCCGACCTCCTTGCCGTTGAGCCGGATGCGGTGAATTCCGTAGTCCCGGGCGTGGCCGAGGGCGGCGATCACCTCGTAGGTGCCGGCCTCCTTGACGGGAACGCGGAACTTGAGGCGATCGCCCGGAGCCGGGTCGAGCCACCAGAGCTGGCCGTCGCCGGAGAGCTCCCAAAAGCCGCGCTGGATTTCGGTCTTGCCGCCCTTGTGCTCGGCGATCGCGAGCTTCTCCCCCTCGAGAGCGCCGACGACCGGCTTGGGTCGCTCCATGAACGGCGGGAGCAGGAGGTTTCGATCGACGCGCGCCGGTCCGCGCCCGCCCGGCTTCGCGTACCAGAATGCGGTGCGGGCGAAGGTCGCCGGAACGTTCTGCCAGTGCCAGCGCTCCATGTCGAACCGGATCGACTGCGTGAACGGGATCGGGTCGAAGGTCTGCCAGCGGTTGACGTTGGAGTGGCCGAAGTTGCCTGGTCCGTCGCAGCGGTTCTGCGCGTGGAAGGGACGCTGGAAAAGCTCCGGCGAGCACCACGCGTAACCGTAGTAGTCCTCGGTACCCGTCCCGAACGTGCTGGGGAACGGCTCATTGTTGATGTAGACCTTCTCGTCGCCCTCGCCCCACCAAGCCGGCGTTGAGTTGGCGATGTGGAGGTTCGAGCCGACGAAGTACCCCTCACCGGTCGCGGTCATGAAGTTCATGTCCTTGAAGGGCCGGCTCATGCCCCGGTCCGCGGACCACTGAGCGTACAACCGGTAGCTGTCACGCGGGGCGCCGCGTCGAACGCGGGCGACGGCCGTGATCGGCACTTCGACCTTGCCGACGTTCTCGATCGTCAGCCGCATGGAGTCGCTGTACGGCATCGGAAGGTGGCAGATCATCGTGCCGTCCTTCAGGACTTCGAACGGGCGCGACGTGTAGGGGTTTAACCCCGGCGCGGTGCCGAAGAAATCTCCGAGGGGAGTCTCGATGGTCTTCTGGCCATCGAACTCGACGCGCAGGATGAGGCTGCGCAGGACGTTGTGCGGCTGGTGGGGGTCGTCCCACGCCATCGCCTGGATCGTCTGGATGAGCGGGAACGGAACCTGAATCTGAAGGTCCGTGACCGTGCCAGCGCCCGAGAGCCCGATCACGTTCGCGGTCTGTCCGGGTTGGACCTTGCCGGTGAAGGCCGCCTGTCCCGATCGGAGGGCGCCGCTGCTCGGCTTCGTGAGCTGCGTGGCCGTCTGCCGAATGAGGCTCGATTCGCGCGTCAGGTCGGTTGGGCTGTAGGTGCGAACCCGCGCGCCCGCGCCGTAGGTGCGGAATCCGACCTGATAGTACAGGTCCTTGGCGCGGTTGCCGTTGGTGTCGTCGACGGTCACCTTGAGCGACTTGGCGTACGGCAGCGGGAAGTACAGGTTCACGCCCTGCGCCGCCATGTAGGCGTACGGATCCGGGAAGCGCGGGTCCTTGCCCGTCATCAGGGCGGCCATGTCCGCCTCGAGCCGAGGCGTGGTCTCGCCGTCGAAGTAGAAGCGGATGACTCCGGCCGGGTTGGCGCTCCACACGCGGAGGACGGCTCCGGGCCCCTTCACGTCGGCCATGACGTACTCGCGCCGTCCGCCCACGGTCTCGGTGCGGATGAACTTGCCGGCGTCGCCGTTCGCGAACCAGTCCTGCTTAGGCCCCGGATCGGAGGCTCGGTCGTAGCTGCTCGCCTGAGCCGCCGTGTAGGCGGGGCGTGGCGCGCGCGTGAGGTGGTTCAGATCCCACATCTGCGGGAGGAGGGAGCGAACGCTCACCTCTTGAGACGGAGCGACGGCCGCCACCATCAGGAGGGCGGAAATCAGCGAAGTGCGTCGGTGCATGCTGGTTCCAGGTTACATCACGGGGATGCACCGGATCGGCCGGTCCCTTGGTCGGCCGGTCCTTCGGCCGATTCGCGGAAGCGCAAGGATTTGTCGCAGGCATCCGTGGGTGCGGAACGTCCTCTCCTGAGTCACCAGACCCACTCCTGAGGTAAAACGGCATCCCTAAGGAGTCTGAAGAAGAAGTGCCCTACGTTGTAACCGAACCGTGCATTGGCGTGAAGGACAAGTCCTGCCAAACCGTCTGCCCCGTGGACTGTATCTATGACGCGGGCGATATGGTGGTGATCAATCCGGACGAGTGCATCGACTGCGGTCTCTGCGAGCCCGAGTGCCCGGTCAACGCCATCTTCGTCGACACCGACGTCCCGCCGAACTGGAAGAGCTTCATCGAGCGGAACGCCGACGAGGGTCGCAAGCTCGCCAGCGGCTAGCACTCCCGTGAGCGAAGCCGCCAAGAATCCGGCCGAGGACGACGCCAAAGCGATCCTCCAGCGCGCCCAGGATCAGTTCATCCTGGAGTGGGGGCGCATGAGCAGCTCGTGGGGCATCAACCGTACGATGGCCCAGATCCACGCGCTGCTCTTCGTGACCGGCGTCCCGCTCGAGGTGAACGAGATCATGGAGCGGCTCCAGATCTCGCGCGGGAACGCGAGCATGAATCTTCGCGAGCTGATGGACTGGGGCGTCGTCCGCCGCTTCCGTCAGCCGGGTGACCGAAAGGACACCTACGTCAGCGAGACCGACCCGTTCCTCACGCTCGTGAGGATCGTCAAGGAACGGAAGCGCCGGGAGATCGACCCGACGACGGACGCGATCCGAGAAGTCATCGCCAAGCTGCCGGACAACCACTCCAGCGGTGACGTCCGATCCCTTCGGAACCGCCTGCAGGCGCTGCTCGAGATCTTCGACCTTTTCGACGCGGCCTACAAGCAGATCTTTGGTAGCGAAGTGAGCATGGACGAGCTCCAGGCGCTTCTGAAAGAGAACACCACCAACCTCACCCGAGGTTGATTTAGCCGCATTCGCGCTCCACCGGTGCTAGACTCGCGGCCATGCGGGCCAAGGGGAAAGCAGCGAAAGGGCCGGAAGCGGCCACCCAGATTCCGGTGCTGGCGGTGCGAGATGCCGTCCACTTCCCCGGTGTCGTGAACACCCTGCTCGTCGTTCGAGAGCCGTCGCAGCGCGCCTTGCGCAAGGCGCTCGAAGCGGATCACACCGTCATCGTGCTCAGCCAGCGCGACATGGAGATCGAGGAGCCGAGCGCTGCGGACCTGTTCGAGTACGGCACGCTGAGCGAGGCGATGCAATCGATCCCGCTTCCCGATGGCTCAACACGCGTGGCGCTTCGCGGGCTCTCTCGGGTGCGAGCGACCCGCGTGGTGCAGAAAGGCGGCTGCTTCTGGGCGGAGGTCGAGACGCTGATCGACGTGCCGGCGACCGGCACGGAGATCGACGCGATGGAGCGCGCGGCCGTCGAGTCGTTCACCCGCATCGTGGAGCTCAACCCTGAAGTGCCCCCGGAGGCGCTTCAGGGGATCGCGCAGCTGGACAACGCCGGCTACCTCGCCGACACGATTCTGCACCACCTCCCCGCCAAGACCGGCGAGAAGCAGGCGCTCCTGGAGGAGTTGGACCAACGCGCTCGCATGGAAGGCGTCATTCGACTTCTGGCGCGCGAGGAGCAGGTGCTTCAGCTCAACGCCAAAATTCGGCACCGCGTCGAGCTCGAGATCGGCGACAGCCAGCGCGAGTTCTACCTTCGAGAACAGCTGCGAGTCATTCAGGACGAGCTGCGGGAGCGCGAGGACCGAGTCGGGGAGGCGGAGGAGTACCGCGAGAAGATCGAAGCGACCGATATGCCGATGGAGGCGCGGGAGCGCGCGGAATCCGAGATCAAGCGCCTCGACCGGACGCCCGCCGCTTCGCCCGAAGGAATGGTCGTACGCAACTACCTCGACACGCTGGTGTCCCTCCCTTGGTCGAAGCTCAGTGAGGACCGGTTGGAGGTGCGAGCGGCGGCGGAGTTGCTGGACGAGCGGCACTACGGCTTGAACAAGGTGAAGGACCGCATCCTCGACCACCTCGCGGTTCGGCAGCTGCGAGGATCGCTGCGGGGGCCGATCCTCTGCTTCCTCGGTCCTCCCGGCGTCGGCAAGACGTCCATCGGCCGATCGATCGCCGAGGCGATGGGGCGGGAGTTCTTCCGGATCTCCTTGGGCGGCGTGAGGGACGAGGCGGAGATCCGCGGGCACCGGCGGACGTACGTCGGTTCGATGCCGGGGCGCATCCTTCTTGGCCTTCGCGACTGCGGAACCCGTAACCCGGTGATCCTGCTCGACGAAATCGACAAGCTCGCTTCGGGCACCCAGGGCGACCCGACGAGCGCCCTGCTGGAGGCGCTCGATCCCGAGCAGAACGCGCGGTTCAGCGACCACTACGTGGAGGTGCCGTTCGATCTCAGCGCCGTCATGTTCATCGCCACGGCGAACCTGATGGAGAACGTGCCCGCCCCTCTGCGCGATCGGATGGAGATCATCCCGTTCCCGAGCTACACGGACGCCGAGCGCACGGCGATCGCCAAGCGGTTTCTTATTCCCCGCGCGCTCGAGGAGCACGGCCTCAAGCCGGATCAGGTGGAGCTGCCGGATGCCAGTCTCCGGGCGCTCGTCAACGACTTCACCCGCGAAGCCGGGGTGAGAGACCTCGGAAGGCAGATTGCGACGCTCTGCCGCAAGTCGGCCCGCCTCGTGGCCGAGGGGGAGATCAACCGAATCGAGGTGGAAGGAGCGCGGATGCGAGAGTTCCTCGGCCAGCCGCGCTACCGACGCGCGGAGGCGGATCTGGAGGACTCCCTGGGGTGCGCCTGGGGCATGGTCGTGAGCGAGGCGGGAGGCGAGATCATCCCGATCGAGGTGAACCTCACCGCCCCGCTCGGCCCGCGCCCGGAGATGATGCTGACGGGCAACTTGGGAGACGTGATGAAGGAGTCCGCCCACGCGGCGCTAACCTACTTGCGCGCCAGCCTCGGCGATCAAGCCGACATGCGGCGCGACGTTCACGTCCACGTTCCGGAGGCGGCCATTCCCAAAGACGGGCCAAGCGCGGGTCTAACGATCGCCGTTGCGCTCGCCTCGGCCTTCCTCGACCGCCCGGTGCGAGGCGACGTCTCGCTCACGGGCGAGATCACCCTGCGAGGCCGCATCCTGCCGGTGGGCGGGGTACCGGAAAAGGTCCTCGCCGCCGTCCGCCGCGGGCTGAAGCGCGTCATCGTGCCGATGGAAAACGGCCCCGATCTCGAGGAGATTCCCGCCGACGTGCGCGAGAAGATCGAGATCCATCTCGTGGAACGAGCTTCCGAGGCGCTGGAGCTCGCCCTCGGCTCGCCCTCCTGAGCCGCCGTCGTTCCCACCAAGAGGACGCGATTCCTCCGATCGTAGTGCGCAAAAGCCTCGCAGGGAAGACCTTTGGCGAGCCCCTTACTCGCACCCTCAGGAACCCTGAGTCCGGCTATCCTTTCGCACATCCCATGCGCATCGCCGTCTTCAGCACCAAGCCTTACGATCGCACCTACCTCGAGCGGGCGAACGCTTCCCGCGAGCACGAGATCGTCTTCTTCGAGCCGAGACTCACGCGGGGCACGGTCGCGCTCGCGAGCGGGTTCGAAGCCGTGTGCGCTTTCGTCAACGACGACGTGAGCGCAGAGGTCCAGGCGACGCTCGCCCAGAACGGAACGAGGCTGATCGCTTTGCGCAGCGCGGGCTTCAACAACGTTGATCTGGAGTCGGCAAAGCGGCTTGGGCTATCCGTCGTGCGCGTCCCGGCCTACTCTCCGCACGCCGTGGCGGAGCACACGGTGGCGCTGATGCTCGGCCTGAATCGAAAGATCCACCGGGCCTACAACCGGGTCCGCGAGGGCAACTTCTCGCTCGGCGGATTGATCGGGTTCGACATGGTCGGCCGCACCGCCGGTGTGATCGGAACGGGCAAGATTGGCGAGGTCGTGTGCCGCATTCTTACCGGGTTCGGATGCAACGTGCTCGCCTACGATCCCAAGCCGAACGCCGAGTGCGAGCCGATGGGGGTGCGGTACGTGCCGCTGGACGAACTGTATGCCCAGGCGGACATCGTAACGTTGCACATGCCGCTTAGCAAGGAGACGCACCACCTGATCGACGCCGACGCGATCGAGCGGATGAAGCGGGGCGTCATGCTGGTGAACACCAGCCGCGGCGGTCTGCTGGACACGCCAGCGGTCATCGAGGGCCTCAAGTCCGGCAAGATTGGGTCGCTCGGACTCGACGTTTACGAGGGCGAGGCGGAGCTCTTCTTCGAGGACCACTCCGGCCACACCCTTCACGACGACGTGTTCGCCCGACTCCTCACCTTCCCCAACGTACTCGTCACCGGCCACCAGGCGTTTCTCACCGAGGAGGCGCTCACTCAGATCGCCGAGACCACGCTCGCGAGCGTCGACCAGTTCGCGCGCGGTGAGTCTCTGACGAACGCTGTTCCGACCTGACCCGCGCGAATCCCCGCAGCCGAAGAGCCGTGGACACTATGCCGAGCAGAGAACTGGCGAGCACGACCCTTCTGTAGGCGACGGCACAAGCCATATGCCGCCTCCAGAAGAGGCCTCATGCGGGCATCCAGCGGTTTTCGATCACCTTGATCGCCTGATGCAGTCTCTCGCTCCAACCCCCGCTTAAGACGACGTGGGGGCGATCTTGCAGGCACTCTAAGCAACCGTCGAAAAAGGTCTGCCTCACGCGCAGGTCCTCTTGGACCCTTGTGCCGTCCTGCACCCACGGCTGGGTGGGAGGGAGCAGGAGATACAGATCGTAACGTGAGTCGCATGCGAGCGACTCCACAAGCGGCGGGACGTCGCCGAGGAGGTACCGCGACCACATCTTCGTGACCACGGCCTCGGTGTCGCTTACGAGGAGTCCGTGCCGCGCGTGGCGCGCAAGGGCATCCTCCGACGCCCGGTGCCCCCTCGCGATCGCCTCGAGGTCGGCCGGCTTCAGGTCCATGCCGTAGGTGTCCGTGTACGTTCGGCCGTACTCCGGCACCCACACCGTGTCGAAGTGGGCGGCGAGGTCGCGCGCGAGGGTGCTCTTCCCCACGGATTCCGGCCCAACGATCGCGACCCGTCGCAGAAAGTACGGCCGGGCCGGGGGGAGGATAGCGTCCCAGTGCTGGGCGGCGTCCTCGCGGATCCAGGTGGCGCAGACCGGATTGTCGCGGCGATCGAGCGGAATGAAGCGTGCGCACAGAGCCTCGGCGAGTTCGAGGCCGTAAGGTTCGCCGGCGAACACGTAGTCCGGCGCACGGTCCATGCGGCGCAGCAGGCTCTCGCGCCAGATGTCGTAGAAGCCAACCGGGCACTCGTGGGGGTACGAGGGGTTCTCGTCGTCGTTGTGAACGACCTCGGCACCCGGAAATGCCTCGCGCATCCACTCGTACCGGAGCCTCCCGGGAATCGGTTCGCGCTTGACGCTGCAGACCTGGACCACGAGCCGATCGACGTAGTGCCGCGCGAAGTCGATCAGCACTTGGTGCCCCCGGTGGGGCGGCATGAACTTGCCCAGCACCAGGCCGAGCGTCTCAGACATGCGCCGCTCCCTTTCGGTTCGCCTCAAGCCAGCCGCGTAGTCCAACGATGCAGAGGACCAGGAGGATCACGTAGAGGCCGGCGGAAACCCAGAGCCCCATCTTCGGGAAGAGGTAGCCCGCGTAGACGACGTCCACCACGATCCAGTACCACCAGTTCTCCAGCCACTTGCGGGCGAGCATGTACTGGCCGACCACGCTGGCGACGGTCGTAAAGCCATCGACGTACGGCTGAGGATTGTCCGTCGTGCGGTCCATGAGGAGCCCGACCGCGACGGTGCCGAGCACGGTCGCCACTGCCCATCCGAGGTTGGCGCGGGTGCTGAGTCGGCCCACCGGCAGGTCGTCCTCTCGCTTGGGGCCGGTGCGGAGCCACACCCACCAACCAATGAACTGCATCGGCAGGTAGTACAGCACCTGCAATCCGGCGTTGGCGTAGAGGCTCTGGGTCCAGAACACCCAGGCGTACAGCACCACTCCCACGATGCCGAAAACGTAATTGCGAATGTCCGCGCGAACCGTCAGCCAGACGTTGATCAGCGTCGCGACGGCCGCAACCCACTCGACGGGGCTGAGCTGTTTGAGGAGGTCGTTCATCCAAGCTGACGGTGGGCCGGCCACGGCCCACCGTTGCGAGTCTAGAGCGTTACGCGCAGACGGTCAACATCCGCTCCAAGGCGACCTGAGCGAAGTGCTTAACCTTGGGCGGCACGACGACTTCGTTCACCACGTTGCCCGCCACAAGGTTCTCCAGTGTCCAGGCGAGGAAGCTCGGGTGGATCCGGTACATGGTCGAGCACGGGCAGATCTGGGGGTCTAGGCAGAAGATCGTCTTGTCCGGGTGATCCTTGGCGAGCCGGCTCACCAAGTTGATCTCCGTTCCGATCGCCCAGATCGAGCCGGGTTCCGACGCCTCGACCGCCTTGATGATGAACTCCGTCGAGCCGTTGAGGTCGGAGGCCTGCACCACGTCCAGCGGGCACTCGGGGTGAACCAGCACCTTGACGCCCGGGTGCGACTCGCGCGCCGCGGCGATCTGCTCCACGGTGAACCGCTTGTGCACTGAGCAGTGCCCCTTCCAGAGGATGAACTTCGCCTCACGCACGCGGTCCGGAGTGTTGCCGCCCATCGGCTTGAACGGGTCCCACACGATCATGTCGCGCTCCGCGTCGAAACCGAGCTTTACGCCCGTGTTGCGGCCGAGGTGCTGGTCGGGGAAAAACAGGATCTTCTCGCCCTGATCGAGCGCCCACTTCACCGCCGTCGGGGCGTTGGTTGAGGTGCAGACGGTGCCGCCTCGCTCGCCGACGAACGCCTTGAGGTTCGCCGCCGAGTTGATGTAGGTGACCGGAATCACCTTCTCGACGCCGCTGCCAAGCACCTGTTCGAGCTGCTTCCAACAAGCGCGAACCTGGAAGAGATTCGCCATGTCCGCCATGGAGCAGCCGGCCGCCATGTTCGGCAGGATCACGTGCTGGTGGTCGGGCGTGAGGATGTCGGTGCTCTCCGCCATGAAGTGCACGCCGCAGAACACGATGAACTCCGCCTCGGGCGCCGCGTTCGCGTCCTTGGCCAGCTTGTAGCTGTCGCCGCGGAAGTCCGCGTGCTTGATGATGTCGTCTCGCTGGTAGTGGTGGCCCAGGATGACGAGACGCTTGCCCAGCGCCTGCTTGGCCGCGATGATGCGCGCATCCGCCTCTGCGATCGAGAGGTCGGCGTACTCCTTCGGGAGGGGTGCCTGGTACATCTTTTGTTCCTGTGAGGCTCGTCGCGAGCCTCGGGGAGACGGGCACAGTCGGCATCGCCGACGGGGATGTTGTGACCGTTTCCGCTAACTCTATTCTACGCCTTTGATGCGTCCAGGGTTCAACCGGCGTCGGCCGGAACGCCTAGGCGCGGCTGGCATTGCGCAAGGCGAAGGCGTAGAACGCGAGCACCACGGTAAGGCCTCCGCCGTGGAGAACCGTCCAGATGCCGGCGGTAGCCACGAAGGCGGCGGAGGCGAGACGCGTCGAGGACCTCTCGCCCCGCAGAACGCCTCGCACGAGCAGGAAGCAGACCATCGCCCCTAGGATCAGGAGCCCCACCCCCGGAGTGGGACCGGGCTGCGATCCAAAGAAGGCCGTTGCCATCGCGGCCACCAAGTAGCCCACGCCGAGCGAAGCGATCGCGAATCCCGCCTGTCGGCGGGTCGGGACGAGCTCCCTTCCGAATGCCAGCGATTTCGCCATCAGACCGTGTTACGGAGCCGAACGACAATAGGGTGCCCTACAGTATTAAATCGATGAAAAGAATCTCTTCCGGATAGCTCTCCGAGACTCCTCGAATCTTCGACCGAGCGACCTCGAGCCCGGCAGCGGCGGCATCTCTCAAAACTTCCGCCTCGGTCGTCCAGTACCGCACCGCGAACCCTTCCATCCATTGGATTCGCCGCTCTGCGTCGTACTCCATCGCACCTGCGTACTTGCAGCCGTTGATCATGGTGATCGTGGTGAAGGTGCCGCCGGGCCGAAGAACGCGAGCCGCTTCGGCGAGGAACCGACCACGGTCTTCGCCGATGATGCAGTGCCAGCAACTTCCGTCCAAGACGTGGTCGAAACTCGCGTCCGGGAACGGCAGGGCTAAGACGTCGCCCACGTGGAACTTCGCCGCGAGCCCTTCGCTCGCCGCCTTCTCCTGCGCCCAAGCGACGGCAGTTGGGGCGATGTCGACGCCGACGCAGTCGAAGCCGCGTGCGGCGAGATAGAGAGATTGGTCGCCCGCTCCGCATCCGAGTTCGAGGAGCCTGCACGGCGGAACGGCGGCCATCCATTCCCCCACGGCGGCCAGATGCGACTCCGTGTTGACGCGGTCCATCCAGCCGACGAAGTCGGGGTTCCTCCGCTTCCGCTGATACGATCGCTCGTGGATGAGGTAGTCCGTGCACAACGCCATCTTGTGGCAAGGACGGGACGCGGGCGTCCCGACGTTCAGCCCGGTAAAGTTCGGCCCTCTCGATCGCCAGGCAGTGCCGGATATCGATGTCGAAGCATAGAGTAGGCCCCCCACCAGGTGAGGAGCATTGCCGACAGGAGAGCGACCGCCGCGCCAAGGCTGACGACGGGATGGCCGGCGGCCCCGAACGCCTCCTTTGCACAGACACCCGCGAATCCCACCGCACCCGCGAGGTGCCACGCCCAGCGTTTGGTTCGAGCGGAGCGGATCAGCACCAGGATGCCGGCTGGCAATGCCGCCAGGAACGTCGTCATCAAGTAAACGGCAACGAGCGTCGCGACCGTGCGCCGATCGAGGCCGCCGTGGCGGAAGGCGTTCGCGAGCAACGGAAGACACGCGGCGAACCCTAGCCAACGCACAACCTTCTCGTAGCGCTCCAGGTGGGTCATCGGTAGACCCTCACTCTACTGGTCCTAGCGAGGCGATGCCAACGCTGGGTCGGCATCGCCTCGGTGGCCGAGGGCTCGAGGCGGCTACTGACGGATCCGGATCTCGTGGACGATTTGGCCGCCGGCGTAGCCGCCGAGCACGGCGAGGCGGTCGACCACGGCCTTCGAGTTCGGGTCGGTGGCGAATACGGCGGGCTTCCCGTCGAGCAGCAGCCAGACCTCGCCGTCGCGTCGGGTGAGTTGGATGGTGTGCTTGCCCGGAGTCATCACCACGCGCGCGTCGCCGCGCTCGCTGCCAAACAGGCGCAGCCGGGTGACGGCATTCCCGTAGCCCCCGACGAAGCCGATGTAACCCTGGCCGGCGTTCATCTGGTTCTGTTTCGTGAAGGCACCGAGGATGCCGTCGCCTTTCGCCTCGATGACGGCGAGGAGGTCGAAGTCGGTCGCCTTGAGGCCGCCGACGACGAGCGCGGACTCGTCGCCCGAGTGGCGATAGGCACCGTTCTCCAGCTTCCAGCCTCCTTCGGCCTTCAGCGCCGGGTCGCCCGGGCGGTAGACCGTAACTCCCGCCTCGCCCGCCTGAATCTCAGAAGGGGCGCGTTGAGGCATCGGAACCTGCCCGTTCGGCTCAACCATTCGAGCGTAAAAGGCGCGGTACGGCTCCCAAGCGGAGTAGCCCCGGCCCTGGTCGTCCCACACCGAGATGATCGCGCCGATCTCTTGGCCGCCGCGGTACCAGAACCACGGGCCTTCGCCCCGATTCGGCAGCCGGAACTCGATTCCCATGCCGCCGTCCGGCAGCGGGGTCGCCTCGATCTTGAGCCCTGGCGCTCCGCCGAAGCTCGGCTTCGTACTCACCAGACCGCGCTTAGGACCCGGGCTGGGGTTTCCGCTTTCGTTGAAGGTCTGGAAGCCCAGCACGCCCTCGCCGGAGTAGACGCCCTTCCCCTCGCCGTCGAGCGTGACGTCGATGCGCTTCCAAGGTCCGCGCACTTCGTAGTAGCCGTAATAGCCGGCGTCGTCGTGCGCCTGCTTGTAGGTAAAGCGGATGCCTCCCTTGTCGAAGCTGCCCGCCTCAGGCACGTCCTTCCACTCGCTTACGTCGCCGTCGATCGTGGCGTGCTTGGGGACGATCAGCGGGGCCTGCGGGTACAGGGGGTACGGATCGTCCCGGTCGATGAGCCCGTCCCCATCGGTGTCAGGGTTCGTTGGGTTCGGCTTAACGCCTTGGAACGCCGGCTTGATCCAAGTGCTCTGCAGCGGTCCGGGAACCCAGGTCGACAGCATCACTTTCTTCAGGTCGTTGAGGAAGCCGTCCGTCATCGCCTTGCGGGGAGACGAGCCGAACCGCCGCTCGTCGAACGGCAGGCGTGCGTCGTCGTCGGGGAAGCCGTCCTCGTCGGCGTCCTTCACCGTCTCCGTGTAGCCGAAGTACATGCGCAGCCACTGCGCGTCGGTGATCTGGCGGTCCCAGAACGAGACGACGTCCCAGTGCTCGCCGTGGCGGCCGTTGGTGGTCCAGGTGTTCTCCTCGACCGAACCATCGGGCCGGACGACTCGCCGACGAGGAGCGGGATGGTCGAACGCGATGCGGTCATCCTCACGGTCGCTGAGGGCGAACGTGCCGTGCGACTCCAGCGAGTGGTGGAACTCGTGCGTCGCGAGCCATGCGGTGTCGCTGCCACCCAGGTACTGCGAACGTGCGGGGACCCCGTCGGGGAATCCGTCGATTCCGAACGTGCCGCCTCCGGAGGTGTAGAACTCCCAGTTCTTGGTCGCGGCGTTCCACTTGCGGGGGAACGCCTGCTCGATCTGGGCGGAGTACGGCTTCGCCTCGACCACCGGCTCGTTGGTCACGCGGAGCGGGTCCTTGGTGTCGAGGATCGTCCAGGTGCCGCCTCCGGGCGGATCGAAGTCCTTTCCCGCGTAAGACCGGCTCGGCATCAGCCCCTTGTAGTGGCCCGTCGCGGCCGCGGGCTCGGGTCCCCAGCGCTGCCAGCGGTCGTCGACGAAGATCTGATAGTCGATCCAGAGGCGCATGCCGCTAGCGACGAAGAACTCGCGGGCGGAGACCGCGTACTCCTCGCGGAGCTTCTGAAGGTCCGCCTCGGTCATGCGCGGCGGCATCGGCGCGGGGTTCGCCGCGTCGGCGTAAGCCGACTCCACATTCACCACGTTCGGCATCAGAAGCACCTTTACCGGGATCCGGATGACCGTGCGACGCCCTTTGGGCGCCAGCGTGCTCACGGCGAACTCGCGCCGCCAGGGCTTCGAGGCGCCCCAGCGCCGCTCGGTCGTCGTGGGCTCGGCACCCGGATCGTAGATGCGATAGAAGTAGCGCTTGCCCGGCTTCAGCCCGCTGATCCTCAAGGTGTGAAGGGTCAACGGCTTGCTGGAGCCCAGCACGAATCGCACCTTTGGATCTCCACCGGGCAAGGCGAGCGGGTCCGTCTGGATACGACCGTCGGGGCGCACCGCGACCACCGGCCACGGCTCGAATCGCTTCCCCTTCCCAATAAAGGCAGCGGCGGGAATCTCGCCCTCGCGAACTTCGACCAAGGTTGGGCTGGGGGTCGCGGTGACGTATTGCAGCGTGAACGAATCGCGAGCGATCTGAGTTACCGGCCGCATCGCGTCGACGACCGGCGCCGAGTCGGGGGCGTGGTAGGTCGCCTGCGGGTCGCGGGGATACATCAGAAGGAGCGCTAGGCTCGGGATCATGGGCGGCATTTTAGCCCCGAGGAGAATATGCCCACTGCCGAATCGTTGCGTGAAACCAAGTCGCCCCTCCTTCCGGTCGTACAAGCGCCATGGTGCCGACGACCGAACTCATGCTGAAGTGCCCCAACCTGCGCCTCCAGGAGGACGAGATCATCGTCCACCAGACGCTTGCCGCCTCCCCCGGAATCGGGCTTGTAGAGGTCGATCACCGGACCGGCAGCGTCCACGTAGTGACGGCGAACCAGGATGGCGGCGAGGACGTGCGGACCCGACTCGCCGGCGCGGGTTACCCGCCGGAGGAGTGAGGGGATTGCTCGAGGGCTCGATTGCTTGAGTGGGGAGGGTGACTCCGGGTGAGGAGCGCTCGATAAACGTCGACCGTTGTCCCGACACTCATCCCCCGTTCCTCATTCCTCATCCCCGCCGGCACCCAACGCCATAATCTCCCATGCGAACCGCCACCGGACTCGATCGGCTCGTCGCCGAGGACTTTGCCCCGCTTCATGGAAAGCGGATCGGACTCCTCTGCAATCAGGCTTCGGTGGCGCACGGCTACCGGCACGTGCTGGACCTGATGTTGCCGTACCACCGTGACGGCAAGTTCATCCTGCAGGCGGTGTTCGGACCGCAGCACGGGTTGTTCGGGCACACGCAGGACAACATGATCGAGTGGGAGGGGGACGCCGATCCCCGCACCGGGCTCACAGTCCGCTCACTTTACGGTGAGAACCGGAAGCCCACCCCGGAGATGCTTGAGGGGATCGAGCTGTTCGTGGTCGACATCCAGGACATCGGATCCCGCTACTACACGTTCGCGTGGACGATGGCCCACTGCATCGACGCGTGCGGCGAGCTCGGCATCCCGGTGCTCGTGCTCGACCGTCCGAATCCGATCGACGGACTTCAGGTCGAGGGTCCGATGCTTCGCCAGGGGTTCGAGAGCTTCGTTGGTCTCCATCCCGTGCCGACGCGCCACGGGATGACCGTCGGAGAGATCGCCCGGTACACGCGGGACGCGTTCTACCCAAATGCCGAGCTAGACGTCGTGATGCTGGAGGGTTGGTCCCGGAGCGACTACTTCGACGACACCGACCTTCCGTGGGCGATGCCCTCGCCCAACATGCCGACCATCGAGACGGCGGTGGTCTATCCCGGCGGCTGCCTACTTGAAGCGACGAACCTGAGCGAGGGACGCGGAACGACGCGGCCCTTCGAGATCGTGGGCGCGCCCTTCTTGGACGGCTGGAAGATGGCGGATGCGCTGAACGACCACGGGTTGGCGGGCGTCGCCTTCCGGCCGATCCAGTTCGAGCCGACGTTCAACAAGCACGCTCAAAAGGTGTGCGGCGGGGTGTTCGTGCACGTGACCGACCGGCACGCGTTCGAGCCGGTTCTGGCATACGTCGCGCTCCTGCAGGAGGCGGTGCGGCAGAGCGGATTGCACGAGCTGCCCGCGGAGACGCCTCAGGACGAGCAGTTCCGCGCCGGCTCCGCCGAGACCGGACTCCCGGGCTTCGCATGGAAGCATCCCCCCTACGAGTACGTCCACGATCGGATGCCGATGGACGTTCTGGCGGGCGACACCTGGCTCCGGGAAGCGATCTCCGAGCAAAGGCCCCTGAACGAGATCCGCCAACGCTTCCTGCAGGAGTGCGCGGAGTTCGAGCCGGTGCGCAAGTCGTGCCTGCTGTACCCAACCGCGTGATCGCCGCTCAGTAGGCCATCGAGATGGCGTTTTTTGCGGGGTTTGGGCTCGTTCACAACAAGTCTGGTAGCCGCGTGTTTGGCATTAACGGCATCTTAACAAAGAAGCCCCATCCTTTGTTAAGAGCCTTGGGTCCTGGTCGGCTTTCTGCCGTGCGCAGCGGTCCAAAAGTACATGACTATGAAGCGAGCCTTTACACTAATCGAGCTGCTAGTCGTGATCGCGATCATCGCGATCCTCGCGGCCATCCTCTTCCCTGTGTTCGCCCAGGCGAAGACCGCGGCCAAGAAGACCGCCGCCATCAGCAACCAGAAGCAGATCAGCCTCGGCACGATGATGTACATGGGCGACAACGACGACATGTACCCGAAGCGTGGTGGATGTGAGGCCAACAGCTCCCTCAACCCCGCGCTGAATGACGGAACGCTCCGCTGCAGCAACGGCCCAGGCTTTGCGCACAGCATGACCTGGCAGACCTGGCAAAAGTACGTCATTCCCTACATCAAGTCGATCGACCTTTTCACGCATCCGCTGCGACAGCGCGACGCGACGGAATGGAATCGCAACGGTCAGATATTGAACTCGTTCGCGATCAACCTGGCGCTGACCGGCACCTGCACCGGTGACTGCGGCGTCAACTCGGGCTTCAACAGCACGCCTTGGACCGGTGGCAATCAGTCCGGTCTCCCGAACCCGGCCGGCGCGATGCTCCTTCTCGAGCTTCCGCACTCCTATGCCGCGCCTTTCGCGGTGAAGAACGGTGGGCCTACCCTCCAGACCGTCTACCCGATGGCCATTCGTGAGTACTGGCGCGCGATCTTCCTCAAGAATGCGGGAGGCTGCAACACCACCGAGGAGCCGGATCCGGTCGGCACCGGCCCCGCGAATGGCATCGTGATCGGCAACGCCGACGGTAGCGCCCGGTTCATGAACATCAAGGCGTTCCTTGGCGCGACGCCGACGCTCAACGAGTACGTGCCCGGCGCGACACTTCCGGGACCGATGGGCACCAACTGCCGCAACGCACGAAGCGCCTACAACTACTCCGGCGGCCCAGACACGCCGAACATCAATCTGAATGCGCCGCTGTGGGGGCTGGGCCGACAATGAGACGGACTCTCCTCACCGTGGTCGGTCTTCTGACGATTGCCTTCACCGCCGGTTGCGGTGCGGGAGGCGAGGTGAAGGCCGAGGATGTCAAGGGCTACCAGGATGCAGGCCGAGCGCCCGGTGATAAGGCGGAGCGGGCGAGCGAAGCTCGGTAAACCAGCCACGCCAGACGACGAAAGAGCCGCGGGAGATTCCTCCCGCGGCTCTTTTGCTGTCCGGCGTGGACGGCACACAGACTTAACTCGTTGCTAATACCTTAAAGATACGATGGATTCCGTATGGTGGGCTCCCGGTTGGCAAGACGCCGGGCTCCCGCACCGGAGTCCTTATGAAGCGAGCCTTTACTCTGATTGAGCTGCTGGTCGTGATCGCGATCATCGCGATCCTGGCGGCTATCCTGTTCCCCGTCTTCGCGCAGGCCAAGGCCGCGGCGAAGCGAACGACTACCCTCTCGAACATCAAGCAGGTCGGAACCGCGACCATGATCTACTCGGGCGACAACGACGACGTGTGGCCCCGCCAGGACAACTGTTCCCCTACCGATCATCTGAACCCTGAGGCTGCGGCGAGAGTGCCGTACCCCGCTAACGGCGTCGGCGCGGGATGCACGAGCGCGGCGACGCCCGGCGGGTTCATGCACCGCACGAACCACTTCGCGTGGCAGCGCTGGGTGCTTCCCTACACCAAGAGTGTCGGCGTCTTCTTCAATGGCGTGCGGGAGCGCGACACCCAGGGCTGGAACGAAGGCAAGTTGCGCAACCAGTTCGGCATCAACACTGGCCTTACGGGAGCCCTGAATACGTACGGTCAGGCAAGCAGGGGCCAGGCGATCACGAACGGTGGTTCGTTCCGCAACTCGTGGACCGGTGGCGTTCAGAGCGCCCTTCCGCAACCCTCCGCGACGATGCTCTTCATGGAGACGTCGTTCAACCAGGCGCACGTTCCGCACGCCACCGTTGATCCGTTCGCGACGACTCAGGAGACTCACCCCATCGCCTACCGCGAGTTCTGGCGGTACCGATTCCTCGATGGCACCGCGGCCGACTGCCTGGCCGAGACGCGCGGAACCCAGCCGGACCCGGTGAAGACGAGCAACGGCCAGATCATCGTCGGCTTCGCCGATGGCTCGGCGAAGTCGCTTCCCGCTCTCGCCATCCTTGCACGCACGCCGACCCTCGCTGAGTGGGGAACCACCGTCTCCTTCAACCCAGGAGCCCGATGCGCCGGCGACATCGGAAACATCGGCATTGCCAACCGGCCGAACACCGCCATCAACTATCCTTTCTGGGGGTACGGGCAGTGACTCGGCTCACGATCTCGATCGCCTTGTTCGCCAGCGTCCTAGTGGCTGCAGTAGGCTGCGGGCCGAAGGAGCCGAGCGACGCGGACCAGCAGAAGATGGCGCAGGACTTCAGCAGCGAGAACGTCGCGAAGGAGCTTGAGAAGCAAGGCAAGCAAAAGGAGGCCGACGAGCTCCGAAGAGGGGCAGGTCGCGACCAACAGTAGGGTCACGTACACCTACACGTGTTACTTACACGAGGCGGTGCCGGACGGCACCGCCTCATTGTTTTTGCCGGGGTAGTGCAGGACCTGATACATGGTTCGTGCATTCTGCCAATCAATTCGTATCGACCTTGAGCGATGAGATTAAGCGCCCGAAGGGATAGACGCACCCCGATTCCGGTCAACGATGCCGCGGAAGCAGGAGCGCTCTCTCATGAAGAAAGGCTTCACGCTCATCGAAATGCTCATCGTCGTCGCGATCGTCGCCATCCTCGCCGCGATCCTCTATCCCGTCCTCGCTCAGGCCAAGGGGATCGCCCACAAGGCCAGCGCGGTGCAGAGCCAAAAGCAGATCGCCCTCGGCTTCCTGATGTACGCCGGGGACTCAGACGACGCCTGGGCTCGACAGGACGATTGCCAGCCTGGGAGCTCCCTGAACCCGAAGCACCGGGATCGAAGGGTCTATCAGGACGGGTGCCTCAGTGCTCCGCTGTACAACCGAACCGGGTTCAACGCCTGGCAGCGGTGGGTCGCTCCCTACGTGAAGGAGAGCGCGGTCTTCCGCATGAAGGACCGCGAGGTGAGCGACCGACCGACGCCCAGCTGCCCCGAGGGACAGTGGAGCTCCTGCGGCCGGATCGTCGGCCACTTCGCCCTGAATCTCGCCGTCACGGGCTCGCTCAAGACGTTCCGGCGCGAGGGGCTCTCCAATGGCATCCGCGACTCGTTCCTAGGGCCCGTCACGACCAGCGTTCCGCACCCGTCGGAGACCATGCTGATCATGGAGATGCCCAACCCCGAGCTGGGCTACCTGCCTACGGCGATCGATGCGGCACGCGAAGAGGACGTCCGGGTAACCCACTTCCCTCCCGCTTACCGCGAGATCTGGGCGCACGAGCTGCTGGCGGAGAAGAACGGCTGCAAGGGGCTGCACGAGCCGATGACGAAGATCGATCATGAGCGCGTCCAACTGGGCGGACTCGTGGTCGGGTACGTGGACGGCCACGCCGGCTTCGTGTCGGCGCGTGAGCTCCTCGCCCGCACGCCGAGCGCCCACGAGTACGGCGTGCCGGACGCGCAGCACTGCGGATTCGAGAACATGTACCTGCGCCACCGAGGGGCGCCGAACACGCGAATTCGATACCCCTTCTGGGGACTGGGGGAGTAAGCGTATAATCCCCGCTTGTGAAGCTCGCCGTCTGCATCGTGCACAACCGCGACAAGGGTCGTGTGACGGACGAGCTCGTCCGCGCCGGATTTAAGTTCACCATCATCGGCTCGACCGGTGGCTTCCTGCGCGAGGGGAACACGACCTATCTGATCGGCGTTGAGGAGCCTGAGCTAGCCGAGCTTCAGCGGGTGTTCAAGGACAACTGCCAGAGCCGGGATCAGCTCGTCAACGTGATGCCGTACGAGGCGGCGCCTCCCGGTGCGTTCATTCCGAACCCGGTGAAGGTGCCCGTGGGCGGCGCCGTGATGTTCGTGATGAACGTTGAGCAGTTCAACCGCTTCTAGTCTCGAGACCCTCGCCGGCCTTCACGGCGCTAAGCGCGTGGTGAGCCGGCTGGCGAGCGGCGAGTTCGCCGCGCACGCCGTCCTCCTTTACGGCGCGCCTGGCTCGGGCAAGGGCGAACTCGCCCGCCTCCTCGCCCAAGCCTGGCTCTGCCTTTCGCCCGGCCCTGAGGGAGCGGACGGCACTTGCCGCGCCTGCGGCTCCTTCGAGCGGGGCAACAGCCCGGACCTTCTGCGGATCGCTCCCCAAGGCCCCAGTGCGATCATCGCCGTCAAGACGATCACGAACGACAAGCAGAAACCGGACGACCCCACTCCGCTCATCGAGTTCTTCCGCACGCTTCCGCTCGGCAGCCGCAACCGCGTGGCGATCATCGAAGACGCCCACCGGATGAACGGCGACGCGAGCAACGCCTTGCTGAAGACGCTCGAAGAGCCGCATCCGCACGCGAAGCTCGTGCTCACCACGGACTCGGTGAGTGGGGTGTTGCCAACGATCCTTTCGCGTTGTCTCGCCGTCGCCTGCGAGGTCCCGCCGGTCGAGGCGCTCCGGGCGCAGTTCCCCGAGGCGACGGAGGACGACCTGCGGATGGCGGAGAACGCCCCCGGACGACTCCGCGCGATCCTTGGTAATCCCATACCTTACCGGCGGCTCGCCGCCTTCGGCCGCGGTCTCACCAGCCGTAAGCCGGGCGAGGCGCTCGTCGCCGCCGAGGAGCTGCGGTCCATCAGCGACGCGCTGGACGGAGTCCTGAAGTGCGGTGCCCGAGCCGCGAATACCGAGGTCCTCTCGATGCTCGCTGCCTTTCTCGCCCGAGACCCCAACTCTCCGGCGGAGTGGGCTCAGTACGTGGCCGAGGCGCACCGACGCATTGTGGGCAACGGCAGCCCGGGGCTCGTATTCGACGCGTTGCTGTCGCGGATTCTGCTGCGACGGTGAGTCCTGCGGCGGAGCGGCCATCCCGCGCGAAGTCGAGGGATGACAGCGGCGTGTGGGCGTCGCCGCCAAGCAGGCGACTTAGGCCAATGGCGTTTCTCGCGAAGAGGGGTACCCTCGCACGCATGGCTAGCGTACAACCGGGTGAGGAGACCGCGGTCCTCCAGACGAACCTTGGACGGATCGTCCTTCGATTCTTCGAAGACAAGGCGCCGAAGCACGTCGAGGCTTTCAAGAAGCTCGTCCGCGACGGCTTCTACGACGGCATCAAGTTCCACCGAGTGATTCCGGGGTTCATGGTGCAGGGCGGCGACCCGAACACCAAGACCGGCGCAGGCCCCGTGGGCACCGGTGGGCCGGGCTACACGCTGAAGGCGGAGTTCAACGACGTCAAGCACACGCGAGGAATCCTGAGCGCCGCCCGATCTGGACATCCGGACTCGGCGGGAAGCCAGTTCTTCCTTATGGTCGCGGCGTCGCCGCACCTCGATGGTCAGTACACCGCGTACGGCGAAGTGATCGAGGGAATGGACGTGGTCGACAAGATCGTGGCGCTCCCCCGCGACGCGCGCGACAATCCCTTGCCGGGCAATCCCGCCGTCATCGAGAAGGCGACGATCGAACCGTATCAGGCCCTGGAGCGTTGAGAAACAAGATGAAGCCTCGTAAGTTAATTTCGCTCTTCGCCGCCCTCATGGCGGTCTCGGCGGCCAGCGGCTGCCAGAACCAGGTGGACGCCAAGATGACGACGCCGCCCCAAGCCGAGAGCCCGAACCTCTCTAAGGGCGACTCGAAGGCGCTCGAGACCAACGCTCGCGCCGCCGAAGAGGCCGCCGGAGTCCAGCCGGCCGAGCCGGTGCAGGTCGGCGCCAAGCCGAAGGCGGGCGATCAGGTCGCCGTCCTCGAGACGGACGAGGGACGCATCGTCCTCCGCTTCTTCGACGGCAAGGCTCCGAACCACGTCAAGAACTTCATCGACCTCTCGAAGAAGGGGTTCTACGACGGCACGAAGTTCCACCGCACGATGCCTGGATTCATGATCCAGGGCGGCGACCCTAACACCAAGAGCGGCGATCCCGCGACCTGGGGCCAGGGCGGTCCCGAGGGCGTGCGCGTGAAGGCCGAGTTCAACGACGTGCCGCACAAGCGAGGCATCCTCAGCATGGCGCGAAGCCAGGATCCGGACAGCGCGGGCAGCCAGTTCTTCATCGTGGTGAAGGACTCCAACTTCCTCGATGGGCAGTACACCGCGTTCGGTGAGGTCGTCGAGGGGCTGGACACCGCCGATCGCATCGTCGCTCGCCCGAGCGAGCAGGGCAGCGGACGCGCCCTTAAGCCGGTGACCCTCAAGAAGGTCACCATCCAGACCTGGCCGCTCAAGAAGTAACTTCCCTTCGCGACCGTGTCTCACCGAGGGGCCATTGCGCACTAGTCGCAATGGCCCCTCGGTCGCGTTTGCCCGGAACCGACTTCTACAGCCGAGCGCCGAAGAAGGGAGCATGACCTCCACCTCCCCGCGCGACCCATCCGTTGCCGACTCGCTGCGCGAGTACGGCCAGGGCGTGGCCGGCGGCCTCCTATTCAGCCTGCCGCTCTTGTACACCATGGAGGTCTGGTGGACGGGATTCGTGGCGATCGCGTCGCCCTGGCGGCTGCTGCTGGCGCTCGGTGCCACGTTCCTCATGCTCCTGCTCTACAACCGGTACGCCGGCCTCCGCCACGACGCGACCTTTCGCGAGGTCGTCATCGACTCGGTCGAGGAGATGGGGCTTGGGATTGTGCTCGCCTCGTCCGTCCTTTGGATGCTCGGCCGCTTGCAGCCCGACATGAGCGTCCGGGAGGTTTTGGGCACGATCAGCATCCAGGCGTCTTTGGCGGCGATCGGCGTTAGCGTCGGCACCGCCCAACTCGGGCAGAGCGTTCAGGAGACCAACCACGGCGAGTCCGCCCTCGGGCAGATCTCGATCGCGGCGTGCGGTGCGGTGATCGTGGCGGGAAACGTCGCACCCACGGACGAGATCGTTCAGATCGGCATCGAGTTGCCTCCTCTGAATCTGCTCGTCATCGTGCTGTTCTCGCTGCTGCTGGCTTCCTCGGTGCTCTTCGGCGTCCGCTTCCGAGACCAGCGGCGCATGGTGAAAACGAAGGAGAGTCCGCCAAGGCTGTTCGACGTGACCACGACCTACGCGACAGCCCTGACCGTGGCTGCGGCGTTCCTTTGGTTCTTCGGCCGCTTCGAGAGGGTCGCCCCCTCCGTCATGCTCGCGCAAACGGTGGTGCTTGGACTGCCCGCGGTCCTCGGCGCTTCGGCGGGGAGATTCCTGATCCAGTGAAGAAGAACGTGTTGGAGTGGGTCGTGTTTGGGGTGTCGGCGCTGCTCATCGCCTCACTGGTCGGCGTTCTGGTGATGGAGCTGGTGACCTCCCGTCGAGAACCGCCGCGCGTCATCGTGCGCCTCGGGAAGGCAGTGAGAGTGGCCGACCATTACCGGGTGTCGATCCTGGCGCGAAACGAAGGGGATCAAACGGTGGAGGGGGTGGTGGTCGAGGCGACGATGACTCCCTCCGTGGGCCAGCCTGAGACTGCCCACTTCGAGATCGACTTCCTCCCGCGCCGGTCGGAGCGGGAGGGCTGGGTAACGTTCACCGGAGACCCCGGGCGCGCCAAGGAGCTCAAGGTGCGCGCCATCGGGTACGAACGGCCCTAATTTGCGGCAAAAGCGAAAGCCGGATCGTCCCAATGAGACGGTTCCTCCTTTAGGAGACATTTCAGAGATGAGCGATGCCTTTAGGATCCTGCTGATCGAGGACAACCCCGACGACGAGCAGCTCACCGTGCGCGCCCTGCGTAAGCTCGGCCCTCGAGTGGAGCTCGACGTGGCCCGGGACGGGCAGGAGGCGCTCGACTTCCTGGCGCAGACCGATCGCCCGTTGCCGAACCTCGTGCTGCTCGACCTGAAGCTGCCGAAGATCAACGGCCTCGAGGTTCTGCAGCGGATCCGCCAAAACCCTCGCACGGCCTACCTCCTCGTGGTCGTCTTAACTTCGTCCGACGAGCCTTCCGACGTTCGAACGAGTTACCAGCGGTACGCCAACTCCTACATTCGCAAGCCGGTGGCCTACGAGGAGTTCGGCGAGATGGTCAACCAGCTTGGTCTGTACTGGCTCCAGAAGAACATCGTTCCTCCGGGCCAGTAGCGCCTCACGGCGTGCCGGCGTACTTCGACGGCGGGACGTCCAGGCTGAAGAACTCCAGCACGTCGTCCAGTCGATCGGACTCGGCGACACACGCCTCGCTGATCTTCGCTTGCCGCGCCTTGGCCTCAGTGATGTTCTGGCGTCGGCGGGCGATCTCCTGCTCGAGGTTGATGATCTCGAGCTCGGCCTTGGTGGTGTACTCCTCAGCCTGCTTGCCGTAACCGTCGGCGAAAGCCGCGAGGGCGGCGAGCTTTCGGGAAGCGTCGGCCACGATGGTCTCGGCGGACACCCCGGACGCGGTCTTGGCCATGGCGCCGAGGGTCACCTTGAGGGTGGCACGCTTCGTCTCCATCGGGAGCTCGGCCGGAAGCGTGTTGAGAAGCTCGAGCACCTGCTCCGCGCCGAACGCGTTCGACGGGAGTTGAGCCATTTGGTAGATCGAGTTGAAGTCGACCGATCCCTCGGGCGTGATCACCGGCCCGGGTTGGGCGGCTGGCGTGCTCGGGACCTTGATCTCGTCGAGATTGGGTCCGGGCGCCTCGCGCACGATCTGCTCCACCGTACGCCGCGACGGCGTCGGAGCGGGCGCGGCACTCGGAATCGGGCGCGGCGTGGCGGAGGGCGTGGCCGTGGGCGTCGGCTCCTCGGTCTCGTCCAACTCGACGAACAGGCCGGCGGCCTTCTTCAGGGTGTCTCCAATCCTCATGGTTATGCCTCTGGCACGTTATACAGCTTCGCGGCTCCGTCCTCGATGGGCATGACCTCGAAGGGGGCGACCTCGTTCAGCGTCTCGCTGAGAGTGTCGCTCTGGTAGACGACGTCTTCGATGTCGACGAGCACCTGCTCAGGCGAACGCGCTCGGATCTCGTCGTTGATCAGGCCGAACGTGTCCTCGATCAGGTGGAGCTGGTGCGTGAGGTTCGAGAGGATCTCGCCGATCCGGCCGACGTACTGGCGACGCCGAATAAGGATTTCCTTTCGCTTCTCGAGGACCGCCTGGTTGTGCAGATTCTCCTCTTTCGCGAGCATCTCGCGGATCGCCTCGACTTCCTCGTCGTACGCCTCCTGCACCGCGGTGACCGTGTCTCGAACCCACTGGTCGCTGGACTCCAGCGACTGCTCGCGCTTGCGCCGCTTCGGCTTCGCATCGCCGTCGCGCCAGACGACCGGGGGCGGCCCCGAACGCGCGGCATCGACCTCTTCGAGAACCGTGCGCAGGTAGCCGCGGAACTGAAGCTCCTTGCTGGCGAACAGCAGGAACTTCTCCATCAGGTAGTCCAGCTTGCGGAGCACCTCGCGGTAGAACCGCTTGCCCTCGAACGACTGCGAGCCGATCTGCCCCCGAAGCGTCTCCAACCGGGAGAACCGGGTCTGAATCTCGTGGGAGAGGCCGGGAAACACCTCGGCTTTCAGGCGCTCGCGCCGCTGGATGACCTCTTGGTCGTACTTCTCCGCCAGCCGGCGGTCGTACCACTTGGAGTCGGGCACGAACAGCAGGTACGCGGCCTCGGCGACGGCGGCAACAAGGAGCGGAAGCGGATTCAGCGTGGCAGCCGAGAGCGCCACGGCCGCAGCGAGGCCGAGCGTGTTGTAGCTCTCTTTGAACGCCTCCAGCGTCTTGTTGGTCGCGGCCATGCGTGTGTTAGGAATCTACCTCTTCGAGTGACGAGGAACGAGAGATGAGTGACGAGAGGTAGCGTGGGCGTCCCTCTCGCGTGAGTCGGGAGAGACGCTCACCTTCCGCGCGCTAGAGTCGCGGAAAGACTTCGCGAATCTCCCGGACGAGCTCCGCGTACTCCGGAGTGCTGGTGACGCCGTGCCGCCAGGCGAGGCCGCGCTCGATCAGGTTGTAGGTGTGCTGCACGCGGGCACCGGGGATCGGCTCGCCATTCTCGTCGCGATCGCGGCCGAGGAGCCAGATCTGATCGGCGACCTCGATCGCCGCCCCCACATCGTGGGTCACGATCACGATGGTCTTCATCTCGTCGCTCGAGGCGACTTCGTCCACGAACTGCGACACCCTCTCGATCGCGAGGAGGTCGAGGCCGGAGAACGGTTCGTCCATGAGCAGGAAGTGCTCGCTGCACATGAACTGCTGGGCGATGGCCACGCGCTGGCGCATGCCACCCGAGAGCTGCGAGGGGTACTTCCCTTCGCTCCCCTCCAGCGCGAATCGCTTCAGGAGATCCATGCCCCGCGCCTTCGCCTCGGCGGACGAACAGCCCGCCTGCCGACCCGCGACGATGAGATTGCCGAGCACCGTGCGATGCTGGAAGAGCGGGTAGTGCTGGGCGACGACTCCGACCATGCCTCGCTGAACCGGCACTTGGTCCTGCGTGACGAGGACGGTGCCCGAGTCCGGCTTGTCGAGCCCGGCGAGGATACGGAAGAGGCACGTTTTGCCCATGCCCGACGGGCCGAGCAAGGCGACGACTTGACCTTGCGTGAGGCCCGGACGATGGAGGTTCTTGATCTCCATGTCGAGGTTGCGCAGGATCTGCTTGCCGCCGAGGGTCAGATTGACGTTCTCGACCTTGAGGAGGGTCTCCTTGACTTCGTAGTAGGCGGTCGCGGCCACTTATTTCCTCTCCAGGGTTAGGTCGGCGTACGGGCAGACGATGCCGCGGACGAAGCCGATGAACCAGTCTTGCAGCAGCCCCACGATGAGGATCGCGATCTGGATGGCGAACACTTCCGGGAGGCGGAAGTACTTCTGCTGATTGAGGAGCATCGCGCCGACGCCGCCCTCCGATCGGGAGATGCCTTCCACCATCGTCAGCATCATCCAACCGATGGCCGCGTTCTGGCGGAGCACTTCGAACGCCTTGTCGGCGGTGCCGAGGATCACGACCTCCCACACGACGCGAGCCTCGCCCATACGCAGGGTCCGGGCGTGGTCGAACTCGCTCTTCGGGATCGCGGCAATCACCGACGCCATCGACGTCACGTAGAAGACGCTCACGCCGAGCACCATGAGGCTCGTCTTAAGCGGCGCTCCGCCACCCACCATAAGGGTGAAGATGAAGGTGAATCCCGCAAGTGAGAGGAAGCGCCCCTTGCTCACCGCCGCCGCGATGGGGCGGAAGATGGGAATGACCGTGAGGTAGGCAAGGCCGAGCGCGATCAGAGTGGAGATCGCGAGCGCCCGTAAGTTCAAGCCAAAGCTCGTGACGAGCTCTTGCGCGAGGCCCTGAGTTCGCCAGAGCCGGGCGAACGCCTCCAAAACCTCATCCGGTCGCGGCAACGCCTTGAACGGCGAGTTGAACCAGATCGCGAGGAAGAGGAACGCCTCGACCGCGATGATGATCCGCATCGTCATCGGTGAGACGGCGCGATTCGGCAGGAGAGCGTTGAGCCAGGTTGGGAGCGACTGCCGGCGGCCACGGTCGCCGACCTTGAGGGCGTCCCCGGCCCGGACCCCCGGAACGGGTCCGGGGGTTTCGAGTTTCGGTTCGGTGGCCATGGCCTTAGTTTGTCGAGGCCAGAATCACTTCGACGCGGCGGTTGCGCGCCCGTCCGGCCTCCGTGCTGTTGGGCACGATCGGATTCTGCTGTCCGTGGGCGATGACGCGGACGCGTCCCTCGGGGAAGTTGTACGGGAAGTTCTTCTCGAGCCAGCGCTTCACCGCGAAGGCGCGCTCTTCGGAGAGCGCCATGTTGGCCTGCGGGTTGCCTTGCGAGTCGGTGTGGCCGTGCACCTCGACGATCGTGCCGCTCGCGACGAGGAGATCGCGTCGGAGCAGTTCGAGCTGGCGGCGGGCGGACGGGCTGAAGGCGGCGCGGCCGGTCTCGAAGGCGATGTTCCAGGCGCGCTTGCTCACGATGCCGGTCGGGGCAGCGTCCTTGCGCGGCGCAGGCCGGGACTCCCTGATGGCAACGGCGGTCGGCGCGTTCGTGCCTCGGCTCAGATTGCGAATGTACGACGTATCGAGGATCTGCTCGACCGGCGGGTAGCTCGGCATCAGGTCCGGGTACTGCGACTTCGCGACGTCGCCGAACACCGTGTAGGTGGCGGCAAAGAGGTTAGCGGAACCGGGCAGCATGCCGAACGAGGCGAGCGCGTCCGTGAGGTTGTTGACCGTCGAGCCGCCGAGCTCAACCTGGAGACCCTGCTTGTCTTGCTCCGTCACGCCGCGGTAGTACTTCGCCCAGTAGTCTGGCCCCGCGCCCTGCTCGCCGAACACCTCGGCCGCGATTTCCGTGGCGCGCTGGAACGCCTCGGTGCTGCGCTTCACGGCGGATCCGCCATCGAGGAAGCCCTTGAGCATCCCCTCGACCGTCTTGCGGTTCCCCTTCATCCATCGGTCGATGCCGATGATGGTGCAAGGCATCTGCGCCGCGTACTCCTTCGTCGACACGATAGACACGAGGCCGCCCTTCTTCTGCGCGACGTTCACGTCGCCCGGAGTCCAGGTCACGACGCCGTTCACCGTCACGCGCTTCGTCTCGCCGGTTCGGCGGCCGTTGCGCACGACCGGACGGACTTCGCTGTAGCCGCCGATGTACTTCTCGGCCGCGTCCAGGTAGTCGCTCGCCGCCACCCAGTTGAGGGCGTCGGGGTCCCATGTCTTCTCGTCGGGGTTGTTCTTCAGGCCGTTGTCGCCGAGCCACTTGAGGGCGATGTTCCAGTCGCCGTCGCGCAGGTAGCCCGCGACTAGGCCACCGCGCGAGGCGAGCGGATTCGACTTCCACTGCTGCGGCCCCATGAACTTGTCCTCGCCGCGCGAGTAGCCGATGGTGCCGACGACCTTCGCCTGGTAATCCGGCCCGATCCGCCGCAGCACCGGGTTGACGCCCGCGAGGAACGCGGCGGCGCCATCGCCCATGATCGCCACGAAGTGCGCGCCCTTGTCCGGCTGCGAGTCGCCTTGGCTGAGCGCGGTGGCGAACGCCACCAGCTCCTCCTGCATCTTCGCAGGATCGTCTTGGCGGATGAATCGTAGATTCACCTTGTTTCCGCACAGCAGGGAGCCCGCCGCCGACTGCTTACCGCCCGTCGCGAACAGCGCGCCGAGCTGCGCGTTCCACGCCCAGTGCAGGAATCGAACCTCGGGGAAGTTGGTGCAGCCGGCCTCCGTGCCGGGCATGGACACGGAGGTGCCGCTCGCGTTGTCCGCCGAGGGGTTCACGTCCGGCAGGTTCGCCTTGACCGGGACGTTGGAGGCGACCGCCTCCTTGCCCGGCATGATTCCCTCGAGCTTTCCGCTCGAGCTCAGGTACCGGTACGCACCGAACGCGCCGCCCGCCACGATGATGAGGGCGGCGATCTTGCCGACAGGGGTCAGCTTTGCCATGGTTGGGTCAAGTCTCCTGTGTCCAGCTTCGCGGGGCTGGACGTCCCGGGGGCCGCGATCGGCCGAATGAGGGGAGATGCTGCTGCTGAAGCTCCGTGCGACCGGGAGACAGGGCTCACCAGGACGAAGCGCGGCATCACGATGGTCATACTTTTTCGCCCCCGGTTATCCGGGATGCAACCGACGTTATGATACAGCTTCCCCAAGATGCGGGTTGCGAGGCAGCAGCAATCCCCGGATTGCGGGCCAATCCGCACCGAACCGGCGAGAATGCAGGACGCGTGCGGTTTGCCGGAGCATCTCGCCAACCTAGCGGTGCCGGCCGCAAGGAGCGCCAACCTCGCACCATTGCTGGATGCTGAAAGCGCGCGTCTTGGGCGCAATGCTCCTCAGTGGACTTAGGAGCGATCCCCAGACTCTTGCGTGCCCCTTCGACCCGCGCGCCCAGTGATGCTCGCCACCTGCTTGCTCGCTCCCATTGGAGCCCACGCCGGTACGGTCGAAGCCCTCCGTTGCTTCCCCTGCGACTCACAGGGGCGTGAGGTCATGCCTATGGTCGGCGAGCCGTTCTTCGTAGGGGTCGAGCTCGAGGTTCAGGGAGTGATCGCCGCGCCCTACGCGGTCTCGGTGGGATCGGACTACCAGACCCTCAGGACACCGGTTCTTCCTTCCTTCGCCAAACCCGGCCGGTACCGAGTGGTCTGGGGCACGCTCAGCGCACTCGGCAATCGGCCGCTGAGGCTCCGTGCGACGGCGGTCACCTCGACCTCGGATCGGGCCATCGGTACTCAGGCGACCATCAACGTCCAGGTGCCGAGCAAAGCGATCGAGTACCACTCCCCCCTCCGATTGGCCGGCAGCGTCGGGGCGGAGGTGCGGATTACGCGCACGACGCGCTCGCCCGAGGTGCGCTGGTGGTTTCCGATCCCGCCGAGTCTCAACTTTCAACGACCGATATCTGCGGCAGTCGACGCGCGAGCGACGCGCCTTGACCAGCCGTACGCGGCGAGGGTCGATCGGCCTGCCGGCGACCTATTGTCCGGCACCTTGTCGTTCCGGACGACGGCCTCGGCCGTCCGAGTGAACCCGGCCAAGCTGCGAACCGCGACAATGGCTTCGCTGCTCGGCCTGCCGGCGGAGGCCCGCGCCTGGACCGCTCCCGAGCAGCTGATTCCCTCGCGTGACCGTCGCATCGCGGAGTTCGCGCGGAGCGCGGCGCCGGGTGATCTCACCAAGCGAGCGGTGTACGACGTGGCGGAGGCGCTCTTCCTGGCGACGATCAAGCGCATGACGTACGTGCCCCTTCGCGACGGCAAACCGAGTGCGATCGTGGCGCTGGAGAGCGGACGCGGGGACTGCGGCTACTTCTCTTCCTTGTTCATCGCGGCGTGCCGCAACCTGGGCATTCCCGCGCGAGGGGTGGTAGGAATGACCGAGGGCGAAGACGCCTGGCACGTCTGGGCGGAGTTCTACGTGCCTGGGCACGGCTGGGTGCCGGTGGACCCGGCGGCGAGCGACGGGCTCCGACCCGAGGGGAACGAGGCGCTCTACTTCGGCGTGATCCCGGACCTGAATCGCCGCGCGGTGCTGAGCGTCGGCTTCGACCAAAAGCCGGGCGGGCAACGCGTTCCGTTCTTCCAGGCTCCAATCGGGACCCTGAAGGGCGCGACCGCCCGAAGCTACTCTCCGCGTTGCCGGCTCGCGGCCGAGAGTACGATCGGGACGCCGTGACTCCTCGATCGATCGTCCGTCGTCTCAATTAAGGTGACGGAAGAGATCGACCTGCAAACGACCCTCCTCCGGGCACTCTCGTACATGGCGGTACTCGTTGCTGGGCAGATGGAACCGCTCAGTAAGTCGATGCTCCGTGGGCTCACCGCCGGCGGCGGCGCGGTGGAGCTCCTCTTCGAGCTCGCCGATCAAGCGGAGATTGGCGAGGTCTGCGGGACGGAGGATGCGCTCGAGTGGCTGGAGACGCTCGAGCCTGACTCTCTCGTCCTGGACTTCCATCTCGAAGCGGCGAGGACGGAGGTCGTTTCCGCGAGCGATGCCGTGGCTCAGCGACTCCACAACATGGTTGGAGCGGCGCTGCTGCCAGCCTCCGGCGAGTGGATCTTCTGGCGGCCGGTGAGCTATCCGCATGGTTCGAGCCGCCTCCTCCTCATTCCAGCCTGGAAACCAAACTCCTACTGACGTTGATCCTTACACCAAAGGGAGGAGATAAGGGCCGAGGTACGCCTCGTGCGGTGAGATGTAGCACTCCGCGGGGTTGACCAACGGCACGAGGTAGGCGTCCTGCCGAGTGAAGTGCATCCCGACGTTCGGCCCCGGAACGAGCCAGGCACGCCCGCGAGCATCGTCCAACAAGAGGTGGCAGGGGCCAACGCGGTCCATCCACACGACGATTGAATCGCGAGTGACCAGCTTCTCATTCCATACGAGCGCGTCCCAAAGATGCTGCCACTCGGAGAGGGGCCGGTGCCTCCGCGAGTCGGTAAATCGGGCGCGGTCGAGACGAGGCTCGATTGCGGCGACGACGCGCCGCTCCAACGCTTGTGCGGCTGTAGACTCGACTTCGGTGAGATTGTGAACGAGGCGCTGCAGCTTCTCTATCATCCGTGTCCCGAATCCCTTGTTCGATCCAAGTTAGACGTCGATCGATGTAGATCGGCGGGCTGGACGAGGGCGATTCGATGAGCAGTTTCGTCGCAGTTTAAGTCTTGCGACAACAGGCGATCTCGAGACTGACGATTCAGCACCCACGAGGGTCAAACCTTCGGGTAACAAGCGCGTGCCATGACGATTCCCGAGTTCAAGCTGGAGCGCTACTTCGCGCGGTACGAGTTCGTCGCGCCGTACCTGATGTGCAGCTCCGACGTGGAGACGATGCGCATGGCGGATCTGCTCGAGTTGGCAGACGGCCCGACTCGGGAGATCTGGGATGACCTGACGCTTGGCTACACTGAGTACCCGGGGCACCCACGGCTGCGCGAGGAGATCTCCGGGCTGTATGCCGACATCGCGCCGGAACAGGTGACCTGCTTTGCCGGTGCTGAGGAGGCCGTCTTCGTCACGCTCTCTTCCCTGCTCCAACCGGGTGACCACGCGATCGCCTTCTGGCCCGGATATCAGTCGTTGTACGAAGTGGCCCGGGCGGCGGGGGCCGAGGTGACGCTGATCGAGCTTAGGGAGGCGGACGGATGGGCGGTCGACATGGATGCCGTGCGAAAGGCGATGCGCCCCAACACGAAGTTGATCGTGGTCAACGCGCCCCACAACCCGACGGGAGCGCTCATTCCGCCGCGCGATCTGCGGATTCTGGCGGACTTGGCCGACGACGCGGGAGCCCACCTGTTTGGGGACGAGGTGTACCGTTTGCTGGAGCACGACAGCGTCGATCGGCTCCCCGCCGCGGCCGACCTCGCGACGTGCGGGATCAGTCTGGGAGTGATGAGCAAGGCATTCGGCCTCGCGGGACTGCGGATCGGCTGGATCGCCAGCAGAGACCCCGAGGTGCACGCCCGGGCGGCGGCGCTGAAGGATTACACGTCGATATGCAACAGCGCGCCCAGCGAAGTGCTGGCACTCATCGCGCTAAAGGCACGGGAGACGATCCTGGCCCGCAATCGCGCGCTCGTCACAGAGAATCTCGCCCGCCTCGACCGATTCTTTCTCGACCACTCGGACCGGTTCACCTGGGTTCGACCGCGCGCCGGCTGCATCGGCTTTCCACGTCTGCGCGGCGACGTTCCCGTGGAGCAGTTCGCCGAGGAGATGGTCGAGCGCGCGGGCGTGCTCGTGCTTCCCGGCACGATGTACGACCACCCGGGCGGCCACTTCCGCGTCGGCTTCGGCCGCCGGAACTTCTCCGAGGCGCTCGAGCGGTTCGCGGCGGCGCTGTAGCTACGCCTGCAAGTCGGCGTACTCGGGGTAGCGCTGAATGAACGATCGCACGAAGGGGCAGAGCGGTGACACCTTCTTCCCTTGGGCGCGAATGTCGTCCAGCACCCCACGCACCAGCCGGCTGCCAAACCCCTGGCCCTCGAACTCGGGATTCACCTCGACGTGCGGCACCACGATCACGTCGCCGTGCGGCAGAGCCGTCGCGCTGCCGATGACGCGGTCCTGCGAACGCAGTTCGTACCGCTGCCGCTCAGGGACGGGCACCACTTGGTAGCTCTTATCCATAAGCTTTGGACGACGTCAGCGGCCCTTCTTCCCCGGCGCCCCGACTTCAAGTAGGGATGGGCAAAGCCCCGGAAGTCAGAAAGAGCCCGTTCAATGCTGGGACGGCAGTGATTCGGACTGGTAGAAGGCAGCCTCGGGGCCCCAAGGATCGAACTCACTTTCGATCCGCCTTAGCGATTCCGTTCATTGGGCGACTTGGCAGGCGCGATGCGAGCCAATGTCTCACCAACGGCTCGCACGAGATCGTCCGGCAAGTGTCGACGGTTCCGCTCCAAGGCGTCGACCGCCCGCTGCCAAGTCGCCGCTCCCCCGTACGGCGGGTAACGATCTGCGCGGAGAACCCAAGCTTGCAGATGTGAACGCCGCGTTGACTCCAACTCGGGACCGATCGGTGCCTCGATCAATTGAACGACCTGCTGCAATCGTCCAAGGAACTTGAGCGATCCCAGCGCCGCTCGGCGCTGACCCACTGAACTCGTCGGATCGTGCAGCACCCTTACGAAAGCCTCCCCATCAACCGTCGTTCCTAGCCGGTCGAGCGCCCGCACCGCCGTTCGGACCACCCGAAGAGAAGGATCGAGGACGAGTTCCTCGATCGACGACGCGAAGGCTCGCCCGCCGAGGGAGGCGACCGCAACGATCGCCTCCCGTCGCACGCGCGGCGTCGGGGCTCTCAGCAGGGGCGCGACGAGCTCGGCATCGGCGGGGCCTCCCTTCTCGCCGAGCCCCGCCACCGCCCAAGGCGAGGGAAGCCGCTCCCGATAGAACGCGGCGTGATCGAACCCTCCCGCTCGATCGAGGGCGAGTCTCGCCTCAGCCCTCACGCGAAAGTTTGCGTCGAGTCGCGCTTCCGAGAGTGCGGATAGGTCGCTTTGATCCCTCATAGCCTGCACGGCCATCAACCGAACGCTGGTGACTCGATCCTTCGCCAACCTCCTGATCAAGTCGGAGCGCTCCTCGATCGACGCGCTCGACAGCTGTCGGCGGGCGATCTCCCGTCGAACCCCCGGGTCCGCTGCGGCAATCGAGACCAAGGCTTCAGTCGAGAGGTACTGCTGCAGCCACCTTTGGACGGGTGCTCGCGAGTGTCGCATCGCTCGTCGGACGACCGCCGGACGCTTCAAAACGGCTTCCCGAACGAGCCGCGCGACTTCGGCCGCGTACAGGCGGCTTCGGCGTTCGATCCGGTGGGCCGCCACGAGGCTGTCGAACAGGGATGCGTCATTTACGATCGCCAGGTCGCGCTCGGCCGCGGTGCTGGCGATGGTAGCGATCACATCGACCCAATCCGCGCTACGCGTGACGAGAAACGGAACACCCCAAGGCGATCGAAGCCGCGCGAGGTTCTCGACTGCGCGTTGCCGAACGAAGCCGGAGGGATGGATCGAGAGTGCGGCCGCCACGCCCCACGAATCGGCGTGCCGCTCGAGCATTCGCAAGAAGGGTTCGGCTTCTTCTCGACTGGCACCCGGGCGAGCATAAAAGAAGACCTCCGTTCCAAACCGGTGGTAGGTGTGCTCAATCTCCAGCTGTTCGAGCCCAGCTCGCCCGACCATCCACTGGTCTAGCAACGGAGCGAGGACCTCATCCACCGCGGGATCGTCCTTCGCCAGATGGAGCAAGGGACCGAGCGTCAGCGACGGAGCCATGTCCATCTCCGCCTGTAGCGAGGGCAATCGACTTCCCTTCGCGACCTTAGCGATTTCTCTGAACCGTGCGTAGAGAGCCACGATCTGCTCTCTTCGTTTGCTCGTTGGTACTTGCATCCTGTTCGCTCGTCACAAGGCAGCCACGGCACGACGTAGACATAGACGCCCCTCCTAAGAGGGGCGACCACCCCTCACGGTACACTAGAAGCTTCCCAGGCCCCACCCATGGACCAGTCTCGCATTCGTAATTTTTGCATCATCGCGCACATCGACCACGGTAAGTCGACGTTGGCCGACCGTCTCATCGAGCGGTGCGGCGCGATCCGGGGCACTGCGCAGGAGCAGATGCTCGACTCCATGGACATCGAGCGCGAGCGCGGCATCACCATCAAGATGGCTGCCGTTCGCCTGCTGTACACGGCGCGGGACGGAGAGACGTACCAGCTCAACCTCATCGACACGCCGGGGCACGTCGACTTCACCTACGAAGTCTCCCGTGCGCTCGCCGCGTGCGAGGGCGCGCTGCTCGTGGTGGACGCCAGCCAAGGCGTCGAGGCGCAGACGATCGCGAACGCCTCGATGGCGATGAATCAGAACCTCGAGATCGTGCCGGTGATCAACAAGATTGACCTGCCGCATGCGGATATCGACCGCGCCCGCGAGGAGATCGAGAGCGCGGTGGCGATCGACGCGACCGACGCGATCCCCTGCTCGGCGAAGGCCGGCATCGGCATCGACGAGATCCTCGAGGCGATCGTCCAGCGCATTCCGGCTCCGGCCGGCAACGCGGACGCGCCGCTGCGCGCCCTCATCTACGACTCGCACTTCGACGCCTACCAGGGCGCCGTGGCCTACATCCGAGTGAAGGATGGCCACCTGAAGAAGGGCGAGAAGATTCAGATGATGGCGACGGGCAACCGGTTCGACATCGACTCCACCGGCCACTTCGGTCCGGGTCTCACCGTCAACCAGGGCCTCAAGACCGGCGAAGTCGGCTTCGTCACCGCGGCGATGAAGTCGATCGGCGACGCTCGCGTGGGCGACACCATCACCAGTGCCGACCACGTCGCCACCGAGGCGCTGCCGGGCTACCGCAAGGCGCTGAGCATGGTGTTCTGTGGCCTGTACCCGTCGGACGGCGACCAGTACGAGGACCTGCGCGACGCCATCGACAAGCTCAAGCTGAACGACGCCTCGCTCGACTTCGAGCCGGAGACGTCCGCGGCGCTCGGCTTCGGGTTCCGGTGCGGCTTCCTTGGGCTGCTTCACATGGAGATCGCCCGCGAGCGGCTGGAACGCGAGTTCGGCCTCGACCTGATTCTCACCGCGCCGTCGGTGGACTACCGCCTCACGATGAAGAACGGCGAGGAGATCCACATCTCCAACCCAGCCGATTGGCCGGACGCCAACGACATCGCCAGCGTGGAGGAGCCGACGGTCAAGGCGACGATCATGGTGCCGAACGAGTACGTGGGCGCGGTCATGACGCTCTGCCAGGAGCGGCGCGGCATCTACGTGAAGACGGAGTACCCGACGCCGCAGCGCGTCATCCTCCACTACGTGCTGCCGCTAGGCGAGATCCTGCTCGACTTCTTCGACAAGCTCAAGAGCAACACCCGCGGCTACGCGAGCTTCGACTACGACCTCGCCGAGTACGTGCAGTCGAGCCTCGTGAAGGTCGACATCCTGCTCAACGGCGACCCGGTCGACGCGCTCTCGTTCATCGTCCACAAGGAATTCGCGTACAACCGCGGTCGGGCGATGGTGGAGCGCCTGAAGGAAGTCGTCCCGCGCCAGCAGTACGAGGTGCGAGTGCAGGCGGCGATCGGCGCGAAGGTCATCGCGGCGGACTCCATCAAGCCGTTCCGCAAGAACGTCATCGCCAAGTGCTACGGCGGCGACATCACGCGAAAGCGAAAGCTCCTCGAGAAGCAGAAGGAAGGCAAGAAGCGCATGAAGCAGATCGGCTCGATCGAACTGCCGCAGGAAGCGTTCCTCAGTGTCCTCAAGGTCGCCGAGTAATCACTCCCCCTGGGACCGCCGGCTTCAGCCGGCCGACGGCATCGTAATTGCCCATCGCTTCCTACGAAGGGGGCGAGTGGTGGCTACGATGCGCTCTGCCGGCTGAAGCCGGCGGTCCCAGGGTGGGGAACTACGACTTCGCTGTGAACTCGGCTTCGGCGGCTCTCATCTCCTCGGGGGTGAGGTTCGTGATTCGCGAGGCGAGCGACCAGGAGTGGCCGAACGGGTCCTTGAGCTGGCCGTAGCGGTCGCCCCAGAACTGGTTCTCGAGCGGCATCTCGACTTGGAATCCGGCGGCCGTTGCCTGCGCCCACAGCGCGTCGACGTCTTCGGTGAACAGGTGGAGCGTCACGGACGTGCCACCGACCTTCTTGGGGCCGAGTGCGCCGTAGTCCGGGAACTCGTCGTTGAGCATCAGCATGGAGTTGCCGATGCGAAGCTGCGCGTTCATCAGCTTGCCGTCCGGCATGCGGCTGACCTCGACGACCACGGCGCCGAGCGCGCGCTGGTACAGCTCGATGGCGGCATCGGCGCCGTCGACGACGAGATACGGAGTGATGGTGTGGAACCCTTCGGGGATACGAGACACGCTCATGCGCGCATCATATCACGGCTGACCTGGCCATAAAAGACTCACGTTCGGACCTCACACGTTAAGACATTCGCTCCTAAAGAGCGCATCGGGCGCAGCCGAGGCACCTTTTTGCCATGATGCATGGCAGTGCCCAAGGGGGCCGCCTTTATTGCCTGTGAGAGTGATCCGACAATGATCTTGATGAGCCTTTTCGCTGCCGCCGCGATGAAGCCGGACGTCCAGTCCCTACTCGACCTTTCGTGGAAGCAGACCCGGGTCGTTGGGCACCGGGGTGCGGCGGCTTACCAGCCGGAGAACACGCTTCCGTCGTTTCGCGAGGCGATCGCGAGCCAAGCGGACGCCACCGAGTGCGATGTCCATCTCAGCCGAGACGGCGAGATGGTGATCATGCACGACGGCAAGCTTGACCGGACGACGTCGCTGAAGGGCGAGATCAAGGAGACCGACGCGGCCACGCTGCGCGGGGCGGGCATCCCGTTCCTCTCCGATCTCACCAACTTGACGAAGGACAAGATCGTGCTCGTGGTCGAGATCAAGGACGGCGACGGCGTCGAGCAGAAGGTGGTGGACCACCTGAAGGCGCAGGACATGGTGCCTCAGAGCATCGTGTTCGGCTTCGACGTGAACCGCGTTCAGAAGGTGAAGAGCCTCAATCCGAAGCAGACCGCCGTCTGGCTGGTGGCTCAGAAGCTCGAACCGACCAACTTCGGTTCGATGTTCGACCGATTAGCGGCGGCCAGGGCCGACGCCTTCGGCGTCCAGTACCGCAACTGCTCACCGGAACTGGTGGCCGAGGCGCACCGGCGCAAGATTCCCGTGTTCGTGTGGACGGTGCCTCCCGGACCGGAGGTCGACCGCCTGAAGGGTCTCAAGGTGAACTTCATCATCACCGACCACCCGCGCGACGTGCGAAAGCAGCTCGGTCTCTAGTAAGAGATGTCACCGACGACGGGGAGAGCGATCGCTCTCCCCGTCGCGGCGTCAGCGGTTCACGAACGGCATCAGCGCCTCGGCGTACCGCAGTCCCGATGCCTCGGGAAGGCTGGACAGCTCGGCCAGATCGTCGGCCGTGAGATCGACGCCGTCCGCTCCGGCGTTTTGCTCGAGGTAGGCGACCCGCTTCGTGCCGGGGATGGGAATCAGGTCCTCGCCCTGGCTCAGCACCCAGGCGAGCGCGACTTGCGCCGGAGTGGCCTCGCGCCGCTCGGCGACGGCTTTCACCCGGTCGACGAGCGCCATGTTCCGGTCGAAGTTCTCCCCCTGCCAACGGGGATTGCTCCTGCGGTAGTCGCCTTCCGGCAGCTCGTCCGGCGAGGTGAACCGCCCGGTGAGGAAGCCTCTTCCGAGCGGGGAGTACGGCACAAAGG
>Ga0164290_1001283_pt1 | contig 41750 bp, 41 predicted proteins | sample Micstemetagenome_FD_108782 | JGI IMG/M metagenome (GOLD analysis project Ga0164290, IMG submission 108782) | Contaminated culture microbial community from soil near Moab, Utah, USA - Microcoleus steenstrupii SON62 (Illumina Assembly) | ecosystem: Environmental > Terrestrial > Soil > Soil crust...
GCACCGGTGGCCACGGCCAGCATGGGCGCGCACAGCACGGCGGCATCGAACAGCCCGGCCTGCCCGTGCAGCGCTTTCAACACAATGGCCGCGCCCATCGAATGAGCGATGACGATGCGCGGGCGTTGTTTGACGCCGATGAATCCATCAAACGACTTTAAATCGGACGCGTCGCAGGCGAAGTCGCGACCGCGCGGGCGATTGGGCCTATGCAATGGGCGCTGCGAGCCGCCTTGGCCGCGCCAGTCCAGCCCCCATACGGCGATACCGCGTTTGACCAAGTCGCCGATCAGTTCGAAATATTTTTCGGTGAATTCGCAAAATCCGCCGATCAGAACGCAGTCCAGCCAGGGTTTTGGCGGTGCAAGATGCCCGTAGCGCAGTTCAGCGCCGTCATCGGTGACGAAACGGCCCCAGACGAATTGATCGGGAGCATTCAGCAACGTCGGGCCTGTGGGGTCAGGAACGTGCAGCATTGCGTATGGTGCTGTATCCGCAGCCAGGGTCGGTCACAATCCGCCGGTGCCGATCATCATAAATCTTTCATGATTCCGCCCGGCGCGGCCCCGCGGTTTTTGTGTCGCAAATCGCCTTTACAACGCTCAGAACACGTCTTCACCTCGTCCCAGACCGCGCGCCATTTCTTACGCCAAGCGAACGGCCGGCCGCAGGCTTGGCAGGTTTTCTCGGGCAGGTCGGCCTTCTTGCGCATCTTAGGCACGGCAGTCCGGCTAGGCCGTGCCGTCCTGCAGGCGGCGGATTTCGGCCAGGTCCTTGGGTGGGTTACGCCACAGGGGCTGTTCTTTCTCGATGTAGCCGCGCAAGCCCGCGGGGATGTCGTCCCACTTTTCCACACGCCACGTCACGAGATGCATGATGCTGTCGGCACCGTCGGCCCAACCGCCTAACGGTCCATGCCGCAGCCATGAGAGCTGATGGGGTTCCTTGGCGCGGCCGTCGGTGTTGACGAAGAAGTCGTAGTTCTCGAAGGCCTGATAACGCTTGTCGCCGCCGGGGATCGGAAAGTCGAGGTACACCGGCGCGGTGAAGACGTAGGTATCGCCGACCTTGCGTGCGGCCATGTTACTGCCGGGGCCGATACGCTGAACGCGCGGTTTGCTACCCTGTTCCACCCAGGTCTCTACCTTGTCGCCTTTCAGCTCATAGGTAATGAACTGATAAGGATAGGCTACGGGCTCGACGTTCTTGCCCTTCCACTCGCGCAAGATCTCGCCGGTCTTGACGTCGCGGAAGACGTAAATCTTGCGGTTGTACTGATGGACGAGATTGGCCTTCGGGTCGGGCCGGAAGCTGGTGGCGGCGTCGAAGCCTTCCATGAAGAACAGCAGTTCACCCGAAGGATAGGCGCGTACCGAGCCGGAGGAGTACCACCAGATCGGCTGGCCGTCACCGATCCGCGCCGAGGCCCAAACATTGAACGCCTCGGCATCGAAGCCGCCCTCAACCAAAAACGGTACGGCGGCACGGGCGGGCAGGGTGGATGCGAGGCCCAACGCTGAGGCGCTGAGCAGGGCGGTGCGGCGGGCGATGGGCATGGTCACTCCATGAAATGAGGTTGATTATGGCCGCTGCCGTTCAGGGCTTTCAAGGCCGCCATATCCCCAGGAAAATGCGGGCTTGAGGCCTTGGAAATGGGACTTATTTGTGATGCGGTAACTCACATGACACCACTGCACTCGGCCAATCCCGATCATTCGTTACCGCGCCGTCTGCGCCGGGCGGCCGCGGATCTTCGCGCCCAGCCCGAGGCCATCGATTTGCACGCCATTGTCGAGGCCCACGGCGGGGCGTCGATGGCGGCCTTTCTGGTCGTCCTGGCCGTGCCTGCGATGATCCCGGTACCGGGCGTTCCCATCGGCGCGATCATGAGCGTGGGCATCTATCTCATCGCGTTGGCGATGCTGGCCGGGGTGGAGACGGTGCGCATGCCGCCCAAGCTGGCGGGCGTGAAATTCTCCAGCCGGAACGCCCGGCAGATCCTTCACCGTTTGGCGTGGCTGTATGCCTGGGGTGCGCGCCGGGCGCGGCCGCGGCTGGATTGGCTGGCGGGGCCCGCCGCGCGGCGCTGGCTCGGCGTTTTCGTCGCCCTGATGGCCACCGTGATCGTTCTGCCGATTCCACTGGGCAACATCGCGCCCGGTGCCGCGCTGGTTGTTATGGCGTTGTCGCTGTTGTTCAAGGACGGCCTGGGCGTCTTGTTCAGCCTCGGCGTCGGCATTCTCGGCCTGGGATACATGGTTGCGGTCGGTGGCGGCGCGGTGTGGTTGGCCGGTGTTCTGGCGGCTTAGCCTCAGTCATTCAGCGGGCGGTCCTTGGTTTCGGGCAGGAACAAAAGCCCGATGATCAGCGAGCCGCCGGCGATCAGCACCGGGTACCACAGGCCGTAATAGATATTCCCGCTCATGGCCACCAGCGCGAAGCTGACCGAGGGCAGGAACCCGCCGAACCATCCATTGCCGATGTGATAGGGCAGCGACATGGAGGTGTAGCGGATGCGCGCGGGAAACAGTTCCACCAGCATGGCGGCGATCGGCCCATAGACCATCGCCACGTAAAGCATCAGCAGCGTCAACAGGCCCAACACGCCCAGGATGTTGATCTTGGCCGGGTCGGCCTTTTCGGGATAGCCCGCCGCCTTGATCGCGGCGCTGACGGCGGCCTGATCAAACCCGACGATCTCCACCCCGCCGATGCGTACGATGGTCGTGGCGCCCGCCGGTGCGGCCTCGTTCACGTAAGACACCGAGGCCCGCGCCAGCGCGCCGCGCGCCTTGTCGCAGTCGCTGGTGAAGGCCGCCGTGCCGACCGGGTTGAATTGAAACGCGCATGTCGCCGGGTCGGCGACGATGACGGCTTTGGCCGTGTCCTGCGCGGCGGCCAGGTCCGGGTTGGCGAAGCGCGTCAGGCCCTGGAAAATCGGAAAGGTGGTGAGTACGGCCAGCGCCAACCCGGCCATGATCATCTTCTTGCGGCCGAGCTTGTCCGACAGCGTGCCGCAGACCACGAACAGCGGCGTGCCGATGATGAGAGCCCCGGCCTGCAGCAGGTTGGCGGTGGTGGCGTCGAGTTTGAGCGTTTGGGTCAGGAAGAACAGCGCATAGAACTGCCCGCCGTACCACACCACCGCCTGACCCGCGACTCCGCCGAACAGGGCGATGAGCACAAGTTTCGCATTGGGCCAGCGCGCGAAGGATTCCGTCAGCGGTGCCTTGGATTGTTTGCCCTCGGCCTTGATGCGCTGAAAGGTGGGTGATTCCTCAAGCTTCAGCCGGATCCACACGGAAATCCCCAACAGCACGATCGACATGAGGAAGGGGATGCGCCAGCCCCAGTCCTCGAAGGCGTCGCCTGTGATCGTGCGCGCCCCCAAGATCACGGCCAGCGACAACAACAGGCCCAGCGATGCCGTGGTTTGAATCCAACTGGTGAAGAAGCCGCGTTGTCCGGGTGGGGCGTGTTCGGCGACGTAGATCGCAGCCCCGCCGTATTCGCCGCCGATGGCCAATCCCTGCAACAGCCGCAACGCCACCAGCAGCACCGGCGCGGCAACGCCAATGCTGGCATAAGTCGGCAGCAGGCCGACGGCGAAGGTGGCTAAACCCATGATCACAATGGTCACCAGGAAGGTGTATTTGCGCCCGGCGATGTCTCCCAATCGGCCGAACACCAGCGCGCCGAAGGGCCGAACCGCGAAGCCGGCGGCGAAGGCGAGCAGGGCGAAGACGAAGGACGCCGTTTCGTTGACGCCTGCGAAAAATTGCTTGGAGATGATCGCGGCGAGCGAGCCGTACAGATAAAAATCGTACCACTCGAACATCGTGCCCAGCGACGACGCCAGGATCACGCGGCGCTCATCCTTTGTGAGCGCACGTTTTGCAGCGTTGGCCGTCATTCCGGAAAACCCCCACAAAATAAATGGCCGCCACGGCCTCTTCGCAAAACCGTCACGTCCCCGTCACGCCCCCGTAAAGACCAACCCTTAACACAGCCCCTGCCGCGACCGTCGGGGCGCGGCCAAGCATTATTTGACATGGGGTCCTTATGAACAAGTCTCGTCTTCTGTCGGGCGCGGCCGGATTTGCCTTGCTCGCGGCCACTGTGCCTGCCATGGCGCAAGAGAATCAGCAGACTGCGCAAGATCAGGTGGCGCAGGCCCAGATGGCCGCCGCACTGGAAGAAGAGATCGTGGTGTACGGACAAGGCGAAACCCGCCAGGTGCAAACCCTCGGTACGATCGACATTCAGGCCTCTGCGCCCGGCACCAGCCCGCTGCAAATGGTTCAGAAGCTGCCCGGCGTGAACTATCAGGCCGCCGATCCGTTCGGGGCTTATGAATGGGCCGTGCGCATCTCCATCCGCGGCTTCGGTCAGACCCAGCTGGGTTTCACGCTCGACGGCGTGCCGCTGGGCGACATGTCCTACGGCAATGCCAACGGCCTGCACATCAGCCGCGCCGTCTCGGGCGACAACATCAGTTCGATCGAACTGGCACAGGGTGCCGGCGCGCTGGACACCGCGTCGACCAGCAACCTCGGCGGGACGCTGAAGTTCCTGACCCGCAGCCCGAGCGAGGAGTTCGGTGTGCTGACGCAGTTCACAGGCGGCACCGAGAATACCTATCGTCCCTTCGTGCGCATCGACACCGGCACCCTGGGCACCGATGGCCCGCGTGCCTTCATCAGCTACGCTTATTCCCACGTCGACAAATGGAAAGGCGACGGCGTGCATAAGTACCATCACGTCAACGCCAAGATCGAGCAACCCGTGGGCGACGACGGTTCGATATCCTACTACGTCAACTTCTCCGACCGGCGCGAGCAGGACTATCAGGATCTTTCGCTCGATTTGATCAACCGGCTGGGCTACGACCTCGACAACCTCTTCCCGAACTATGCGCTGGCGCTGCAGATCGCCCGCGCCGGGCAGACGGGCGGAGCCTTCCCGCCGCCGTTTCGCACGCTCGATGATGCTTATTTCGACGCCTCGGGTCTGCGTAAGGACTTGCTGATGTATGCCGCCGCCGACCTCGCGGTCACGGATATCCTGGCATTCAACGGAAATGCATATTGGCACCAGAATGACGGCCAGGGCAGCTGGATCACGCCCTATGCGCCCTCGCCGAACGGCTCGCCGGTGTCGTTCCGCACCACCGAGTACGACATCAACCGCAAGGGGGTCACCGCGTCGCTCACGGCCGACCTGGGCATGAACGAACTGAATGCGGGCATCTGGTACGAGGACAACAAGTTCGATCAAGCGCGGCGCTTCTATCAGATGGGCCTCACCCAGCCCGAGCGCTCGGTGCTGGATTTCCAGTCAAATCCGTTCCGCACGCAGTTCGACTACGACATCGTCAGCAAGACGACGGTTCTGCATGTCCAGGATACGTTGCGCCTGGACGGGTTCTCGTTGTTCGGCGGGTTCAAGTCGATCAACGCCAAAAACACCATCGTACCCCGTGTCGGTACAATCACCGGCACCATCAAGGCCGAGGACAACTTCCTGCCGCAGGTCGGCGCCACTGCCGATCTGGCCGAGGGGCATCAGTTGTTCGCCACCTACGCCGAGAACATGCGCGCTTATCAAGCCTCGGGCACCTCGGGACCGTTCTCGACCTCGCAGGCCGGTTTCGACTTCATCAAGACGCGCTTGAAGCCCGAGAAGTCGCGCACCGTCGAAGCGGGCTGGCGCTTCAACCTCGACTCAGTGCAGGGCGTGCTCGCGTTCTATGACGTGAAGTTCAAGGACCGCCTGCTGACCGTGGCGCAAGGCCCCGGCATCATCGGCGCTCCCACCGCGCTGTCTAACGTCGGTGCGGTGTCATCCCAGGGCGCGGAGTTCGGCGGCAACGTCAATCTCACCGAGACTTTCTCGGTGTTCGGCTCGCTGTCGTACAACGACGCCAAGTATTCCGACAACACGGTGGACGGCAACGGCCGCGTCACCGCCACTGACGGCAAGCGCGTGGTCGACGCGCCGAAAATCCTGGCGAAGGGAGAACTGGCCTACGACGACGAGACCTTTTTCGGTCGCGTCACGGTGTCGCATACCGGCAAGCGCTTTTATACCTACCTGAACGACCAGCCGATCAAGGGTCATACGCTCGTGGACCTAACGGCGGGGTATCGTTTCGGAGAAAGTGCCGGGTTCGCCAAGGGCTGGGAAATCCAGGCCAACGTGACCAATCTCTTTGATAAAAAGTACGTCTCGACCATCGGTTCCAATGGTTTCGCCAACTCCGACCCGACGGGCACAAACCAGACGTTGCTGGCCGGCGCGCCGGCGCAGGCGTTCGTGACCGTCAAGGCGCAGTTCTAAGGCTCGCGATGGGCCATCTCACCCGCCGCAACGTGGTCGCCGCCGGAAGCGCGGCGGCCACGTTTGGTTTTGCCAGTGCCCTGGCCGCCCCGCTACCCATGCCCTCGGCGGTCAGCCGCATTTGCTTCGGCTCCTGCGCGCATCAGGACAAGGACCAGCCGGTGTGGGAGGCGGTGCTGGCCGCCAAGCCCGACCTGTTCGTGTTTCTGGGCGACAACATCTACGGCGACACCCGCGACATGGCCGTGCTTCGCGCGAAGTACGGCAAACTCGCGGCCAAGCCGGGTTTCAAGAAGCTGCGCGCCTCTGTGCCGATTGCTGCGGTGTGGGACGACCACGACTATGGCGAGGACGATTCAGGCGCGGACTATCCGATGCGCGCGGAGTCCAAGGCGGCGTTTCTGGAATTCTGGCAGGAGCCCGCCAATTCCCCGCGCCGCGGCCGCGACGGCATTTATACTTCCTACATGCTGGGCCCCGAGGGGCGGCGCGTGCAATTAATCTTGCCGGATCTGCGCACCAACCGCACGCCCATCACCAAGCTCGATCTTGGCGGTAAGGACTACAAGGCGTGGGCCAAGGAACTCGAAACGGCGGGCAAGCCCGTCCCGGGCCCGTATACGCGCATGACCGGCCCGGCCGATACCATGCTGGGCGAGCTGCAATGGGCGTGGTTGGCCGAGGAATTGATGCGCCCCGCCGACGTGCGGCTGTTTGGATCAAGCCTGCAGGTGCTGGCCGATTTTCCGGGCTGGGAAAGCTGGGCGGTGTATGCGCGTGACCATCAGCGGCTGATCGACCTGATCCGCCGTCAGCGCGCGGCCGGAGTGGTGTTCCTCAGCGGCGACACGCACTACGGCGAACTGACGAAGCTTGATCTCAACACGCCCTATCCGCTGTGGGACGTCACCTCCAGCGGGATCACCGAGGTCTGGCCGGTGCTGCCGCCCAACGACCTGCGGGTCGGCTCGGCCGTGCGCGAGGTTAACTTCGGCATGGTCGACATCGCCTGGGCCGGCGCGCAGACCACGATCACGATGCAGGTGTGCGACGTGAATGGCGTGGTGAAGCTGTCGCAAGTCCTGCCGCTGGCGAGCCTCTCGGCTTAAAAAAACAGGGCCCGAGGTTACCCCCGGGCCCTGCCGCTTCAGGCCGTCAGGCCGTGATTACATGCTGTATTTGACGGTGAACATGATCTCCGCCGGCGGCAGGTAGTAGTAGCCGCCCAGGAAGCCGCGCGCACCGGTCGACAGGTGCTTCTTGTCGGTCAGGTTCTTGCCCGACAAGCGTAGTTCCCAGGCATCGGCGATGCCGAGCCCGACGAACGCGCCGATGCGGGTGTAACCGTCGAGGATGAATTCGTTGGTGGCCGAGGTGATGAAGTCGTCGGTGCGGTATACGTCCGCGCCCAACAGCAATTCACCGTCCGTGCCGCCCAGCGAAATGGGCATGCTGTAGTCGAAGCCCACCGTCACAGTGTAGTCGGGTAACTGCGGCGGCTTCGGGTTCGCCACGCCGAAGTTACGCAGTGCGTTGGTCGGCGCGCTGCCCGGACGCAGGTTGCGGAACTTGCCGCTCAGAAGGGCGGTGTTCGCGTACAGCGTCAGACCATCGGTGGGAACGATGGTCAGTTCGCCTTCCAGGCCCTTGATGGTCGCATCACCGGCGTTCTGCACCGGGAAGCTGGCCGGGCCGCCACCGACTCCCGGTACCTGGGCGTTGAGCGTCAAGTCGGAGATGCGGTTGTAGAACACGTTGGTGTTGATACGCACCCGGTTGTCCGCCAAGTCGGTCTTGAAGCCGGCTTCATAGGTCCAGTTGCTTTCCGGGCCGTAGGCCGAGCGGGCGTCGTTCAGGTTGCCGATGGCGATGCCGTTGTACCCGCCAGACTTGAAGCCGCGGCCGACCGAGGCGTACAGCAGCATGCTGTCGACCATGCCGCCCGTGGGAACGGTGTAGTCGATGCCGAACTTCGGCAACCACTTATCGTAGTTATTACGCAAACCCACCGGGCGCTGCGGCGAAACTGCATTGAGGAAAGCAACAGGCGGAACGTAGAGGAAAGACATGTTGAATTTCTTGACGTCTTTCACATAGCGCACGCCGGCGGTGAGTTTCAGATCATCCGTCACGGCGAAATCGTTATGCGTGAAGATCGAGTACGAGCGCGTCAGGGCCTCGATGTTGCTGGTCGAGAAAGGCCCAGGGATCGCCCAACCGAACATCTGGTCGCCCGATTCGTAGAGGTAGTACACGCCGACCAGGTAGTTAAGCTTGTCGTCCGAGGCCAAACCTTGCAGCTTGAACTCTTGCGTGAACTGCTTGGTGTCCATGGTGTTGGCACCAACGACCCCGCCGAGGTTGCCGCCGTTGGTAATCCCGACCGCTAGCGGCACGCCGCCGGTGCCGGTGAAGTCTGTGGTGAAATAGTCGTCAGTGTTGACGAAGCCGGTGATCGACTGCAGCGAGGCCGGGCCGAAGTCGTAGGTCATGTTCAGCGAGGCGATGAACTGCTTGGTCAGGCCGCGCGGATCATTCTCGATCGGGGCGGGACCCTTCACGGTTGCCGGGCGGCTGACGGTGTAGGCACCGTAGACCGGTACAACGTCTCGTGAACGGTACTGAACGCCCGACGGGTCTGCCGGAGTCGGCGGTGCACCGCGCTTGCCTGGGGTAGTGCCCGCCACCAGCAGCAGCGCGTCGTTTTCGCTGCGAGAGTGCGAAAGTGAGAACGTGGCGTCGAAGTTGTCCGAGCCGGTGTAGCGGATCTTACCGCGACCGGCCATGTTCTTCTCCTGGCCGACCTTTTCGCGTGTGGCGATGTTGTAGCCTGGGCCTTCCTTGCCGTTGACCTGGGCCGAGATGGAGCCTGCCAGAACGTCGCTGACGCCGCCGCCCGCACTGAAAGCGGCCTTGTACTGGCCGTAGTTGCCGTAGCCGGTTTCGGCGTTGAACCACGCGTTATCCTGGTCGGGCGCGCGCGTGATGAACTTGATGGCGCCGGCCAGCGTGTTGCGGCCATACAGCGTGCCTTGCGGACCGCGCAACGCTTCGACGCGTTCGATGTCGGCCAGCGTGACGTTATTGCCGTTCAAGCGGCCCAGATAGACGTCGTCGACATACAGGCCGAAGGGCGATTCAGCCACGATCAGCGAGGCGTCCTGCTGCAGCGAACCGCGCAAGGACGGCGACAGGTTGGTCGGGCTGGTGATGTTGTTGCGCATCTTCAGGCTGGGGACGTAGCGTTCCAGATCGGTCGCTTGAACGATCTGGCGCTTTTCCAAGGACTCTGCGCTGAAGGCGCTGACCGCGATCGGCACGCTTTGCAGGCCTTCCTCGCGGCGCTGGGCGGTGACGACGATTTCCTCAAGGCCGCCGGTCTGGGCCTGGGCCTGCTGTTGAGCGAAGGCTGCGGTGGAGAAGCCGACCGCGACGATGGTCGTGCCCAGCAAAAGTTTCTTCATGGGGAACCCCTTTTTGATTGTGCGGACGAATGGACATGGGCGAGGGCGAAAGCCCGGCCGACGTGTTTCATTTTCGTGGCGGGAAAATACAGTTCGGGCCCGCCCATTTCCAGCGACAGGGGCGGGAAACCGCCAAAAGGCCGCGCCATGTATCTTAAATGCAACACTTACTGATGTGCATAAAAGCGAACGGCCCCGCTGTTGAGGCGGGGCCGGTAAGCTTGATCAGGAGTGATGTGGTCTTTAGCCCTTGCGGGCGACGATGTCCCACAGCCTGCCCAGGCGGGCATACGGCGAGGTCGCCGCGATGCTGGAGAACGCCTTGCGGGCTTCACCGGCCTGCTTGTTTTCCAGCTGGGCGACGCCCAGGCGCAGCTTGGCGCGCTCGAGGTCCTTGGGGCCCTTGGCGATGCCGGCCTTGATCAATTCCACCGCTTTCACGGGGTTGCCGTAGGTCAGATACGCTTCGCCGGTCTTGACCAAGGGTTCGCCGTTCGCCGCGCCCTTGGCCGAAGCCTCGGACTGGGCGATGGATGCCTTATCGGTGGTGGCCTGATTCTTGGCCATGGTGATCAGGCGGGTATCGCGTTCGGTCTTGGTGCCCGAGGCGACGGCCTTGGCCATGATGGTTTCGGCTTCACCGGGCAGGCCCGCCTGAAGGGCCAGTTCCGCCATTTCGCGCATTTCGTCGGCTTCCAGCTTCGCGCCGGTGGCCAGACGCAGGCGATAAATCTCGAGGTCAAGCTTGCCGGTGTCGTTGATTTCTTTGTCCAGCAGCGTGATCAGCTGGTCCCAGTAGTTCGCCTTGGGGTACAGCGCGACGGTCTTTTCCAGCACCTTGATCAGGCCCGGAATGTTGTTTTGCTCGTACTCCGAGCTCTGCAACAACTGCAGCCAGTCTTCCTTCACCGGCTTGTCGGACTTTTCGGCCGCATCGACGGCGCCGCGCAGGAACTTCGAGGCGTTGGGGAAGTCGTTCTGCAGATAATAGGCCTGGCCGACCATCATGTTCATGTCGGAATCGGACGGGTTATCCTTCAGGTAGGTCGCGCCGAACGAGGTGACCTTCGCGTAGTTTTTGGTCTGGTAATAAAGCTGCGCGACGGCCTTGGTGCGGCCCGGCTTCTGATCGGCGCCCAAGTATTCGCTGGTCAGCGTGGCTTCATAGGCCTTGGCCGCGCTGAGGTAGTCTTGCGTGCTCACTGCGATGAAGCCCGACAACTCGGCGATGGCGAAGGTTTCGTAGGGGCTCTTGTCGGGCAGGGCGTTGGCTTCGTCGATCCGGGCCTTGGCTTCTTTCCAGTTCTTCGCGGCGATAGCGTCCTGCGCGGCCTTCAAGGGCTTGCCGACCTTGGCGCTGACCGAGGGGCCTTTCGGGGCCGCGGCCTTCTTGTCCTGGGCGAGCGCGTCCGTGGCGGTGAAGGGCACGGCGGCCGCGCCGAACGACAGAACGCACGCCAGCATCATGGCGCGCAGCGGCAGGGAGCGGGATTTCGCGTGAAGCATTGAAGAACTCCTGTTGAAGCGATCGAGCCGTGACGAGATTACTGCATATATTGTTCGTTGCCGACGAAGCCGATCTTCACAACACCGTTACGCTGGGCCGTGGCCAGCACCAGGGCGACCTGGCCGTAGTTGGCCAGACGATTCGGCCGCAGGTGCATTTCGGGCTGCGGATCTTGCTTGGCGGCGCGGCGCATGTAGCCTTCCAGGGTGGCGTTGTCGGGAACGATGTTGCCGTCCCACGTGATCGTGCCGTCGAAGTCCACGCCCAACTGGATGATGACGGGTTCGACTTCCACCGGCGGCGGATTGTTGTTGGGGCGCGGCATGTCCAGCTTCACCGCGTGGGTTTGAATGGGGATGGTGATGATCAGCATCACCAGCAGCACCAACATCACGTCGATGAGGGGCGTGGTGTTGATTTCCATCATGGGGTCGGCGTGATCGCCTGTACCGCTTCCGAGTGACATCGCCATGGGCGTTCTCCGTTCGACTGAATTTAGCGGTTGGACAAATCGGGCTGGGTGATGAACCCGACCTTCAGGATGCCAGCCCGCTGGCAGCTGACGATGACCTTGCCGATGGCCTCGAAGCGGGTCAGCCCGTCGCCGCGGATATGGATTTCGGGCTGCGGGGTCAACGGCGCGATGCCTTTGAGTTGCTCTAAGAGGGCGGCATAGTCGGGAAGCAACGCGTCGTTCCAGTACACGCCGCCGTCCCTGTCCACCGCGATGACGATGTTCTCGGGCTTGGTGATGGTGGCGATGTTCGACGCCGTGGGCAGTTCGACGGGAATGGTCTTCACGACGACGGGGATGGTGATCAGGAAGATGATCAGCATCACCAACATCACGTCCACGAGTGGCGTGGTGTTGATGGTCGCCATCACTTCATCATCGCCGCCTTCGGGGGAGCCGACACTCATCGACATGGGCTTAAAACTCCGCGTTATCGCGACCAGACTCCGAGATTCACATGGCTTGTGAATCTCGGAGGAAACCTGGGCGCTATTGTGGTGCTGGTAGGGCCGGAATAAGGCTTAGCGCTGCGCGACCTTCTTATTGCCGCTGAGCAGCACGGCATGAACGTCGGCGGCAAAGTTGCGGATCATTTCGAGGGCAACTTTGTTGCGGCTGACCAGCCAGTTGTAACCCAACACCGCCGGGATCGCGACGGCCAGACCGATGGCGGTCATGATGAGCGCTTCACCGACGGGGCCGGCGACCTTGTCGATCGAGGCTTGGCCGGCGATGCCGATGGCCACCAACGCGTGGTAGATGCCCCACACCGTGCCGAGCAGGCCGACGAACGGAGAGGACGAGGCGACGGCGGCTAGGAAGGCGAGGCCTTTTTGCAGGCCGCTCGAGACGTCGTTGGTGGAGCGCTGCAGCGACATGGTCACCCAGTCGGTCAGGGCGATCTGGTCGGTCAGCTTGCCTTCATGGTGTTCGGCCGACTTCAGGCCGTCTTCCACGATGGCGCGGAACGCGCTGTTGGGCTCCAGCTTGGTCATGCCTTCCTTCAGATTGGCCGCGCTCCAAAATCCTTCGGTGGCGGTTTTGGCATGCTTGTAAAGTACCTGCTGATCCCACAGGCGTGTGACCAGGATGAACCATGAGCCGAACGACATGATCACGAGGGTGACGAGAATGCCTTTCGACACGAAGTCACCCTGTTCCCACAAGGCTTGCAGGCCGTAGGGGTTGGTCATTTCGACGGTTTCTTCACCGGCGGCGTTGGCGTCGGCCATTGCTTCGGCGTTGGATTCCGTGGTGGTCATTTCCGCGGCCGGGGCGTTGGGATCGACCGGCATGGCGTTCGGATCGGCCGGCATGGCGTTCGGATCAACGGGTGCTGCGGCCGGAGCGGCCATCGGGTCGGCGGCGGGAGCGGCAGCCGGAGCGGTCTGGGCCGAAGCCTGACCGATGGCGAGTACGCCGACCAAAGCGACGGCGGCGATGCCTTGCCAAAGTGAACGGGTAACAGAACTCATGGTTTTATCCTCCGCGGTGTGAATTCGATTGAAGGGGTTGAGGTGTAGGTTTGCGTCCTGCGCTGAAGCGGTCAGCGTTCGTTTTCGATTTTAAAGGTGACCTTCACGGTGTGCCAAACGGCGACCGGCTTTCCACCCTGGGTCGCAGGCGTGTACTTCCAGCTGCGCAGGGCCTCTTTGAGGGCGGCTTCGTCGAGCTTATCGAAGCCGCTCGATTGAGCGACCTTGGCGTCGGTGACCTTGCCGTCCAGTCCGACATAGACCTGAAGAATGACCGAGCCTTCTTCACCGGCGCGCTTGGACGACGGCGGATACTCGGGCTGATAGTTGCGGTTGCGGATCGGGCGCGGCGGCGTCGGCGCGGCGACGACCGGCGCGGGCGGCCGAACGCTGGTCGCCTGGGTGATCGCGGTGGCGGCGGGCGCCTCGGTGGTGATGGCGATGTCGGGCAGGGGCACGAACGGCGGCGGCGGCTTGTCGAACTTCGGCGGCGGCGGCGGCGGCTCGTCCTTCTCGTCCTGAATTTCCTCGATGATCTTTGTTTCGATCGGTCCCTTGATCACTTCGACGACGGAACGGGCCAGACCCGTGATCAGTCCGTAGACCAGCAGAATATGAAAAGCCGCGGTGGCCATGAAGCCCATGGCACGCCGCGACATCACGGTTTTGCTGCGATTGTAGCTTGCGTAAGCTCCCATTTCCCCACCTTGCCGGACGAGGCCGGCGCTGATGAACGGCGAACGAAACCCGCCGTGATTGTCCCGTGCCAACCCTTCACTGTGGAGGCATATAAGTTCGATGGTGTTGACGCCGTGGGGGCATAGGAATTTCGGATGAGTCAAAACAGGCGAAAATATGAATTCCATATATGAAACCGCGCGTGAGGCGAGTAGGCGGCGCAGCGAACAATCAATGCGTTCACATTTTCAGGACGGATTGTGGATATCTTTTACTGACGGGGCCTGGCCGCTCCGTCGGGGACCCCGTAATACGCCGAGTCGCTATGATATTTGGCAAGTTGCGGCGTGAATTTTATCCACAACCAGCGTTTCAGCCGGCAATTGTGGCCTCGCGCAGCAAAATTACGTGACTTATATATAGATAATGTGAACGGCTAAACGATTTGCGGCGGCTCGAACGCCCGCAGCGGCGGCACCGGCCCGGTCCACTTCTCAATCTCCACCAGACAGGACTGCGCGCTGGGGCCTTGCGCGATCGGCGAGGTGCCCGCGTCGCGCGTCAACACATTGGCGTTGCCGTGAACGCACAACGCGTTCTCATCGGCCGGCGTCAGCGGGTCATACCATGCGCCGGGCGACAGCCGCACGACGCCCGGACGGATCTCGGCCGTCACGACCGCGCCCGCCAAGCACGCTCCACGCGCATTGAATACCCGTACCACATCACCCGATGCGATGCCGCGGGCGGCGGCGTCTTGCGGATTGATCGTCACCGGTTCGCGGCCCCGAACCTTCGCGGCCAGACTGACGCGGCCCATGTCGTATTGGCTGTGCAGGCGGTGCTTGGGCTGGTTGGTGATGAGGTGCAGCGGGAATTTTTTAGCCGCGTCCGCGCCCAGCCACTCGGTCGGTTCGCGCCACACCGCATGACCCGCCACCTCCGCATCGCCCCATCCGGCGATGGTGGATGAATAAATCTCGATCTTGCCCGACGGCGTGGTCAGTTTGTGCGCGTCCGGGTCGGCGCGAAAACCGCTGAACAGCGTGCGTTCGGGCAGGGCCTCGAACTTGAACCAGCCGCGCTGCCAGAATTCATCGAACGGCGGCGCGGAAAGGTTCTTCTGTGCCGCGCGCTTGATCGTCTCGTCGTAGAGCCAGCGCACCCAGCCCATTTCGTCGCGGCTTTCCATGTAGGCGTCGCGGAAGTTCAGCTCTCCGGCGAGTGCTGCGAAGATGTCCTGATCGTTCATCGCCTGGCCGTAGGGGCTGACCGCGCGCTTCATGGCAATCAGGTATGGGTCCATGCGCGCCGCGCCGAGGTCGTTGCGCTCCAGCGTGATGGTCGCGGGCAGCACGATGTCGGCGTGGCGCGCGATGGGCGTCCACCACGAATCATGCACGATGACGGTCTCGGGTTTGCGCCATGCGCGCCGCAGGCGGGCGAGGTCTTGATGATGGTGGAACGGATTGCCGCCGGTCCAATAAATCATCTTCACGTCGGGATAGGTGACGGTGTCGCCGTTGTAGCGCACCGAGCCGCCGGGGTTGAGCAGCATGTCGGCGATGCGCGCGACGGGAATCGGCGCCATCCTCACGGCATTGCGCGTCTGCGGCACGGCCATGGGCGCGACCGGACTGCCCGGATTGCCCGTCACGCCCGACGCGCCGAAGCCGAATCCGAAACCGCCGCCGGGCAGGCCGATCTGGCCCAGCATCGCCGCCAGAGTGATCAGCATCCAGTAGGGCTGCTCGCCGTTGTCGGCGCGTTGCAGCGACCAACTGGCGCTGAGCAGCGTGCGGCCCCCGGCCATGCGCCGCGCCAGCGCGCGGATGGCCGCGGCCTCCAGGCCCGAGATGCGCGCCGCCCACTCGGCATCCTTGGGAACGCCGTCCGTCGCGCCGAGCAGATAAGGCTCGAAGCGCTCATAGCCCGTGCAGTGCGTGGCCAGGAATTTCTTGTCGTGACGGTTCTCGCTCGCCAGCGTGTGCGCCAGGCCCAGCATGATCGCGGTGTCGCTGCCCGGCCGCGCGGCCAGCCACTCGGCCTTCAGCGCCGGATGGCAGTCCTCGCGCAACGGACTGATGTTGACCACCGCAACGCCGGCGTCGGCCATGGCCAACTGCGCGGGCAGGGCGTCGTGCGTGGTGATGCCGCCGGCCGAGACTTGCGAATTCTTCAGCGCGATGCCGCCGAACGCCACGACAAGTTCCGTGCTGGCGACGATGGTGTTCCAGGTGGTCGAGCCGTAGAGACACAGGTCAAAGAATTCGCCCGCCACGTGCGGCGTGATGACCTCGGCCGCCGCGGTCGAGTAGGTGTTGACCGCCCGCACGTGCCCGCCGAACAGATTGAGGAAGCGGCGCATCTGGCTCTGGGCGTGGTGCAGGCGTCCCGACGACGCCCAGCCGTAGGAGCCCGCATACAGGCTTTGATTGCCGTGCGTCGCCTTCAGCCGCTTGAGTTCGGCCGCGACCAGCGGAACGGCCTTGTCCCAGTCCAGTGCCACGAACGGGCCGGTGCCGCGTCCGGGCGTGTCGGCCTGCGGGCCGTTGTCGAGCCAGGCCTTGCGCACCATGGGCCGGGCGATGCGCGCGCGATGCCGCAATCCGTCTAGCAGCGACTGGGCCAGCGGCGAGGGGTCGGGATCGTCGGGGAACGGACGCATGGCGGTGAGTTCGTCGCCGCGCGTCACCGCGATGTAGGTGCCCCAGTGGGTCGAGGTGAGGATTTCGCGCACCGGCGAATCATCCCTGTTCGGTGCGACGCAGGCACCCACGGCCAAGCCGGACGTGGCGGCCAGCGCCTCGCGCCGTGCAATCAGCTGTTTGCTTGCCGAGGTCATGGCCCGGCCTACTCGTGCAGTTGCAGCCGGTAGCCGACGCCTGACTCTGTAAGAATGTATTCGGGCCGTTCGGAATCGCGCTCGATCTTCTGGCGAATTTGGCGGATGTAGACGCGCAGGTACTGCACGTCCACCGCCGTCTCGCCGCCCCACACTTCGCGCAGCAAGTGGCTGTGCGTCAGCACCTTGCCCGCGTGAATCACCAGCTGCTGCATGATGTCGTATTCCTTGGGCGACAGCTTGACGTCCTCGCCGCGCACGCGCACCTGCCGTTTGACCAGATCCACTTCAAGATCGCGTGTGGTGAACGCCGGTGCGGTGCCTTGCGCGGTGAAGCGGTGGCGCAGCGCGGTTCGGATGCGCGCCATCAGCTCGTCGACGCCGAAGGGCTTGCTCATGTAGTCGTCGGCGCCGGCGTCGAGCACGGCCACCTTGGTCTTCTCGTCGACGCGGCTCGACAGCACGATGATGGGCACCGACAACGCCGCGCGCCACTCGCTGATCAGTTCGCGCCCGTCGCGGTCGGGCAGTCCTAAGTCCAGCACGATCAGGTCGGGCTTTTCGTGACGCACCGACCACGCCGCCGCCTCGGCGTTCTCGGCCTCCACGACGCGGTAATCCTGCACGGCCAGGGTGTTGCGCAGGAAGCGGCGGATCGCCGGCTCGTCGTCGACGATCAGGATCGTGACTTTGTTATCAGGCATAAGAGGAGGAAAACCCGATCAGAAGCTTAAGTGTTCACGGCGGTCTTAAACGGCGGTTGTACCGGCGCGGGGTTGCTGGCCACAAGGCTCAATGTCGGCTGGCTTGCGGCGGCCATGGCCTTGGCGATGGGGAAGATCATGGTGAACACCGCCCCGCCCCTGGGCCGGTTGCTGGCCACCAGCTTTCCGCCCATGGCCTCGGTGAAACCCTTGGAGACCGCCAGGCCCAGGCCCGTTCCCGCGCGCTGCCGGTCGGCGGATTTGACGCGGTAGAAGCGGTCGAAGATGCGCACGAGATGTTCGGGCGGGATGCCGGGGCCGGAATCCTCGATGGCGATGGCGCAGGTGCCGTTGCTGGCGTAGGCGCGGATCACGACCTTGCCGGTGGGCGCGTATTTCAGCGCGTTGTCGAGGATGTTGAACAGCGCCTGCTCGGTCAGCATGAAGTCCAACGGCACCATCGGCAGGTCGGGCGTGACGGCGGTTTCGATGCGCGCGGCCTCGGCGGAATTGTTGAACCGCTTGAGCACCGCGCCGACGATGTCGCTGATGTCGATGATTTCGCTCTTCGGGCTCAGCGTGCCGGTGTCCAGCCGCGTGATGTCGAGCAGGTTCCCGAGATAGCGGTTGAGCCGCTCGGATTCCTCCTGCGCGGTGCCCAGCATCTCGTCGCGCGTCCCCGCATCGTACATGCTGCCGTAGTGGCGCAAGGACGAGATGGTGCCCAGGATCGAGGCCAGCGGCGTCTTGAAGTCGTGCGTCAGCGACGAGAGCATGGCGTTGCGGAAATCCTCGGTCTCCTTGATCAGGCGGGCTTCCTCGACGCGCGCCGAAAACGACGCGCGCTCGACCGTCACGGCGGCGTGGTTGGCCAGCGCATCGAGCAGCTTGTGCTCCTCGGGCGTCAGGTACGTGCCCTTCGAGCCGCGATTGACGCCCAACACGCCGACCTGGCCCTGGCCGGTGCGCAGCGGCACGAACAAATGAGTCGCGTCGGGCCATACGCGCAAGTCGCCGCCCGAAGGCTTGCCGTGCTCCAGGCACCAGTCGGCGGCGTTGCGGTCGGCAGCCGAAAGCCGCGCCAGCGGCGGCAAGGCCACGCGGATGTCGAGTTCATTGTTCTGGCCGGGAATCAAAATCAGCGCGTCGACCCGCAGCATCGAGTGCACCTGCTGTAGCGCGGCCATGACCAGTTCATCGACGTTGCCGATGGCCGCCAGTTTTTGACTGAACGAGTACATCTGGTCGGTGATGCGCGCGTTGGCCTCAGCCGTGGCGGCCTGATGGCGGCTCTGTTCGGCCATGGCCGAGGCGAACGCCGCGACCAGGGTGAAGATCATGATCGCCCAGAAGTTGGCGGGGTCGGAGACCTCGAACGGATCGCCCGCCGAGGACAGGAAGTAGCTGCCCGCGACCGCGCTGAGCAGGCTGGCCCACAGGCCGGGGCGAAAACCATACAGCGCGGCGCTGATCAGCACCGAGGGCAGGAACACCAGCATGATGTTCGAGGCGGCCAGCCATTTTTGCAGCGCCATGCCGGCCACCAGCGCGGCGACGACGGCCAGCGTCGACACGCCGTAGGCGACGACGGTCTGGTTCATGCCCTTGCGCGGCGCGATCTGGGGCGAGGCGGTCTCGGCCTCGCCGTCCGTTCGCGCGGGCTTGATGTCGAGAGTTTCGGCCATGCCCTCAGTTTAGCATGAAATCGGGCCTGAGTGGCCAGGATCGCGGCCCGGTTTTATGCAGTCTTGGTGATCTTATCGATCTCCGCGGCTACGTCGGCGCTGGGCCGCCAGGCTGCGGCCTTGACGTTGCTTTCCACCTGTTCTGGCGTGGTCGCGCCCGCGATGACGCTGCCGATGTAGGGTCGGCTGAGCAGCCAGCCGAAGGCGAATTGCAGCACCGTCGCGCCGGACTTGTCGGCCAGGGCCTGCAACTTCTCCACCTTGGTGAACTTGTCGTCGTTCATGAAGCGCTCGGTCACGCCGGGGCCGCGCGCCCCCCAGGTGGCCATGCGCGTGCCCTCGGCGGGTTTTTCGCCGCGCTTGTACTTGCCCGTCAACATGCCGCTCTCCAGCGGGAAGTAGGGCAAAATCCCCAAGCCGTTGGCCTCGCAGGCGGGAACCAGATCCGCCTCGATGTCGCGCGTCAGCAGGCTGTAGTGATTCTGCGCCGAGATGAACGGCGAAATTTTCGCGGCCGCGGAAATCTTCGCCGCATCGGCCGTCATTTTGCCGTCGAAGTTGGAATGCCCGATGAAGCGCACTTTGCCCTGACGCACCAGATCGTCCATGGCGCGCAGCGTTTCGTCGAGCGGCGTGGCGGGGTCGGGGCGGTGGATTTGATAAAGGTCGATGTAGTCGGTGCCCAGACGGCGCAGCGATTCCTCGGCGGCGTACATGATGTGCGCGCGCGAGCCGCCGCCTTCGGGAAAATTGCCCGACCCCATGGGGCTGCCGAACTTGGTGGCGATGATCGCCTGCTTGCGTTTCGCACCGAGCGCCTGACCCAGGAATTCCTCGGACTTGCCGCGCCCGTACACGTCCGCCGTGTCGAACAGCGTCGCGCCGAAGTCGAGTGCGGCGTCCACCACGCGCTTGGTTCCGGCGGCGTCGAGCCGACCGCCGAAATTGTTGGTGCCGATGCCCACGCCCGGAACCTTCAGCCCGCTTTTACCCAGGGTGCGCAGGGCCGAGGTGTCGGTTGCGGCCTGCGCGGCGTGGGGCAGCACGGCGGCGGTGGCGACGGCAAGCTGACCGAACGCGCGGCGCGAGAGGCAGGTCATGGGCGGGCTCCTGTGATTGGCGGCTGTGAGTGCTCTATCTGAAATCGCGCCGCGACTGCAATCGCAACGCAATCAAATCTGCTTGAAGATCAGCCGCCGTTCCATTCAGCCGCTTTGCGCACGCTCTCGTTGGGGTCATTACGCAGTTTCTCCAGCGCTTCGGGACTGAGGCGCGGCTGGCGCGCCACGGTGGCGCGCACTTTTGCGCTGGGGTCGTTGACCAGCTTTTCAAATGCGTCGTCGGGCAACGTTTTGGTCCAGGCCACGGTATCGCGCACCAGCTCGCTTTGATCGGCCGCTAGCCGCGATAAAATGTCCGGCGGAAGCGTGCGGTTGAACGCCAGCATGAAACGCACTTCTTCTTTCTGGTCCTGGGCCAGCTTGTCGGCGATTTCGGGGCTGATCGTATCGTTGCGCGCCACGGCCTGCCGCCAGTAGTGATCGGGCGAAGACGCGAATTGCGCCAGCAGATCGGGCGGACACAAGGGATTGCCGAGAAACGCGAACTGCACGCCTTTCGACGTACTGCTGTTGCGGATGTCGTCGGCAAGGGCCGCCACGTCCGCCGCGCTCAGGGTTTCGTTGGCGGCGTGACGCTCGGCCGCATCGGTGCGCATACGTAAAACATCGCCGCCGACGAAATAAATCAGGATCGCGGCCAAGGCGGCCGGCGCGCCCCAGCGCTGCATCGGCGGCGCGTCCGCCGCGCGCGCGGCGGTGAACGTGCGGCCCATCGCGTAGGCCAGCAGCGCATAAACGACGGCTTTGATGGGCACGAAACCGATGGCGACCGAAGCGGCCGTCCACGATCCGTCGTTGATCAGGTTGTCGTAGGCGTTCGCCCCGGTCACAAGCACCCAGGCCGCAGCCGCGACGGCGGGCCCCAGCGCCAGCGGCGAGCGGTGCGCGGGGCTTTTCCAGGGACGCGCCACCAGCACCACCACGACGGCGACAGCGGCAATCCAGCCAAGGATAATCGGGTTCATGGGGCCCAGCCTGAACCCGCCGGAGGCATGAAATCAAGGCTGTCTGTGACACGGTCATGGCCGTTGCCGGGGCTTGTGGGGCCGAGGGCCATGGCCGACCCTGATGCTGAAACACAGGAGCAGCACATGAACCGGCGTGACGTTGTTGGCGGACTCGGAGTGGCCATGGTGGTGCGGCCCGCGAAGGCCTTGGATATACACGCGCTCGCGCAAGCCATGTCGGTGTATGCGCGCCTGCGCGGCGGGGTGAACGGTGGCTTGGCGCTGTGGTGGTACACCGGCACGGTCTGGGGCAAGCCGATGGACGACATCGCCCGGCCGATGTTCGGCGTGCAGGGCCTGACGTTCAATCGCGCCGTGATGCGCCCCGATGGCGGCATCGATCAGGCGTTGACCGGGCGCGGCTGGTATTCGGACGTTGAGACCGGAAAACCATTGGAGACCTGGACCAACCCGTTCACGGGCGAAAAGGTGACGCCGCCGCACATCAAATCGCTCTCGCGCCAAAGCGTGGATGCCAAGGGCGTCATGGGCGTGGGCGAGAATACCACTCTTGAAGTGTTCAAGGGCGAGGTCGGCGGGCTGACGATGAACGGCGATACGCTGTGGATGACCGAGAACTTCGTCGGCAAGGGCAAACCCGACGCCGCGCGCGACGGGGCAGTGAATACAACATCATCCCTGTCCACCTTCACCGCGAAAATCGCCGACGTGGAAAACGACAAGGCCGATTTCGTGCCGGCCTACCTCAACTATCAAAGCCTGGGCTCGTGGCCCGCGTGGATGAAGATGGGTGCCAGGCCCGGCACGCTGTCATGGCAGACGCGCGGACTGAAAGTACGCGGACCCGAAGCCGGCCCGGCCGACCTGCGCGCCTGGATCGAAGCAGGCTCGCCGGGGTTCCTCGCCAAGCCGGGGATATGACGCAGCGGCGTATGCCGCCCCGGCATAAGCCTGTAAATATCCTGTTATTAACAGGCGGCGGGCGCAGACAAAGTGAACTAACCGCCCCTCACGAGGTCTTGCTTGAAGGCCACCGTGACGCGCTCGGGCAGGTGGCGCACATCATCGGCGATGCCGGTACCCGAGATTTCATCCAGGCCCGCATGGATCGCCATGGCCGCATGGGCGCGGCTGCGCAGGCCCATAGCGTAGCTGCGCCGGCCCCCGGCGCGGCGGCGGAAGGTCGAGAGGTGCTGGCCCAAGTCGGCATCCGAGACGTGGCTGCCGATGCGGGTTTCGACGCCGAGTACGATGTGGTCAAGCGCCATCACCGCATCATTGAGCGCCTCAAGGTCCATCAGGAATGCGACGTCCTTGACCCGGCCGCGGAACACCTCGCGCACGTCGATCAGCGTCTGCACGTTGACGGCCTGCGGCACGTTCACCAGCTCGATGCGCATGTGCATCAGCCGTTCCTTTTGCGGCAGGGCCGTCAGCGCGCGCATGAACACCGCGCCCAGCTTGCGCGTCATCACCGCGAAGGGCACCGGCAGCACGTAGGTGGCGCGTAGGCCCCTTTGCGCCAGCCCCGTGAAGTCGCCGAAGGCCGCCTTGGCGAGGTCGATGATGGTGGCGTCGTTGAGCGCGGCCTGCACCTGGGCCGGCGCGCTGGGGCCAAACACCGGCTCGGCGGTGTCGGTGAAGGCGCGCATGGCGAAGGCCGCGAAGCTTTCGGTCTCGGCCACCCATTGCGGGCGGTAGACCACGTTCAGACGCGGAAACAGCGAGGCCTGCGCATAGGACGCCGTGGTGGCGAAGGTGCGCGGCACGGGGTCTTTGGATTTATTCTTGTCGAGCTCCAGGCTGGGCCGGCGGGCGTCCTTGCTGGCCAGCACGATGCGCGCGCGCTTGACCGCGGCTTTCATCGCCTCGGTGTTGAAGCTGCCGTCGGGGTTCAACGCCGCACCCAGGTCCACCTTGGCGTTTTGGGGCAGGGGCGGCTCTTTTTCCTCGAAGCGCTCGCCCACCAGCTTTTCGCCCAGCACGCGCGCGATCTCGTCGGCGCGCAGTTCGGCGTCGTGTTCGTTCAGCGAGGGCATCAGCAGCAGCCAACTGTCCTCGTCCTGCGGGATGTAGATGTTGCCCTTGCCGATCATGCGCCCGATGGTGGTCTCGGCGATCAGCAGCACGCGGGGCTTATAGCGCTCCCAGCCGTCGCCGAGTTCGGAGCGCAGATGAGCCAACGTCAGCACCTGCACGCGCCCGCTGGCCCGGGTCTCGGTGTCGGTGACCAGCTTGCCCAGCGACAGGTCGAGGTCGGAGTCCCAGGTGGCGGGGCGCACATCCTCGGCGCTGAAGGCCATGGCGTGGTCTTCGGGTTGCGCCGCGCCGGCAGGGCCGCCGCGCGCCAGGCCCGCCAAGCGCCGCAAAAAATCTCCGAGCGAAGCCATCCCGCCTAACCTGAATACGATGCGTCGGCCCACGGCGGTGCGCCGTCTTGCCCCGGCATGCCGCGCCAGTGAGTCATGAACTCATCAAGACGCCGGTCATGCGGCCCCGGCGCGAACATGGCGCGGTTACTTCACGCGGCCAAACGGAATACGGGCCAGAACCGTCATGGGCTGATCGCGCTCAGCCTGATGGAACACCGCCAGATCGCGCACGATGATGGAGGTGTTGACCACCTTGCTGACCAAGCCCTGCACCGCCTTGAGCATGGCGTTGCGCTCATTGGCGTCGTCGATGCGGTCGGTGACCGAGATGTGGAAGCGGAACTCCTCCATCACATAGGGATAGCCCCAATGCTCCAGCATCTGGGTTTGGTGAACCGTCAGCTTGTTGCGCATGTAGTGGGCCATCTGCTCGGCCGTCAGCGGCACGCGGAAGCCCTCGAACACGCGCACGCATTGCGCCGCCAGGCTCTCCAGCCCGGCCGAGGAGGCCGCCGGGCTGAGCGCGATGAACTTGCCGATAATCGCCAGTTCCAACGGTGGCAACGCGATCGGCGCCAGGCCCTTGGCGAAAATGTGCGCTGCGGCCAGCAATGCGTCCTGCGAGGAGGCCGGGTTCAGTTCAAACGGCGGCTTCAAGGTGCCGTGAAAACCGTAGCGCCATGTCGATTCCGTCAGCACGCGCACGCGCTCGGGCGCGACACCTGGCACCACGGGCAGCGTCAGGCGCTGTTTGACCTTGGTGGTCTCCTCGCGGCCCAGCCACTGCTGCCCGAACTCATCAAGCGGGCTGCCCGGTTCAGGCGAGAAATAAATTGCGTAACGCGACGCCATGAACGGCGCTCTCCCCCACGATTCATGCGCGGTTTTGGCCGCGCATTCAGACCGAAATACCCTTAAGCGGCGTAGGCGCGCACCGCAAGGGACTCGGGTGATGTTACTACGTCTGCGCCTGCGGAACGGTTAATGTGGCTGCGTAAACTTTGAAGTGCGTCATGAACCGATGTCATCGTGCCGACATCCGACAGCGCCCGCCGCCAGGCCCGCGCCCCGGGGCGGCCCGCGAATAACCCCACCGCATGACGTGTGATGAGGTGCAGGCGCGTACCCGCCGCCGCTTCGCGCTCGGCATAGTCCAGATACGCCGCTGCGACCTCGATTTCAGACGGCACCGCCGCAGGTTCATTGAAAATCAGGCGGTCGGCCTCGGCCATGAGCTGGTAGGGCGCATCATAGGCCGCCCGACCGATCATCACGCCGTCCAGCTGGGCCAGATGCGCCGCCGCGTCGGCCAAGGTTTTGACCCCGCCGTTGAGGATGACCGTGAACTGCGGAAAGTCCCGTTTGAGCTGATAAGCACGCGCGTATTTCAGCGGCGGAATCTCGCGGTTTTCCTTCGGGCTCAAGCCCGCCAGAATGGCCTTGCGCGCATGGATAATGAACGTGTCGCACCCCGCGGCCGCCACCGTTCCCACAAAGTCGTCCAGAAAGGCGTCGGAGTCCTGATCGTCGATGCCGATGCGGGTTTTGACCGTCACCGGAATGCGCCCGCCGATGGCCTCGCGGATGGCGCGCACACAGTTGGCCACCAACGCCGGCTCGGCCATCAGGCAAGCGCCGAATCGGCCCACGGTGACGCGGTCACTGGGGCAACCAATGTTCAGGTTGATCTCGTCAAAGCCGGCCTCAACCCCCATCCGGGCGGCTTGGGCCATCAGGGCCGGCTCCGAACCCCCCAGTTGCAAGGCCAAGGGGTGTTCATCGGAGTGGTGAGCCAAAAACCGCATCGGGCTACGGCCCGCCCTGACCGAGTGGACCAGGGCGTTGGCGGTCACCATCTCGGTGTACAGCCGGGTGCGACGGCTGATCAGCCGGACCAGATAACGGAAGTGCCGGTCGGTGCACTCCATCATCGGCGCGACGGACAAGCGCATGCTGGTGGAAGGGATCGTCATAGCCTTTGCACTACCAGTCCGCCGGGGCCGTTGGGAATGTGATTTTACTGAAAAGGTCAAAGAAAGCCGCAAAAATGGCTCAAATCGGCCACATATGGCTGTTGTAATTCGGCCTGCTTGACACAATGTTCATGTTATGTTCTATTCTAGGCAAATGAGAACAAATTAAGAACATAACCAAGAGCAACGCCAAGCAGGGAGTAAGCACCATGACACAGCATACCGCGACACAGACCGACGCCGTGACCTACCTCAAGGAAGCCTCGGCCCTCCTGGGCCTGCTGCTGGTGGTCTACCTGTGGTCCCTGGTGGCCATGGCGTTGCAGGCTTGAGGTTCGAATAAGTCCTGGAGAGGACACAGCGGGTTTTTATCCCGCCTCATCCCCAGGTTCGGTTCGCCGCCCTCGTGTCCCCCTCGATCCCCTCGAGTTCCCCGCGAGACGGCAGCCGGACCTGGGCTTGATTTTTTAGTTTTTCACGCGGCGCTGAGGCCGCGCTTTCGGGCCAGCAACCTCTGCCTCTGCTACGTCCATCGCCAGCTTGAACGCCGTCATCTCGAACCGTGCTGTGGCCGTCAGCGGCTCCGCAGCCGCGGCCGCCAGAAGCCTCGGATGCAGGCTGGCTCCGTCCTTGCCGCCCAGCGAGAAGAAGGGCTGCAACCAGCGGGCCTCGGACATGATCTCGATCAGCGCCAGCAGGCGAAACAGCAGCGACACGCCGTTGATCGTGTCCAAGCCATAGGCGCGGTCGACTGCCGCCGCCCAACAGGCCGCGTCGAGATCGGCGAACAGAAAGCGGCTTTCATCGCCGCTGCGGTGGCGGAAGCTAACGCCCTCCACATCGCCGGGGTCCATGACCAGACCGGCTTGCGCGCCCATGTGCGCCGCCCGCCAGGCCCGCTTCAAATCGATGGGCGAGGTCGGCGGCAAATCCTCAGGTCCCATGTCCAGGCGGTGAAGGTGAGGGGTCGTCAAGGCGCGCATTCCCTTGCAAAACAGCAGCAAAGCATACCTCTAACCCCAAGATTTTGCTGCATATTTGAGGTGGGGCCAGAGGGCATTTGACTCGTTAATCTTTGCCGCCTAGGTTATCCACAGAGCATGAACGCTCGCCTTGGTCCATGAACGGGTCGGGGCATCGCGCCATATAGAAAGTGTGGCTCACCGCAAGGTCTGGAAGACAATGCGATGAGCGCCGCTCAAGTGATCAACACGACGATGCTGTCGCCCACGACACGCGCTTCTGCCGCGCGTGGTTCGTCCGCGACCTCGTTCCAATCCGTCGACATCATCGACACCAACCTCGCCGCTCGGGGCCGCGACGACTTTGCGCGCGGCGATGAGCTTGAGGATTTCGAGGCCCCGTCGCAGCGCCGTCGTCACGGCGAGTTTCAAGATCAGGTGGTGCGCTTCGCGGGCGTGCTGCTGTCGCGCGACGTCGGCACCACCATCGTCCAGGCCCAGGCCGCCGCGACCCGCCATAACGCGCCGACCATCGCCGCCCCGCAAGCCGAGCGCAACGTTGAGATGTACGAATTCAATCAGTCGCTGATGGGCGAGCCCGAAGTCACCACCGACAACGGCCTGATGCACTAGGAGCATTTTCCCGATCCCCCTTCGCTGCTTCGCAGCTTCGGAGGACAAGCAGCAAGACCCGCTGAAGCCTTGGCGTAGGCGGGGAAGTGGTCTTCCACTTGGCGTGGAAAATGCGACCAACAAAAAGCTTTTAAGGCTTGGACCAGCGCCCCGACGCGTCCATCACATACCACTTGTTCTGCTTGGCGCGCTGAAGCTGGTTTTCGCCCGCGACCGTCTGCACGGCCTCGACCGGGGTGCCGTTCTTCTGCGCGATGGAGCGGTATTCCTGCATACGCGCGGCGTTGATGGTGTCGACCAACCTGCGCACCTCCGCCGAGGGGCCGGGCTCGACGGCGCCCACCAGGCCGTCGGCGCGTTCGCCGATCAAACCCTGGGTGCGGGCTTGATCAAGGTCGATGGCGGCGGCGGGCAGGGCCAACCCAAATCCCAGTCCCATGGCCAGGGCGGCGGCCGCCGCGATGCGTGTCATGCGCGCAAAAAATGTCATGTGTGATCTCCCGCTTTAGAAAATACCGGGCTTGGCTTCGATGGCTTGGTCCACGTCCTTGTCGATGCGGATGCGAACTTCCTGCTCGATCTTGATGTTGAGATTGATGACGATGGGCTTGTCGGGCGCTTCGACCTTGATGGTCGGCGAACAGCCCGCCAGCAGCAAACCGCACACGATAAGCCCAGACAGTTTCAGTCCGCGCCGCGTCGTCATGGCATCTCCTTCATCAACCGTTGACTTCAAGCTAGGCGGGAACAGTTTGGCGGTCAATCGCGACCCATCCGTGTCCGGACTGTGACGGAATCGTGGTGCCGCAGGACACTAGCGTCATGATGAAGGTGCGAGATGCCTAAACATCAGGCGCAAAGCGGCTCGTCCCATAGCAATCTCGATCCTGTGTTGCTGGTGGTTCGCACTCCCCAGCCTGGAAAGCGGGCAACAAGATCATCGATATCATACCTTGACGAAGGTCAAGGCGCCCGCAACGAAGCATCGCGATGGTTGGACCATGAAAATCCTCATGCTCTACGGCACTACTGAAGGCCAAACGCGCAAGATTGTCGAGTTCGTCGCGCAACGTCTGACGAACACAGGCCATGTCGTCACCGTGATGGACGCCATGACTGCCCCAGCCAAACTAGACCCGCGCAACTTTGATGCGGCGATTCTGGCGGCCTCGGTTCATATTGGCCGTTTTCAACCTCGCGTCGTCGAGTTCGCCCACAGGCACCGTGACGCGTTGAACGACATGAATTCCATGTTCCTAGCAGTCTCGCTATCTGCGGCCGGAACCGAACCGGAGGACCAGCAGGGACTGACCGAATGCATCGAACGCTTCAAGCGCGAGACGGGTTGGAGGAGATTCCACCTCCACCATGTCGCCGGCGCGTTTCGATTCACGCAGTACGATTTTTTCAAAACATGGGCGATGCGATACATCGCTTGGCGCAAGAACATGAAAACGGCATCCGGCCAAAATTTGGAGATGACTGACTGGCAGGCGCTGGCCCAGTTGATTGACGACTGGTCGGGCGGCTCGGCAACACAGAAGTGAAATTTGCGTCGATGGGGTTGTGTCGGCGCGTGATGAGGCCCATATAGATTATGTGTTACCGTGATCCTCATGGTGCCATCCTGGAGATGTATCATCTCCACCCTCGGGCCGGTCATCCGCGCGCGGGGCATGCGAGCCGAACAAGGCCTCCACGCCCATGCGCCACTACTTATCCTCTACACTTATCCTGTGCGCCCCGTTGCTGATTGCTGTTTCTTCCTCCACTTTCGCTGCACAGTTCGACGAATTCACCAAGCCGAAGGCGGCCGTCTCCTCGCCCTACACCGAAGACGCGGCCCGCCACATCGCCGAGTCCCACGGCTTCTACGGCATCGGACGCCTGGTTCTCGATGATGCGGGAACATGGCGCGGCACCGCGATTCAGTTCGGCCGCATCGTCCGCATTGAGGTTGATCAACGCGGCAATTTCAGCGGCATCGAAAAACGCTGAGGCGCGCGGCGAGAATTGCCTGCTTGCTATAAGGTCTGATGAAGCCTACTGATGCCAAGCTGGCGTCATGCCTCGCTTGAGCGATTTGTCGCTCCGAAACCCGCTTTGCTCCCGCTCAATTCTTGCGTGCCTTTCCCGCTCTGCATCCGCCGGGCGGGATTTGAACCTCTTGAACCCCGAGGCCGCCATGAATAAGCCGATGCGACGCGATCCACAGCCCAAAACCGACAGCCGGCAGCGCGACATCGTTTTCTTCAAAGAGCGCGAGCGTGAACGCGAACTGGCGCTGGAAAAGACCAAGCGGCTGCGTGATCTGCGTTTGGCCAAAGAGGCCGCCGCGCGCGAGGAAGCCGCGCAACTGGCCGCGGAAAAGCCCGCACCGCCCAAACGCAAGCGCCGTGCCGTTGCACCGCTGGAATTGGAAGAGGCAGTTTAAGTCGTTGTTTTTCCCGCCCTCATTCAAGACTTGAGCGTCGCGGCTGATACAACATTCACCCGAACCTAAGGAGACGGTCATGGCCAGAGGCGACAGCAAGAGCGGGCGCGAGAAAAAAAAGCAGAAGCAGCCCAAGGCTAAGGACGCCGCGCCGAAATCGGACTACGCCAAACGCATGACGGAGAGTTCCGCCCAGGCCCCATTCGGCAAAAAGAGCTGAGTAGATATATTGCTTTAGCGCTTTCCGCTGGCAGATCTTGGTTTTGCTTTCGACTTCGGCGGCGCGGCATTGAGTTGCGCCGCCATTTTTTTCGGCGCCTGGATATGCCAGGCCCGCGCGATGCGTCCGCTGAGTTCCTTGGCCGAAATTTTATCGGCCCAGGCCAGCACCGCGCCGTATCCGGCGTGGTGGTCGGTGTCGAAATAGATGTCGGGCGCAGCCTCGATCAGCGCTTCTTTCTCGGGCAGGGGGCACAAAATGACGTAGATGCCCTGCTGGCGTGCGCAGATCAGCCATTTGCCAGCGATCTTTAGCGTCGGCCGGTTGAACCACACGCTGTCTTCGATACCCGGCAGCTTGGTGGCCTTGCCCGCCGCGCGCATCTTGGCGACGTCAGCCTTGGTGGCGGGAGCTTTGGGAAGCGTGGCGTTGTCCAGGCGCGTCATGGGACGGCTCCGGCCTCGCCGACGCCCATTTGCTCCAGACGCTGCTTGATGTCGTCGGGGATGCGGTAGCCCGACAGCCCTTCGCGCACCAGCCTGTTCAAGGGCCCGTCGAGGTTGAGGTTAAACTCGATCGGATAGCCACCATACAGGCCGGGGTTGCGGCCCTTCAGCGTTAGGCCGACGGCAAGGTCCTTGGTGATGTCGCCGTTGAGGTTGGCCGTGACCTCGTCGTACTTAAAATCGGCCAGGGCCTGCAGCAGGATCGTACCGCCGCCCTGCGCCAAAGCAGCAGGGGGAACAGCGGGCGCATAGCGGATGTTGCCATTGCGCCCGCCCAGCCGTCCGCGCTCGATGAACAGCGCGCCCTCCTTCATCCGCAGCGGCAGCTTGCCGGAGAGCTTGCCGGTCGCTGCAAGGCCGTCCGTGGCGAAGGCAGAGACCAAGGTACCCAGATCGACGTTGGTCACGTCCATGACGAAGGTTTGATCGCGCTGGTCGAGCGGGATCAGCAGGTCGCGGCCCGTCACCGCCCCGCCCGCCAGCTTCACGTCGGCCTGGGTCATGACAAGCGTGGCGTCGCCGGGCAGGGCCAGGGTGAAGTCGCCGTCGGTGAACGGCACACCCGCCAGCATGCGCGCAAAGAACACCCGCTGCGGGGCCTTGGCGCGCGGCGGCCAGACTTGGTCCAATTCGACGGCGGCATTAAGGTTTTGCATCGACAGCGCCCCGGCGCTGAACCCGAAGTCCGCCAGGGCCAGTTTGACCGAACCCGCCACGACGCCCTTGGCCGTCGGCGTTGCGGCCATCTCCAGCCCGAAGGTGCCGGTGGTGTTGGTCAGGGCGGCCAGCGGCCCGAAAGCCTCGATGAAAGAGGGGGCTGCGGCCCATGTCCGTGGCGGGATTTTCAGGTTCACGGCGCCCGGCGTGGACCCTTTTTGAGCGTAGCTGAAGTCACCGACGTTGACGTTGTCTCCGGCGTTTATTTTTCCTTTAATATCAATGGATTCAGATTCAATCATCAGATTTAATTTTAACTCAGCGCCGCGCCGATCCAGGGCCTTCGGCCGGGTCGGATCAGCCGCCTCCAGCAGCCGTGCCGACACCGGGCCCGAAAGCGCCTTTCCGTCATAGCCAAGCTCGGCGGCGATGTCGGCTAGGCCAGCCATGGGATGTGTCAATCGGCCCTCGGCGATAGAGAACTTCATCTGGCCTTTCAGGGCCTCGGCACCTTGCGCGAGGTAGCCGTTAAGATTGATGCGCGGCAGCGTCACGGTGGCCAAGCCGGGCGCGGTGGCGGCGGCATCCGTGAGGATCTTTGGCAGCGCCGCACTGAGGCTAAGGTCGGCGGTCAGCGTCGTGGTGCCCGCACTGCTGAAAACCACATTCAGCTGTTGTGCGGCTTTGGTATCTTTGCTGAGTTCGGCGCGGTTGATGCCTTGCGCCAAGGCCGCGCCAAGTTTGAAATTCTCGGCCTCCAGCCAAAGGTCTTGTAGATCGAAGGAGAGCGAGAGGCCGTCGAGCCGGAAGCCGGAGTTCAAGACCCCGGCCAAGCGCTCAGCGCCCGCCGCCGCACCACCCAGCGAGCCCGTGACACGCCCCTCGGCCACCGCGATGGGGCCCTTGAGGTCCACGATGGCCAGTGCGGCATCCACCGCGCCGCCAGCGACCGGAACCTGCCGCGCCGTGAGGCCCAGGCGCTCAAAGTTGAAATCTTGCGGATCGGTTCGTTCACCTGAAGTATTGGCCAGCGGCACATCGGACCAGCCCTTGAGCTGGGTCTGCAGTTCGATGCGGCCGCTGGCGAGCGTAAGCCCCGCATCCAGCGTGATCCGAGGAATCGGTAAAGTGCGGTCCAAGGTGAACATCAATAGCCGACTATTTGTTGCGCCCAAACTGAGCCGCACCGGCCTGTCGCCCTGTAGCCCCGGCACGCGTTGGCGCAGGGGCTCAGGGGGCAAGAATGAAAGATTGAATTGGGTGTCTTTGGTGCGCGCGCCCTGATCGTCAAAGCTGAGATTCAAGGCGATCTCGCCGGTCATATCCGACAGCATGCCCGGCAAGGTCAGCGCCTTGATCTGTGCACTGATGCTCGCACTGCCTTGGGCGATTTTGCCCGTCGGCTCCACGGCGCTGATGACGGCGCTCAGATCCACGCCGGGGCCCTGTCCATCAAGCCGTCCATCAAGCGCACGTCCATTGGCGTCCTGGGCGGCGGCGAGGCTGAAGGGCAGGGCAATCTCGCCGCTGGGCAAAGCCAACGTGAGTTTAGAGTTTTCAACGGTAAGGACCCGCAGGCTCGGGCTGGGCTGGGCTGCTTGTGTAGCGGGCGGTACCGGTGGCGGGGGCTCGGCGGCCGGGCGCGGGAAAAGCTGCAGCGTGCCGAGGCTGATTGTGCCGTCCTGCGCCCATGTCAGTTTGGCGTCCAGCCCATTGATGCGCACGGCATCAATTCGGCCCTGCGGTAGGGTGCGCCAATCGAAGGTCACGTCGAGTTCACCCAGGCGGGCCGCGCCGCCCAACGCCGTCAGGCCGCGCACGCTTAAGCCCGACGGATCAAGCCGTGTGATGTCCAGCCGCACGGGCCCCAGCCCGCGGGCGGCCAACGCCCGCGCCAGCGCCACTTCTGCAACGGGGGCTGCGAACACCAGCACTAGGCCGATGATCAGCAGTAGGGCCGCAGCCAGCCATAGCGCGCCGCGCGCAATGCGCCCCACCACCGAGCGGCGGCGCTGTAGCATGTAGCGGCTGGACTTATAGCGCATGGCGGTCTTCAAGGTTTTGGCAAGAAATCGGCGCTATGGGATAATTGCAGAGTAATGATCTCGCGCCGCACGGGGTTGCACAATAGCCACTGATGCGGCGCATTGAGGGCAAGGTCTTTCATGGCCCCGACGGCGGTTGAAACGGGCTTCGAGGCGGCGTTCTGGTACCTGGAACGCGCCCTGAACGACGGCGAGCATTTGCAGCCGCAGAAGCTGCAGCGGCTGCTGTTTCTGGCCCAGGCCTATTTCGCAGTGGCCAACAACGGTCACAAGCTGCTGCCCGGCGTGTTCGTCGCTGCCGAGGACGGCCCCATCGAACCGACGCTGTTCCGCGCGTTCTCGCGCGGCAAGCCGGTCATGGATCTGACGCCGGTCGCCGAGAATGCCCGCCACGTCATGGATTCCGTCTGGCGGCAGTTCGGCGCCTTGTCCGCCGATAAACTGACCAAGCTGATCAAGCGCCATCCGCCCTACATCGAGGCTTTCGAGAACGCGCCGATGAGCGAGATCACGCTGGAGGCCATGACGGCGTTTTACGGCGACCAGGGGATGGTGCGGCGTAAAAGCGCCGAGCCGTCGCCGTTCGAAGGCAATGCGGCCGCCGCGCCGTCCATCGACAAGGTGCTGCGCCCCAAGGTCGCGCTCAATCACGACGGCAAACCCGTCAGCGTCAAGACCTGGATGCCCAAGCGAGTGGGTTGATCACAAAAAATTATTGGGCGAGATGATGGTGCGCCACATGTGCGCCACGGTGCTGCCGTCGAAACCCAAACCTTCTTTGGGTTGCTTGAAGTTGCGCCCGATGATGTCGGTGAACTGCTCGGGCTTCACTTTGACCGTGGGATCAAACGCATAAAGATCGTTCAACGTGATCAGCCGCGCGGTCATGTACCACTTGTGTTTGCGCGCGCGCTCGTAGTCGGCCACGGTGTAGGGCTCGGGTTTGTACTCGGCTCCGAACAAACGGACATAGGCCTTAGGATATTCGTAGCCCACCTCCGGGTCGGCGAAGAAGCGCAGCGACTGATGCGCGCGGATCGCCCAGCTGACTTCCTCGTCAACGTAAGGTTCCACCAGTTGAGCGCCCCAATAGCCGTGGTCGGTGCGCAGCAGTCCCGCCATGCTGATGTCGTGCAGCAGGCAGGCCATGACGATTTTTTCGGAGTGACCGCTTTTCACGGCCAGGTTTGCGCTTTGCAAAAGATGGCTCGCGGGCGCGAAGCGTAGTGTGAAGAAATCCATCAGCGTCGGCGCGGCGGGCATTTTCGGCAGGCGCGGGTCCTCGCCCATCAGCATGCGCCCGGTACCCGGCATCTCGCCGGGGCCGTTTTCGCGGATGCGTTTGCCCGCCTCGGCCACTTCGCACATCCAGGGCAGACCCACACCCGGTTCGGCCGCGGCCTTGTCCAACGCCGCGCTCATCTGCTGTTCCAAAGCCTCGGCACGTTGCGACATGGTCATGGCAGCCGCGCCGCCCACCGCTGCCGCCGTCGACATGAATTCCCTGCGTTCCATGCGGGCCTCCCTCAATTCATCTCAGTATAGCTGAATGTCCCGCGCTTGATGAGGCGCTTCGTCCTGTTTCGATTGCGAACATTGTTCCGGCTTGATACGAAAATTGCGGCCACAACGTGCGCCGAGCAACAAGGGCATTCATGTCTCATCCATCCGAGCAGCCGACATTGCCGTTTCGGGGATGCCTTGGTGCGGCGTTCGTCGCCACCGTATATATCGCGGCTAACAAAGAGGCTTTCGACGCCGGGCAGATCGCGCGCGCGCAGTTCGACGTGCTGGCGGTGGCCATCAACACCGGCACCAACATGCCCTCCGTTGCAACGCCCGATGGCCAAGCGGCGTTTCTGTTCCTGCTGACCTCGTCGCTGGTGCCATTGATTCGCCTCGGTTATGGGCGGATGATGTGGATGGCGTTGCCCTACACCATCACCATGTCGGTGACGGGTTATCTAGCGGTGTTGTATCTGCTGTGACGGCGATGATGTTACGCTCTTTCATCTGGGTTCTCGCGGCGCTGTGGGTCGGAACCGCGCATGGGCAGTTCCTCAAGCCCCATGAACCGCTTAATCCGGCCAAGGCGCAGTCGCTGGCGCTGACGCCGCTGTCGATCCAGACCGCGCAGGGCAAACGCGAGTTTCAGGTCGAGGTGGCCGACGACGATCAGGAGCGCTCGACCGGCTTGATGCACCGCACCGAGCTGGCGTTGGACCGCGGCATGATCTTCGATTTCAAGACGCCGCGTGAAGTCAGCTTCTGGATGCGCAACACGTTCATTCCGCTCGATATGATCTTCATTGCCAAAGACGGCAGCATCCGCGCCATCGCCGAGAACACGATTCCGCACAATGAGAGGGGCGTCGGCCCCGGCAACATCCCGATCCTGGCGGTGCTGGAACTGCAAGGCGGGGCCTCGGCCAAGCTGGGCATCAAGCCCGGCGACAAGGTTACGCACGCCATCTTTAAATAGACTTCAGCGCTTACGCGCCAGCGTCAGGCCGTCGCCGATGGGCACCAGCGAGATGGAGACGCGCTCGTCCTTGGCGATTTTTTCATTCAGCGCGCGGATGGCCGTAGTGTCGGGCGTGGTGTTTGTCGGGTCGATGACGCTGCCGCTCCAAAGGACATTATCTATGCCGATCAAACCGCCTTTGCGCACAAGCGCCAACGCGCCTTCGTAGTAGGCGTCGTAGTCGGCCTTGTTGGCGTCGATGAAGGCGAAGTCGTAGCTGCCGCTTTCTCCGGCTGCGATCATCTTTTTCAGGCTTTCGGTCGCAGGTGCCAGGCGCAGGTCAATGCGCTCAGCCACGCCCGCCTTCGCCCAATGCCGCCGCGCGATGGCCGTGAACTCCTCGCTGACGTCCAGTGCCACGACCTTGCCGCCGACACCCATGGCCTTGGCGACGCACAGGGCGCTGTAGCCGGTGAAGGTTCCGACCTCCAGGGTCTTGCGCGCGCCGATCAGTTCGATCAGCAGCATCAGCAGTTGGCCCTGCTCGGCCGAGATCTGCATCATCGCCAGCGGATGCGCCGCGGTTTCCTCGCGCAAGGCTTTCAGATCGGCGTCCTCACGCGCGCCGACAAGGCGAATGTAGGCCAACAGTTCAGGGCCCATTCCCAAGGTTTCACGTGACATCCAAGAACCTCCGTAGTTCCGCCGCCACTTTGGGCGGATCGGTAACAAAGCCGAACATCGGTAGGTCGAGCATCTCGACCAGTTTCACGTCGGGAATGATCTTGGCCGCGTCCCGCGTGGGCTGCAGCATCATCTCGTTGAAGGCCAGCAGCAGCACCGGCATTGTCAGTTTCGGTAGCTGTGTGCCGGTGTCCATGCTGAACACCGCATCGGGTCCCCACCAACCGTTGGGGCCGGCTCTCATTCGATTTACGAAGCGATAGTAGCGCTGCTCCAGTTCTCCGGCGTCTGTGCCATCCAACACGAGGCGCTTGTACATGCGCCCGACATACTCGGGGTCGGTGAACATCGGATAGCCGCCGGCGATTCCCTCTCGCTGCTTGGCGCGATCCTCCGGCGTGTAATGCGGCACGCCCGACAGCGCCACGTGGCGCATCATGTCAGGGCGTTGCAGGGCGACTTCCGCCGCGGCCAGCGAGCCGGTGTGAAAACCGAAGAGGTCGACTTTGCTTTTTGCACCGTAGCCCAACGCCGCAATCGCATCGGCCAGCGCGCCGCCGTAGTCGGCCATGGTCGGTTTGCTCGGCGGATCGTCCGAGCGGCCGAAGCCGGGCGTATCGGGGCAATGGACGATGCGGTCCGTGGCCATCAACTCCTGCAGGTCGCGGTACATCTCGCCCGAGGTGGGGCTGGGGTGAAAACAGATCAAAGGCGGATGTTTGATCGCGCGCGCTTCAACGGGACGCGCCGAGATGAAATGCACCTGACCGAAGCGGCCGTCCGCGTAGTGTTTCCATTTCTTCAGTGCGGTCATCCCGTGAGCTTACGCGCTGGACAATAAATTGGCGATATGCGCCAATCAGAAATCATCACGTCATGCGTTCAGGAGAGCGGACATGAAGGGCGACAAGAAGGTCATCGGCTATCTCAATGCGGTGCTGAAGAACGAGTTGACGGCCATCAATCAGTATTTCCTGCATTCTCGCATGCTCAAGGACTGGGGCGTGAGCCGCCTGGCGCACTTCGAGCACGGCGAATCCATCGACGAGATGAAGCATGCGGACAAGCTGATCGAACGCGTGTTGTTCCTCGACGGCCTGCCGAACCTGCAGGATCTCGGCAAGTTGTTCATCGGCGAGAACGTGAAGGAAATCCTATCCTGCGACCTGGAGTTGGAAAGACAGGCCATGCCGGTGCTGCGTGAAGCCATCGCGCATTGTGAAAAGGTGTCCGACTACGTCTCACGCGAACTATTCGAGGAGATTCTGGAGTCCGAGGAAGAGCACGTAGATTTCCTGGAAACTCAGTTGGGCATGATCGAGCGGGTGGGGCTGCCCAATTACATCCAGATGCAGAGCAAGCCCAACGAAAGCTGAACTTTGCTTTCAGGCTGCGGCTATTCCGCCGCGAGGGCTTGGGGCCGATCGCACAAGGCGAGTTGTTGCTCGATCAGCTTGCGGGCGAGGGGCACGCAGCGACCGCAATTCACTTCCGCATCCAGTGAACGATACGCACAGTCCACTGTGTGATGACCCTGATCGGCGGCGCGGCGAATGTCGCGGTCGGTCAACGTATTGCATAAGCAGACGTACATCGAATTTCAGTCCTTGATAGACCATCGCGTTTTGCGAACGCGTCGCAATAACACCTATTTGGCATTTCAGGGCTATAAAGGCAACTAAGAATTAATCGCATAATTATTGACGTGTTGGACTCTCGTGTCTATAACGCAAATGCGAGTCATTCGCACTATAATAAATTACGCAGCGTTTTGAGGGGTTTATGTCACTTGAATCCACGTTTTCTGCACGCTCAGCCGTGGTCTGGATGGTCATGGGCTCCATGAGCGGTATGGCCTGCGGCTTCATCTCTCCGGTTTCCGCCCAGCAGCTTGATGAGCTTGAAACACCGATTGACCCGACCGAGGCCATCGCCAGCGCCGAGGCCGCCGTGATGGAAGAGATCACGGTCTCCGTCACGCGCGTGGCCAAGCCGCTCAACGCCATTCCCAACGCGGTTCGACTGATCGACGACGAGGCGATGAAGCAGCAAATGCTCTTCAGCTCGAATTTCCTCGACGGGCTGGGCACCATCGTTCCGAGCTTCTCGCCGACGCGCCAGAAACTGACCACGTTCGGCGAGACGTTCCGCGGCCGAAAGCCGTTGTTCCTGATCGACGGCGTGCCGCAGAGCACGCCGCTGCGCGACGGCTCGCGCGAATCCTTCACCATCGATGCCGCAGCCATCGAGCGCGTCGAGGTGATCTACGGTGCCAACGCCATTCAGGGTGTGGGCGCGACGGGCGGCATCATCAACTATGTCACCAAAAGCGCGCCGTCCGACGGGCGCTTGCGCACCGACGTCGAGGCCGCCATCACCGCCGACGGCGGCTTCAACGGCGATGGCTACGGCCAACGGCTTTCGGGCTTTATGGGCCAAGACTTCGGCCGCTTCGACATCGCGGCGGGTGCCGCGGTCGAGAGCCGCGGCGTGTTTTACGACGCGCAAGGACGGCGCGTCGGGGTCGATAGCGCCCAAGGCGACATCATGGACTCAGATAGTTGGAACATTTTCCTCAAAGCCGGCTACGACCTCACCGACAGCAGCCGCGTGCAAGTGATGGCCAACGCCTTCGAGCTGCAAGGCGACGGCGAGTACGTTGCTGTGTTTGGCAACCGGACGACCGGCCTGCCGACGACCTCACGACTTGGCGTCACGCCCGGTCTGCCGCCGATCAACAAGGTGCGCACGCTGTCGTTGGATTACACCGACGACGATCTGTTCGGCGGCACGCTGCGCGCCCAAGCCTTCGTTCAGGATTTTGAATCCGTCTTCGGCGGGAGCATCACCGCGACGTTCCAGGACGCAGCACTGGCACCCGTCGGCACGCTGTTCGATCAATCGTCCAACAACTCCGACAAGCTGGGCGCGAAGCTGAGCTACGCCCAGCCCGACGTCGCGGGCTTGGGGCTTGAAGTTGTGTCCGGCGTGGACGTGCTGCGCGATGAAACATTTCAGTCGCTGCTTCAGTCAGGGCGCTTCTGGGTGCCCCAAACCGTTTTCCGCAACGCCGCGCCCTTCATCCAGGCCGAGCAAAAGTTCTTCGGCGAGATGTTGCGCATCAGCGCCGGCGCGCGACATGAGATCGCGGAGTTGAAGGTCGATGACTTCCGCACGTTGGCCTTTTACGGCGGCGGGCCGTTGGTGCGCGGCGGCAGCCCGAACTTCTCCGACACGCTGCTGAACGCGGGCGCGGTGCTCAACCCGACCGACGAAATTACGGCCTACGCCTCATACTCCGAGGGCTTCACAATGCCCGACGTGGGCCGCATCCTGCGCGAAATCCGCGTGCCCAATCAGTCCGTCGAGACCTACCTCAATCTCGTTCCCGTGCTGGCCGACAACCTAGAGGTCGGCGCAACCTACGCGACTGAACGTATCAACGTCACGGCGAGTTACTTCTGGTCGAACTCCGATTTCGGGCAACGCTTGGTGCCCGGCCTCGACGGCGTGTTCCGTGTTGCGCGCGAAAAGACCAAGATCGACGGGTTTGAAGGTGCGGTGAAAGTTCAAGCCACCGAAGACGTTTCATTCGGCGTGAACTATGCCGCGCTGAACGGACGGTTTGATTCTAACGCCGACGGACAAGTTGATACTGATCTGGGCGGCGTCAACATCAGCCCGGACCGGCTGAACATCTTCACCGATGTGAGCTTCGGCGAAAATTGGTCAAGCCGGTTGCAACTGGCAAAATTGTTCGACCGCACGTTCCAGGGCGGAGATCCGCGTCTGAACTTCAACGGCTACACGACGGTGGATGCCTCGCTGGGTTGGATGTCTGAGTCCGTGGGCCGCATCGACCTCGGCGTGCAGAATCTCTTGGACGAGGGCTACATCACCTATTACTCACAGACCAACGGGCCGACCGACAATCTGCGCTACTTCGCCGGCCGCGGGCGCACCTACACGCTGCGCTACGCACAGTCGTTCTAGGTCTGCGTCCATGATGCGCCGGTTGCATCTGTGGGTCGGCCTGATCCTTGGGGGCTTCATTCTGGTGATCGCGGTGTCGGGCACGCTGCTGCTGGCCCGTGCGCCGTTGTTGGTGGGCGAGCACCCGCAACTGCGCAGCGATGACCGCCCGGCACCGCCATTGCCCGTCGTGCTGGAGAAGATCACGGCGATCGTGGGCGAGGAAAACTGGACGTTCATCAGTTTTCCGCGCGACAACAGCCCGGCCTATGAGGTCGGTGTGAAGGGCGACACCCGCATTTTATTTACACTCCACGGTGAGGGGCCTTTGGCGGCGGGTTTCGTTGGTCAGGCAAGTTTTGCTCATTGGCTGCATGATCTGCATGTGCATCTGCTTGCCGGTGAGATGGGCGAGAACATCGCCGGCGTTGCGGGGCTGGGGATGTTGTTCCTCGGTGTCTCGGGGCTGATCGTCTGGTGGCCCTATCGTAGGCAAACCAAGGTCAAGGATTTGATGCTGCGCGGAGCGTCCCGGCCCAAGCTGATGCGCTGGCATTGGACGGTCGGATTTGCCTTTTCAGTGATGATCGTCGGCCTAGCTGTCACCGGTATCATCATGAGTTTTCATGGCGCCATCCAAAAGCCGCTGATGCGGCTCGCGGGCGAGGATTACGGTGCCGGCGTTATCCGTGCTTTGCCACCTGCGGGAGAGGTTTCTTCACCGGATTGGCGCGCGATCATTCCCGCCGCCGAAAATGCTTTTCCCGACGACGCCCTGGGTTTGGTCACCGCGCCGCGAAAGCCCGGCGACTACCTGACGTTCCGGACGCATCGGCAGGGCGAATGGAATCCCATCGGCCGCTCGTTGATTGCGGTTGATCCGGTCACATCGGACGTTGCGTCAGCATGGAGCGCGCTTGAGGCGCGTGCGGCTGGTCAAGCGATGATGGCGGTCTATCCGCTGCACGCAGGCAAGGCGGGCGGCGATGCGCACGTGGCGCTGATCCTTCTCACGGGCCTTGCCGTCATCGCCTTGGCCGCCAGCGGTGTGATCGCCTATGTGCGCCGTCCGGTAAAGGCTGCGAAGTGCGAACTTAAGCCCGATCCAGCCACGGTTTGATCGCGGCCACGAGTTTATCGGGCGTGGTTTGCCAGTTGGTGCCGTTCATGCCCGGCAAGTTGAGGTAATCGACGCGCTTCGCATTGGTCATCAGTTTGCCCGCGTTCTTGGTGGGCTCGGCAAGGGTTTCGAGGCCCATGATCGGCAGCAGGACTTCTTGCTTGATCTTGGCCATGGCCGGGTCGGCGTCGTAGCGGAACACCGCTTCGAAGCCCCACCAGCTTTCCGGGCCAGCGCGCAGGCGCTCCACAAAGAAGTCGAGCAGGCGCTCCTTGGCCAGCGGGCTCTTGGCGTCGATCACCGCCTCCTTGAACGAGCGACCGACGTAGTCGGGATCGGTAAAGTAAGGGCGTGGTTGGCCGAACTGAACGCGTTTGGCTTCGCGCTCGCTTGCGGGATAATACGGAA
>Ga0164290_1001284_pt1 | contig 41726 bp, 45 predicted proteins | sample Micstemetagenome_FD_108782 | JGI IMG/M metagenome (GOLD analysis project Ga0164290, IMG submission 108782) | Contaminated culture microbial community from soil near Moab, Utah, USA - Microcoleus steenstrupii SON62 (Illumina Assembly) | ecosystem: Environmental > Terrestrial > Soil > Soil crust...
CCCCGAAAGGCAAACCGCCCAGGCAATCCGCCTGCTTATCATCCAAGGAACGTAACCAAACAAGGTACTCACATACCCGCCGGCCACGCTCCCCTTCCGTCTATCCACAATGTCCATGAGCACGGTGCCTTTCGGCGCCGCCCCGTTGCCGGGGTCCCTTGCGGGGCGCGGGTTATACGCACGGGTCTCTGTCCGTGTCAAACACCAAAACCGCCGTCGCTTGGGGTGGCGGGTATATACGCCCGGTCCGCCGGGATGACAAGCCCGGGGAACGTAAAATTGCTCCCCGCTCCCACCCCGCTATGATCCGCGCCACATAAAGTCCGAGGGGGCGTTCCGTGGCGGTTCGACGTCTGGTCGAGGTGGTGGCTCTCTGCACCGGCCTCGTCATCTTCTTCATGGCCGAGGGCGCCCGCGACGAGGTGACGGTCTACCCGGCCCGCTGCATCGGCCCGGCGGCCGACGGCAATTGCCGCCAGCTCATACCGCTCAGCCGCACCGTCTACAGCGTCCGGCCCGACACCGGTGACGTCGTCTACTGGTCACGCGATATTGCCGATGCGAGCCCGGCGAAGCTCGGCGACTGCGCCATCCACGACGCCGCGAACTGGACCTGCCCGCGCGCCTCGAGCCTGCTGCGCATGCGCGAAGGCGTCGGCAACCGCGGCGATTTCGGCCTCGATGCCGGCGTCGTCTTCGTGCGCTGGTGGCACTGGCACGTGGCCCGTCTTTCCAACGGCTATGCCCTTCCCTTGGTTCCCCGGCAGTTCGAATAGGTCAGGACCGGATCTCGATCGCCGCCCCCGGACGCAGCGCCGACAGCAACGCCAGGAGGTCGGGCAGACGGAGCGCGACGCAGCCTTCCGTCGCCGCCAGATCCGCCTGCGCCACGTGCAGGAAGATGGCGCTGCCGAGGCCGGGCAGCGGCGGGGCATCGTTATGGCCGATGATGCCGATCACGTCGTACAGCCCATCGACCCGCCAGAGCCGTTCGTGGCTGCCCGCATAGGGCAGCCGTACCGGCCGATTGTAGCGGACGGGATCGGCGGGATCGTCGCACCAGCCGTCATCCGGCGCGAGCGGCCGGCTCGCCAGCACTGTCGCGGGCCGGTCGAGCCGATCGGCCCGCCAGAGCAGCCGCCGCAACGGCCAGCGCCCGGCCGGCGTGGCGCCATCGCCCTCGCGTTTGGCCACGCTGACGCCACCGCGCCCCAAGGCGCACCGCCACCGCCGCGCCCCGAGGCACGCCCAGCCATCCGCCGTCACCACGATGTCGTTCAATCCCGCCCCCGCACTCGACAAGCTCCGCATCCTCGGCAAGCATGCTGGGCAAAGAGGGAGAGGGCCAGAGCATGCCGCGCCGCATCGTCGACCTGTCGATCTATCTGGAGAACGACGTCGTCTCCGACCCGCCGGCGATGAAGCCGCTGATCACCTACTTCACCCACGAGAACACCTTCGAGCAGATGGCGCCGTTCTTCCCCGGCCTCACCAAGGCCGATCTGCCCGATGGCGAGGCCTGGGCGGTGGAGACGGTGTCGCTGTCGACCCACAACGGCACGCATCTGGACGCGCCCTATCACTTCCATTCGACCATGAACGAGGGCGAACGCGCGATCGCCATCGACGAGGTGCCGCTCGACTGGTGCTTCCAGCCGGGCGTGAAGCTCGACTTCCGGCATTTCGCCGATGGCTATGTCGTCACCGCCGCCGATGTGGAGGCCGAGCTCGCCCGAATCGGCCATACCCTGAAGCCGCTCGAAATCGTGGTCGTCAACACGCGCGCGGGTTCGCGCTACGGCAATGACGACTATGTCTCCACCGGCTGCGGCATGGGATTCGAGGCGACGATGTATCTCCTCGAGCGCGGCGTGCGCCTCACCGGCACCGATGCCTGGAGCTGGGACGCGCCCTTCGTGCACACGGCCGAGAAATACCAGGCCAGCCACGACGCCTCGCTGATCTGGGAAGGCCACAAGGCCGGCCGCAAGATCGGCTATTGCCACCTCGAGAAGCTGCACAACCTCGAGGCGCTGCCGGGCGACGGCTTCACCGTCGCCTGCTTCCCGATGAAGATCCGCGGCGCCTCGGCCGGCTGGACCCGTGCCGTCGCCATCTTCGACAACTGATGAAAGCGGGCGCGCTTCTCAATCCCTCTCCCTTGGGGAGAGGGTGCCCGAAGGGCGGGTGAGGGGCCCCTTCGACCCAGAGGGCGCGCGGCCGAAACCGTGCCCCTCATCCGGTCCTTCGGACCACCTTCTCCCCCAGGGAGAAGGAAGCCTTTCCGCCCTCGTCGTTGCCCGGAACGAAGCAGGTAGGCTCGGCGCCTGCCTCGCCGCGCTCGCCTTCGCCGACGAGGTCGTCGTGCTGCTCGACCGCACGACCGATGCCTCGGCGGCGATCGCGACGGCCGCCGGCGCCCGCGTGATCGAAGGCGCCTGGCCGGTCGAGGGCGAGCGCCGCAATGCCGGCCTCGCCGCCTGCACCGGCGCCTGGGTGCTGGAGGTGGATGCGGACGAGATCGTCTCCGCCGCCCTCGCCGCCGAGATCCGCAACACCATCAGCCGAACCGCCCACGCCGCCTTCCTGATCCCCTTCGAGAATCGTTTCTGCGGCCGCATCGTGAAACACGGCTGGGGTGGCATGATCGGGGTGCGCGAGGTGCTGCGCCTGTCCCGCCGGGGCGCCAAGACCTGGGGCCGCGCCCGGGTGCATCCGCCGGTGACGCTCACCGGATCGGCTGGCCGCCTCGCCCATCCGATGACCCATGACATGGGCGGCGTCTCCGACCTCGTTCGCCGCCTCGACCGCTGGAGTGCCTGGCGCGCCGCCGATCTGCGCGAGACAGGAAAGATCGGCACCCTGCCGGGCAATCTCCGCCGCGCGGCGGGACGCTTCCTCAAGTGCTATATCGGTCGCGGCGGCTGGCGCGAGGGAGCCATCGGCTTCCTGATCGCGGTGGTGGCCGGGCTCTACCCATTGCTGTCCCATCTGCGGGCGAGGATCGAGGCGGATACCGATGAGCACTGACACATTCGACCTTCTGGTCCGGGGCGGCACCCTGGTCACGCCTTCCGGCATCGCCGAGGGCGACGTCGGCATCCGCGGCGGCAAAATCGCCGCCATCGGCGCCTTGCCGGGGGCCCGGGCGGCCAGCGTGATCGAGGCACGCGGGCTGCACGTGCTGCCCGGTCTGATCGACACCCAGGTGCATTTCCGCGAGCCCGGCCTGAACCACAAGGAGGATCTGGCGACCGGCACGGCCGCCGCCGCCATGGGCGGCATCACCGCCGTCTTCGAGATGCCGAATACGAAGCCCACCACGGCGACGGCCGAGGCGCTGCAGGAAAAGCTCGACCTCGCCCACGGCCGCACGCACACCGACCATGCCTTCTTCGTCGGCGCCACCGGGGCAAACGCGGTGGAACTGGCGACGCTGGAACGCCTGCCGGGTACGCCGGGCGTGAAGATCTTCATGGGGGCTTCCACCGGGGACCTGCTGGTCGACGACGATGTCCGCATCGCCGAGACCCTGGCGCACGGCTTCCGCCGGGTCGCCGTGCATGCCGAGGACGAGGCGCGGCTGCGCGATCGCCGCTTCATTGCCGAATCGGGCGGCGGCGCGGTGCTGCACCCGGAATGGCGCGACGCGGAGAGCGCGCGCCTCGCCACTGAACGGCTGCTGGCGCTCGCGCGGAAGGCGGGACGCCGAATCCATGTGCTGCACGTGACCACGGCCGAGGAAGTGCCGCTTCTGGCAGCGGCCAAGGACGTCGCCACCATGGAGGTGACGCCCCAGCATCTCCTCCTCGCCGGCCCGGAAGCCTATGAGAGGCTCGGCGCCTATGCCCAGATGAACCCGCCGATCCGCGACAAGCGCCACCAGGAGGCCTTGTGGCGTGCGATAGCCGACGGCGTGGTCGATGTCATCGGTTCCGATCACGCCCCGCATACGAAGGAAGAGAAGGCGAAGCCCTATCCACAGAGCCCCTCCGGCATGCCGGGCGTGCAGACCACGGTGCCGCTCATGCTGAACGCGGTGAATCGGGGCCGGCTCACCCTCACCAGGCTGGTCGATCTCCTGGCCCACGGGCCGCAACGCATCTACGGCATCGCCGGCAAGGGGCGGCTCGCGCTCGGCTACGACGGCGACCTCACGATAGTCGACCTGAAGCGGACCGAGCGCATCGAGGCGTCATGGCTGAAAAGCAAATGCGGCTGGTCGCCCTTCGAAGGCGAGACCGTGCAGGGCTGGCCGGTCGCAACGATCGTGCGCGGCCATGTCGCCATGCGCGATGCCGAATTGGGGCCCGCCATCGGCGCCCCGGTGCGTTTCAGCGAGACGCTGCGCGCATGAGCCTGGAGGCGGTCGTCTTCGACATGGACGACGTCCTCTGCCGCTACGACTTACGCGGCCGGCAGGAGAGGCTGGCCGCCCTCGCCGGCAGCACCGCGGAAGCGGTGCACGAGGCGATCTGGGCCTCGGGCTTCGAGGATGCCGCTGATGCCGGGGCCATGGATGCGGGGGGGTATCTCGCCGCCTTCGGCGAACGCCTCGGCTATCCCCTCACCGGCGAGCAGTGGCTCGCCGCCCGCCGGCAGGCCATGCATCCCACGGCGGCGATTCTCGATCTCGCCCGCGCCTTGAAACCGCGGGTGACGATCGCCGTCCTCACCAACAACGGCCCGCTGCTCGAATCCCTGATCGACCAGGCTTTTCCGGACTTGCGCCCGCTGTTCGGCGAACGCATCTTCTTCTCCTGGTCCTTCGGCACCGCCAAGCCCGACCCTGCCGTCTTCACCGCGGTCTGCGCGCGCATCGGCAGCCGGCCCGAGGCGACGTTCTTCACCGACGACAAGGCGGAGAATGCGGCCGGCGCGGAGGCGGCCGGCCTGATCGGCCACACATTCACCGGCATCCGGCAACTGACGGCCGCGCTCACCCGGTATGGCCTGCCGTGACAACCGGCCTTTCTTCGATCTGACCGCGGAGTACGCATGCAGGGCGCCGGCCCGGAATGGGCAGCGATTTCCGTTTGAGTTCCTATTTTGTTCTGTTAAATTCCCAAAACGGTTGAGGAGTGTATGGAAACACGCCTCGTACTTCGAAACCCGTTTCCGGGGGGTGGTGATGGAACCGGTGCTGAAATCCGGCGACAAGGGCGCGGCGGTCCGCCGGCTGACCGATCTTCTGCTGGCGCGGGGCTTTCTCGCCGCCGCCGGCGACCGCTTCGACGCGGGCGTCCGGTCGGCGGTGAAGAACTTCCAGGCCCATCACGTGGACCGGCGGGGCCATCCGCTGGTCGCCGACGGGGTCGTCGGGCCGCTGACATGGTGGGCGCTGGCGACGCCGGACATCACCGCCGTCATCGGCGCGCCGGCGATGCCCGACCTCACGCTGCCCCCGGGCGGCAGCACCGCCGGAAGGGCGGCGCTGCAGGCGGCGCTGAACGAGATGGCGGCGGGCGCGAGGGAGGTCGGCGCCGACAATGCCGGCCCCTGGGTCGAGAAATACCTCAACCGAATCATCCCGCCGCCCGCCGACTGGTGCGCGGGCTTCGTTTCCTACTGCTACGGCGCGGCGCCGGGGGGCATTCCCTTCCCCTATACGCTCGGCGCCCGGCGGATCCGCGAGCATTTCAAGGCCCGGGGCTGGATCTACGACCCGGCCGGCACCCTGCCCGAACCCGGCGACATCGTCGTGTGGTGGCGCGAGCAGCCGGACGGCTGGAAGGGCCATATCGGCCTCGTCCATCACCATGCCGGCGGGATCCTCCATACGATCGAAGGCAACAAGGGCGGTTTCCCGGCACCGGTGCGGCGATTCGACTATGTCCTCGGCCGGATCGACCGGCTGCTGGGTTTCGGTCGCGTGCCGTGACGGCGCATGCCCGCCTCAGGCGGCGCCGACGCCCCGGGTGGTCGAATATTCGAAATGATAGACCTTGCCCGGATGCACGATCGCCCGCGCGGCGTGCAGCGCCATCGCCGCCTCGCTGAAGCCCGACAGGATCAGCTTCAGCTTGCCGGGATAATCGGCGATGTCGCCGATCGCGAAGATGCCGGGAACCGAGGTCGCGAGCGTCGCCGGGTCGACGGCGATGTGGTTGCGCTCCAGGTTCAGGCCCCAGCCGGCGATCGGCCCGAGGTTCATGGAGAGGCCGAAGAAGGCCAGCAGATGATCCGCCTCGAGCCGCTTCTCCTGCCCGTCCAGCGTCTTCACGATCACCGCCGACAGCGCGCCGCCGGCCCCCTCGAGCCCCTCGAGCTGATAGGGGATCACCATTTCCACCCTGCCCTCGGCCGCCAGCGCCTGCAGGCGCTTCTCGCTTTCCGGCGCGGCGCGGAACTTCGGGCGCCGATGAACCACCATCACCTTTGCGGCCACCTCCGGCAGTGACAGCGCCCAGTCGACGGCGGAATCGCCGCCACCGGCAATGACGATGCGCTTGCCGCGGAAGTCTTCCCGGCGCTTCACCAGATAGTGGACCGACTTGCCCTCATAGGCCTCCAGACCCGGAATCGGCGGGCGGTTCGGCCCGAAGGCGCCGCAGCCGGCCGCCACCAGCACCGCCTTCGCCGCGATCCTCTCGCCCGAGGCCGTGGTCAGGCTGAAACCCTGGCCCGCATCGCCGCTCAACCCGGTGACCGCCGAGCCCAGCCGGTAGACCGGAGCGAAGGGCGCCGCCTGTTCCAGCAGCCGGTCGATCAGGGCCTGGGCATCGATCTTCGGATGGCCGGGTATGTCGTAGATCGGCTTCTCGGGATAGAGCGCGGCGCATTGCCCGCCGGGGAGGTCGAGCGCGTCGAGCACGACGCAGCGCATGTCGAGCATGCCCGCCTCGAAGACGGAGAACAGCCCGACCGGGCCGGCGCCGATCACGGCGATATCGGTGCTGAGGACAGGCTCGCTCATCGGATGCTCCAGGAAAACGCGGGGCAGCATGCTGGCAGGGGCGCCCTCGATCAACCATCGAGCCCAGTTGCGGCTCCGCCGGCCGCCCCGTTACATGCTGGCATGCCACCGCCCGATTCGATCAGCATCGACCTGCCCGACCTCGCCGCCACGGAAAGCCTGGCCCGCCGCCTCGCGGCCGCCACCCGCCCGGGCGACGTCCTCGCGCTCGAAGGCGACCTCGGCGCCGGCAAGACGGCGCTGGCCCGGGCCTTCATCACCGCGGCGATGGGCGCCGAGACCGAGGTGCCGAGCCCGACCTTCACCCTGGTGCAGACCTACGACAGCGGGATCGGCCCGATCTGGCATTTCGACCTGTACCGGATCGCGAATGCCGAGGACGCCTTCGAGCTCGGCATCGAGGAGGCCTTCCTCGACGGCATCAGCCTGATCGAGTGGCCGGACCGGCTGGGCGGCCGGCTGCCGGAGGGGGCGCTGCGCCTGCGGCTCGAATCCTTCGGCGAGCGGGCCCGGCGCGCCACCCTCACCGCCGGCGGGCGCTGGTCGGCAGTGCTCCGCGACATCGCGATCGACAGCTTCCTCGCCGAGGCCGGCTGGGGTGACGCCGCCCGTGGACCGCTGACGGGCGATGCCTCCTTTCGCCGCTACGAACGCCTGCGCCGGGGTGGCCATCGTGCGGTGCTGATGGACGCCCCGCCGCCGCAGGAGGATGTGCGCCCCTTCATCCACATCGACGAGCATCTGCGCGGTCTCGGCCTGTCGGCGCCCGCGATCATGGCCCGCGACGAGGCGCAGGGCTTCCTGCTGCTGGAGGATTTCGGCGACGGCACCTTCACCCGCCTGGTCGCCGCCGGGCGGGATCGCGAGCCGCTCTATGCCGCCGCCGTCGACGTGCTGGTCGCGCTGCGCCGCCATCCGCCGCCCGCCGGCCTGCCGGCCTACGACGGCGACACCCTTCTGGAGGCCCCCGACCTGGTGGTCGACTGGTACCTGCCGGCGATGCGCGGAGAACCGGCCGACGCGCCGACGCGGGCTGCCTATCGCGCCGCCTGGGCGGAAGTGCTGCCGCTCGCCTGGCCTTTCCCGCCGGTGCTGGCGCTGCGCGACTATTTCGCCGACAACCTGATGTGGTTGCCGGATCGGCTGGGCGTCGCCCGCGTCGGCCTGCTCGATTTCCAGGACGCGCTCGCGGGTCCGCCGGCCTACGATCTGGTGTCGCTGCTGCAGGACGCCCGTCACGAGATTCCGCCGGCCCTGGAGGAGGCGATGATCGCCCGCTATCTGACCGCCACCGGCTTGGACGAGCGGACCTTCCGCACCGCCTATGCGGTGATCGGCGCCTTCCGCAACGCCCGGATCACCGGATTGTGGCCGAGGCTGTGGAAACGCGACGGCAAGGCCCGCTACCTCGCCTTCCGCCCGCGCACCTGGGCCGTGCTCGAGCGCGATCTCGCGCATCCTGCCCTTGCCCCCGTCCGCGCCTGGTTCGACCGCGAAATTCCCCCCGCCACCCGCCTCATGCCCTTCCCCGGAGAGCCGCGCCCGTGAGTTTCACTCCCCGAATCGCCATGGTCCTCGCCGCCGGTCTGGGGCTGCGGATGCGCCCCCTCACCCTCGACCGGCCGAAAGCCCTGGTCGAGGTGCGCGGCCGGCCGCTGATCGACCGCACCCTCGATCGGCTCGAGGCCGCCGGTATCGAGAAAGTGGTCGTCAACCTGCATCACAAGGCCAACAGCCTGAAGCGGCATCTCGCCGAACGCGACGGCATCGCGATCGTCTTCTCCGACGAGACCGACCGGCTCCTGGAAACCGGGGGCGGCGTGCGCAAGGCCCTCGGCCTCCTGGGCGACTCACCCTTCTTCGTGGTGAATTCGGACGTCATCTGGCTCGATGCGCAGAAGGACACCTTCGCACGCATGGCCGCCTTCTGGGACGACGCGGCCATGGACGCGCTCCTGGTGATGCATCCCACCGTCACCGCGATCGGCTACGAGGGGCCGGGCGACTTCCACCTCGATCCGGTCGGCAGGCTCGCGCGCCGCGAGGAACGGCACGTGGCACCCCTCGTCTTCATGGGCCTGCAGATGCTGCATCCCAGGGTCTTTCGCGGCACGCCGGAGGGCGCCTTCTCGCTGAACCGGGTCTATGACAAGGCGCTCGAGGACGGCCGCCTCTTCGGTCTGCGCCACGAGGGTCTCTGGATGGATGTGGGTTCGCCGGCCGGGCTCCGCGCCGCCGAACTCGCCCTCGAAGACGTGGAACGGTGAGCGGCGCGCCCACCGCCTTCAGCATCCCTCCGGGCACGCCCTTCGTCGACGCGCTCGCCCAGGGCCTGCTCGCCCGCCACGGCGAGGATCCGCTAGCGCTTTCCTCCGTCCTGGTGCTGCTGCCCAACCGGCGCGCGGTGCGGGCGCTGCGCGAGGCTTTCCTGCGGGTGGGCGGCGGCCGCGCTCTCCTGCTGCCCCGCATGCGCCCGATCGGCGACGTCGACGAGGAGGAACTGGCTCTGTCCGGCGCCGAGGCGCTCGGTATCCCCGAGGCGCTGCCCGACCTCCGCCGGCTGGTGTTGCTGGCGAACGAGGTCCGCAATCGGCCGGAGGTCGCGGGTTTCGCCCAGGCGCTGGCGCTGGGGCGCGAACTCGCCCGCTTCGTCGACGAGGTGCGAATCGACGGTGTCGATCTGAAGAAGCTGAAGGATCTGGCGCCGGACGACTATGCCGAACACTGGCAGGCGACGCTCGGCTTCCTCACCGTGCTTACCGAACGCTGGCCGGCGGTGCTGGCCGATGCCGGCAGGATCGACGCCGCCGAACGGCGCAACCGGCTCCTGTCCCGTCAGGCCCGCGAATGGCAGGCAACGCCGCCCGCCGGCCCCGTCTATGTCGCCGGTTCGACCGGCAGCATCCCCGCCAGCGCGGCCCTGATCGGCGTCGTGGCCGCCGGCCCGCAGGGTGCCGTGGTGCTGCCGGGATTCGACACCGCGATGACGGCGGAGGACCGGACGGCGATCGCGGGAGAGCCGACGCATCCCCAGCACGGCATGCTTCGTCTGCTGCAGGCGATCGGCCTCGAACCCGGTTCGGTGCGGCCCTGGCTCGCGGAGAGCGCATCCGCATCGCATCCCGAGCGTCAGCGCCTCGTCCGCGAAGCGCTCCGCCCCGGTGAGACGGCGCACGCCTGGGCCGATGCGGCCCCCTTCGGCCCCGGGGCGGCGGCGGGCCTGCGCTTCGTCGAGGCGCAGAGTGCCCGGGAGGAAGCGAGCGTCATCGCGCTCTTGCTGCGCGAGACGCTGGAGACGCCGGCCCGCCGCGCCGCGCTGGTGACCCCCGACCGCGCTCTCGCCCGGCGGGTCGCCGCCCAGCTGGAACGCTGGGGCATAGCGATCGACGATTCGGCCGGAACGCCGCTGTCGCAGACGCCGCCGGGCGCCTTCCTTCGCCTGCTGGCCGCGGCGGCGGCGGAAGAATTCGAACCCGTGGCGCTGCTCGCCGCCTTGAAACATCCGCTCTGCGCCGGCGGTGAAGCGCCGGAACGCTTCCGCCGCGCGGTCCGGCGGCTCGAACGCCGGGCCTTCCGCGGCAAGCGTCCGCCCCCGGGCCTCTCGGGCCTCAGCCGGGCCAGCGACGATCCGGATGTCGTCGCCTTCATCGGCCGCGTGGCGGAGCATCTGGCGCCGCTTTCGCCCGATCTCCTTCCCGACGGCCGCCTGCCCGGCGAGCACCTCGGCCGGCTGGTCCGGGTGGCGGAAGGGCTCGCCGCCGGCCCCGACGGCCCGCGCCTGTGGGCGGGCGACGCGGGCGAGGCGCTGGCGCGCTTCGTCCAGGACGCGGCCGCGGCATTGGGCGATGACACCGACACCGCGCCGATCAGCCATCGCGAATGGCCGGCGGTGCTCGATACGCTGATGCAGGGCGTGGTGGTGCGCCCCGCCTATGGGCTGCATCCCCGCCTTTCGATCTGGGGACCGATCGAGGCCCGGTTGCAGCAGGCCGACCGGCTGATCCTGGGCGGCTTGAACGAAGGCACCTGGCCCGCCGACCTCGGCGCCGATCCCTGGCTCAGCCGGCCGATGCGTCTCGCGCTCGGCCTGCCGCCGCCGGAACGGCGCATCGGCCTCGCGGCGCATGACATCCAGCAGGCGCTGGGCGCGGAAGAGGTTATCCTGACCCGCGCGATGCGCGTCGACGGATCGAAGACCGTGCCCTCGCGCTGGTGGCTCAGGCTCTGGACTCTACTGGGTTCTACCCGCCCGCTGGATCGCACCCTCGCCGCCTGGGCGGCGAGGCTGGACGAACCCGCCGCGGTACGGGCGGAACCTCCACCGGCCCCACGCCCACCCGCGGCATCGCGGCCGCGCGCGCTGTCGGTGACGCGGATCGAACTCCTGATCCGCGACCCCTACGCGATCTACGCCCGCTATGTGCTCCGGCTGCGGCCGCTCGATCCGCTGCGGCCCGATTCCGACGCGCTGGAACGGGGCAACTTCATCCACGCGGCGCTGGATCGCTTCGTGCGCGCCTATCCCCGATCCCTGCCGCCCGATGCCGAGGCACAGATGATCGCCATCGGCAATGCGCTGGTCGGCGAGATGGCGATCCATCCGGCGACGCTCGCCTTCTGGTGGCCGCGCTTCAAGCGCATCGCCGGCTGGTTCGTCGGCTGGGAGCGCGCCCGCCGCGCCGCCGGCATCCTGCCGCTCGAGACAGAGATCAAGGGCGGCATCGAGATTTCCGCGCCGAGCGGCTCATTCCTCCTCTCCGGCACGGCGGACCGCATCGACAGGCTCGCCTCCGGCAACCTGTCGCTGATCGACTACAAGACAGGCAGCCCGCCGACCCGGCCGATGGTGGAGGCCGGCTTCTCCCCGCAGCTGCCACTGGAAGCGGCGATGCTGGCGCGCGGCGCCTTCCCCGGCATCGACAAGGCGGAAACGGACGAACTCCTCTATGTCCGCCTCTCCGGCGGCCGGGTCGAGGGCGAGGCAAAGCCGGTCAACCTCGACGCGATGGACGCGGCGGCCGCCGCCTGGGACGGCCTGGTCCGCCTGATCGCCAAGTACGACCAGGAAAAGACGCCCTATCTGTCGCGCCCCCGCCCTCAGTTCATCAACATGGCCGGCGACTACGACCATCTCGCCCGCCTCGGCGAATGGTCGCCCTACGGGGACGGGCGATGAACGCGCCCGCCGGCAATCCCGAACAGCGCACCGCCGCCGATCCGGCCCTGTCGGTCTGGGTCTCGGCCAATGCCGGCTCGGGCAAGACCAAGGTCCTGGTCGACCGGGTGATGCGCCTCATGCTGGCCGGCACGCCGCCCGACCGCATCCTGGCGCTCACCTACACCCGTTCTGCGGCGGCCGAGATGGCGAACCGGCTGAGCGAAGTGCTGGGCAGCTGGGCCATCGGCGATGCCGCGACGCTGGACGGCGCACTGATCGGGCTCCTCGATCGCCCGCCCACCGACGGCGAGCGTCGCGATGCCCGCCGGCTCTTCACCCGCGCCCTCGACACGCCGGGCGGCCTGCGCATCCGCACCATCCACGGCTTCTGCCAGTCGCTGCTCGCCCGCTTCCCGGTCGAGGCCGGGATCGCACCGCATTTCCGCCTGATCGAGGGCAGCGAGCAGGCGGACCTCCTGAAGGAGGCGACGGACGAGGTGCTGGCCGGCCTCGCGGCGCACGAGGACGCGGCCGTTCGCGGCGTGCTCGACAAGCTGATGGCCGAGGTCGAGGAAACGCGCTTCGCACCGCTGATCGCCGACCTGCTGCACGGCCGGGCCCGGGGCCGTTTGAGCGACGCGATGGCGGCAACGCTGGGGCGCATCCGCGCCCGCCTCGGCGTCGGCGGCAACGACACGCGGGAGAGCATCCTGGCCGAGGCCTGCGCCGATGGCGCCTGCAACGAGGCCGCGCTTCGCCGCGCCCTCGCGGCCCTGGCGAAGGGCACGGCGAAGGATGCGGAGCGCGGATCGAAGATCGGTGCCTGGTGGCAGGCGAACCCGCGCGTCGGCCGCTTCGAGAGCGACTACCTGCCGATCTTCACCAAGAAGGATGGCGCGGTCTTCGCCAAGCTGACCACGAAGGCGGTGGACAAGGCAGACCCGCAGGCAGCGGACACGCTCGCCGCCGAAGCCGAGCGCATCCTGGCGGTGAAGGCCCGGCTCGCCGCCGTCGACCTCGCCGAACTTTCCGGCCTGATCACCGGCCTGTCGCGCGAACTGCTGGCGGCCTACGGCACCCGCAAGCGCCAGCACGCCGTGCTCGACTACGACGACCTGATCGACCGCACGGTTGGCCTCTTGGGGAAACCCGGCATCGCGCCCTGGGTCCTGTGGAAGCTCGACGGCGGCATCGACCACATCCTGGTCGACGAGGCCCAGGACACCGCGCCCGACCAGTGGCGCATCGTGGCCGCGCTCGCCGAGGAGTTCTTCACCCCCGGCACGGCGCGGGCCGAAACCCGCACCATCTTCGCCGTCGGCGACGAGAAGCAGTCGATCTACGGTTTCCAGGGCGCCGCCCCGGCGGAATTCGGCCGCTTCAAGACGCATTTCGCCACCGCCGCCGAAGCGGCGCGGAAGCCCTTCCAGGCGATCGATCTCGGCCTCTCCTTCCGCTCCGCCCCGGCCATCCTCGCCGCCGTCGACACCGTCTTCGCCACGCCTGCGATGCAGGCGGCGGTCACGGCCGGCGGGCACTGGGTCGAGCATCGCGCGCATCGCAAGGACGCGCACGGCCTGGTCGAAATCTGGCCGACGGTGACGCCCGAGGACGGCGAGGCGGAGCCGGAAGCCTGGGATGCCCCCCTCGACAGGCTCGGCGCCGACGAGCCGCAGGCGCGCCTCGCGCAGCGCATCGCCGGGCAGGTGAAGGGCTGGACCCTGGGCGGCACGCGGCCCGAAGACATCCTGGTCCTGGTTCGCCGGCGCAACGCCTTCGTCGACGAGCTGGTGCGCCGCTTCAAGGCGCTCGGCGTCCCGGTGGCCGGTGCCGACCGCATGCAGCTTCTGGAACAGATCGCGGTCAAGGACCTGCTCGCCGCCATCGGCACCGCCATCCTGCCCGAGGACGACCTGACGCTGGCCTGCGTGCTGAGAAGCCCGCTGATCGGCCTCGGCGAGAGCGACCTGTTCGACCTCGCGCATGACCGCGGCGCCAGCCGGCTGTGGCGGCGGCTGGCCGAGCGCCGGGCCGAACCGCGCTTCGCCGCCGCGCATGCGCGGATCGCCGGCTGGCTCGCCGCCGCCGACCGGCTGCCGCCCTTCGAGTTCCTGTCGCGCATCCTGGAGGCGGAGGGCGGCCGCAAGGCGCTCGCCGCCCGCCTCGGTCCGGAAAGCGGCGATCCGATCGACGAACTCCTGGCCCTGGCGCTGTCCTACGAGCGCGCGAGCCCGCCCAGCCTGCAGGGTTTCCACCACTGGATCGGCACCCATGACGCCGAGGTGAAGCGCGACCTGGAACAGGGCGGCGGCGCCGTCCGCATCATGACGGTGCATGGCGCGAAGGGGCTGGAGGCACCGATCGTCATCCTCCCCGATACCTGCGCCGCCCCGGACTTCCGGAACGACCCGAAGATCCTCTGGCTGCTCCCGGACCCGCCCGCCCCGGTCTGGGTGCCGGTCAAGGAGATGCACACGCCCGAAACGCTCGCCGCCCGCGACGCCTGGCGCGCCGCGCAGTCGGACGAATACCTCCGCCTCCTCTATGTCGCCATGACCCGCGCGCGCGACCGCCTCTACGTCACCGGCTGGGAGACGAAGCGGGGCCGCGCCGAGGGCTGCTGGTACGACCGCCTGGAATCGGCGCTGCGCCCGGTCGCCACCGAGGTGGAGGTCGCGGGCCTCGGCACGGTGCTCCGCTTCGAGACCGGCACGCCGGCGGCACCGGCCCGGCGCGAGACCCTCCCGCCCGCGCCGCCCCTGCCGGGCTGGGCGCTTTCCCCGCCGCCGCCGGAACCGGCGCCGCCCAGGCCGCTCGCCCCCTCGCGCCCGGCGGAAGAGGAGCCGGCGGTGCTGGCGCCCCTCCTCGATCAGGGCCGGCGCTTCCGCCGCGGCCTCCTGATCCACCGCCTGCTGCAGACCCTGCCCGATCTCGCGCCCATGGACCGCCCGGCGGCCGGCGCCCGCTTCCTGTCGCTCGCCGCCGCCGATCTCGAGCCGGCGGCGCGCGACGCTCTCCTTACCGAGGCGCTCGAGCTCTTCGCCCTGCCGGAGGCTGCCATGCTGTTCGGGCCGGGCTCGCGGGCCGAGGTGCCGATCACCGGCCGGGTCGGCGATGCCGTCGTCTCCGGCCAGGTCGATCGCCTGGCGGTGACCGCCGAGGCCGTCTACGTCGTCGACTACAAGACGAACCGCCCGCCGCCGGCCGAAATCACCGGCGTTTCGCCCGCCTACCTGCGCCAGATGGCGCTCTATCGGGGCGTGCTGGCCCAGATCTTCCCCGACCGCGCCATCCGCGCCGCGCTCCTCTGGACAGACGGCCCGCGCTTCATGGAAATACCAGTGGAATTACTGGACAACCGCTCGCCTTGACGGCGCCGGAGGGCGCTACCTACATTCAGCCAACGACAATGCGCCCCTCAGGAGGGATAGCCGGCCATGAGCACCACCACCAAGGTTACCGATCAGTCCTTCGAAACCGATGTGCTCAAGTCCGCGGGCCCCGTCCTGGTGGATTTCTGGGCCGAATGGTGCGGCCCCTGCAAGCAGATCGCCCCGGCGCTCGAACAGATCGCCACCGAGATGCAGGGCAAGCTCACCGTCGCCAAGATCAACATCGACGAGAACCAGCGCATCGCCAGCCAGTTCGGCGTCCGCGGCATCCCTACCCTCATGCTGTTCAAGGACGGCAAGCTGGTCTCCACCAAGGTCGGCGCCCATCCGAAGTCGAAGATGGTGGAATGGATCCAGGGCACGATCTGAGCCTCCCGCTGACGGGTCTCGGAAAAGCGCCCTGACGCCAATCTGACGCATAGTGCTGCACCTGCGAACATGGCATGATGCTCTGCAACAGGGATCATGTCGTTCGCGGGGCATGAAGGTATGACGGCAGGGGGTCGAATCCACATCACCGGCGCTTCCGGCGCGGGCGTCAGCACCTTGGGACGGGCCGTCGCCGTCCGCCTCGGGATTCCCCATTTCGACACCGACGATTTCTACTGGCTGCCCTCCGACCCGCCCTACCGGCATCGCCGCGCGCCGGCCGAACGGCTGGAGCGGTTGTCCGCCATGCTGGCCGCCTCGCCCGGCCAATGGGTGCTTTCGGGCTCGCTCGACACCTGGGGCGAGCCGCTGAAGACCCTGTTCGACCGGGTGGTCTTCCTTTCCACCCCCACCGAGATCCGTCTCCGCCGCCTCGGGAAGCGAGAACGCGCCCGTTTCGGGGCCGAAGCCCTCGCGCCCGGCGGGGTCATGCATGCCCAGCACAAGGCCTTCATGGAATGGGCCGCCGCCTATGATTCGGGCTGGATGAGCGGCAGAAGCCGTCCCCGCCACGAAGGCTGGCTCGCCACGCTCGACTGCATGGTGCTGCGCCTCGACGGCACCCGCCCCGTACCGGAGCTGGTCGAAGCGGCACTCCGCCCCGAACGCCGCCGCTTTCCCCGCAACGCCGAGATCAGAGCGGTCTGACCGCCACCCCGCGTTCGGTCATCCGCTGGCGGGCGGCGGTGATCGTGGTTTCCTTGAAGTGGAAGATCGAGGCGGCCAGCACGGCGCTCGCATGCCCCTCGATGACGCCGTCGGCGAGGTGGTCGAGATTGCCGACGCCCCCCGAGGCGATCACCGGGATGGGCACCGCGTCCGAAACGGCGCGGGTGAGCGCGATGTCGAAGCCTTCCCGCGTGCCGTCGCGATCCATCGAGGTGAGGAGTATCTCCCCCGCCCCGGTCTCGGCCATGCGCTTCGCCCATGCCACGGCATCGAGGCCGGTGGCCTTCCGCCCGCCATGGGTGAAGACCTCGAAGCGCCCGGGCGACACCTGCTTGGCGTCGATCGCGACCACGATGCATTGCGCCCCGAAGCGTTCGGCGCAATGCCGGATCAGCTCGGGAGTGTCGACCGCCGCCGTGTTGATCGACACCTTGTCGGCCCCGGCCAGCAGCAGGCGGCGCACGTCCTCCACCTGCCGGACCCCGCCGCCCACGGTGAAGGGCATGAAGCAGGCTTCCGCCGTGCGGCCCACCACGTCGAGGATGATGCCGCGCTGCTCGTGGCTCGCCGTGATGTCGAGGAAGCAGAGCTCGTCGGCGCCTTGCGCGTCGTAGACCTTGGCCTGCTCGACGGGATCGCCGGCATCGACCAGGTCGAGGAACTTCACGCCCTTGACCACGCGGCCCGCATTGACGTCGAGGCAGGGGATGATGCGGGTCTTCAGCATCACGCGGCCAGGAGCTTCAGCGCCGAGGCGACATCGACCCGCCCGTCATAGAGCGCGCGGCCGACGATCACCCCCTCGATGCCGGGCGTGCCCTTCAGCGCCTGCAGATCGCCCGGCCCGCCGACGCCGCCCGAGGCGATCACCGGGATCGACACGGCCGCCGCCAGCGCCGCCGTCGCCTCCACGTTCACGCCCTGCAGCAGCCCGTCGCGATCGACATCGGTGTGGATCAGCGCCGCGACACCGGCATCCTCGAAGCGCTTCGCCAGCTCGACGGTGGTGAGCTCGGTGGTCTCGGCCCAGCCCTGCACCGCCACATAGCCGCCCTTGGCATCGATGCCGACGGCGACACGGCCCGGATGCGCCCGGGCGGCTTCCTTCACCAGCGCCGGATCGCGCACCGCCGCCGTGCCCAGCACGACGCGGGTGACGCCGGCTTCGAGCCAGCCCTCGATGGTGGCGAGGGTGCGGATGCCGCCGCCCAACTGCACCTTCACCGGCACCGCCGCGCGTATGGCCCTGACCGCCTCGGCATTCATCGGCTTCCCCGCGAAGGCGCCGTCGAGGTCGACCACGTGGATCCAGGCACAGCCGGAATCGGCGAAGCTCTTCGCCTGTGCCGCCGGCGAATCGTTGAACACGGTCGCGCGCGCCATGTCGCCCTGTTCCAGGCGGACACAACGGCCCTCCTTCAGGTCGATGGCGGGATAGAGCGTGAGGCGGCCCATGTCAGGGGCTCCACTTCAGGAAATTGGCGATGATGCTCAAACCGGTGGCCTGGCTCTTCTCGGGATGGAACTGCGTGCCCACCACGGTCTGATCGGCGACGATGGCGACGATCCGCCCGCCATGCTCGGCCTCGCCGATCACCGCTTCGGGCGCCTTGGGCACCAGGTGATAGGAATGGATGAAATAGGCATGCGCGCCGGGCTCGAGCCCCGCCGTGACCGGATGCGGACGGGACAGCGTGAGCTCGTTCCAGCCCATATGCGGCACCTTCAGCGCCGGGTCGGACGGCGCGATATGGGAGACGGAACCCGGAATCCAGTTCAGCCCCGCATGCGCGCCGTACTCCAACCCTTCGGTGGCGAGGAGCTGCATGCCGACGCAGATGCCGAAGAACGGCCGCCCGTTCTTCCGCACTGCCTCCTCCAGCGCCTCGGCCATCGCCGAGCGGGCCCGGAGCGCGCCGATGCAATCGGCGAAGGCGCCGTCGCCCGGCAGCACGATGCGGTCGGCGGCGAGGATCGCCTCCGGCGTATCCACCACCGAGACCTCGGCCGCGATCCCCGCCTGCTGCGCGACATGGGTGAACGCCCGCACCGCGGAGCGGATATTGCCCGCCCCGTAATCGACGATGGCGATCTTCATGGCGCGCCCGGTACCAGCCGGTGCGGCGGCCAGTGGGAGAGCGTGGCCTGCTCGGCCGCCGCGCGCCTGCCCTGGGCGATGCCGGCGAAGGCATAGCCGCGCCGGGAGAGCGCCGCGCGCAGCATGTCGTTCGCCTGTGCTGCGAACAGAACCCCGACGGTGATCGCCAGCAGGAGATCGGCATCGTCGCCGAGGCGGAGCGTCACGCCGATCACGGCGAGCAGCAGCATCGCCACCACATAGGCGAGCAGCCCCCGCCACACACCCTTCCAGGCGAACCAGAACGGCCCGAGGAAGAAGGCCGGCCAGGAGAAGCCTTCCTTCACCAGCACGATGTCGGGCGCCTCCGGCGGCCCGCCGGGCCGGGCCTGCACGGTCCACACCCGCATCAGAGCGACCCGCCCAGCACGCCCTTGGTGGAGGGGATCTGGTTCATCTGCCGCGGGTCGATTTCCATCGCCTGCCGCAGCGCCCGGGCCAGGCCCTTGAAGCAGCTCTCGACGATGTGGTGGTTGTTCTCGCCGTACATGTTCTCGACATGGAGCGTAATGCCCGCCGCCTGCGCGAAGGCCTGGAACCACTCCTTGAAGAGTTCGGTGTCCATGTCGCCCAGCTTCGGCTTGGAGAAATTCACCTTCCAGATGAGATACGGCCGGTTCGAGATGTCGAGCGAGACGCGCGTGCAGGTCTCGTCCATCGGGATGATAGCCGAGCCATAGCGCACGATGCCCTTCCGCTCGCCCAGCGCCTTCGCCACCGCCTCGCCGATGGTGATGCCGCAATCCTCGGTGGTGTGGTGGAAATCGATGTGCAGGTCGCCCTTCGCCTGCAGCTCCAGGTCCATCAGCGAGTGCCGCGACAGCTGTTCCATCATGTGGTCGAGAAAGCCGATCCCGGTCGACACCTTGTAGGTGCCGGTCCCGTCCAGATCGACGCTGACGCGCACCTCGGTCTCCTTGGTGCGCCGCTCCACACTCGCGCGCCGCATGGCGCCGCCCTCCGATGACGAACAATGCGCGGGGCTATAGCAGGAAGGGCGGGAGCGGGCTAGGCGGGGCGGGCATAGATCCTTCTCCCTCCGGGAGAAGGTGCCCGAAGGGCGGATGAGGGCTGGCGGAGCGCCGCAATAGTTGAGATTATTGAGCGGATCAGCGCGAAGGCCATGCCTCAGAGCAGAACAAAAGAGCAAGTGGAGAAGGAGGCCTTCAAGCGCCTAAAAGCGGAACTCGTCTGCGCCTTTTCAGCTCCGGAAACGGCGTACAAGCCTCTAACCGCTGTGCAGGTGATCGACCGCAACCGTATCTGACTGGTATTTGCCGGCCTACGATTCAAGTCGGAGCTCCATGATGCCTTCAACTGCCCAAGCCAAAATGAAGGCGCTGGTCGTGTCGAGGCTATTGTTGGGCGATATCAGTGATTGGCTCACATTTGATCGCGAGCGAAAGGTCGCTGAAAAAATTGAAAATCGCAGAACTGCCCGCAGCGTTTCTTCACAAATTGGCCGCAGCTACGGACATCTTTCGAATGAAATTAATGTTTTCATTGAGAAAAATTTTTCTCGATGTGGCTACGATGAATTATCGCGCTTGTGTGATTCCATAGAATTGGGAGTTGGTCTAAACCTTCGACTTGATGAATTTGAAAGATCTTTCTTTCCTTTAAATGAAAATGTTAAGCGACGAGTTCCCTTCTACACCCACGTATCTATCTCTACATATGGGCTGCAATTTGAATTTCCGGAACATCATTTTCTTAGCGATATAAAGGCTGGTTTCGCAGATTTAAAAGAGACATTAATTCGAATTAGCGATTTAAGAATAACTGATTCAAATATGAAGAACAAACGCCACGATATAGCGCCACTCGTGAGCCGTGAAAAATTCGTGAGTCGCAGCTTGATAAGTGCTTCATTCAGCCTCGTGGAGTCTTTTGCCAGCGGAATATTTTTCACTGCCATTAATCTAGGGCGGGTCGGAAATCTACAGTGCAGCGAGGATTTTATTAAGTACGCCAAGGGCAAAGAAAGCGCCGCGCTTAAAGATCGCATAGATAGAATCGTAAAATTCGCGTCACAAGGCAACAAAGACGGGCAATATGACCCTTTCAAATCTCTTCTGGAAGAAGGAAAAAGATTCAGAGACGCCATACATCACACCACTCCATTCGAGCGGAAAGATGGAAAGAGACTCGAATCCCTGTACAATATTAATTGTGAAGTAGCGATTTTCTGTTCAATTTTAGCTCTAGAAACAGTTATTCAAATTTCGTCTTGGATATACAATTCAGATGAGAATGGAGAGATAGTAGATACCAGCAAGAATATTAAGGAAGAGATCCTTACATATTCAATCGAGAAAGGCATCGCGAATATTATCCCCTGAAAAATGCAGATAGTTAACCCAAGACACTGGTTGCCCGGCAGCCAGCCCCAAGTTTACTGATCCTGCGCTTATCGCGCTTGGCTGCAGGACAAACCGCTTCAACGCTCCCAGCCATGTTTCACCGCGATTTCGGCGAAAACATCTTCAGCCGGCCGTGCACGGCCCTCGCGCGCCGCGGTCAGGCCTTCCCTGATCTTATCGATCTGCCAAGTCGTGGCGTCGAGATACTGCCGAAGGGCTTGATCGACGATGAAATCCCGCGACTGCTCGGTCGCGGCGGCGAGCGCATCGATTCCGCCGATGACCTCGCTCGAGGTTCGCACCGTTATCGCTTGCGTGGCTTTGGCGTGTCCCATCGGGCAATCTCCAGCCTTCCGCTGCAATCCTACAATAGCGTAGAAGCCGGGGCACGACCCGCGCGACCCAGCACGATCGGCGACGGCGGGACAGTTCGTGCCGATGCCGGCGTGAGGGGACGATCAGTCGATGCGCAATCGGGAAGTGTTCCGGGTGGGCGAGTTGGCGGAAGCCGATATCGCAGCGATTGCCGCCATTGAACCGCCGGCCGAAGCGGCGGCCTTCGATCACGAACTCACGGACGCAGACGCGCAAGCCTCCGGCCGGCAGGGCGTCCCGCGCCGAGCCGGCGACTAAACGTCCGTCGGTTCGAAGAACCGCGTCGACAGCCCGCCCACCGTCAGCTCGGAGAAATTCTGCACCACGCCGGTCGCCTCGCGCCAGGCGCGATAGCCGTCATAGTGCCGCCGGCTCTCCCAGCGCATGACCAGCAGGATGTTGTCGGGCTGGTCCTGGTTGACGGTGACGTCGACATTGAGACAGCCCTCCTTGTTCCGGGTCTCCGGCAGCGCCTCGCGGAGCGCCTCCAGGGTCGCCGCGCCCGTCCCGGGCTTGGCGGTGAACTCGAGCAGCACGTAACAGGACATTCGATGAGCGCCTCCCTCGGAAGCGATCATAGGGCTTGTCCCCGGGGCCGGTGTAGCGGGACGGAGAAGCGCGGCCCCCTCAGATCCCGAGGGCCGCCAGCAGCACCCGGAGCGTCATGAAGACCAGGATCAGCGAGCCCACGGTCCAGAGCGTCGCCCGCAGGTCATGCGTCTGGGCGGTGAAATAGGCGGCGAAATGCAGCAGCCGGGAAACAACGTAGCCGTAGAGCAGCCCCTGGGCGAGCCAGAGCGGTGGCCCCGTCAGCACGTAGAGGAAGCCCGCGACCAGGAAGAAGGGCAGGTTTTCCAGGTCGTTCATCTGGATGCGGCGCACCCGCTCGACCCGCTCGTTGGGCTCCAGCTGGCGCGGATCGGGGTTGGGGTTGAGCGGCGTGCGGCGCAGGTCCTCGGGCGAGCGAAAACCGCCCTTCTCCTGCATCATGCGGATCACGGTCAGCCAGGACATGGCCACCGCCTTCAGGATCATCAACGCGGCGGCGACCGCATAGGTGGCGAAAACCGGGTCCTGCAGGCTCGAGGCTCCCATCTTCCCTCCTGTTCGGGCCGGCGGGCGCACCGGCCGGGCACCGGCTGTATTTCCCTCTCGGGATTATTCTTGTGGCGCGATCACCATAATTCCCTTATAATGCCCGGTCGACGCCCGCGCAAGGGCGCGCTGCCGCTTGTCCATCGTGAATCTCTCACTGCATGCCGCCCCTCTCGGCGGCGATGGCAGGGTCGCGCCCGGCGGCCGAGGCGGACAAAAATGTCCGCCACCGCGCCGGCAGCCGGCCGGCGCGCGTCGGCCGAGATCCGGCCGCTGCCGGGTGGGGTCGCCGAAGCGGACAAAAATGTCCGCGCGCCGGGCCCAAGCGCCGGGCCCAAGCCCTTCCTCACCGCCCGGCGGGCGGGCGCCCTTGGTCGCGATTGGCCGAATTCGGCGCACAACAGGCCGAGACCGGCGCCAACGGGACCGAAACTGGCTCGAATTGGCTCGAATTGGCTGACTTTGGCTGACTTTGGCGGGGGTGCCGGCGCCTCGAATTCGGCGATAGTCTTTTACAATCAATGAATTGGATAGCGTTCGGGCCGCTGGTCCTCGCGCGCCCATCCGCCGGCCGGTGCCGGCGCCGTCCCCGGCGGCCGGCGGCCGGAGTTGGCCGCCGGGAAAAGCGGCCAATTCTGGCCGCGGCCGCCGGTCGGGGATGAAGCGGACAGAATTGTCCGCGCTACTTCTTCCGCCGGTAGTCGGCCTGCATGATCTGGGTCCAGCCGCCGTCCTCGCCCCGGACGCGCGAGGTCAGCGTGCGGTGGTCGTCGCTGAGGAAGGTGATGATGTCCTGATAGGCCGCCGTGGTTCCCGGCTTGCTGAAATTGGGGCCCGTGGTGTCGAGGGTGAGTACCTTGCCGCTTTCGTCCAGCCTGCCTTCGTAGATCCACATATGCGTCATCATCGAGCCGGCCCAGGTGCCGATGAAGCGCTCCTTCTCGGGATCGAAGCCCAGCGTCATCAGCATCCGCGCCTCGCCGCCGCCCGGCATCTCGCCCTCGCCCTCGGCAACCACCCACAGCCCGCCCAGCGAACGGACCGATTCGCTGCCCTTCGTCTTCTGCGGCTCGCCGGTTTCCGAGGGGCAATCCGCCTCGCTCACCCATTCGCCCAGCATCTTCCGCAGCCAGACGTGCTCGCTCCGCGGTTCGACGTTCATCATGGCTCGCCTCCATCCAGAATGTAACCGATTGGTTAAATACAGGGCGGAAGCCGCCGCCGTCAATAGGCGGCGCATGAGCGATCGCCCGGATTGCCAACCGCCGATTGCACGTCCATCTTCCTCCTCCTGCTCGCGGTCGGCGAGGGCGTGGGTTCCAGCGCTCCCGCAATCCGGCCGTCCCAGCTCGCGATTGCCGTCAGGATTGCAGATGCCGCCCGCCAGCCGCCAACCGCCCCCGCTCCGAAACCTCCATCGCGAGGCGGAAAATTTCCTTCGTTCGCTCCAGTCGCAGATCGTCGATGCCAAGAAGCTGACGGCGGAGGCGGCGCGCGACGTCGCCAACGGCGCCTTCCAGTCCTATCAGCGCTATCGCGAGGCGCTGGCTTCCATCGGCGGCGTCTCGGCCCTGATCCGCGACCGCATGGAATCGCTGCCGGCGGAATCCTCGGCCGATGTGCGCCGCCGCTTCAACCAGGCGATCGGCGGCCTGCTGGTGGCCGAGATCCACGCCTCGCTCGACATCTTCCTGTCGCTGGCGCAGGCGAAGACCCTCCCCCTCGGCAGCCGCGAGTTGTTCGAGGAGGAACTGGGCCACCTGCTCGAGAAGCGCGAGGCCATCGAGAGCAACGACTATTCCGAGGTGGTGACGCCGGAAACCCAGGAGAAGCTGGAGAAGGCGCGCGTCATCCTGTCCGACATCGCCGCCCGCGCCCCCGGCCTGATCGCCATGTCCCGCGCCCGCTACGCCGCCCGGCGCGGCGCCGCCTGACCGGCCCGGCTTGAGCGCACCGCCGCCGGGCGCTATGCAGCAGGGGATGGAGAGCCCCGCGCCCCCGCCCGCTTCCGCGCCCTTCCGGCCCGGCGATCCGGCGCCCGTCTTCGTCGCCCGCGCCAGCAGCAATCCCAGCTACCATTTCGACACCGTCGCCGGGCGCTACATCCTGATGGCCTTCCTCGGCTCCTCTGAAGCCCCGGCCGCCATGGCGGCCCTGGCCCGGGTGCATGAAGAGCACGCGCTCTTCGACGACGTCCATCTCGCCTTCTTCGGGGTCTCGATCGACCCGCGCGACGAACAGGAAGGCCGCCTGGTGCAGATGCTGCCGGGCATCCGCTATTTCTGGGACACCGGCGCGGCGGTCAGCCGGCTCTACCGCGCCGCCGCCGACCGGCCGGGGGCCCCGGGCCAGGTCGACTACCGCCCCTACTGGCTGCTGCTCGATCCCATGCTGCGGGTGCTAAGCCTCGCCCCGCTCGCCAGGGCCGACGCGATCTTCGCCGAGATCCGGGCGCTCGCCCGCCAGGGCCTGCCGAGCGGCGCCGACAGCCACGCCCCCGTGCTGGTACTGCCGCGGGTGTTCGAACCGGATTTCTGCCGCCGGCTGATCGCGCTCTACGAGACGCATGGCGGCGGGCCCTCCGGCTTCATGCGACAGGTCGACGGCGCCACGGTCGCCCTGCACGACGACAAGCACAAGCGGCGCACCGATCACGAGATCGCCGATCCCGCGATCCAGGAAGCGATTCGTGCGCGCCTGCGCACCCGTCTCCTGCCCGAGGTGGCGAAAGCCTTCCAGTTCAAGGCGACCCGGGTCGAACGCTACATCGTCGCCTGCTACGACGCCGCCGATCAGGGCTTCTTCCGCCCGCACCGCGACAACACCACCAAGGGCACCGCGCACCGCAGGTTCGCCGTCACCATCAACCTCAATGCCGAGGAATACGAGGGCGGCGACCTGCGCTTTCCGGAATTCGGCCTGCGCACCTATCGCGCGCCCACCGGGGGCGCGGTGGTCTTCTCCTGCTCGCTGCTGCACGAGGCGCTTCCCGTCACCCGCGGCCGGCGCTTCGCGACGCTGCCCTTCCTCTATGACGAGGACGGCGCGCGGCTGCGCGAGGCCAATGCCGCCTTCGTCGCTTCCGCCGCCAGCCGCTATCGCGCCGATCCGCCACCGGGCCAGGGCGACCCGCCGGCTTGAACCGGGGGCCCGGAATGCCTAAGTCCTGTGGCTTGGCTCCGCCGCACAAGGTCCCCACCCCGCATGGCTGACACCACCGCCGCGCTCTGGCACGGCACCACCATCCTTTCCGTCCGCAAGGGCAACACCGTCGTGATCGCCGGCGACGGCCAGGTCACGCTCGGCAACACGGTCGTCAAGGCCTCCGCCCGCAAGGTCCGGCGGCTGGGCGGCGGCAGCGTGATGGCGGGTTTCGCCGGCGCCACCGCCGATGCCTTCACCCTGTTCGAGCGGCTGGAGTCGAAGCTCGAGAAGCACCCGGGACAGCTCACCCGCGCCTGCGTGGAACTGGCCAAGGACTGGCGCACCGACCGCTTCCTGCGCCGGCTCGAGGCGATGATGGCGGTCGCCGATTCGAAGACCAGCCTGATCCTGACCGGCACCGGCGACGTGCTGGAACCCGAGGACGGGCTGATCGGCATCGGGTCCGGCGGCGCCTTCGCGCTCTCGGCGGCCCGGGCGCTGGTCGACCGCGACGACATGGACGCCGAGGCGATCGCCCGGCGCGCGATGAAGATCGCCGCCGACATCTGCATCTACACCAACGAGAACCTCACCCTCGAGAGCATGGCGACCGCATGAGCACCTCCTTGAGCTTCAGCCCGCGCGAGATCGTCTCCGAGCTCGACCGCTACATCGTCGGCCAGCACGACGCCAAGCGCGCGGTCGCCGTCGCGCTCCGCAACCGCTGGCGCCGCCAGCAGCTGCCCGAACACCTGCGCGACGAGGTGCTGCCCAAGAACATCCTGATGATCGGGCCGACCGGCGTCGGCAAGACCGAGATTTCGCGTCGCCTGGCCAAGCTCGCCGACGCGCCATTCCTGAAGGTGGAGGCCACCAAGTTCACCGAGGTGGGCTATGTCGGCCGCGACGTGGAGCAGATCGTGCGCGACCTGCTCGAGGTCGCCATCGCCATGGTCAAGGAGCGGAAGCGCCGCGAGGTGAATGCGCGGGCCGAACTCGCCGCCGAGGAGCGCCTGCTCGATTCGCTGGTGGGTGCGGAAGCCTCGGCCGATACGCGGCAGAAATTCCGCAAGATGCTGCGCGAAGGCACGCTCGACAGCCGCGAGATCGAGATCCAGGTTCAGGATACCGGCGGCGGGCTGCCGACCTTCGACATCCCCGGCATGCCGGGCGCGCAGATGGGCATGATCAATCTCGGCGAAATGCTGGGCAAGGCCATGGGCGGGCGAACCAAGCCGCGCAAGACCACGGTGGGCGAGGCCGCCAAGATACTGCTGCAGGAAGAGGCCGAGAAGCTGCTCGACACCGAGCAGGTGGTGACCGAGGCCAAGACCGCGACCGAACAGAACGGCATCGTCTTCCTCGACGAGATCGACAAGATCTGCGCGCGTTCGGAAATGCGCGGCGGCGGCGACGTCAGCCGCGAGGGGGTGCAGCGCGACCTGCTGCCGCTGATCGAAGGCACCACCGTCGCCACCAAGCACGGCGCGGTGAAGACCGATCACATCCTGTTCATCGCCTCCGGCGCCTTCCACATCGCCAAGCCCTCCGACCTCCTGCCGGAACTCCAGGGCCGCCTGCCGATCCGCGTGGAACTGACGCCGCTCACCCGCGAGGACCTGAAGCGCATCCTGACCGAGCCGGAGGCGAGCCTGGTGAAGCAGTATGTGGCGCTCCTCGGCACCGAGCAGGTGGAACTCGTCTTCACCGACGATGCGGTCGACGCGATCGCGACGCTCGCCGCCGAGGTGAATGACGGGGTCGAGAATATCGGCGCCCGGCGCCTGCAGACGATCATGGAGCGGGTGCTGGAGGAAATGTCCTTCGACGCCGCCGACCGGCCGGGAACAGCCGTCACCGTCGATGCCGCCTATGTGAAGGCCCATATCGGCGAATTGGCCGCCAACGCCGATCTCAGCCGGTTTATCCTGTAGGCGGGCGGCGCGGAATCGGGGGGAACCGTATGCGAAACTTCGTGGTGGCCTATGTCGGCGCGGCAGTGGCGATGCTGGCGCTCGACATCGTCTGGCTCTCCACCGCCTACGAGCCGCTCTACAAGCCCCTGATGGGCCATCTCCTCGCCCCCGATATCGTCCTCTGGGCGGCGGTCGCGTTCTATGTGATCTATCTGGTCGGGCTCGTGGTTCTGGCGGTCCTTCCCGCCATCGGCAGCGCCTCGCCCTGGCCCGGCACGCTCGGCCGGGCCGCCCTCTACGGCTTCTGCGCCTATGCGACCTACGACCTCACCAACATGGCCACGCTGAAGGATTTCCCGCCCCTCGTGGTGGCGATCGATCTCGTCTGGGGAACCGCACTCTCCACCGTGGTGGGGGCCGCCGCCTTGTGGTCGATGCGGCGCTTCGGATCGGTATAGCCCGAAAGTTGTATACGTACGATTACTTACTTATACTTTTCTTTACAGTCCTGGGACAATTCTCGCGACCCGAGGCCTCCTGCACGAAGAGTGTTTGGCGGCCATGGCTAGATCCAGAGGTCGCGAGAAATGTCCCGCCCCGCAATCGCCCCCACCCAGCGTGAAGTCCAGTTCGATCAGGACGACGTCATCGTCAGCAAGACCGACCTGAAGGGAAAGATCGTCTACGCGAACGACGTCTTCCTCGGCATCGCCGGATACCGTGAAGGCGAAGTTGTCGGAGAGCCCCACAACCTGATCCGCCATCCCGACATGCCGCGCACGGTGTTCGAGATGCTGTGGGGCGAGCTGAAGGCCGGCCGGGAAATCTTCGCCTATGTGAAGAACATGACCACGACCGGCGACCACTACTGGGTGCTGGCCCATGTCACGCCCAGCCGCGACGACGCCGGCGCCGTCATCGGCTACCACTCCAACCGCCGCGTCCCGCAGCGAAGTGCCATCGACAAGGTCGAACGGCTCTATGCCGACATCCTGCGGGCCGAGAAGGCGGCCGCAGGCCCGCGCGAGGCCCTGGCCGCGGGCCGCGGGGTCCTGGATGCCGCCCTCGCCGCCGCCGGCAAGCCCTACGACGCTTTCGTCTTCTCCCTCTGATCGGCAAGGAGCCCGCCATGCTGTTCGCCCGCAAGCGCGACCTCGACGCCGACCCGGCGCCTCTCGCCGCCACCGCCGCCGCCGAAGCGCGGATCGCAGCGCTGGAAACCAGGCTCGCCGAGCAGGACGCGGCACTGGCCGCCCTCGGTACAGACCGCGACCGCCTGCGCGAAGCGCTGGGCAAGGCGACGGAAACCTGCCGCCGCGCCGCGAAGGGCGATTTCGAGGCCCGGGCGATCGGCATCGAGCACCTGGGCGACGCCGTCCCCTTCCTCGACGCCCTCAACCGGGTGCTCGATCTCGCCGATGCCTTCATCCGCGAAAGCTCGGCCTCGCTCGAACATGCCGGCCGCGGCATCTATCACCGTCCCTTCCTGACCGCCGGCATGACCGGCGCCTTCGGGCGCGGGGCCGAGGTGATCAACGCCGCGCGTCTCGGCATGCAGAAGATGCAGGCCGACGCGGCCGCGGAAAAGCATCGTCTCGCCGACAGCTTCGACGCGGCGGTCTCCAGCATCGTCGACGCCGTGGCCAGCGCATCGACGGAACTCGAGGCGACGGCGGGCAACATGGTCTCGCTCTCGACCGACACCCAGTCGCGGGCCGGTATCGTCGCCGCAGCTTCCGAGGAAGCCTCCGCCAGTACGCAGACCGTTGCCGCCGCGGCCGAGGAATTGTCGGCATCGGTCGGCGAGATCGGCCGGCAGGTCACGACCGCGAACGAGATCGCGGCCGCGGCCTCCGAGGACGCCTCCCGTACCAACAAGGTCGTCGAGGGGCTGGCGGAATCGGCCAAGCAGATCGACGACGTCGTCCGTCTCATCCGCGCCATCGCCGGTCAGACCAACCTCCTCGCCCTGAATGCGACCATCGAGGCGGCCCGAGCGGGCGAGGCCGGCAAGGGCTTCGCCGTCGTCGCGGCGGAAGTGAAGAATCTCGCCGCGCAGACCGCCAAGGCGACCGAGCAGATCACCTCCCAGATCGGCCAGATCCAGGAGCGGACGTCGGAGACCGAACGCGCCATTCGCACCATCACCACGACGGTCGGCCGCATCAGCGGAATCTCGACATCGATCGCCGGCGCGGTCGAACAGCAGAGTGCCGCCACGAGCGAGATCAGCCGCAACGTACAGCAGGCCGCCGCCGGCGCCCGCGACGTCACCGAGAACATCGCGGCGGTCAGCGCCGTGGCCGGGGAAACCAGTCGTGCCGCGACCGATGTGCGGGTGTCGGCACAGGACCTGTCGCGCCAGGCCGAAACCCTGCGGCGGACGGTGGACGACTTCCTGACCGCCGTCCGCGCCTAGCGATGGCGGAGAATATGGAGGACCCGACGCGACGCCGGCCGGCGGATCTGCGGAGCAGTATCGGCTTGACCGTGCTGCCGCTCGCCGCGGCGGGAGACCCGACCGCCGGGCAAATGCTGAAATGCCTCACCTGCGAGGATACCAGCCAGCGCTGCGGCGACTGCTGGGAGCGTGTTCGCCTGCACAGAGCGGCCGGGGCGCTGCGCGCGCCGAAGTGACCCCGGCGCCTATATGAGTACCGCGGCGATGAGGGCGAAGGTGACCGCGACGATGAAGGCAGCGACGACTCCGAACGCCTGATCCAGACAATGACGCTGCGAGTTCCGGTACATGGTCTAGGGCTCCTGTCCGATTGTCACTGCCATGGTTACGCCTTGTTAGGGATAACGGACGGTGCACTTCGTCACGGTTCGGCTGTGCGGCCGGTCACGCTCGGCGCCGGCGCCTTGCCCACAGATCCGGCTTCAAGACGGATTCGCGCAATTTCCGTTGATGTTCCGCAAATGTATCTGTTGAATGTCTCTTCGCACAAATATCGTCCCGATTGGCATTCATGGTCGGCGTTGCTGACATCGCCCCTCAGCTGTCGCGCGGCATCGGACGCCTGTTCCGCGCGGCCGGATTCGCCCACTTAAGCGAATTCTCGCTGCCCGACGGCCGGCGGGCCGATCTGATCGCCATCGATCCGAGGGGCACGGTCGCGATCGTCGAGCTGAAGAGTTCGCTGGCCGACTTCCGTACCGACCAGAAATGGCAGGACTATCTCGACTGGTGCGATCGCTTCTATTTCGGCGTCAATGTCGAGTTTCCCCGGCATGTCCTGCCGATGGACCCCGGTCTGATCATCGCCGACGCCTATGGCGCGGAGATCCTGCGACCCTCGCCCCAGGCCTCGCTCGCCGGCGCCAGGAGAAGGAGCCTCTTGCTGCGCTTCGCCAACCGCGCCGCCACCCGCCTGTCGCGACTGGAAGACCCGGAAGGCTTCGAATTGTGAACAACCGCCGCGCGACCGCCGTCGGCGCCGCGGCCATCCTGCTGTGGAGCACGCTGGCGATCCTGACCACCGGCGCCCGCACGGTGCCGCCGTTCCTCCTCACCGCACTCACCTTCGGCGTCGCCTTCCTGGTGGCCTCGGCCTTCTGGGCGATCCGCGGCCACAATCCGCTGCTGCGGCTGAAGCTTCCGCTCGAGGTCTGGCTGGTGGGGATCGGTGGGCTGTTCGGCTACCATTTTCTCTACTTCCTGGCTTTCCGGCTGGCCCCGCCGGTGGAAGCGAACCTGATCAACTATCTGTGGCCGCTTCTCATCGTGCTGCTCTCGGCTCTGCTTCCGGGCGAGCGGCTGCGTTGGTTTCATCTCGCGGGCGCTGGCCTCGGACTGCTCGGGACGACGATGATCGTCACCGGCGGCAGCCTAGGCTTCAGGGCGGAATTTGCCGCCGGCTATGCCGCCGCCGTCGGCTGTGCCTTCGCCTGGTCGGCCTATTCGGTCCGCAGCCGGGTCTATGGCAGCGTGCCCTCGGACGCGATCGGCGGCTTCTGCGGGGCGACCGCGATTCTCGCCTTCCTTTGCCACCTGGCGCTGGAGCCGTCCGGTTGGCCGGCCGGCGCGGCCTGGGCGAGCATCCTGGCACTCGGCCTCGGCCCCGTCGGCGCCGCCTTCTTCCTGTGGGACCACGGCATGAAGCATGGCGATATCCGCGCGCTCGGCGCGGCCGCCTATCTGACGCCGCTCCTCTCGACGGCCCTCCTCTTCGCCTTCGGCAAGGCGGAAGCGTCTTCCGGCATCATCCTGGCGGGCATCCTCATCATCGGCGGCGGCATCCTGGGCGCCGGCGACCTCGTGGCACGCAGGAAGACCAGCTCCTGACCGGCGGGGTCCGGGCAAAGTCGCGTGAAGTGGGTTGCGGGCCGCAGGCGCGCATGCCACGGTCGGAACAGGCTTCAGCTTGCGCAACCAGCGGGGAGAGACGGGCCGCGTGCTCGCCTATATCGTTCGACGCCTTCTGCTGATCATCCCGACCCTTCTCGGGATCATGCTGATCAACTTCGTGGTGATCCAGTTCGCCCCGGGTGGACCGGTCGAGCAGATCATTGCCGAAGTGCAGGGTACAGCCGTCAGCGCCACCGCGAGATTCGGCGGCGGCGGCGGTGGCGATACCGGCAGCGGGTCCACGGGGCAGTCCGCATCAGGCGGCGAGGTCAACAGCCGCTATCGTGGCGCCCAGGGCCTCGATCCGGAATTCATCAAGCAGCTGGAACAGCAGTTCGGCTTCGACAAGCCGGCGCATGAGCGCTTCCTCACGATGCTCGGCAACTATCTCACCTTCGATTTCGGCAAGAGCTATTTCCGCGATCGCAGCGTGATCGACCTGATCCTCGAGAAGCTGCCGGTTTCGATCTCGCTGGGGCTCTGGACGACGCTCATCATCTACCTCGTCTCCATTCCGCTCGGCATCGCCAAGGCGGTGCGAGACGGGTCCCGCTTCGATGTCTGGACATCGGGGGTCATCATCGCCGGCGCGGCGATCCCGGAATTCCTGTTCGCGGTCATGCTTATCGTGCTGTTCGCCGGCGGCAGCTTCCTGTCCTGGTTCCCGCTCAGGGACATCGTGTCCACCAACTGGCGTGACCTGGGGCCGGTCGAACTCATCATCGACTATTTCTGGCACATGGCCTTGCCCGTCACCGCGCTGGTGATCGGCGGCTTCGCCAGCCTGACGCTCCTCACCAAGAACTCCTTCATGGAGGAGATCAGCAAGCAGTACGTCACGACCGCCCGGGCCAAGGGCCTGGGCGAGAACCGGGTCCTCTACGGGCATGTCTTCCGCAATGCCATGCTGATCGTGATAGCGGGTTTTCCCAGCGCCTTCATCGGCATCTTCTTCACCGGCGCGCTTCTGATCGAGGTGATCTTCTCGCTCGACGGGCTCGGGCTGCTCGGCTTCGAATCGGCGCTGAAGCGCGACTACAACGTGATGTTCGCGACGCTCTACATCTTCACGCTGATGGGCCTGCTGATGAACCTGATCGCCGACCTCACCTATGTGGCCGTCGATCCGCGAATCGATTTCGATCGCCGGGACGGCTGAGCGATGCGGCTCTCCCCCCTCAACCGCCGCCGGCTGGAGAACTTCCGCCGCAACAGGCGCGGCTTCTGGTCGCTGTGGATATTCCTCGTGCTGTTCGTCGGCAGCCTCGGCGCGGAGGTGATCGCGAACGACCGGCCGCTCCTGCTTTCCTACAAGGGCGAACTCTATTTCCCCGTCGTGGTCGCCTATCCGGAGACCACGTTCGACGGCATCTTCGAGACCGAGGCGGTTTATCGCGACCCGATCGTGCGCGAGGAGATCGAACGCCACGGCTGGATCCTCTGGCCGCTCGTCCGCTACAACTACCAGACCATCAACTACGCCCTGCCGGTGCCGGCACCGGCTCCCCCCTCGGCCGAGAACTGGCTCGGCACCGACGACCAGGGGCGGGACGTGGTGGCCCGCCTGATCTACGGCTTCCGCATTTCCGTCCTGTTCGGCCTGATCCTCACTTTGGCGAGCTCCCTGATCGGGATCCTGGCCGGCGCCGTACAGGGTTTCTTCGGCGGCATCATCGATCTCCTGTTCCAGCGCTTCATCGAGATCTGGAGCGGCCTGCCCAGGCTCTATCTCCTCATCATCCTGGCCGCCGCGATCACCCCCAACTTCTGGTGGCTCCTCCTCATCATGCTGCTCTTCTCCTGGACGGCACTGGTCGGGGTCGTGCGGGCCGAATTCCTGCGCGCGCGCAATTTCGACTACGTGCGCGCCGCCCGCGCGCTCGGTGTCGGCAACACGGCGATCATGCTGCGGCACCTGCTGCCGAACGCGATGGTGGCGACGCTGACCTTCATGCCCTTCATCCTGTCGGGCTCGCTCACCACGCTCGCAAGCCTCGACTTCCTGGGCTTCGGCCTGCCTCCCGGTTCGCCTTCGCTGGGCGAGTTGCTGCAGCAGGGCAAATCGAACCTCCAGGCGCCCTGGCTCGGCTTCACCGCCTTCTTCACCATCGCGATCATGCTGTCGCTCCTGGTCTTCGTCGGCGAGGCGGTGCGCGATGCCTTCGATCCCCGCAAGACCTTCCACTGAGATGGCGATGCTGGAAGTCTCGGATCTGAGCGTCGCCTTCCGGCAGGGGAAGGGCGAGGTCGTCGCCGTGCGCGGGGTATCCTTCAGCCTCGAGCGCGGCCGCACCTTGGCACTGGTCGGGGAGTCCGGTTCGGGGAAATCGGTCACCGCGCTGTCGATCCTGCAGCTTCTTTCCTATCCGTCGGCCCGGCACCCTTCCGGCTCCATCCGCTTCGATGGCGAGGAACTGCTGGGCGCAGCGCCCGAAACCCTGATGCGGATCCGCGGCAACCGGATCGCCATGGTGTTCCAGGAACCGATGACGTCGCTGAACCCGCTGCACACGATCGAGCGGCAGGTGGGCGAGGTTCTGCTGCTGCACAAGAAGATGACGGCCGCGCAGGCGCGGGCGCGGACGCTCGAGCTGCTGCACTTGGTCGGGCTGCAGGAGGCGGACAAGCGCCTGGATGCCTTTCCCCACCAGCTCTCCGGCGGCCAGCGCCAGCGCATCATGATCGCCATGGCGCTGGCGAACGAGCCCGATCTGCTGATCGCCGACGAACCGACGACGGCGCTCGACGTCACGGTTCAGGCGCAGATCCTGCAGCTGCTGCGCGACCTGCAGGCGAAGCTCGGCATGGCGCTGCTGCTGATCACCCACGACCTCGGCATCGTGCGCCACATGGCCGACGATGTCTGTGTCATGCAGGGCGGCCACATTGTCGAAGCCGGTACGGCGAAGCAGGTCTTCACCGCGCCGGCGCATGCCTATACCCGCCACCTGCTGGCCGCCGAGCCGAAGGGAAGCGCCCCGCCCGCGGGAGAAGGCAGGACGGTCCTCGAAGGCCGGGCGATCAGGGTCTGGTTCCCGATCAAGCAGGGCGTGTTCCGCCGCACGATCGGGCATGTGAAGGCGGTCGACGGGGTCGACCTCACCCTCCGGGCGGGAGAGACGCTGGGGGTGGTCGGCGAATCGGGGTCGGGCAAGTCCACGCTCGGCTATGCGCTGCTGCGGCTGCAGCGTTCCGAAGGCGAAATCCTCTTCGACGGGTCTCCCATCCAGGGCCTCTCGGGCCGCGAGCTTCGCCCCCTTCGACGGCAGATGCAGATCGTCTTCCAGGATCCCTTCTCCTCGCTGAGCCCCCGCCTCTCGGTGGCGGAGATCATCGAAGAGGGCTTGAAGGTGCACGACCTCGGCGGCACGCCGGCCGAGCGGCGAGCGCTGATCGAGCAGACGCTGGTCGAGGTGGGCCTCGATCCCGGCACGGCCGAGCGTTACCCGCACGAATTCTCCGGCGGCCAGCGCCAGCGTATCGCCATCGCCCGCGCCATGGTGCTGAAACCCCGCTTCGTCGTGCTGGACGAGCCGACCAGCGCGCTCGACATGTCGGTCCAGGCCCAGATCGTCGACCTGCTGCGCGACCTGCAGAACAGGCACCAGCTCGCCTATCTCTTCATCAGCCACGATCTGCGGGTGGTGCGCGCGCTCGCCACCGACGTGATCGTGCTGAAGGACGGCAAGGTGATCGAGCAGGGACCGGCCGCGCGCGTCTTCGAGCATCCGGCGACGGACTACACGCGGGCCCTGATGCGGGCGGCCTTCAATCTCGAGGCCACCGATGGCGGCGTCGTGCGGTCCTGAACACAGGGAAGGAACGAAAGGGATGCGTATCGTCGTCCTCGGGGCAGGCATCGTCGGCGTGACCAGCGCCTATTTCCTCGCGCGCGACGGCCACGAGGTCACCGTCGTCGACCGCCAGCCTGTCGCCGCCAACGAAACGAGCTTCGGCAATGCCGGCATGATCGCACCCGGTCACGCCTATACCTGGGGCTCGCCCAGGGCACCGATGATCCTCTTGAAGTCGCTCTGGCGCGACGACCAGGCGCTGCGGCTCAAGCTGCGGGCCGATCCCCGCATGTGGGCCTGGTGCCTGCGCTTCCTCGCGCAATGCACCAGCGAACGGGCGCGTATCAACACCACCCGCAAGGTGAAGCTGTGTCTCTACAGCCAGGATGCGCTGCACGAGATCGTCGCCGACACGGCAATCGACTACCACGCCGTCGCCGGAGGCGCCCTCTACCTGTACCGCGACCAGGCCTCGCTGGACGCGGGTGCCGCCAGGATGAGGATCCTCACCGACCAGGGCCTGCAGCTCGAACTCCTCGACCGCGACGGCTGCGCCGGGGTGGAGCCCGCGCTGCAGCCCACGCGCGAGCGGGTGGCCGGCGGCATCTTCTCCCCCGGCGACGAGAGCGGCGACTGCAACCTGTTCTGCCGCCGGCTGGCCGAGATCCTCACCGCCCGCGGCGTCGTCTTCCGCTACGACACCGCCATCCGGCGGATCGACCGGGACGGCGACCGCATCACCGCCGTGGTGACCGACCGCGGCGAACTCGCCGCCGATGCCTATGTCGCCTGCATGGGTGTGTGGACCCCTCACGCCGTGCGCCCGCTCGGCATCTCGCTGCCGATCTACCCGGTGAAGGGCTATTCGGTGACCCTGCCGATCGAGGGATCGAATCTCGCGCCGACGAAATCGGGCGTGGACGAGAACAACCTCTTCGCCTGGGCCCGGTTCGGCGACCGGTTGCGCCTGACCGCCGTGGCGGAGTTCTCGGGCTACGACACCGGCCATGCGCCCGCCGACTTCGCCAGCATGCTGCGGGCGGCGAAGGACCTCTTCCCAGCCGGCGGCAACTACGACAAGCCCTCCTACTGGGCCGGGCTCAGGCCGATGACGCCGGAGAACACGCCGATCATAAGTGCGACACGCTACCGCAACCTCTTCATCAATGCCGGCCAGGGGCATATGGGATGGACCATGTCGCATGGATCGGCCAAGGCGCTGGCCGACCTGGTGGCGGGGCGGCGGCCGGGCGTCGATCTCGACGGCATGACCCTCGCCGCATAGCCTGTGTTTCTCACTTGGAGGCATGATGAAAGCCTCGACAGCAGCCTGCCGGCCCCGATGACCCCACGGGCCCCCCTCTGCATCCTCGGCGCCTGCCTCGCCATGCTGGCCGGCGCCCTCTTCTTCCAATACGCCATGGGCCTGCCGCCCTGCGCGCTCTGCATCTGGCAGCGCTGGGCCTATGCGCCCCCCATGGCGCTCGGCCTGCTGGCGCTGTTCTGGCCGGGCGCGCGCCGGCCGCTCGTCCTCCTCGCCGGCATCGCCTTCCTGGGGGGCGCGGGGATCGCCGGCTATCACGCCGGCGTCGAGAAAGGTTGGTGGGAGGGTCTGGCGAGCTGCACCGGCGCCGCCACCAGCGCGACCACGCTCGAGGACCTGCGGGCGCAGCTGATGGCGGCGGCCCCGGTGCGCTGCGACGAAGTGCCGTGGTCGTTCGCCGGCGTCAGCATGGCAGGTTGGAACATGCTGGCGCAGGCAGCCTTTGCCGCCTTTGCCTTTCTTGCCGCCGGGAGGCGCCTATGACCGAAGACCGCCCCGGGCGCCTGCCCGGCGATCCCAGCCCCGCCGTCTTCAGGGCCGCCGCGCTCCGCGTCGATCATGCCGGCGAATATGGCGCCACCCGGATCTATGCCGGCCAGCTGGCCGTGCTCGGCAGGCACCCGGCCATCGCGCATATGGCCAAACAGGAGAAGAAGCACCTCGAAACCTTCGAGCGGCTGCTGGTGGAGAACCGGGTGCGGCCGACCCTTCTCGCCCCGGTCTGGCATGTGGCGGGCTTTGCCCTGGGGGCGGCGACGGCGCTCCTCGGCGAGAAGGCCGCCATGGCCTGCACCGAAGCCGTCGAGCAGGTGATCGACGAGCATTACCGCGAGCAGAGCGAGGCGCTGGAGCCCGAGGACACCGAACTCAAGGCGACGATCGAGGCCTTCCGCGCCGAGGAGATCGAGCACAAGGAAACCGCAGTGGCGGCCGGAGCGCACGAGGCACCCGCCTATCCCGCCCTCACCGCCGCCGTGAAGGGTGCGTCGAGGCTCGCCATCTGGCTGTCGACGCGGATCTGAACGGGCCCCCTGCCCGCCCTTCGGCCGAGCAGGCCGGCAGGCGCTCTCAGGCGCCGCTGACCAGGTCGCTGCCGCGGAAGGCCCAGCGCGTCATCCGCCGCTCGAAGGCGGCGCAGATCGCATAGAGCACGACCCCCATCACCGCCACGACCACGAGGCCGGCGAAGACCAGCGGCACGTCGAAGCGCGACGAGGCGGTCAGCATCAGATGGCCGATGCCTTCGTTCGCCGCCACCGTCTCCGAAATCACCGAGCCGACGAAGGCGAGCGTGATGGCGATCTTGAGCGAGGCGAAGAGATAGGGCAGCGACCGCGGCACGCCCGCCTTCATCAGCACCTCGACCTTGGAGGCGCCGAGCGAGCGGAGCACGTCGCGCATTTCCGGTTCGATCGTGGCGAGGCCGGTCGCCACGTTCACCACGATGGGGAAGAAGGAGATGATGAAGGCGGTGATGATCGCCGGCACCGTGCCGATGCCGAACCAGATGACGAAGACCGGCACCAAGGCCACCTTCGGGATCGAATTGAAGGCGATCAGGAGCGGATAGAGCCCGTTGTAGATCAGCGCCGAGGCACCGACGGCAAGCCCGAGCAGCAGCCCGAAGCCGATCGCCAGCACGAAGCCGACCACGGTGGTGAACAGCGTCTGCATCGCGTTGTCCCAGATGGGCTTCGGATACTCCATCAGGGAGGCCCAGATGTCGGAGGGCGCCGGCAGGATGAATTTCGGGATCTTGAACAGCTGGCAGCTCACCTCCCAAACGATGAAGAGGCCGACGGTCACCATCCAGGGCATCAAGGCCTGCAGCTGGCGGCTGTTCATGAATGGCGGACCTCGCTGATCATCTCGCGCAGCTCGTGCACGATGGCGACGAATTGGGGTTCGAAGGTGCTTTCGAGCGTGCGCGGCCGGGGCAGGTCGATCTCGCGGCGCAGGATGAAGCGGCCGGGGCGCTTGCTCATCACATAGACGGTGTCGGCCAGATAGACCGCCTCGCGCAGGTCGTGCGTCACCAGCACGGCGGTGAATTTCTTCTCCAGCCAGAGCGCCTGCATGATCGCCCACAACTCCTCGCGGGTGAAGGCGTCGAGCGCCCCGAAGGGCTCGTCCAGCATCAGGAGTGCGGGCTCGTGGATGATCGAGCGGCAGAGATTGGCACGCTGCTGCATGCCGCCCGACAGCTGCCAGGGGAAATGGGCGTCGAAGCCCCCGAGCCCGACGGAGGCGAGCAGGCGCCTCGCCAGCGCCTCATACTGCGCTCGCTCCCGCCGCAGGCGCTTCTTGTGCGGCTCGACGATCTCGAGCGGCAGCATCACGTTGTCGAGCGTGGTGCGCCAGGGCATCAGGATCGAGTTCTGGAAGGCCATGCCGACGCCGCGGATGGGCTTCGTCACCCGCTCCCCGTCGACATGGATGGCCCCGGCGGAAGGCGGCAGCAGGCCGGTGACCAGTTTCATCAGCGTCGACTTGCCGCAGCCCGACGGCCCGACCACGGCGACGAACTCGCCGCGGGCGATCGACATGTCGAGGCTTTCGACCGCGAGGGTCTGATCGTCGCCCTGGCCGTAGACCAGGGAGACGCCGCGCATGTCGACGAAGGGCTGAACTATATCAACCAAAACAAACCTCGATTGGGAGTAAAAATCTTAAGAAATCTGGCGGTATACGCGCTTGTATTCCATTAGAAAATTTATTCTTTCCATTAGCCACCACTTGACTTCGTACGCCCGCCGGCGGTCGCCGCGCAGCACAGCACTAGTATAGGTCAGCGCCATCTGAGAAATCTGCCGAAGCAAAAATCGCGGGACTCCCGCGACATGCGGGACGCCCTTCAAATGCAACTCTGATGCTGCTGCAAACCCATCACCACGACCGAAGCGGATGGCTCGCCGAAAAATCCAATCTAAAGAAGTATGCTCAGCTGAAACTATATGACCGACGCCGATACCATTCAAAAAATAACCGCGGTACGCTTGCTCTTGGCACACTCGCAAGAAAGATGTTTCAGACCCCATTCGATATTGCGCAGAACCATTTGGGCCGATGCGGGGATCGAATCGTAGGCCTGCATCGAACACTCTCCTTCTGACGATCACATTTGCCCCAAAAAACTTGACTGGATCGCACTCCTGATCAACTAAATCTTCCACTATTGCATACAATATTTGTTGGATTTGAAATGGAAATAGAGAAATTATATTCAAATTTGACCCTTCGTCAAATATTGGATAAATGGCGCCCCCGAATATATCAAAATCATGCAAACTCAAAATTCTTCCATACGCAAAAGATAACCAATTTTTTGGAACAATAATATCATCGTCGGTAAAAAAAATGACATCTCCTGAACAAAGATCAATTCCTCTATTTAGGGCATTATTCTTACCCCTGCGAGTTTCATTCACTATCTTTAGTGGCATATGGGACAGAAATGAGCCCACGACACTCTCGGTGTTGTCTATCGATCCATTATTTACTACGATAATTTCAGAATCCAGGTTTGCGTCACAGGAAGCAGCAAGTGACGCCAAGCAGCGAGGTAGCGTATCAGCTCCATTGTAGGTTGCTAGAATTACTGAGAGAGTGGCCATTCAATTTCTCCGAACAATTTAATGGTTTAGCGTACGCCCCAGCCGGGCAAGCGTGCTTTAATAGTCAATCACGAAAATCATATTAGTAAAACTACTTCTATAGTAATAGATTAAACTCCTGAACGATTGTGACTACAGACATTTCGCCGATCTTGATCGGCTTATTGCTATTGTAGCTGATTTTAAGTAATTTCATCGAGGTGTCTATGTCATTGCAAAGAGTGATTTATCTGCCGCGCGCGGCTGCCCGTCCAAGCGTGGCAGCAGAGGTCATGTCCTCGGAGTCATCGCCGGACCCGGGTCCGACAACAGCAGTTCGGATCCGAGAACTCTACGATGACGGGATGATGGTAAGCTTTCGTACGCCGGTGGAAAAGAGGTCGGCCACATATGACCTGTATCTGCGTCGGATTGATGGATCTGGGGCGGGCTCATTGATAGCTGCCATTTTGCAGGAGAAGAACCCCGCGGGGCTGACTGGCACAACTCGGTATCCCAACCTCATAACTGTTTGGTAATTATGACCGGTAATCGTACCGCCGGCTTTATCAAGCCGAGTAGGTCAGGCGCGGGTAGGCGTCAATTCCGAAGCATGCGTGGGAGTGTATCCGTAAAGGGCTCCGTTGTCCGCATTCTGTATAACGAGTAGGAAATAATGAGTGCATCGGTGAACGATCTAACAGTCAGCCTACTGGATCATCTGCACGCCAAGACGCTTCGCGTCGGCGTGATCGGGCTTGGCTATGTGGGCCTGCCGCTGGTTCGTGCCTTCGTGGACAAGGGATTTCCGGTCATCGGCTTCGATATCGATCCCGAGAAGATCGATCTGCTGTCGAAGGGGCGGTCCTACCTGCGGCAATTCGCCGATGCGAAGATCGCCGAGATGCGGGCGACCGGCCGCTTCGAGGCGACCGCCGACTTCGCCAGGCTGGCGGAAGCGGACGCGATCCTGATCTGCGTGCCGACCCCGCTGACCCGCCAGCGCGAGCCCGACATGAGCTTCGTCGAGGCCACCACCGAGGCGATCGCCGCCCGCCTGCGTCCGGGTC
>Ga0164290_1001285_pt1 | contig 41687 bp, 31 predicted proteins | sample Micstemetagenome_FD_108782 | JGI IMG/M metagenome (GOLD analysis project Ga0164290, IMG submission 108782) | Contaminated culture microbial community from soil near Moab, Utah, USA - Microcoleus steenstrupii SON62 (Illumina Assembly) | ecosystem: Environmental > Terrestrial > Soil > Soil crust...
ATGGCCAAGACCAAGGGCCTCGCAGGTTATCACTCGATGAAGAAGGACGAGTTAGTTAAAGCACTCGTCCGCAGTGCCAAAGCTAAGGCTAAGGCGCGTGCCACGGCGAAAGCGGCTAAGCCAGCCGCTCGAAGCAGTGCGCCGGCCCGCAGCACCACATTGCCGCGGTCGACCCGGATGCATAACGGTCACAACGGGAACGGCAACGGTAAGTCGCACGCGAAGCCGACTGCCGCGCGCTCCGCAAAGCAGGCACGGGTCGCCGAACGTATTCAGAAGGTTCACGCTCAGCGTGAGCGGCTGAAGGACCTGAGCGGTGCTAAGGCGAATTCGAAGACCGCCGCGACCAAGGACCGCCTGGTGCTGATGGTCCGCGACGCTTACTGGCTGCACGCCTGCTGGAACGTGACCAATACCAGTGTCAAACGGGCTGAAGCTGCTCTGGCCGCCTACTGGCACACCGCACGCCCTGTGCTGCGGCTGCTGGAAGTCGATGGCGGCACGACGACCAGCACTTCCGAGCGAGTCGTGCGTGAGATCGAAATTCACGGCGGCGTAACCAATTGGTACATCGACGTTTCGAACCCGCTGCAGAGCTACCGGGTCGACATCGGCTACCTGGCCAGCAACGGCAAGTACTTCGCTATCGCCCGCAGCAATGCGATTACGACGCCGGCGCCCGATGCTGCCGACGCGATTGACGAAAACTGGACCGACGTCGCCGACAATTATGAGCGCGTTTACGCCCTCAGCGGCGGATACCACGAAGAGAACTGCAGCGGCGAGTTGCAGGAACTGTTCGAAGAACGTCTCCGCCGGCCGATGAACTCGCCGCTCGGCTCGCAGTTTGGCGTTGGTGCGGAGCGCGTGCTGAATCGCCATCGCGATTTTCAGTTCAACGTCGATGCAGAAATGATCCTCTTCGGAGCGACGAAGCCCGATGCCCGCGTGACGCTGGCCGGCGATCCGGTGAAGATTCGGCCCGATGGCAGCTTCACCGTTCGCCTCAGCATGCCCGACAAGCGGCAGGTGCTGCCAGTCGTGGCATCGAGCGCTGACGGCGTCGAGCAGCGGACAATCGTGATCGCGGTAGAGCGCAACACGAAGATCCTCGAACCGATGGTTCGCGAGAACAACGAGTAAGCCCTGGCATTCGGTGCCAACCTGCTCATCAACAGCATTCGTTAGCCACGGATTGAACACAGATCGAACACGGATAACGCCGCGAGGGCAGCACACGCCTCGGGCCCTCTCCCATCCGTGTTGAATCAGTGTTCATCCGTGGCTAAGTGCTTTCTTGAACCATAGGTCTGACTTCAAGCTTGCCCGGCACAGATCCGCCGTTGCCCGGCGAGGGCCCCGCTGCTAACATTCCTCGCGACACTGATCTGCCATGTTCGTGCTGCGGCGTCTATTTGTCCTGAGCCGATACGCCACCGCATGGGGGCCGAAATTTTAGCGGCCGCTTCGCGTCCACCCGTCGCCTCTCGCTCCTCGAGCGATTCGCACGGTTAACGCACAGCGGTTGCTGTGGCCTCCACCTATTTGTGCGGGCTCGGCAAACCACGCCCCACGGCATCGCGGTGGAGAGGTGTTGTTTTGCGTTCGTCACAGTCGAGACTGCTGTGCCACGAACGCAAGTAGCAGCCCGGCTGTTTCAAACAGCCGGGCTGCTTTTTTACGTATATTGAATGGCATGTCCGAACTGACCGCCAAACGCGAAGCCCTGCTCAGCACACTTGCCAGCCTGCCGCGGTGCGCCGTGGCCTATTCGGGCGGGGTCGACAGTGCGGTAGTCGCTAAGGCGGCCCAGTTGGCTCTCGGCGATCGGGCCATCGCCGTCACGGGCGTCAGCCCCAGTCTCGCCGAAGGAGAGCTGGATGAGGCGCGAAGTGTTGCTCAGTGCATCGGCATCCGCCACGTCGTCATCCACACCGATGAGTTTTCCAGCAGCGACTATGTCCGTAATGCGCCGGATCGCTGTTACCACTGCAAGACCGAACTCTATTCGCAGATGTCCCGCCGGCTGGCCGAGTGGGGACATCCCGTGATCGTCAACGGCGCCAATGTCGACGATACGCACGATTACCGCCCGGGCATGAACGCTGCTGCCGAGCACCAGATCCGCAGCCCGCTGGCCGAGTGCGGCATCACCAAGGCCGAGGTGCGACAACTGGCTGCCGAGTGGGATCTGCCGATCTGGGACAAACCGGCCACGCCGTGCCTCTCCAGCCGCGTGGCTTATGGCGAAACGGTCACCCCTGAGCGGCTGCGGATGATCGACCGGGCGGAGCAGTTCCTACGCGCCCGCGGTTTCGTGAGCCTGCGAGTGCGCTATCACTCTGGAGATGTCGCCCGGATTGAGGTACCGCCAACTGACCTGACGCAGTTTTGCCAGGTTGAGTTCCGCCGCGAGTTGATCGCCGAGTTCAAATCGCTCGGCTTCAAGTTCATCACGATCGACCTGGAAGGCTTCCGGTCCGGAAGCCTGAATCAATTGGTGTGGATCGCCGCGACGCGCTAACGAGCGACTAGCTCTTGGCGGCCCGCTTGATCGGCTTGGGGACCGTCGGCTTCCGAGCCCAGGCCGCGGCCGCCTGCGCTGGACTGCCGCCATAAGCGGTCGCAAACGACTGATTGAAGTCTTTGCCGGCTCGAAGCTCCCCCATCAGCTTCTGGAACTTGGAAGCGTCCTTCATCAGGAACGAAACGAAGCTGTAGGCGGCGACACCCGTAGAGTCTGCATCCAGCGAATTGGTCTGGAAATCGTCCGGCTTCGACATCGATGCCACGACCTGCGGAATGGCGTCGCTCCAGGAGCGAATGCGCGAGTCATCCGCCAGCCGCGATGCTGCCACGCGGCCACAGCCCTCAGCAAACCAAGTCGGCACCGTTCCCTGTCCCAGCGAAGCGACATAGCAGCCGCCGATCTGCTGGGCGAGCACTCCTTCTACGCCGTAGTCGGCCCGGGGGACCGGGAACGCGCCGTAGGCGTCAATGACGGTATAGCGGAAGTGGCCGCGCGAGTTGGCGGGAATCTCCCGCTTCTCGACCATCATGCCGATTTCGCTGTAGTCGTACGTGCGTGCAAAAACGAAAAGCGTCATCCGCCCTTTCACGAGCGGCTCATCGGCCGGAGCTTTGAACAGCTCGGCAATGCGTGGCACCAGCGCCTGCCCCGTGGTCGAAATGTCAGTGATTTCATTCGTGCCGACGTTGCCAATTACGTACAGATCCTTGGTCTCCGCCCGCTCGGCAGCAAAGTCGGCCATCGCCAGCCGCCAGTTCGCATCCGCGAGCTTGGTTCGATCGTCCTTTAGTTCTTCGTGCGTCTGATGCTTGGCCTTATAGAGATCGGCGATCAGTTGGATCGCAGCCTGCGCATCATTGCCATCGAATTTGGCGCCCTCCTCAATCCACTTCTCGATCCTGGCGATCACCTGATCGGACAATGGGTCCCGCTGAAACGGCATCCGCGCTCCCGGCCCAGTTCCTTTGAGCTTCTTGATGAGTAAGCTGTCCGCCGCCTTGCTCGGCGCGATGACCGGACCATTATCGCCAGTGCGCAGCAGGCGCTCGAAGGTGGTCAGGCTGAAATTGTTCCGCGGGTTCATGTTTCCGTGGCATCCGGTGCAATTCTCGGCCAATACCGGCGCCACATCCCGAGCAAAACTGCTCGTCTCCTTGCCCGTCGCCTGAGTCACCTGCAGCATGGGAGCCGCCGTGGGGGTGGCGCCGCCGGCGAGCGAAGTCAACTCGACCGACATATCCGGTCCATCGAACTTCGCCCCCTCCTGAATCCACTTCTTGAGCGTTGTTAGCTCTCCGTCGGGAATACCTGATCCGTTAGGCGGCATCGATTTGCTCTCGATCTGCTCGATGAGCGCACTACCCGCCGGATCATTCGGGAAGATGACCTTACCAGCCTTCGAACCCTTTAGCAGGTTGTTGTAATTGGCCATCGAGAACTCGCCGCGCATCTGACGCACGTGGCAATTGCCGCAGCGGCTGACCAGAATAGGGGCGACTTGCTTCGTGAAGCTGACTTCCCCGGCAGCACCCGCCGCTGGTTTCTCGCCCGGTTTGGTTGTGGGAGCAGGTTTTGCGGCTGCCTCTACTGGCTTGAGTTCGGGAAGCGTGATGCCTTCGAGTTCGAGCAGCGCATGTGCACGAGTCAGGCGGCCATGCAACGTCTTCAGCTGGGAAATGAGCGCCTTGTCGTCGGTTTCCGCCAGCTTCTCGATGCGGGCCTGGGCGTCTTTGATTGCCTCGCCGGAATCTTTGAACTTGCCTGCCGTGTAGAGCTCACCCGCCTTCTTTACGGCGTTGGCGGCGGCGACGAGTTCCTCCCGCTGCTCGGCCGTCGGCGCGGCCAGAAGCGACCCGGCGGAAACGCAAAGAGCGGCCGCCATCAGCAGGCAACGCAAGACAATCTTCATTCAAGCACCTCGAACGAGAAACGACGGGTCTGGCAGGGAAGCACCTGCGGTCCAGAAGCAGGCCGTCGGTAAACTAGCTGGCACCTGCCGATCATTCTAAAGTACGGCTGCCAGCAAACCTAGCGCAGTGGGTTTAAGCGAAACCGGCCACGCTGAAAACGCATGGCCGGCTGGAAAGTACTCATGTCGAAGGCAGGCAACCGGCTACGGCTTGTGGTGCCGCTTCTTCAGCCAAATCTCAGCCGCGTTCTCGGCCAGTTGCTTGCGTCGGCTCGGTTTGTAGCCGTGCTCCAGGGCGAACCACTCTGCGTAGCGTTCCCGATCGACGTAACTGGTATTGCGATCGTCGAGAATATGACCGAGTTCGTGGATTAGCACGTTGTTCAAGTAGAAGTCGCGAATCGACTCCTCGGACCAAACAAGCTTCCAACGATCACCCGCCTGTTCCCATCGACCGCCAAACATGGCGGCTTCGATCTTCTGGGCTGGCTTGGGCGGTTCGCAGAATGTCTCAATCAGGTTCTCTTCGATTGGGTACAGGTAAATCGTGTTCCCCCACTGCATGCCATAGCAAGGAGCCCGACGCTTCTTGTGAGTCATGCGGCTGAACTGCACGATCTCCAGCGGCTGCACCATCCATTCTGGCAATTGGGCCAGTCGATCGCGAACCTCGGCTTCCGTTACAACGTGTCGGTAACCTTTTCCGGCCTGCTGATGGACGACTTTGAAGGTGCCGGGCGGTTCGTCGCTCGGCTCGTACCACTTCTCCGGCGGCATGTAAGGTCCGCGAAGAATCGTACCCGCGACCCGAGCGCGCTTGCCCATGGCGACCATGCGGCGCGAAGCAGCCGCGCGGCCGGCGGAATTGTTTTTCGCCGGGGCAGGGTTCCTCAGGTATTGTTCAGCGCGGCGAGACATGACTGGAGACCGTTCGATTCGAGGAGAGCGCGTCGAAGGTGTATCGTTTCGAGACAGAACAGACGTTTGCGGCGGTGCATCGTCTATACGCTGCTCGCCTGCTGACCGGTTCCCGCCGTGCGGCGAATTGCACGGCTGACCAGCCCGCCTGGGCCCCTCCAAGGCACACTCCTATGGTACGAAGGGGTATACCTCAAATTCAAGCACGACGACTAAGTTGCTGCCTGGCAAATACTTAGGGAAAGCCAATTCGGGCGATTGACGGGTCGGGAAAGGCATTTCCAGCCCCTACAAACGGACCTCGAAACGGCCTTACCTGCGCGGCTGGAAGCGACGAAGTACGCACTACACACCGTGCCGCTTAACGTGCGTTGCGTGAGTCGATGAAGAGAGCCAGTTGGCCGTCGCTGGCTGGCTGCACTCTGCTAGTGTCGGGTGCTGCATCGCGGGTGCGCTTTGAACGCCTTGGAGAATCATCGCCGCCGCCTGACATCGCCACGACAACGGCGATCAGGAGTATCACGAGCAGCAAGCCACCGCCAACGGTCGCCCACACCCACGCTGGCAGAGCTTTCAGCTTCGCCAGTGGCGAAACATTCCTAGCAACGGTCGCTGTCGGTTGCAGCGTCTGCTTTCCTGATTCTTTACCAGATGCTGGTTTGGACACGGCCGCCGACGATCGGTTACCAGACCCCGATTTCGAACCAGCGCTTAGGTCCAGTCCGGCGAACACGGACGATTCCTTTTTCTCCGATCCGATTGCTTTGGCCACCGGTAAACGCGGCTGGGTGGTGCGGCCACTGCCGCCGCCGCTGGGTACGGCCTTGTGTTCTGCCGTATCGCGCCCGCCAATTCCTTTGAAGGTCTCTTCGCGCGATCGGTCCGAAACCGTGTCCTCTGCGCGATTGGGCGGATTGACGCGGCGGCCGCTTCCAGAGCCCGGCAGCGTCGGACGCGCAGGAGCGGATCCAGAACCGGGTCGGCGCGGCACTGTTCCCGAACCCGATCCGCCGCGAGCCGGTGCTGCGCTCGCGCTGCGAGCGAGAGCGGATCCACGCGACGCGGCCTCGCTGCTGACGGGATCGAACTTATACCCGTGCGTCGCTAGCCAATTCTCGAGTGCGTCAGCGACTTGCCGCATGTTTGCATAGCGGCGTTCCGGCCGCTTTTGCATCATTTTCTCGCAAATATCCACGAGGTCGCGCGGGCAGTCCGACCGCTGTTTCCGGATGTCGTCCGGCATGGCCGTCTGGTGCTTGGCGATGCGCTGGGCGAGCGTACCGTCGGAGAATGGCGGGCGACCGGTCAGGAAGTAGTACAACGTGCAGCCGAGGCTGTAGATATCGGCCCGCATGTCGATTTTGTGGCTATTCACCGCCTGTTCCGGCGAGAGATAGTCAGCCGTTCCGAGCACATTCTCGTTATGGGCGACCGTTAGCGAGGCCTTTTCGTCGTCGGAGAAGAGTGCCAGACCAAGGTCGAGGATCTTTACGACCCCCTTGGAATCCACCAGCAAGTTCGCCGGCTTCACGTCGCGGTGGATGAGGTTGTTGGAGTGCGCGTAGTGCAGACCTTCGGCGGCCTGGGCGATATAGTTGCAGGCAATTTCCAGCGGAAGCGGTCCGTCTTGCTTCACTACATTCTGCAGGTCCCGCCCCTCGATAAACTCCATGACGAGGTAATAGGTGTCCCCCTCGTTGTCGACGTCGTAGGCCCGGACGATGTTCGGATGATTGAGCGCAGCAGTCGCCTGGGCCTCGCGGATGAAGCGGGCCAGGTACGACGAGTCGTTCACGCGTCCCTTGGGCAGCACCTTCACGGCTCGCAGCCGGTGCATGAGCGTGTGTTCGGCCAGGTAAACGCTGCTCATGCCGCCGCTGCCGATGTGCCGGAGCAGTTTATAGCGGCCGAGGAAGAATCCCTTGTACTTGCGGTCGAGCAGTTTCTCGACGTGCCAGCTTGTGATCAGGTCCTGCGCGACAAGGTGATTGGCGACAACATCCGCATCTTCTGGCAGTTGGCCGCCGTGCTCGGCGCGGAGCGCGTCCAACGAAGCAGCAAGGCGGTCTTCTTCGACCAACGTGCTACGCCGGACAAAGTCCAAGAACGTGTCGACGGTTAGTTTTGCCATCCGTCCGGTTACCGGTCGCCACAGTCAAAAGCGCTGGCATCCATCAAACTGATGAGGCGATGCGGTAAATGCTCCTGCCGGGTGTCTGTGACTTTAGGTACGCAGGCTTGAAAAGAACGGCGTAACTGCGACTCGGCGTCGCAGCGGAGAAGACGCTACAACAGGGATCGTATAAAATTCCAGAAAAAGGTTACACCCTGTCTGTGGGTCCGTAAAGCATGTCCGTTTCAATTTTAATCTAGATTACGGTAAATCAAGAGCTTGCGACGCGTACTATTCACGATTGCCGACTCTTACGACATGGAAGGTGCTTCGTGGCGACATCTGAAGTGATTCTCTACACGCGCAGCGGTTGCCACCTCTGCAATGACGCGGCCGTGCTGCTGAAACGCTACGGCCTGCAGCCGACGACTGTCGACATCGATGCCGACCCAGCCCTGCGTGAGCGGTTTAACACGTGTGTTCCGGTCGTAGTGATTGATGGAAAAGAGCGATTCCGCGGCCGAGTGAACGAAGTGCTGCTGAAGCGATTGCTCCAAGCAGGACAGTAGCCGCTCGCCCACTTGCCGATAGAACAATGTTTGAACGAGCATGCCTGAGCATCCCGATTGTTTGATTGTCGGCGGCGGTGTGATCGGGCTCTCACTAGCCTGGGAACTGGCTCGGCAGGGACAGCGGGTTACCGTGATCGATCAGGCGGAACCCGGCCAGGCGGCCAGTTGGGCAGGCGCGGGTATATTGCCGTCAGCCAATCGGAAGGCCGCTCGCGATTCATACGACCAGTTGCGCGGCCTGAGTTACGATCTGCACGCGCAGTGGGCGGAAGAGCTTCGCTCGCAGACAGGCATCGACACTGGCTACCACCGTTGCGGCGGGATCTATTTGGCTCATACAGCAGGCGAAGCGGCCGCATTAGCAGGGTGGGCGAGCGTTGCCACCGACGAGCAAATTGCGGTGGAGCGACTTTCGCCGGCAGAACTCACTGCACTTGAGCCAGGATTGTCTGCCGGCACAGCGTTGCGAGCGGCTTATCACATGCCTGGGGAGGTGCAGCTGCGAAACCCGCGGCATCTGCGTGCACTGCGAGCGGCGTGCGAAATTCATGGAGTGAAGATCATCGCGGATACAGCTGCAGTCGATCTAGTTTGCAGCAGTGAGCGATTCCTAGCGGTCGAGACTTCAGGGGGCAGGATTTCTGCAGGTTCTTGCTGCCTCACTGCGGGTGCGTGGACAGGGCGCATTCTCGCGCGACTTGGCCTGTCGTGTGGCATTTTGCCGATGCGGGGGCAGATGCTCCTGTTTCGTTGTCCGGCGCCTCCGGTTCGACGTGTGATCAACGAAGGCTCACGTTATTTGGTGCCCCGGGACGATGGCCGAGTGCTCGTAGGGTCAACGGAAGAAGAAGTTGGCTTTGATACGAGTAATACGGAAGAGGGACTGCGCGAGCTCCGTCAGTTCGCCCACGACCTGGTGCCGGCGCTCCGCGAAGCAGAACTCGAACGCTCGTGGGCTGGGTTGCGGCCTGCTTCGTTCGACGGCTATCCGTACATCGGACCGCTGCCCGGCCTGACGAATGCCTTTGTGGCGGCTGGGCACTTCCGCAGTGGTATCTACTTGTCACCCGGTACCGCGGTGGTGGTCCGACAACTCATCCTTGACCAGCCGACCGAATTCGACCTGAGCCCATTTCGCATCGGTCGCTAACGGATGCCAACCGGTCAGCTGGATTTCGCCAAGAAAGATTGAAATCGACAAACGCAGATTAGTAGAATCGGGCCACTTCGCCCCCACTCCCCTCTACTAATCTAGTCCCATGATCATCTACGGTACGCGCGGCATCACGTCGGTCGCCGAAACTGGTCACTTCCACTGCCCCCGCTGCGGCCCGCGACGCCAGTTCAATCGGATGGCCGTTCGGCGGTGGTTCACACTCTACTTCATCCCAGTCATCCCGCTCTGGAATGGGGGCGAGTATTTGGAATGCACCACGTGCGCCGGCACTTTCGGCCCGGAGGCGATGCATTACGACCCGGAAGCAGCTCAGCGCGAAATGCTCGAGGACGTGAAGCGTGTTTTGGTCCTCGCCGCCATTGCGGAAGGTCGGCCGACACCGGCCCGGTTAGATGCCGTTCGCTACCAGTTCCAACGTGCGGGGGGACATCACCTATCGGACGAGCAGATCGCCAGCGAAGCGCAGCTCGCTCTCTCCGCAGGCGCCACGCTCACTGGCTACGCGGGTCAGAAGGTCTTTGAGTGGGGGGACGATCTCCGATCGGCTCTGTTCGTCGCTTGCAGTTCCATCATTTTGGCTGACGGGCGCACGACGGTCCGCGAGCAGCTTTGCATCGACCTGGGTCGTTCTCTTGGCTACGGCCAACAGCAGGCCGCCGCCTTTTTGCGCCAACAGCCGCTCGTGCACTAGCCGATGAATGCTTTGCGCGTGATACCTACCGGACGATCGCCGTTTAGTCGAACCTCGCGGTCCAGATGGGAATTTGTGGCGGCGTGTCTGGCGGGCGTCCTCAATCTGTTGCTACTGGCCTCACCTCTTCTGTGGGCCAGCGGCGACACGCAGACCTTGCTTTGCGCGGGCAGCTTCCTGCTGGCCGTCGCGCTACTCTTCGGCGTGGAACAGTATGCGTCGTCGCTGCGGGATTCTGACGTTGCACCAATCACCTCCGCCGATCGCGAGGCGGTCTTGGCTGGCCTGTGCGGGAGCTTGCTGATCTTCGTAACGTTCATGGCCGGAGTCGTTGAGCGCGTTACGCAAGCGGGCAACCGGTTCGATTGGCTCGAAACGCTCGGTCTTGGCCTGATGCTGGGCGGATGCTTGCTCCGGTACTTGGCCATTCGCACTTTGGCGGGCCGATTTCGTACTGAAACCGCCTTACCCGCGGACTATGAGTTGCAGACCAGCGGCATCTATTCAATTGTTCGCCACCCTTCGGAGTTGGGACTGCTCGTCTTACTGGCCGGGGCTGCACTGCTGCTGAGCAGCCGTTGGGCGTGGCTGCTAACTGCCTTGCAGGCGCCAATGGTCGCCTGGCGAGTATCGATCGAGAACGGCTGTTTTGAGCGGGCGTTGGGCGAGAGGTTCCAGAGCTACCGCCGTCAGGTCGCTGGGTTCATTCCTTATCTGTTCTGAACTCGTATATATAGCCGCCGAGCGTTAGCTCGCGGTTCTGCCGGAAACCGCACACTATCGCTTAACGGCGGACTCTGCGAAGTGAACATTCTGCACGGCGCTGCCGGTCGAGGACACCGCTTGGCTCAAATCGGCGCTGGTTTTACAATCACGCTTTGCGCCCGGGCCGACTTTGCCTGACAGGCAAGGAGGATGGCCGCGGGCATCCGCATAGATGTGACCGAACGATTGAGGATCGATCTTTCCATGGCCAACGCCCCCACCGCCAAAAAGAACACCAGCATTAAACGCGTCGCCATCCTTTTCGCGGGTGGTCCGGCCCCGGGCGCCAACGCAGTGATTTCGACCGCTGCGGTCTCATTCCTTCGCAACGGCGTAGAGGTCTATGGCATTCTGCACGGCTACTCTTCGCTGGCCGAATACCGCCCGGAAAAGCCACTGGAAGCTGATCGCGACTACATCAACATCACGCACAAAACGCTGAAGCGCACTCGCAGCTCACAGGGCATTCTGATCGGTACCGCCCGGACCAATCCCGGCAAGAAGATTTCGAGCCCCGCCCACCTCGAAGACCCTGAACTCTCGGCTCCGATGCGCCGAGTTTACGACGGCCTGTGCTCGCTCGGCGTCGACGCCCTGATCTCGATCGGCGGCGACGACACACTGAAGACGGCCAATAAGTTCAAGATGTTCCAGGATCGTCTGCCGGCTGGATCGAAGAAGATTCCCGTCGTGCACCTGCCGAAGACGATCGACAACGACTATATGGGGATCGACTTCACGTTCGGCTACTTCACGGCCGTGGAGACGCTCGCCTCCGAAATCCGCAACCTCTTGGCCGACGCCGAAGCCTCGCGGGCTTACTTCCTGGCCGAAACGATGGGGCGTAGCGCAGGTTGGCTTTCGTACGGCGCCGCGATCGCCGGCGAAGCGAGTCTGGTCATCAGTGTTGAAGACATTATCGGCAGCTACCGGACCAGCGAAACTATCGTGAATCCGAAAACGGGGGAGAACGAAACACGGGAGATCATGGATGTCGATCGCGTCGTCGGCCGCATCGTTAAGACGATGATGGCTCGCGATGAGGAGCGTAAGGAGTTCGGCGTCATCGTGATGGCCGAAGGCCTGGCTGAGTTGCTCCCTTCAAAATATCTCGAAGGCATTCCGCGCGACGATCACGGCCACATTTCAATCTCGCAGGTCAACCTGGGCCGGATGTTCTCGAAGCTCGTTTCCGACGCCTACAAGAAGGCGAGCGGCAAGAGCCGCAAGATCACCGGCCTGCAGCTTGGCTATGAATCTCGCTGTGCGAAGCCGCACGCATTCGACGTGATGCTGGGCAGCCAACTCGGCGTAGGCTCGTACCGGGCGCTCGTCGAAGAGGGACTGAACGGCGTGATGGTTTCGGTCGTCGGCCAACTCCAACTGCACTACGTGCCATTCGAGAAGCTTGTAGACCCGGAAACGCTCGTCACCGTGGTCCGCTACATCCAAACAGGCAGCGATTTCCACCGTCTGGCGCGGTTCTTGGAAACTTACGTTAATGAGTAGAGTTTGACTTCGGCGACTCAGCGCTTTACTTTGCACCACCAAGGCAAAAAGACACAAGGGCGCACGAAGGAAGATCGACCGCTTCCTTCGTGGACCTTGGTGCTCTTCGAGCCTTTGTGGTGAACTCTTCTCTCGACCGAGCAATCAAGAAACCAGCGTGCCCTTCGTACTTGGCACGATGCCCGTCATTCTCGGGTCGAGCTCCACGGCCATGCGCAGCGCCCTTGCGGTGCATTTAAAGATGGCTTCGCTGATGTGATGGCTGTTGCGACCGTAGTGGACAAGGACGTGCAAGTTGCACAGCGAATTGGCGGCGAAAGCCTGCCAGAAGTCTTCGACCAGTTCGCTATCGAAGTCGCCGATTTTTTGGCTGGGGAACTTGGCGTCGAAGATCAGGTAGTAGCGCCCCGAAAGGTCGATCGCCGTAGTGGCGAGGGTCTCTTCCATCGGCAGCGTGAAGTGGCCGTAGCGGCGGATGCCGGCCTTATTGCCGACGGCTTCGCGCAGCGCCTGGCCGAGACAGATGCCCGTATCTTCCACCGTGTGGTGCTGGTCGACGTGCAGATCCCCCTTGGCTTCCACGGTCAGGTCAAACGCGCCGTGGCGGGCGAACAATTCGAGCATGTGATCGAGGAAGCCGACGCCCGTATTAAGCTTCGATTGGCCGCTGCCGTCGAGGTTCAATTCCAGCTTGATCTGGGTTTCGCGCGTTTGGCGATCGATCTTGGCGGTACGGGGCGAGTTGGCAGAAGTGGCCATTTGCGAATTGCGTTTGCGAAAAGGCGGATTCGAAACCCGGCTAAACCATGTTGGAAAGCAGGGACAGGCAGGCTGAAATTTGATCGTCCGTACCGACACTGATCCGCAGCCCATCGCTCCAGTTCGGATAATTCATATACCGCACGAGCACATGCTCGGCTTTGAGGGCCTCATAAAGCGGTTTTGCCGGTTTTTCCGGATGGGTGCACCAGACGAAGTTCGCCTGCGAGGGGATCACCTGGAAACCGAGCTTTTCGAGCCCCTCGGTGAGGTGCTTGCGCGTTGCGACAATCTTGTCCCGGTTCGTCGCCAGCCAAACCTGGTCGTCGATGGCAGCCGTCGCGGCGGCGATGGAGAGGGAGTCGCAGTTGTACGAATCCTTCACCTTCACCAGTTGCTCGATGACCTGCGGTTGGGCTACGAGATACCCGAATCGAAGTCCCGCGAGGCCGTACGATTTGCTTAGTGTGCGGCTGACGAGGATCTTCTCGTTCTTCTTCGGCAAGTCGATGCAGGAGTAGTCGGCGAAGTCGACATACGCTTCGTCGACGAGTAGCGGGCACGGCAGCCGATCGGCGAGTTCCAGAATGGCCTCGCGCGAGATCATGGTGCCGGTGGGGCTGTTCGGATTCGGCAGGAAGGCGAGCTTCAAGCTCTCGGCCGGTTCACCGAAGGCGGCGGGGAGCGACCAGTCGGCGTTAAAGCGAACTTCTTCCCAGCGGGCGCCCTGAATTTGGGCGAGCGAACGATAGAGGATGTAACTGGGGTAGGGGAGCCGCAGCGATTCTCCATGGCCGACGAACGCCCGCGTACAGATCGTGAGAATGTCGTCGCTGCCATTGCCGCAGAGCACCCAATCCTTGCTCGGCAGCTCATGAATCTGAGCAGCCCGCATCCGAAAAGCATTGGCCATCGGATCGGGGTACTTCTGCAAGCCGCGCTGCAGCACCTCGTCAATGGCGCCGCGAATGCCCGGCGGCGGCGGGTACGGATTCTCATTCGTGTTCAGCTTGATAAACTTGCCAGCCTGCGGCTGTTCGCCAGGGACGTAGCCATCCATGGCGGCGATTTCGGGCCTTACAAACTGTGGGCTCATGGTCATTCTCATCGGCGAGCGGAGGACGAAAGTCCTCGAGGTGCACCGCGTTATATTCTGATTGTTTGGTCGGTTTCGTTTTGCGAGTCCCGCAGATCTTCTGTCCGTGCGCGTGGTGGCCTCGGGAGACTTTCGTCCCCCGCTCGCCTAGAGTCGCACGTCGACACTCAGGCGGTGCGCTGTCAGCCCTTCTTTGTCGGCCATGCGCTGCACATCAGGGGCAATACGCTTTAGCGCTTCTGCCGAGAACTGGATCACACTGTTGCCGCGCACGAAGTCGTTGGCGGTTAGGCCGGCGGCCCAGCGGGCGGTGCCGCCGGTGGGGAGCACATGCGACGGGCCGGCGGCGTAGTCGCCTAGGGCTACGGGCGTGTAGTTGCCGAGGAAGATCGCACCAGCGTGAGTTAGTTTCGGTAGCAAACGCTCTGCATGATCGACGGCGACGTGCAGATGCTCCGGAGCAATCAAATTGCTGATCCGGCAGGCTTCCTCCGCGTCGCGCACGAGGACCAGGCAACCGAAATCGCGTAGCGATTGCAGAGCAAGGTCGCCGCGCGAGAGTGTGGCGCACTGCTTTTGCAATTCGGCAGCCGTGGCCTCCAGGGTCTTTTCGCTCCAGGTGATCAGGATGCTCGCACCTGGGGCATGTTCGGCTTGGGCCAGCAGGTCGGCGGCCGTGAAATCGGGCCGCGTGGTTTCGTCGGCGATGACAACCACTTCGCTCGGGCCCGCGATCGAGTCGATATCGACCTCGCCGTAAACCTGCCGCTTTGCGAGTGCCACGAACAGGTTGCCCGGGCCTACGATTTTGTCGACCTTTTCGATCCCTTCCACGCCATAGGCGAGCGCAGCGACCGCGTGGGCTCCGCCGATGCGATAGACCTCTTTGACGCCCAGTTCCTGGCAGGTGGCGAGCACGTCTGGGTTGTTGGCGCCGAACTTGGTCGCCGGTGAGATGACGGCGATCTCTTTCACGCCGGCAGCCATCGCAGGGACCGCCGTCATGAGCACCGTCGATGGGTAAGCGGCAGCTCCACCAGGGACACAGATGCCGATGCGAGCGAGCGGCTGGTAACGCTGTCGCAGCAGCACACCGTCTCGTCTTACCTCGACGTCCTTTTGCAGCAGAGCCGTTTGAAACTCGAGAATGTTGTCACGGATACGGCGGATCGTGGCGAGGAACTCGGGATCGGCTGCGGCGTGCGCCTTCTGCATTTCCTCCGCCGAAACACGTAGAGTGGACGGTTGCAGCTCGGCCCGGTCGAGCTTCAGCGAATACTCGAGCACGGCGGGTCGGCCGCGGGTGCGAACGTCGTGACAGATCTGCTCGACCACCTGCTGGGGGGTGAGCGGCTGGCCGAAAACTTCGATCGTCCGCTGCCGGCTGGCCTCGCTGACTACATGCCCGCTCGGGCTGAGCTTCTGCAAGAGCGACTTAAGGGCTGCGGTGACGTCGGCCTGCCGACTGTCGATGCGCTGGATCGCGAATTCGCCTGACATCAATCCGGACCGCTGCAGCGGCCTATCCTGCGTGGGAAAGGGAAACGGTCTATTGTGGTCAGTCGAGTGCGCTGTCGGAAGGGGCGACCGGAGGCTCAGGTGCGTGGCCGGCCATAGATATCGACCAAGAACAGGAGTGCCTCCCCTCGGCCGATGTTCGCGATCGAATGCGGAATGTCGGCGGGGTAGTGGGCGGAGTCCCCCCGTTCAAGGTCGGTTGTCTCGTCGCCGGCGTGGAGGCGGACCGTTCCCTTCTCTACGGTCAGAAACTCACGCGTGCCGGCGTAATGGGCCGAGCTTTCCAGATTGCCGCCGCTGCGGAGCGTTACTTCGTAGAACTCCACATCCTTCTCCAGGTGGAGCGGCGAAAGCGTGCGAATCCGGCACTGCTCGTCGTCGCGGAACAGCAGGCCGCGGTCGCCAGAGCGGACCACATCGATCCGTGACTTGCTCACGGGCGTTTCGACCAGGTCACCGAGCGAAAGGCCGAACGCCTGAGCGATGCGAAAGGCGACTCCCAGCGTCGGGTTGGCCGCACCGCGCTCGATCTCACTCAGCATCGACCGGCTGACGCCACTCAGCGAAGCCAGCTGTTCCAGTGTCCAACCGCGATCGCGGCGCATCGTCCGAACTCGCTCGCAGACGACCTGGTTTAGTGGTTCAGGCGGCGCAGTAGCCTTTGAAACAGTCTTAGCAGGGCTGGGCATGTGTTCCGAAATATTGGATTGCGGTCTTGTAAGCCGGAAAATCAACCTCTACTATACCAGATAGACGGTCCGGTTTCCAGGAATTGCAGGAGCAACTTGCCATGCCAGAGTTTCCTCGCCAGATGCCGGCACTGCGAAAACTTCGCAACGAGCCGGGGCTGTGGCTGGTCGACAATGCTCCGCTGCCGCAGATTGGCCCGCGTGACGTGCTGGTAAACGTCACGCACGCGGGCATTTGCGGTACCGACCGACACATCTATGAGTGGGACGCCTGGAGCCGCAGCCGCGTGAAGGTCGGCATTACGACCGGGCACGAATTTGTTGGCCGGGTGGTGGCAGTCGGCAGTGCCGTGAATCGTGTTACTGTCGGGCAGCGCGTTTCGGCCGAAGGGCACATCGGCTGCGGCGTCTGCCAGCCGTGCCGCACCGGCAATGGTCACATCTGCGAAAAGGTCGATATTCTTGGGATCGACTGCGACGGCTGTTTCGCTCCCTACGTGAGCGTGCCCGAAGAAAACATCTGGCCGGTGCATGATTCGATTCCTGATCACATCGCCGCCGTATTCGATCCACTCGGCAATGCGATGCACACGGTGATGGCCGCCGGTGTGAGTGGCCGCAGCGTATTGATCACTGGCGTGGGTATCATCGGATTGATGGCCGTGACGATCGCCCATGCTGCCGGGGCGGGGACGATTCTAGTCACCGATCGCGATCCGAAGCGACTCGCGCTAGCGAAACAGCTCGGCGCCGATGTCGCTTTCTCAGCCGACGATGCTGATTGGCCGCAGGAGGCGCGCCGACTGACTCATGATCAGGGACCGGAAGTGCTGCTCGAAATGAGCGGCCACCCGAAGGCAATCCGCCAGGGCTTCGCCGCACTGCGAAACGGCGGCACCGCGGCGCTGCTAGGCCTACCGAGTGAGCCGGTGGCCCTCGATCTGCCAAACGACATTATCTTCAAAGGGGCGACGGTGCTCGGGATCAATGGCCGCCGGATGTTTGAAACCTGGTATCAGGTGGAGAACTTTCTGCTCTCGGGCCGATTGAAACTGGACCCGATCGTCACGCATCGGTTGCCGCTGCACGATTTTGAGCGCGGTTTCCAGCTCATGCAGAGCGGCGAAGCGATCAAAGTCGTGCTGGAGATGCCGACTGTCTAGAGGTCTCGCTCAGAACTTGAGATCGTTCGTAAACAGTGAAGCCACGCCAACTCGTGTGCCTTTCCAGACTCGACGAAACCAAGCGCCGCCTTTCGCCGTGTAAGCCCGCTTCGCGCGCTCCAGGACAACGTTTGGCCGGTCAAAAACGACGGGAACCCGGCCCGGAACGGCAATGACGGAGATATACAGGGGCCGGTCAATGTGCCGCCGTGGCTGGTTATGCACCAACAATTCACGAACCGCAAATCCAGCAGTTGCCAGCGCCGCTTGCAAAGTATTTTTTGTAAAACAGATCGGGTGACCTGCCTCGAATGCCCGATGGGCATACAGATTCGGCACCTCGATCGCCAGCATGCCGCCTGGCTGAAGCAAATCGCGCCGCAGCGTGCGAAGGGTGTCCACAGGATCGCGCAGATGCTCCAGCACATGGCTCATCGTGACGCAATCAAACCGCTGTTCACCGCTCGCCAGCAACTGCGTGATCGACGGATAAACCCGAAAACCATCCTGAGCGCAGAACTGGCGAAAGGACTCACTCGGTTCAACGCCCACCGCGACCGCGCCGAACCGCTTTCGTGCTTCGCGAAGCACAAAGCCTGCCGCACAACCGATGTCGAGAAGTCGACGGACTGGAAACGTCACTGGAAGCAGCCCGAGCAAATGCTCGGCCCGTGCTTGCTGCAATTTCGTCTGGGAATCGTCCGGCGAATCCCCCTGGCCCCAGAGCTTCCAGTAGTCGCTGCTGTAAAAATCGGCCGCTTCCTGATCGCTCATCTGTGGCGACTGATAGACCAGGCTGCATTGACGACAGATATGATAGTGCCATTCAACACCGCAATCGGTGCGTCGATTGAACGGAACGGAGCGAGCGTGATCCGCGCCACACAGCGGACAATGTTCGACGTGCAAACTGCAGGAGGCTAACATTCGTCGTGCTCCATCCACCCAACGGAAGCGATACCTTCTCGGCCTGATACCAAAAGCGCCAGAGAATTCCGATATCAAATTTTGCTAGCTATCGGAAGATTGTTCAGCAGCACTCTAACTTCCGCCGTTTAGAAGGTCCCCATGCCCAATGCCCCATTTGAAAAGCGAGCCGGCGAACTGTTGAAATCGCTCGTCGACAGCCGGCAACTGAAGCACTTTCATACGATCACCGGTCCGCTCGGCGCGACGGCGCACGTCGCTGGGATCGGCGAGGTGATTGTCCTCTGCTCGAATAATTACCTTGGGCTGGCTGACCACCCTGAGGTGGTGAGAGCGGGCATTGAGGGACTGCAGCGGTACGGGGCAGGGACCGCATCCGTGCGATTCATCTGCGGCACGCTTGATTGCCACCGCCAGATCGAACAAACGATTGCCCGGTTCGTCGGCACCGAAGCATCGCTCACCTACGTGAGTTGCTGGAACGCGAACGAGGCGCTCTTTCAGACGCTGGCGGCGCCGGGAGACGTAATTCTCTCCGATGAGCTGAACCACGCGAGCATCATCGACAGCATGCGACTCTCGGCCAAGACGGTGGAGCGCGGTGTCTACAAGCACAACGATTTGGCCGATCTGGAAGCGAAGCTGCAGCAGCATCGCGAGAAACCCTGCCGCTGGGTCGTGACCGACGGCGTGTTCAGTATGGAAGGGGACGTGGCCCACCTGCCGGATCTCGTGCGACTCTGCAGTGAGTACGACGCGATGCTCGTGGTCGACGATTCACATGGCATCGGTGTGCTCGGAACGACCGGCCGCGGCACGCCGGAGCATTTCGGTTGCCTGGGACAGATCGACGTCATCACCGGGACGCTCGGCAAGGCGCTCGGCGGTGCGGCTGGCGGTTATGTGGCAGGCTCCAAGCGGCTGATTGAGGTGCTGGAACAACGGGCTCGCCCGAGCCTATTCTCCAATGCCCTTCCGGCGACGGTGGCCGTGAGCGCGAATAAGGCAATCGAGATCACCGAGCGCGAGCCGGAGCGAGTGGCTCGCCTGCATGCGAATGTGAAGCGTGTGCGCGACGGACTGACGTCGCTCGGCTTCCGCGTGCACAACTCGCCGACCGCCATCGTGCCGATCATGATCGGCGACGAAGCCGAAGCGATCGCCAAGAGCCGGCGACTGCTGGAACTTGGCGTGATGGTGATTGGGTTTGGGTATCCGGTAGTGCCGAAGGGGCAGGCTCGGCTACGGGTGCAGGTTTCGGCGGCGCTGGAGGATCAGCATATCGAGAAGGCGCTGGATGCTTTTTCGAAGCTGTGATTCTTAAGAATGGCGCAACTGAGTGGGGATCGTTCGTGCGGGGCTGGCGAGGCAGAGCCTCGCGGTAGTTTCGTCCCAGGCTGGAGCCTGGGACGGAGTTTTGCGGTTGGTACAATCGGTTCATGAATCAGCCGTACATCGATCTCCGCTCTGATACCGTCACCAAACCTTCGCCGGCCATGCGCGCTGCGATGGCCGATGCGGAGGTGGGGGACGATGTGATCGACATCGATCCGACCACGGAGCGTCTGCAGCAACTCACCGCGGACCTTTTGGGCAAGGAGGCGGCGATCTTCATGCCCTCCGGCTCGATGACCAACCAGATCGCGGTGCGCATTCACTGCAAGCCAGGAGACGAGTTTCTCTGCGACGCCGGCTGCCACATTTACAACTACGAGCAGGCGGCGTTTGCTCAGCTCAGCGGCGTGGCGGCTCGAACCGTCGAAGGGGAGGGGGGCGTCCTGCAGGTCGACCAACTCCGCGGGCTCATCCGCCCGAACAACGAGCACATGGTGCGGACGCGGATGGTGACGCTCGAGAACACGCACAACCGCGGCGGGGGACGCATTCAGCCGCTCGAGACAGTGCAGCACATTTGCCACTGGGCCCACAGCAATGGCCTGCGAACGCATTTGGACGGCGCGCGACTACTCAACGCCGTCGCCGCAACCGGCATTGATGCGGCGACGTGGTCGGCCTGTTTCGACACAGTAAGTGTCTGTTTTAGCAAGGGACTGGGAGCGCCCGTTGGTTCAGCGCTCGCCGGGCCGCGGGAGATGATTCAGGAAGCACGTCGCCATCGTAAGCTGTTCGGCGGCGGCATGCGGCAGTGCGGCATCATTGCGGCTGGAGCGCTCTACGCGCTCGACCACAACCGCGAGCGACTCGTCGAAGACCATGAAAAGGCCCAGATCCTCGCTGAAGGCGTTCGGCAGGCTGAAGGGCTGACGCTGACGCCGGACACCATCGACACAAACATCGTAATTTTTCGCGTCGACCCGCAGGTAGCAACCGCCGCTGAGTTCGTCAGCCGGCTGAAGGACGAAAACGTGCTCGCTCTGAGCACCAGCCTGACACACATCCGCCTGGTGACGCATCTGGACGTCACCAGGGAGCAGTGCCAGCTTGTAACTAATGTGCTGGCACGACTGACAGACAGCTTTAAACGGCGGTCGCGAACGTCATCTGTTTTGAACAGTGTGACGTAAGCGCGGGGGCCGGGACTCGAACCCGACGCTGGGATTGTCGGTGTTACCCGCAATCCTCACGCAACGAAGCGCGTGTCTTACCTCTCCACCACCCCGCGTCATGCAGACGGCGCTCACCCCTGCGGCTTGGTCCGCGTGATCGGCTGGCCGTCGGCACCGACGGCGACTCGGTTCACCGCCGACAGAATCGCCTGTACGGTGGCTTCGACCGTGTCGGTCGAGGTGCCGCGGCCCCGGAAGGTTTGGCCGTCGTGCTCAGCGACTAAGTTCACTTCGCCGAGCGCATCGTGACCGAGCGACGCGGAACGAACCTGGTAGTCGACGCACTTCAGCTTGATGCCGGTGATTTTCTCGGTCGCCAAGAACGCGCAGTCGATCGGCCCGTCGCCATCGGAGAGTTCTTCGGTCACTTCCTTATCGCCGCGCTTCAGCGTCAGGCGTACGCGTGGCTTCTGGCCAGTGCCGTTGGTCAGCTCGAACGAGACGAGCGACCACTCTTCTTCCGGCGGGTTGCCGTGCATCTGCTGTTCAATCAGGGCGATGATGTCGCCGTCGTACACTTCTTTCTTTTTGTCGGCCAGCCGCTTGAACTCTTCGAACACGGCCTGCAGTTGCTCGCCCGTCAGCGTATAGCCGAGCGATTTGGCCCGATCGGCGAGTGCCGCGCGGCCGCTATGCTTGCCGAGCACCAGATCGGTTGCTTGAAAGCCGACATCCTCCGGCCGCATGATTTCGTACGTGCTGCGCTCTTTCAGCATGCCGTCCTGATGGATGCCCGATTCGTGAGCGAACGCGTTGCGACCGACGATCGCCTTGTTCCGCTGCACGACGGTGCCCGTAATGCTGCAGAGCAAACGGCTCGTCGGAACCAGTCGCCGGGTGTCGATGCCGGTCGTGCAGTGGTAGTAGTCGTTGCGCGTCCGCAACGCCATGACGACTTCCTCGAGCGAGCAATTCCCGGCCCGCTCGCCGATGCCGTTGATCGTGCATTCGATCTGCCAGGCGCCGTTCTCGATGCCGGCCAGGCTGTTGGCCACGGCCATGCCGAGGTCGTCGTGGCAGTGCATGCTGACCACGGCCTTGTCGATGTTCGGCACGCGATCCTTCAGCATCTTGATGACCGCGCCCATGTGAGCGGGCGTCGCGTAGCCGACGGTGTCGGGAATGTTCACCGTCGTCGCGCCGGCGTTGATGGCGGCTTCTACGACCTGGCAGAGGAAGTCGCGCTCGGTGCGGGCCGCGTCTTCAGGCGAGAATTCGATATCGTCGCAGTACGAGGCGGCCCGCGTCACGCCGGCGACCGCCCGCTCGATGATTTCTTCGCGAGTCATCTTCAGCTTGAACTCGCGGTGGATGGCACTAGTCGCCAGGAAGACGTGGATCCGCGGCTTCTCGGCCCCCTTGAGGGCTTCCCAGGCGCGGTCGATGTCGCCGTTGTTGCAGCGGGCGAGGCCGCAGACGGTGGCGGTGCGAACGGAGTTCGCGATCTCGCGAACCGATTCAAAGTCGCCCGGCGAGGCAATGGGAAAGCCGGCCTCGATCACGTCGACGCCTAAATCGACGAGGGCGTGAGCAAACTCCAGCTTCTCTTCGCGATTCATGCTGCAGCCGGGGGACTGCTCGCCGTCACGCAGCGTGGTGTCGAAAATGATGATGCGTCGGTCTTCGGACATGGATATTTCGCTTTATGTGAATTGGCTGAGGATGAATTGTTGCTCGCCAGGCCGAAGGAGTCGGGATGCTTTTTTGGCCGACCGGCCTTGGCACTGGCTCGTCTCGAGGCCGAAAAAGAATCCGACCCCGTGAGTTTTGAGTACGCAAATCGGCCGGCCTTATGCCGGCGCGCGAAGCACCAGCCAGGCCCGCGATGGGCGGCCGAACTTTGTCATCCGCAATCTGCGACTCTCGTTCATCCTGAGCGTCCTGAAACTCGCTTTTTCCTATCCTACAGCAACGAAAAAACCCCGCGGGCCGGTCGGCTGCGGGGTTCGGTGGTTTGCACTTGGTCGATGCGTACCGCTCACCTAGGCCGACTGGTTTCCCAGCGTAAGTAGTTCGGCGGTAAGGAGCAGCGTCGGTTGCATGGTTTTGGCGGAAAGTGTTCCGAGCAATAAGGTAAAGTTCACTGTACTACTGCCTTGGGGACCGGTCAAGGCAACTCCCCACAGGGGAGGCTTCCAGCGTGCCCGTCCAGGAGAAAATGACCAAGGCCCAAATCCGAATGACCAAATAGGACGCTTAACCCTAACGACGGTTCGCACGAAAATTAACTGCCCTTAGCTGTTCCATGCAACTCCATTGCCCCAATTGCCGCTCGTCGATCGTCGCCGACGGTATCAATCTCAATCTGCTGGTCGCCAAGTGCGCGAGCTGCAGCAACGTCTTCTCGTTCGCCGACGACCTCGACCTGTCAGTGGCCGACAAGCCACAGGTCGACCAGCCGAAGCGGTTCCGGGTCGAGAACTGGGGCCCCGATCTGACGATCGCCTATCGCTGGTACACCCACGCCGTCTGGGTGCTCGTCTTTTTCTGCGTGATTTGGGACGGCTTCATTGTCGGCTTCTACTCATCGGTCATCGCCGGACTGTCGGATGGCAAAGTTGAGACGATGGATGTGGTCGCGCTCGTCTTCCCGATACTGCATGTGCTCATCGGCCTGGCGCTCACCTACGCCTGCATCGCTACGCTGCTAAACAAAACGACGATCCGCATCGGCGGGCATCAGCTGACAATCTCTTCCGGGCCGGTACCCTGCGGCAAGGCCATCCTGTTGCAGGCTGCCGACATTCGGCAGCTATACTGCGTGAAGAAAGAGCATCGCCACAAGCGGTCGACCAGTTACACGTACGAACTAAACGCTCTGCTGCGAGACGGAGTCTCCAAGACACTCATCCAGAGCCTGACCGACTATCAGCAGGCCCGCTTCATCGAGCAGCAGCTTGAGAGCCACCTGAAGATCGTCGACGAGCGAGTAGGGGAAGAAGTGACCAGCGTCGCACAGGAGTATGCCGACCGTTGATCGACGTCCAGAAACTCCGAACCGCTCTAGCCGAGAGCGGCTATGCGCTCATTCCGGAAATCTTTAGCAGCGACGAGTGTCGCTCGCTGATTGGCTCGCTGGAGCAGGCGCTTCAAGCCACGGCGGATGAAGCGACGGCCCTCAGGCGGCAGAACGGCGTCTTGTACGGGGCAAGGAATCTGATCGACCTTTTTCCGCCGGTGCAGATTCTCTGGCTGCGGGACGAGCTTCTTCAACTGTTGCGCGCTGAATTGGGGCCAGACGTTGGCTTGGTCCGAGGCCTGTACTTCGATAAGCCAGCCGGTGGGAATTGGAGTTTGCCTTGGCACCAGGATTTGACGATCGCGGTGAAGGACCATTCACTACCCAGTGCACAGTTCCGAAACCGAACCACCAAAGCCGGCGTACCTCATGTCGAAGCACCGCGCGCCCTCCTCGAGCAGATGCTGACGCTTCGCATCCATCTCGACGCCGTCGATGACGAGAACGGCCCCTTGCAGGTTCTGCCGGGCAGCCACCGGCTGGCTTCTGAGACGGACGAGGCGTCGCAGAAACCGGTTGCGATTCACACGCCGGCCGGCGGAGTGCTCGCCATCCGCCCGCTGGTAAGTCACGCCAGCGGCTCTTCCAGTCCCGGGACAACCAGACATCGCCGGATTATCCACCTGGAGTTCGCCGCATCGCCGACGCTGCCCGACGGTTACGAGTGGCAACATTTCTTTTCTCCTTCGGCAGATTGCGAGCTAAGCCGCCTGCGATCAAACTAACCTGCCTCAGTTGAACCAGATAAGCGGCGCAGATTGTGCCGCTACTTACTCACCTCTCTTGGAGCATTTTCTCAATGCATCGCTTTTTTGCGCTCGCCCTGGTGGCGGGTCTGATCGTTGCCGCGCCTGCTTTGGCCGAAGACAAAGCCGACTCGAAGAAGTCGGACGACGGTTGGGTCACCATTTTTGACGGCAAGAGCCTCGACGGCTGGAAGAAGAACGAGAACCCCGACAGCATCCGCCTCGAAGATGGCAAGATTGTCACCAACGGCAATCGAAGCCACCTGTTCTACGTCGGCGACGAGAAGCCGTTCAAGAACTTCGAGTTCGAAGCGGAAGTGATGACCAAGGAAAACAGCAACGCGGGGATCTTCATCCACACGAAGTATCAGGAGGAAGGCTGGCCGGCGCAGGGATACGAAGCCCAGGTGAACAACAGCTACAACAAGGACCCGCAGAAGACGGGCGGCCTGTACAACACGGTGAAGGTGCTCGAAGCGCCGGCGAAGGACAACGAGTGGTTTAAGTACTACATCAAGGTCGACGGCAAGCACGTCACCGTGAAGATCAACGACAAGCAGGTCGTCGACTTTGAGCAGGCCGCTGACAAGCCTCAGCCGGCGCTGAGCGAAGGAACTTTCGCGCTTCAAGCGCACGATCCAGGCTCGACCGTGTACTTCCGCAACATCCGCGTGAAGCGCCTGCCGGACTAGCTTGCGGCGGCTGACTGCGTTGATCAACCTGATCCGAAGGCGAATCCGCCTTCGGATTTTTTTGCGCCGCATCACAGCGACAAGTTCGTATAAAGTATTGACAAAACACCAATTCTCTTGTAACTTACACAACGATTGCAGCGACGCCCTGCGCGGACTGAACCACGGAGAAGTACGGGAATCGACGTAAGTTCGACGACCGGGTCCACGTCGGCATCTTACTTAGGTCGAATCACAGATCGCCGAGCGCCGAGTTGGGTGTTGAATAATTCGAGGGGTTTTTCACCAAGTTGGGGGCCCCATGGGACTGGCGGATTGGTGAAAAACCTGGGCATTAAATCAACAGTCGGCGGTTGTGCGGGCAGGATGTCGGTCGACGTAAGTAGTTCAAACGGGTGACGTGTGTCCGCCGCCTTAGGCGCACGGAGTGCAGTAAAAAGGCACAGTTGCGGTCCTTCTGCGGCGAGTGATGGATTTGCTTGCGACGCCGTATTTTGGCAATTACGATGAGTTAACCAACGGCTGCTGCTAGCGGTCGCTTTTGAACCGCGTTTATTGCGTCGCCCGCGCACTGCTCGGCAGTGGCATAGTGCGACGGTGTGCGACACCCAGGGGAGCGAGCGTTTTATGTTCAAGGGTTTGTTTCGAGGGGGCCTGATCGTGGCCCTGCTGGCGACGTCGTCCGTCGCCTCGGCTCAGGACACGCTGCTGGACGATCTGTATGGCCGCGGTGTGCATGCCTACTTCGCCGGTCGAATGCAGGAAGCCCATGCCCTGCTGACCGAAGCCATCGCCAGTGGCAGCCGTGACCCGCGTGCGTATTACTATCGAGCGCTCGTGTACGGTCGTTTGGGCCGCCCCGAGGAAGCTCGCGCCGACCTGCAGACTGGTGCCACGATCGAAGCCACGAGCGTTGAGCCATTTCCTGTGGGTCGCTCCCTGGAGCGCGTACAGGGCGTGGACCGAATCACCATCGAAGGTTATCGCCGCCAGGCAAGGCTCGTCGTGCTCTCGACCCAGACCGCACGCGATCGGGCTCGGTACCAAGAGCAAAGGCGCGATGATGCGGCGCTGATGCGCGGCGCGCCTGAAGTGGTCCCTGCCAATCCAGATGCACCGGTTCCGGGTGATCCCTTCGGTGGCGCACCGGCCACTTCGCCTCCGCCGGCGCCTGCTGTGACGCCGCCGCCAGCACCGGCCGTGACCGAACCACCAGCTACAGTACCAGCGCCCGCTGCCGACGACCCGTTTGGCGCCAGCGAACCTGCCACTCCGGCCACGCCTGCTCCCGCACCGGCTGTCCCGGCTCCGGCTGCTCCGGCTGCTGACGATCCGTTCGGCACTCCGGCCACTCCGGCTCCGGCAGCACCAGTTCCGGCAGCTCCTGCACCGGCCGCAGATGACCCGTTCGGCGCGCCCGCTACACCAGCTCCGGCTGTTCCAGCAACTCCGGCTCCGGCCGCTCCCGCTGCCGACGATCCGTTTGGTGCTCCGGCCGAAGACATGCCGGCGGAAGACGCCGCTCCGGCGACACCAGCGCCAGCTGCTCCTGCAGCACCTGCTCCGGCCGCCGATGATCCGTTTGGTGCCCCGGCAACTCCGGCCGCCCCGGCCGAGGAAATGCCCGCTGAGGACGCAGCACCCGCTGCTCCGGCGACGCCAGCCGCACCCGCCGCGGATGATCCGTTCGGCGCGCCTGCCGCACCGGCAACGCCCGCCAGTCCCGCGCCTGCTACCCCGGCTCCTGCGGGTGACGACCCGTTCGGTGATGCTGCCACCCCAGCACCCGCGACACCAGCGCCTGCCACGCCCGCACCGGCAACTCCAGCGCCGGCGGCTGACGATCCGTTCGCCGATGACGCTGCCGCACCTGCTGCCCCAGCCGCGACACCCGCAGCTCCAGCAGCGACGCCTGCAGCACCGGCGACTCCGGCTGCTCCAGCTTCGGACGACCCGTTTGCTGACGACGCCGCCCCAGCACCCGCCACACCGGCCGCTTCACCACGTCCGGCCGCCACGCCTGCTGCTGCTCCAGCCTCGGACGATCCTTTCGCTGACGATGCTGCACCGGCAACAACAAGACCAGCTGCAGCCGCTCCCGCTGCTACGCCGCCGCGCGTCCCCGCCGCAGCAGCTGCCGGCGCAGCTCGTCCAGGCACAGCGCCAGCGGCCGCAGCAGCCGGCGCTACTCCAGCTGCTGCTGCCCCCGCAGCATCACCTGCCACTCCTGCCGCCCCAGCCTCGGATGATCCATTCGCTGATGATCCGGCCCCGGCAACTCCAGCCCCGGCAACCACCCCGCCGGCCACGCCCGCTCCAGCTCCGGCGACGGACGATCCGTTCGCCGAGCCCTAATCGATCCGCGATAAAGCGTCCCGGCTTCCCCAGTCGGGACGCTTTCTTTTTGCCCCTGTATCGACCAAACTCTTAGCCGCGGATGCAAGTCCGCGGCTTTGTTGTGTCCACTCGCCATCGGCCTCTCCCACCTGGCCGCTCCGGTCGCATCGACGTCGAGGTACTCATGCTTCGCCAAGCTCTTCCTGGCTCAGCCTTTGTCTGGTTGCTGTTCGCAGCGCTGATCGCTCCCGCGTACGCAGAGCCGAAGATCAACAACGTATCCCCTCGAGGCCTGCAGATCGGCGGTACCACGACAATCGTCGTCGAAGGAGGTGACCTGCTTCCCGATCCCAAATTGCTGCTGCCGTTCCCAACGTCGCAGCAAACGCTCAAGCCCGGCGGCACGGCGCAGCGAGTCGAGATTGAAGTGACGCTCGACGGCTCGGTCCAGCCCGGCATCGCGCCGCTGCGCATTGCCAGCAGCAAGGGAGTTTCCAACCAGGTTGCGATCGGGGTCGATCAACTTCCGCAGATGGCCTTTGCTCCTGAGCTCACTGCTCCAGTATCGCTTACAGGAAATCTGGGCGGCGGCGAAATTCTGCGCACGAGCTTCAGTGCGGCCAAAGGATCGACTTGGATTGTCGACGTCGAAGCCCAGCGGCTTGGCTCAGGCTTGAAGCCCGTGTTGCGATTGTTCGACGAGCGCGGCACGCAGGTCGCCTGGAGCCCCCCGACGCGCCGCTTGGATGGCGACGCCCGCCTGCAGCATACGTTCGCAGCCGACGGTCGCTATACCATCGAGCTACACGAACCGCTCTACCGCGGCGCCAATCCGCCGTTCTTCCGCCTGAAAGTCGGTCAGCTGCAATGCGCCGATACCTCGCTGCCACTTGCCGTCGCCGCGGGAACCAAAACGTCGGTGCAATTGGTCGGCGGCAACGTTTCGAACCCAGCTGAGCAAGATGCTTCGGCCGTCGTAGCTCCCTGCTACCGAGCCGCGGCGCTGCCCGCTGGAACGGAGCAGTTCACGGGTCCTGCTCCGTCGATCTGGATCTCGGACCATCCCGAGATCATCGAAGCTGCACCACCAACCGGCGAGCCGGCCCAAGTGCTCAGTGCCGCTCCGGTCGGAGTCAGCGGCCGCTTGGCGGCAACCGGCGAAGAGGACCGCTACCTGCTGCCGGTGACCCCCGGCCAGAAACTGAACTTTGAAGTTTTCGCCCAGCGTCTGAACTCTCCGGTCGACGGCGTGCTGTCAGTTCGTAATGCACAGGGCAATCAACTCGCCACGAGTGACGATCGTCCGGGGACGAGCGATCCAGGTTTGGACTTCACGGTGCCCGACGGCGTTACGCAATTGCAGATTGCCTTGAAGGATCTGAAGGGGGCCGGGGGCAATGATCATGTCTATCGCATCGCGATCAAAGACACAGCCCAGCCCGATTTCAGCCTGAGCCTCGACGCGGACCATATTTCTGTTCCTGCGGGCGGTACTCGAATTCTGCCGATCACGGTGAACCGAATGGGTTACGCGGGAGCGATCGACATCACGTTCGATGGCCTGCCGGCCGACGTGCAACTGGCCGGCACGCGCATCCCCGCCGGAGCCACGATGGGGCTGGTCTCGCTGACAGCGACCAACCCATCACCGCAGGCCGGTATCGTGAAAGTGCTAGGCCGCTCCGCCGATCTGCCGAAACCGATCACCCGGCTGGCCACATTTGGCGATGTGCCGGGCAGCCGAGCCCAGCCGTACCTGCGGCAAACATTCGCCTTCGCCGTCGCTCAAGCTGCTCCGATTTCGCTGACCTGGGCGCCGCAGGGCGAGAAGCTCCATCCGTCATCGAAGCTGCCAATCGCTGTGACCGTCAACCGCAATGAAAACGAAAAGCGGCCGGTCCGCTTGCGGCTCGTCTCGTCGCAGCAAGTTCCGCAGAAGACGGTCAAAGAAAACAACCAGAACAAGACGGTCGATGACCTGAACCGAGCCCTGCGTTTGGAAGCCGACACCATTCTCCCAGCCGAGCAAAGCACGGCGACGGTCCAGGTGCTGGTCCCCAGCGACCTCGCAGCCCAGAATTGGGACCTCGCGCTCGTTGCCGAACTGCTTTCCCCCGATCAGAAACGCGTACTCACCTCCGTATCCGTGCCCTCGCGGACCTTTGCAGCCGAAATGCCGTTCGCGGTCGAGCTCACCAGTCCTCCAGCCGCCGAGGGAAGGGCAGGGGCTGGAGCTGCTGGCAAGTTCACCGGCAAGATCACTCGGGTAAGCGGTTACACTCAGCCCGTCTTCGTAACGCTCGACGGCTTGCCGAAGGACTACTTGGCCCCCAGCGTGCTGGTGGCTGGTGACAAGACAGACTTTGAACTGCCGCTCGTTTTTCCTCACACCAGCAAGCCTGGCGAACTCAAGGATCTGAAGCTCGTCGCCTTCAGCACACCGGCCGAGCAGCGTTCCACGCGCAGCAACCCGATTCCAGTCACCGTCAACCTGCAGGCCGGCGAGAAACCGACCGTCGAAGCTCCGCGCGAGGTGTTTGAAGACAGCGACCAGTTCGCAGCGCTACTAACCGAGGGCGCCGGCCAGGCGGCGATCGAGGGAGGGCAGAAGTACTCAGGCAGCAAGTCGCTTCGCGTCACTCCCGACCAGAAGCTCAACCCCAAGCTGCCAAACCTGGGCGTCGCGATTCGCGAGAACCCAGGTCCCGGCGAATACCGCTACCTGCAGTTCGCCTGGAAGAAGCAAGGTGGGGAATCGGTCTGCCTGCAGCTGAATCACGACGGCGCCTGGGGACCCGTGGCCGGCGGGCGGCCTGAAGCCAGCTTCCGCTACCATGCCGGCCCTGGAGGCGAGTGCTACGGAGCATCCGTACAAATCAGCAAGGAGCTTCCGGGCGAATTTGTGCTGGTGACACGTGACTTGTTCGCCGACTTCGGCGAGTTCACGCTCACCGGCCTCGCTTTCTCCCCGGTCGATGCCCAGCAAGCGTTCTTCGACCACATTTACCTGGCCCGCAACCCACAAGAGTTCGATCTCGCCCCGCCGAAGGCTCCTTAGGTTGCGGTTGTGTTGTGCTATCTCACTCGGCCTCGTGGATCACCAGGATGTTCTGGGCCATCGGGTAGAAGTTGGTGCCGGTAACGAAGACCATGCGGTCGCCGGCCTTGATGATTCCTTGCTCGCGTCCCCAGTTTTCGATGTGAGCTCGCAATTGCGGGCCGTCGTGCACCGGAGCGCCGGAAAGCGGCGTGACGCCCCAAAATAGCGACAGCCGGCGAAGCACCGACGGAGAGTCGCTCAGTCCAACAGTCGGCACCGCATCGCGCTGTTTGGCCCGCAGACGGCAAGTTCCGCCGCCGCGAGTTGCGATGCACATCAAGCTGGCACCCAGTTGGGCCGCAATCGTCGCGCCGCCGCGGACAGCTGCCGCCGTGATCGGATGCACGTCGTCGGCTTCGCAGGAGCACAATTGCACCACGCCGCTGGTGAGCATCGGCTCGGTCGCCAGCATGATTCGGTTCATGGTCTGGATGACTTCCACCGGGAACTCGCCGATGGCTGTCTCGCCCGAGAGCATGCAGGCGTCGGCGCCGTCGAGGATGGCGTTGGCCACGTCGGTGGCTTCAGCTCGGGTCGGCCGGCGACTGTGATGCATGCTGTCGAGCATCTGCGTGGCCACGATAACCGGTTTGCCGAGTCGCTGGCATTCGCCGACGATTCGCTTCTGCACTACGGCAATCTCAGCCACATCGCATTCGACCCCCAAGTCGCCGCGAGCGACCATCACGCCGTCGGAGGCCGCGATGATCTCAGAAAGTTGCTCCAAGGCTTCGGGCTTCTCAATCTTTGAGATAACCGCGGCGCTCGACCCATGCGAACGCAGCAACTCGCGAAGCAGCAGCACATCGACGGGTTTGCGGACGAAGCTCAGGCTGACGAAGTCGATGTCGTTCTTGGCCGCCCACAGGGCGTTGGCCATGTCGGCTTCGGTGAGCGACGCCACGCTCAGCTTCACGCCGGGCAAGTTGATGCCCTGACGGGTGCGAATTGTCCCGGCCTGCACTACGCGGGCATGAACCTCGCTACCCTTCTTGCTGATCACCTGCATGCTGACGGTGCCGTCGGCCAGCATCACGTTATCGCCCACGTTCAGCTCGCTGGTGAGCGGGGCATAGTTGCTGGTCAGCACATCGCGGGCAGTGCTCTTGTCGCCTGGAACAAAGCGAAAGACTTCGCCCGATTTGCATTCGGTCGGGTCTTCGAACAGTTCGCCGAGGCGAATCTTTGGGCCGGCCAGATCGACCAGCACGCCGACGATCCTGCCGGTCGCTTCGGAGGCCTGCCGAATCTTGGCCAGCACCTCGCTACGCTGCTGTTCGTTACCGTGGGCCGTGTTGATGCGAAAGACCGAAACACCGGCCTCAATCAACTTGGCGAGCATTTCCGGCGTATTACAAGCCGGACCCACCGTGGCGACAATTTTCGTGCGAGCGCGAGGGGCCACATGAGCTGTCTCTGACATCGGAATTCCTGCTTCTCCCTCGTTACGGTTCAACGCAGCCGCGACGTCGCCCGCCCCGCCTCGATTTGCTGACTAGACTAGTGCTGGTTTTAATCCAAGGTCTTCCCAGTGACGAGTGCCCCTCGACCAGCGGCAGGCGACAAGATGAACGACCACGTGAACGAGCCACCTCGCCCAACCCACGCCCGCACTGCGTGGTTGGTCCTTGGCGCCCTTATCGCTGTAACAGTGGCAGGTATCATCGCACTGCGATGGTGGCAGGCCGATCCGGTACCAACGCTTTCGCCGCAGCAGTTTTATGAAGCTCGCGAGCAGTGGGAAGCCGCTGAACCCGCGAACTACGACATCGAGATCGTGGTCAGCGGCTCTCAGCCAGCGACCTACGAAGTGCAAGTTCGCGACGGCCAGGCCGAAGTGGCGCTGCGCAATGGGCAACCGCTCCGACAGCGTCGCACGTTTGGTACCTGGAGCGTCCCGGGAATGTTCAGCACCATGCTGCGCGATGTGCAGGTGGTCGAGCGTAGCTCGTCACGCAATCCTGATCCGACTTTGCCGAGGCTTACGTTGCGAGCCCAGTTCGATCCGCAGTACGGCTATCCGGCTCGGTATCGCCGCATCCAGCAAGGGTCGCCCGTGGAAGTATCGTGGCAGGTGACGAAGTTTGAGGTGCACGACGCAGCGCCGTGAGCCGAACTGCACGAACGTTTGCCAAAGCGCCGCGCGATTTCAAGGCGTGAAGATCGGCAGATAGTTGTTCGGCATTTGCAGCATGATGCAGGCCATCGCTGTGCCGAATTCAGCGCAGACTTCCTGGTCAGGCCAGCTGCCGTCTCCCGATTGTTGTTTCAGCAGCACGTCGCGAATGGCTGGGTACCACTTGCTCCAGTGGCTGCCGCCGGCGTGCCACATCGCCTGAACCGCGTAGTACTGACCATAGAAGAAGTAGCCGGAGCTGCCCGAACTGCCGGGCAAGTGCTTCATCAGCCAGGCGAGTCCCTTGTCGATCGCTTCGCCGTCGTAGATGCCGGCGCTGTAGAGCGACACAATCCCCGCCGCGGTGAGCGGAAACGTGCTGCTGCCGCCCGATGTGATTTGGTATCGAAAGCCGCCGTCCGGGTTCTGACTCTTTTTTACGTAGTCGATGCACTTCTCACGCACGTCGTCAGGTACATGAATGCCCGCATCGCGGGCCGCTCGCAGCCCCATGATGTTGCAAATGGTGATCGACAGATCCGCATCGCTCTTTTGCGGCTGATAGCGCCAGCCGCCCTCGTTGCTCTGGCAGGAGCATGTCAGCTTGACCGCCGCGCGCAACTTGTCGCCGATGGTCGAATCGATATCGGGCCGGTCTGCCATGCCGTAGTACTCGGACAGAAACAACGTGCCAAAGCCGTGGCCGTACATGTTGTCCTGACCGTTCGGAACCGAAATAAAACCCGAATCCTGCGTAACGCTCGCCAGAAACTCCGCACAGCGATCGATTTGCTTTCCGAGCGGCCCTTGGCCCGGCGCACTGCCGCTGCACATCATCGCCAGCCCGGCGAGGCTGCAAACCGCTACGCCTCCCTGATAGCCGCCTTGGCCGAAGGCGCCTTTGCTGCGACCGGTGGACATCTGCCGCCTGGCGAGCCAGGAAAGCCCGCGATCGATGGCCCGCTGGGTGGCGGGCGTGAGCATTTCGATCGAGCGGGCGGTGTCGATTTCCTGAGCCCAACCGCAAGTCGAAGCGCACCCCGCGGCCAAACCTGCGGAGGTTGCCAAAAATCGGCGCCGATCCAACGTAGACATAGAAGAGGCCCTCGATCGTCATCCAGCGAATCGAGCTACGACGAAACAAACCACTTTCACAGGAACTGAATCTAACCTGCAGCGCGGGCCAATTGGAACCTTTGACCGACTCTTTACAGCTGAACTTTAAGGTAGCTGAATTCGCCAGAATTCAGATGCGCAGGCATGGGTGATGCAGCGGCTGGGCATGAATCCTGGCGAATTCAGCTACGAGAACATGGGCCTCGATTTGGACGCAGCATTTCTAATCTGATCCACTATCCAAGAGGTTCGATGGAATCCGATCGCTAAGTTCTTCAGGTGCACTTGTTCGGAGAGCTCCTCATGCGCGCTTTCATCGCTCTGTGTCTTGGTTGCGTAGGCGCTTTGGCGTTTGCCGTAGAGGGAGAGAAAGACGACCCGCATGAAGTAAAGGTGAAAATCACCTTTCCGAAGACAGTGCAGCTTTCCACAGATGCGAAGGATGCCAGTCGGAGTTTTGGCGATTTGAAAATCAAAATCGAACTTTCCAATCACGGAAAGTCGGATGTGAAACTCTCCGCCGTGGATGACGTTCAACTGGCTTATGGTGTCATTCGGGACCGCACCGAGGGACATGGCATTGCCAGAAACCGCAAGAACCCGGACCTCTCGGTCAAGGTGGGCGAGACGAGATCGTTTGACTGGGTCGCGGAGCTTTACTCCCCGACGGCCGAGATCGGTACGCAGTACCTGATTACCGTCGGAGTGTTGGATCAAAACCAGACGGCAAGGGTGAAGTCGGTCAGTAAATGACCGAGCGGTAGGCGAACCGGCGAACCGACTCAGTTCAAACGGCGGTCGAGCGCAATGCTGTCAGCAAAGTACGAAGGGCTGATCATCAAGCGCACATGCGGGCGCAAGTCAAAGCTTGTCGTAGGGAGTGCCCGCGGGGGACGTGCCCGTGAAGTTGATGATGAACAGTCCCTTCTTGTTGTGGTAATGCCAGCCTTTGGTAGGTGCTGCTTCGCCAACGATGCCCAGGCCGCCTCCGGTCGTCGAGATTTTCACCTGACCGTTCTTGGCTCCCACGCTGCACTCGGGGAAGGGGCCTTTTAAGTAAGGCTTCAAATCGCTCTTCAAGCTTGCCTCGGTGCCAGCTTTCCCCGGCCATTCGCCGTTGTGGTCGAGTGAGTAGTAGTCGATAGCTTCACGGACGCTACGGAGAGATTGCAGCAAGGCCGCTTCTTTAGCGTCGGAATTCATACTCAGCAGCTTGGGCGCGGCCACAGCTGCGAGGATCGCCAACACGAGAATGACGACGACTAGTTCGGTGAGCGTAAACGCCGGGCTATGTCGTGGCGAGGAGAACTTGGTCGACCAAATTGTGGGCCAGGCCCGTCGCGGTGTGGTATCCGCGAGAGGAGTAAGTACACCCCTAATTGGCGGTTTTGTGGCCATATCCTATTAGTCGGATTTTCGGCCGTCGCTGAACAGGAATCGCCATGGGGTACTCAGGGAAGCGGAAGTGCGGGTTGGGTTATCGCGGTTGGGAGTCCGCGAAGTGGAGTTATGTGTTAGGGGAGCAGGGAAACCTTGATCTCTCCGCTCGTGAGCACATGCACGTAACGCTTTTTACCGCTTTTCGTTTTCAACTCCATCACGACGTTGGTTGCCGGATAACCGAAGCCATTAAAGGCGACGGTGTAGTTTTCGCTCGCCTTCGCGGCCGGAGCGACGGCTGTCATGTCGACTACGTAGGGTTTTGAGGGATGGGTCGGATTGGGCAGCCCGGTGATGGTGTAGGTGCCCATGTTTTTTAGGAACGTCACCGTAACTGGAGTGGATCGCGTCTGAGCGCCGTGCTTGGCGGCGAGGAGGGTTTCGCGGACGGTGTCGGCCAAGGCTTTGGCCCGGTGTTCCGAAAGTGCCTCTGCATACTTCAGGCTACCGACGGCGGCGAAGATGCCGATCACGAGCATGGTGATCGTCAGTTCGACGAGCGATAAACCGTTGCGGCGGGTCATGGATCCAATCCTCTCCTAGGGAAAGGATAGGTCGCGGCATTCGTTCGATTTTCGCACAACAACCTAGACAGGCGGCCAGCAAACCACCCGCTCTGCGTATTGTGGACTTGGTGGTGTGAGAGGCGATTAGTCGAATTCAGATAATGACTTAAGTCGAAAACCGACTCTAGGAAGGGTTTTGTAGGGCGCTTCTCGCTAGCTCTTCTTAGGTGATTGAGTCTAGGCAGCCGATTTGCATTGTGTACATTTGTACACAGACGCAAGGGATGCTAGCATGCAGACTCAACCTCCGCTCTTCGGTGCCCAGGAGGGGCTTTTTCATCCTCTCGCCCAGGCTTCCTCGGTGGGAGCTTCCATGGCGGAAGCCCCCTCGGCTGACACTTCCGCGAAGAGTTCCGTTGGCCCTTCGCAGGCCGCGACTCAGGCTGAAGTGATGGAGCGGCTGAAGCAGGGGGTCCGCCGGCTGGAGAAGGATCTGCGGCCCGATTTTGGGCGCGTGACCAGCGGCAGCCGGGGCGTGGATGGGCTGGTGGGCGAGGGAGGTTTTCGACGAGGCACGCTCGTTGAATGGCTCGGCGAACTTGGCAGCGGGGCGACCGCTCTGGCGAGTGTCGCAGCGCGCGAGGCCTCTCGCGGTAATGGCTCGGTCGTGGTGATTGATCATGCCCGGCGGTTTTATCCGCCCGCGGCGGCGGGGCTCGGGATCCGGCTCGATCAACTCATTGTGGTGCGGCCCGAATGTGAAAAGGACTATCACTGGGCCGTTTGCCAGGCGCTCGGCTGTCGGGGAGTGAGCGCCGTGCTGTGCTGGCCGCAGAAGCTCGATAGCCAATCGCTGCGGCGGTGGCAACTCGCAGCCGAAACCGGCGGCAGTCTCGGCCTGCTCGTGCGGCCGACGCGCGTGCGCGGTCAGCCAACTTGGGCCGACGTGCAACTGCTCGTGCAGCCGAGGCCGACGCGCACGGCAAGCGTTCGCTCGGCAACGCAGCGGCGGCTGCGGGTGGAACTGTGTTACTGCCGGTCGGGGAAAACTGGCGGACGGGTGGAAATGGATTTCGACTTTGAGACGGGTCTGATTCATGAGACGAGCGCTTTGCCTGTGGTTGCCCAGCTGGCCGATTCAGCGGCTGTGGCACGCTCGGCCGGAGCTTAGAGGTCGTCCGACGGTGCTGCACGAGCAGCGACGGGGCACGACGAAGGTCGTGGCCTGTTCGCAACGGGCGTATCAGGGCGGTATCTTTCCCGGCATGCCGCTCGCCGAAGCGGCGGCGCTGCCGCTGGAGGGTTTGCACATCGAGCAGCACGACCCGGTGGCCGATCGGCAGGCGCTCGAGCAACTGGCGATCGAGTGCGAGTCATTCAGTCCGCTCGTGGGCCTCGAAACAGGAGAACGGCCCGAGAGCTTGCTGCTCGACGTGACAGGGCTCGGACTGATTTTTGGCGATGAGCAAACGCTCGCCGAGCAGGTGGTGCGGGCCTTTCGCACGCGTGGGATGGAAGCCCGCGTGGCGATTGCGGCGACGTATGGAGCGGCGTGGGGTCTGGCGCATTATGCGCATGGATTGCCGGTGGTGGTGGAAGATTCGCAAACCGAGGCGGCCATTCGCGAGTTACCGGTCGAGGCGCTGCGGATTTTCTCGGACGAGACCAAGTACTCGCTCACCGAGCTGGGCATTTTGAAGATCGGCGACTTGCTCGCGCTGCCGCGGGCGGGAATTGCTTCGCGATTTGAGCCCGATTTGCTCGAGCGCTTGGAGCAAGCGCTCGGCGAGCGGGCCGAGACGATCGCCGTTCATCGGGCGCTGCCGGAGATTGTCGAGTCGTGGCGGTTCGAGCATCCGTGCGACGACCGGCGGGGAGTGGAGTTTGCCCTGACGCAGCTCAATGAGCGGGTGACCGGCTTGCTGCGCACTCGTTTGCAAGGGGCGTTGCAGCTGGAGTGTGTTATTGAACTTCAGGACCGGGCGGCGGTGGAGCTGCGGATTGGGCTCTATCAGGCGACCGCGGCGACGGAGCATGTGCGCAAGTTGCTTTTATCTCGATTTGAGCAAACCGCGTTGCGCGGGCCGGTGACAAATGTCCGGCTGGCGGTGCTGCTCTCGGCGCCGCTGGCGTTTCAGCAGCAGGAATTGTTTGTCGACAGCTCGCAGAGCGAGTGTCGGCGGCAGGTAGCGTTGCTGGTGGATCGGTTGAGTTGCCGGCTCGATCGGGGAGCGGTGCTGCGGGCTCGGCCGGTGGCTGATATTCAGCCGGAGTTTGCGTATCGCTACGAACCGCTCACGGGCAATCTCACCAAGCCGCGAGGCAAGAAGGAGCAGCGGCCACTGCCGGCGGCGCTGCCTCGGCCGACGATGTTCGAAGCCCAACCGCGGCCGATCGAGGTGATCTGGTCGCCGCCCGACGGCATGCCGAAGCAAATGCGGCTGCAAGGGCAACTGCTGCACATCGAGCGAGCTTGGGGGCCGGAGCGGATTTACACCGGCTGGTGGCGCGGGCGAGCCGTTCATCGCGACTACTACTGTGTGGAGGCGTCGGGGGGTGAGCGGTTCTGGATCTTTCGGCAACTCCGCGGCGGCCGCTGGTTTTTGCAGGGAGTTTTTGATTAGCCATGCCCGATCAGCATCCTGATACACGCCGGCGGATTGTCGGCGGTCAGCCGAGCACTCCGTCGCCGATTGGTTTTGCCGAGCTGCGTTGCCGGACGAACTTTTCGTTCCTGGAAGGGGCGTCGCATCCGGATGAGTGCGTAGCTCAGGCTGCGGAACTTGGTTACGTGGCGCTGGCGATCACCGATCGCAATTCACTCGCGGGAGTGGTGCGGGCGCACACGGCGGCGAAGCAGTTTGGATTGCAAATTCTCATCGGCGCCGAGATCACGCCGCTCGATGCTCCGCCGGTCGTGCTGCTGGCGACCGATCGCAAGGCGTATGGCCGACTGTCGCGGTTGATCACGTTGGGGCGGCGCAATGCACCGAAGGGAGAATGTCGGCTGCGGTTTGAGGATTTGGCCGAGCATGCGGAGGGTCTAATTGCGGCGGTGGTTGATCCGACGTGGTTTGCCGAGAAAGCGGCACTCGAAGAACAGGAGCCAGCCCTTCAGCCGCCGCTGCGCATTCATCACGACGGCGATTGGAACATCGCGGCGTTACGGAAATATCGCGATGTCTTCGGCGATCGCTGCTACCTGCTCGCCGAGTTGCACCATGGCCCGCACGATGAACGACATCTCGAAGAACTGCGCCTGCTCGCGGAGAAAACAGGCATTCCGCTGACGGCTTCGAACGGTCCTTGCTTCCACCATCCCAGCAGGCGGCCGCTGCACGATGTGTTAACGGCCGTGCGAGCGAAGACCACGGTGGCCCAAGCGACGGAATTACTGCTCGCCAACGCGGAGCGATATCTCAAAACGCCCGAGCAAATGCAGCGGCTGTTTGCCCGAGTACCGGAGGCGCTGCGTCGCACGGTGGAGGTTGCCCAGCGCTGCAAGTTCTCGCTCGATGAACTGCGGTATGAGTATCCCGAGGAACTGGCGCCCGCGGGGCTCACGCCGCTGAATCACTTGAAGCAGCTCACCTGGCAGGGAGCCAAGGAGCGATATCCAAACGGTGTTCCCGAGAAGGTGATCGGCCTGATCAAGCACGAGCTGCAATTGATCGGCGAGTTGGGCTATGAGGCGTACTTTCTCACGGTGTGGGATCTCGCCTGTTTTGCCCAGAAGCACAACATTCTGTATCAGGGGCGCGGCTCGGCGGCCAATTCGGTCGTCTGTTACTGCCTGAAGGTGACGTCAGTCGATCCCGAGCGGCTGGACATGCTCTTCGAGCGGTTCATCAGTCGCGAGCGGGCGGAGGCGCCGGATATTGACGTCGACTTTGAGCATGAGCGGCGTGAGGAGGTGCTGCAGTACATTTATCAGAAGTACGGCCGCGACCGGGCGGGCATGACGGCGGAGATCATCAGCTATCGGCCCCGCTCGGCGATTCGCGATGTGGGCAAGGCGCTCGGTTTGTCGCTCGACCGGGTCGATACGCTGGCCAAGGCGCTCGATGGGCACAGCGGCGAGTCGAATATTGACGAGCGCTGCCGGATGGTGGGGCTCGATCCGGAATCGGAAATCGGCAAGCAGCTGCTGGGGCTCGTCGGCGAACTAGTCGGTTTTCCGCGGCATCTGGGGCAGCATGTCGGCGGCATGGTGATGACGCGCGGGCCGCTGTGCGAGTTGGTGCCGATTGAGAACGCGTCGATGGCCGATCGCACGGTGATTGAGTGGGATAAGGACGATCTCGACGACCTGGGCATTTTGAAGGTCGATTGCCTGGCACTCGGCATGCTGACGGCAATTCACCGCTGCTTCGATCTGCTGAAGAAGCATGAGGGCTTGAATGTCACGCTCGCCAGTCTGCCGGAAGGTGACGAGCCGACGTATGACATGATCTGCCAGGCCGACACGATGGGCGTGTTTCAGATCGAGTCGCGGGCTCAGATGAGCATGTTGCCGCGACTCAAGCCTCGCTGTTTTTACGATCTGGTGATCGAAGTCTCCATCGTTCGACCAGGGCCGATTCAGGGTGACATGGTGCATCCGTATCTGCGGCGGCGCGCGGGGCTGGAGGAAGTGTCGTATCCGAGCGAACTGGTGAAGGACGTGCTGCGGAAGACGCTCGGCGTGCCCCTGTTTCAGGAGCAGGCGATGCGGCTGGCGATTGTGGCCGCGGGCTTCACGCCGGGTGAAGCCGATCAGCTCCGCCGCGCGATGGGGAGCTGGCGAAAGTCGGGCAATATCGACGCCATGCAGCAGAAACTGATCGACGGCATGGTGAAGCAGGGCTTGTCCGAGGAGTTCGCCGGACGCGTGTTCGAGCAGATCCGCGGCTTTGGAGCGTATGGCTTTCCGGAATCGCATGCGGCGAGTTTCGCACTGCTCGTGTATGTGTCGGCGTGGCTCAAGTGTCATCATCCGGCTGCGTTTTGCGCGGCTCTGCTCAATAGTCAGCCGATGGGGTTTTACGCTCCGGCGCAGCTCGTGCGCAATGCAAAGGAGCACGGCGTCGAGGTGCGGCCTGTGGATGTGAACCACAGCGACTGGGATTGCACGCTCGAACGAACAAGCGGCGGCAAGCTGGCCGTGCGACTGGGGCTGCGGATGTTGATCGGTTTGGGCGTGACGCCGGCGAAGTTGATCGAGCAGGTACGGCAAGACGGCGGGGCGTTTCGAACGCTGGCCGATTTCACGCAGCGGACTGGCGTCAGCCGAGCGGTGCTGACGAAGCTGGCCGAAGGAGACGCTTTCGGTTCGATCGGCTTTTCGCGAAGAGAATCGCTGTGGCAGGCCCTTTCGCAGGAGAGGCGGCCGCGCGAACAGCCGCTGTTTGCCGGAATGACCGACGATGAGGAAACGCCCTTCGAGCTGCCGGCGGCCAGCTTGCGCGATGAAGTGCAAAGCGACTACCTCACCTCGGGGTTGTCGCTAAAGGCCCACCCTATGGCGTTTCACCGCTCGCAGCTTGACCGGATGAAGGTGGTGGCTGCCTCACGACTGGGCGAACTGCGCGATGGCCGATTTGTCCGAGTTGCGGGGCTCGTGCTCGTGCGGCAGCGTCCGGGCACGGCGAAAGGCATCACGTTCGTCACCCTGGAAGACGAAACGGGGGTGATCAACCTGATCATTCACCAGAACACTTGGAACAAGTTCTA
>Ga0164290_1001286_pt1 | contig 41678 bp, 34 predicted proteins | sample Micstemetagenome_FD_108782 | JGI IMG/M metagenome (GOLD analysis project Ga0164290, IMG submission 108782) | Contaminated culture microbial community from soil near Moab, Utah, USA - Microcoleus steenstrupii SON62 (Illumina Assembly) | ecosystem: Environmental > Terrestrial > Soil > Soil crust...
CCCTCCCGCAAGCGGGAGGGGCAGCGAGACTTACGAACTTTGTTCGTTAGTCGCAGCGGGGTGGGCCATTGCCACGCTGCTGCCCACCCCCGACCCCTCCCGCAAGCGGGAGGGGAGAGAATGTCACCTTCCGGTCGTAAACCCGCCCCGCGCCGCGCGATCTTGGGGGCGCGAGGGCAAACCACCTACATCCGCGGCAGCAACACCGCGTCGATCACATGCACAACGCCGTTCGCCTGCTCGACATCGGCCTGCGTCACGATCGCCTTGTTGCCCGACGCGCTGGTCAGCAGGATCGAATCGCCCGATTTGCGCGCCATCAGCTCCTGTCCGTCGGCGGTTTTCAGCGTGACCTGCCCGCCCGCGGCGTCGATCTGCGCGCCAAGGTCGGCGGCGGTCAGCTTGCCGGGGACGACATGATAGTTGAGCACGCCCGCAAGCACGCTTTGCTGCGCCGGGCGCATCCACCCGTCGCGCGTCACCGGCGGCACTTGCGTAAAGGCAGCGTCGGTCGGGGCGAAGAGGGTGAAGGGACCGGCGCCCGACAGGGTCTGCGCCAGACCGGCCTGCGTCAGCGCGGCGGCGAGCGACGTATGAATCGGCGACGATGCGATATTGTCGGCGATCGTCTTGTCGGCCGTCATTCCGCCCCCCGCCGCGTCCGCGCCGATTGCATCGCCCACCGTGTCCGTCTCGGTCGTCGTTTCCGGCTCGCCGCTGCATGCGGCAAGGCCGAGCGAAAGGGCGGCGGCGGTCAGGGCGAGCGAGGGAAGAGAAACAAGCTTCGCGCGCGGCATCGGGCAATCTCCGGTTGTTAAAGCAATGGGCGGGCAGACCCCTGCCCCATAGTAGCCAGGCGCCGGAGCAAGAAAAGGCCGGAATCGGCCGTTACCGCCGTTTGTTTCGGCGACCGGCGACCGCCACGATTATCCCAGCAGCCGTTCGCTGACGACCTTGCCGCCCTGCGTCAGGCGCACGGCATTGCCGATTTCCTCATCGAGCACGGGCCGGCCCGCTTCCTTGTCCCAGAAGGCCGAGAGGAAGTTGAACAGGTTGCGGCTGAACAAGGCGCTGGTGTCGGCGGGCATCAGCGCGGCGATATTCTTCGCGCCGATGACGGTGACGCCGTGGATGCGCTTCGTTTCGCCGGACACCGATCCCTCGACATTGCCGCCGCTTTCGGCCGCCATGTCGACGATCACGCTGCCCGACCGCATCGCCCTGAGCTGTGCATCCGAGATCAGTCGCGGCGCAGGGCGCCCCGGAATCAGCGCGGTGGTGATGACAATGTCCTGCCTGGCGATGTGCGACGACACGAGCTCGGCCTGCGCCGCCTTATATTCGTCAGACATTTCGGTGGCATAGCCGCCCGCGCCCTCGCCCTCGATCCCCGCGACATTTTCGACGAAGATCGGCTTCGCGCCAAGCGAGAGAATCTGCTCCTTGGTCGCCGAGCGCACGTCGGTCGCGCTGACCTGCGCGCCCAGACGCCGCGCGGTCGCGATCGCCTGAAGCCCGGCAACGCCGACGCCCATGATGAACGCCTTGGCGGCGCTCACCGTGCCGGCAGCGGTCATCATCATCGGGAACGCCCGGCCATAGGCGTTTGCCGCCATCAACACCGCCTTGTAACCGGCCAGATTGGCCTGGCTGGAAAGAATATCCATCGACTGCGCGCGCGTGATGCGCGGCATGAACTCCATCGCCAGCGCCTCGATCCCCAGCTTCGCATAGGCATCGACGCGCGCGCGTTCGCCAAAGGGATTGAGCGCGGCGGCGAGCCAGGCGCCTTCGGCGAAGCCCGACAGCGTTGCCGGATCCGGCCCCTGGATAGCCAGGATGATGTTCGCGCCCTTCAACGTCGCGGCACGGTCGCCGACGCTCGCGCCAGCCGCTGCATAGTCGGCATCGGTAATCGACGCAGCCTCCCCCGCACCCGATTCGATGGCAACTGCGGCGCCCAGTCCAATGAATTTCTTCACGGTTTCCGGGGTCGCGGCGACGCGGGTCTCGCCAGCGGCGAGCTCCTTCAGGACAGCAATGCGCATATCGGTTGCGTCACGACGCGATCAGGAGGACGACAACGAGCGTCACAATTCCGGTCAGGATCGTCCCGACCTTCAGCAGGCTGAGGAAACCCGAATAGGTTTCGTTCGCCGACTTCATTTCCTGCTGTCCCATCGTTTTTCCCCTTCACCCGTCCCGGTGACCACGCCCAGCGCGCCGCCCGGTATCGCCAGAATCGGCCGTCGCGCCGGTCTTAGCCACGCCCATGACGATGCTCAATAGCCGGTTTGGCGTGTTCGGGCTGACATGGCAAAAGGCGAACGGCCTTAATCGCCCTTTTACCCCTCGCGGATAGAAAGGGCGTTCACATCAGCAATATGATGCTCAGCGCTCCAGGGGGCAGGTTCGATACCATGGCAAGCACGCGCGACACGCGAACGGTGATGATCGTCGACAGCGAGCCTGCGCAGCAGCGCTTTCTCTCGGCGCTCGTGTCGCGTGGCGGCTGGCGCAGCGTCATCGCCGCCGACACCGACACCGCCCTCGCCAGGCTCGGCACGCAGGAGGGGATGGCGCTCGACGCCGTGCTCATCGACCAGGGCGCGCCGGGCATGGACATCGCCCAGTTCGTCATCGAACTGCGCCGCTGGCGCCCCGCGATCCCGCTCGTCGTCATCACGATGCGCAACGGCGTCGAGGTCGCGGTCGCCGCGATGCGCGCCGGGGCGAGCGATTTTGTTCAGAAGCCCATCGCCCCCGATCGGCTGCTCGAAGCGCTCGACCGCGTGATGGCCGACGGCGGCCCGCAGGGCGAACTGCGCCCGCTCACCGAAAAGCTGCGCGCGCCGCTCGCGTTCGAGGAAATCATCGGCTCGAGCCCCAATTTCCGCAGCGCGCTCGCCATCGCCGCCAAGGCCGCGCGCGCGCGCGTGCCGGTGATGATCAACGGCAAGCCCGGAACCGGCAAGGAGGTCTTTGCGCGGGCGATCCATGGCGCCAGCCCGCGCGCGCGCGGGCAGCTCGTCATGGTCGATTGTTCGGCGGTGTCGCCGGGCCTCATCGGATCAGGGCTGTTCGGCCACGAACGCGGCGCCTTTCCCGGCGCCTTCGACCGCCAGATCGGCCGACTTGTGCAGGCCGACGGCGGCAGCATCATCATCGACCATGTCGAGTGCATCCCGCTCGACACGCAGGCCAAGCTCGTCGAGTTTCTGAACACGGGCGAAGTGCAGATGATCGGCGGGTCGATCCGCCAGACCGTCGATGTGCGGATCATCGCGACCAGCGCCAGCCCGCTCGACAAGCTCATCGAGGCAGGCCATTTCCGCGAAGACCTGTTTTATGCGCTGTCGAGCGCGCAGCTCACCCTGCCCTCGCTCAGCGAACGCCGTGGCGATGTCGGCCCGCTCGCGCGCCACCTGCTCGCGCGCATTGGCGGGTTGCCGGGCATGGGGCCGATCGGCATCACCGACGATGCGCTGCGGCTGCTCGCCGCCTATGCGTGGCCGGGCAATGTCCGCCAGTTGCAGGACGTGCTGTTCCGCGCCGCGGTCGGCAGCACCACCGACGTCCTGACCGCCGCCGACTTCCGCGCGATCGAGGCGACGCTCGGCGGCGGCAGCGCCAGCGACGGCGAGGTTGCGATCAACGGCGAGGCGATCGGCGTGACGCTCTACCTGCCCGACGGCAATTTGCGCCCGCTCGAGGAAATCGAGGCCGACGTGATCCGCCTCGCCATCGGCCACTACCGCGGCCGCATGAGCGAAGTCGCGCGCCGCCTCGGCATCGGCCGCTCGACGCTCTATCGCAAATTGAGCGACCTCGGGATCGACACGGCGGCGTGACGCCGCTCGAGAAAATCTGCGCCGCGGTTGAATCCGTCCTATCTTGCAGTTCCCATATCCTATGGCACCGGATTGCAGGGTGGCCCAGCGCCTCGCGGTCGACTGCATCCGCATGCAGGATCAGGCGGACCACCGCCGCCACATGCCCCGCACGGCATCGGATCCTGGCCGCGTTCAAGGACGGACACTGCTGGCCACACCTGCGACGACGGCTCGGTTCCGGTTATTTCTCGATATAAATCCAGCGTTCTTCGATAACCTTCCGCCGAATCGGAGGGCTTCCGAACGACCTTGTTGATGCGGTCCCGCAATCGTCCTTCCTCACCGGGCACATGATGCAGGAAATAACCGAAAACAGCGTTGCAGAACTCCGCATATCGTTCCGTAAACAGAATGAACGTGTGCCAAAACTCGTCGATGTCGCCGGTGATAATCCATTCATGCTCTTTGTAACTGTGTGCCAGGCAAAGATATTTGACCGTTTCCGCAGCGACGAGATTAGCTCGTGCCCGTGTTGCGAGATTCTTGTTCATATACCGGACTTTCACGATATCGAAATCGATCTCGCTCGCTTTCTGTATCGCGCGCCGGTAGTGCTCCTTGACGCCATCATCTACCGCAACCATTCGCCATCCCCCCACAAAATGCCGAATACTCAGGTTAATGTGCGGCAATCTCGAGTCAATCGGTCTCCCGCAGGTGGCTAAACGCAGTCGACATCGCCTGCAGCGAGCAGCTCAACCGGTCAACGCCGTATCCCTAAGCCCCCGCCACACCCGCAGCGCTTGCCGGTTCTCGGCAATGTCATGCACGCGCAGCAGCTGCGCGCCCTGCGCCGCCGCCTGATAATGCAGCGCGACCGTCCCACCGAGCCGCTGATCGGCCGCCGCTTCATTGTCGAGCGCGCCGATCAATCTCTTGCGGCTCGCGCCGAACAGGATCGGGCAGCCGAGCGTGTGGAACAGCGCAAGGCCGTTCACGAGCGCCAGATTGTCGCCGACGCCCTTGCCGAACCCGATACCCGGATCGACGATGATCTTCGCCGGGTCGACCCCCGCCGCCTTGCACGCGGCAACGCGCTCGGCGAGCATGTCGTAGACGTCGAACAGGGCGTGCGCATAGGTCGCGCCCTCATGCGGATCGCTCTTCGCCGACGGAGCGTGCATCAGCACCACCGGGCAGCCCGCCTGCACCACCACCTCTATCGCGCGGTCGTCGTAGCGCAGCGCCGAAATATCGTTGACGATGCCCGCCCCCGCCGCGAGCGCGGCTTCCATAACGGCCGCCTTGCGCGTGTCGATCGACACTGCGACGCCGCCTTTGGCCAGCGCCGCAACGACGTCCTCGATCCGCTGGATCTCGTCGCCTTCCCAGATAAGCGGCGCGCCGGGCCGCGTCGATTCGCCGCCCACGTCGATGATCGCCGCGCCCGCCGCGCCCATTGCGAAGCCCGCATCGATCGCCGCCGCGGCGTCGATATGCTTGCCGCCATCGGAAAAGCTGTCGGGGGTGACGTTCAAAATACCCATCAGCTGGGGTTCGCCGAGCCGGATCGAGCGTTCGCCGAGCTGGAGATTGCCGCGCGGCCGCGCGACGCCCGCGCGCTGCGCTTCTGCCGCTTCACCCAGCCGGTCGGGCATCGCCGCGATCCAGTCGTCGAGTTCGGCCACGGGCACCACCGCCGATTTGACCGCGTCATTGTTGCGCAGGCTGACGTGCCATGCCGCGAACCAGACCATCGTGTCGGCGATGCGCAGCGCGCCCTCGTCCAGCTCGTGCGGGCGGTCGATGAAGCAGGTGGGGCGGAGGTAGACGCGCGCATCCTCCCACGTCTGGCCGAGGTCGGGCTTGGTGAGTGGCTGGAACATGCTTATCCTCTATCCGTCATTGCGAGCGAAGCGAAGCAATCTCCAGCCAAACGGACACGCGTGCCGGTGGCTGGAGATTGCTTCGTCGCTCCGCTCCTCGCAATGACGTTTGATTGTTACGCCTCGTTCGCCAGCAGCCAGTCCTGCCGCACCGCGTCGATCACGCGCAGTTCCTTGCCGGTATCGACATGCCAGAAAGTCCAGCCGTTACAGCTCGGCGCGCCCTGCACGAGCGCGCCGACCTTGTGGATCGACCCCGGCGCCTGACCTTCGCAATCGAGGCTGCCGTCGACGCGCACCTTAGCCTTCCAGCGACGTTTCACGTCGGTCAGCACGGTTCCCGGCGCGATCATCCCGCATTCGACGAGCGTGCCAAAGGCAACGCGCGTCGCGGCCCTGGGTGCCATCATCGTCTTCACCGCGCTTTCGTCGAGCGGCAGCGCCATCTCGATGCGTTCCTTCGCCGCGGCGATATAATCATCCTCGCGCTCGATGCCGATGTAGCGGCGCCCCAGCCGCTTCGCGACGGCGCCCGTCGTGCCGGTGCCGAAGAAAGGATCGAGGATCACGTCGCCGGGATTCGAGCAGGCGAGCAGGATGCGATAGAGCAGCGCCTCGGGCTTTTGCGTCGGGTGGACCTTGTGCCCGCCCTTCTTGAGCCGCTCCTGTCCGCCGCAGATCGGGATCAGCCAGTCGCTGCGCATTTGCAACTCGTCGTTCAGCGTCTTCATCGCGCGATAATTGAAGGTATAGCGCGCCTTCTCGCCCATCGACGCCCAGATCAGCGTCTCGTGCGCGTTGGTGAAGCGCGTGCCCTTGAAATTGGGCATCGGGTTCGCTTTCCGCCACACGATGTCGTTGAGAATCCAATAGCCTTGATCCTGCAACGCCGCGCCGACGCGGAAGATATTGTGATAACTGCCGATCACCCAGATGCTGCCGCCGGGTTTCAGGATGCGCTTCGCTTCCTTCAGCCACGCATGGGTGAAGCGGTCATAGGTCGCCAGGCTGTCGAACTTGTCCCAATCATCGTCGACCGCATCGACCTGGCTGCCGTCGGGGCGGAGCAGGTCGCCGCCGAGCTGGAGATTATAGGGCGGATCGGCAAAGATCATGTCGACCGACGCCGCAGGCAGGCGGCGCATCATCTCGACACAATCGCCCTGCAGGATGCTGTCGAGCGGCAGGTTCGCGGGGGCAACCCTGGGCATCCGCTGCTTCGTTGCCGACGCCTTCACCCGTTCCATCACACCCATAAGTCACCCCGCTCTTCGATCGAAAGAAGCCCCTGATGAGTCCGGCGGACTCCGCCGTCAAGCCAGGGATTCTAGGGATTCCCGGTGTCATAATGGTTAACGGGACGGGAACGAAACGAGTCCCCCACGACATATGGAGTCCGCCGCGACGCGGAGACTCAACCACTGGTGGTGTGGCGGCAAGGACTCACCGGTGAAAAAATAAAGTCCTCTCCACTGAAGGAAAGGGGATCGGGCCATCATATCCCCGGATCCACCCCGGTCAGCTCGATCGACCGTTCCCACAGTTCGCGCGCCAGCTTCGGATCGCGCGCCGCGCGGCTTGCGCGCGCCGGGCCCGACCGCCCCGTCACTTCGCCCAGTCCCTGCGGCCCCAGATAATCGCCGCCCTGCACATGCGCCCCGGTGGCCGCTTGCAAGGTCGGCCACGCCCCCTGCGCCGCGCTGTTGAAAAAGGGCGCGGCGAGCGGCGTCATGTAGCGGAGCGGCAACGGCAGATGCCGCTGCAATTCGGTGAGTGCGACGCCGGGATGGCATCCGATCGCCTGCGTCGCGCGCCCCGCGGCGCCCAGCCGTCGGTCGAGCTCGAACATATGGAGCAGATTCGCCAGCTTGCTCATCTGATAGCGCGCCCAGTTGTGATAGCTGCGCGACGCCGACAGGTCGCTGTAATCCATCGCGCCGCTCTTGTGCGCGATGCTGCCGGTGATGACGATGCGGTCGTCGACGTGGGCGTGAACCAGCCCGGTGAAGGCGAAAGGGCCAAGATGGTTGACCCCGAATTGCAGTTCGTAACCCTGCTTCGTCAGCATCCGCGGCGGGATCATCACGCCGGCATTGTTGACCAGCACGTCGATCCGTGGCCCCGCGAGCACCGCCGCGGCTGCGTCCCTCACCTGATCGAGATCGGCGAGGTCGAGCGGCTGGAACGACAGCTCGGCATTGGCCAGATCGCTGCGGATTCGTGCCATGGCAGCTTCGGCCTTTTCCGCATCGCGGCATGCGAGCACAACATGCGCACCGCGCGCTGCCAGCGTTCGCACGACCTCGAACCCGATGCCGGCATTGGCGCCGGTGACCAGAAAGCGCCGTCCGATTTGCTGCCCGACGTCGTCGGCGGAAAATCCCCTGCTCATCGCCTTCCCCTCTCAGGCTGCGGGCGGTCAGACCAGCTGCAATTGCGCGACCGGGGCAAAACTGATCCGGTGGTGCGGCGTCGGCCCATACTGGCGCAGCGCCGCAAGATGCTGCGCCGTACCATAGCCCATGTTGCTCTCCCAGCCAAAAGCCGGATAATCGCGTGCCGCCGCGACCATCAGGCGGTCGCGATGCTGCTTGGCCAGGATGCTGGCCGCCGAAATGCAGGGATGCAGTCCATCGCCGCCCACGATCGCGCGCGCCTTGTAGCGCCAGCGGGGCAGCCGGTTGCCATCGACCAGGATTTCGGCGGGATCGAACTCCAGCGCCTCGACCGCGCGGGTCATCGCGAGGAAGGTCGCCTGCAATATGTTAACGCTGTCAATTTCGGCAACGCTGGCCTCGCCGATGCCCCAGCGGCAGCGTGCCCGGATTTCGGCTTCCAACGCACTGCGGCGTTTGGCGGAGAGCTTTTTGGAATCATCAAGCCCCGCGATACCCCCCTCGCACAGCAACACCGCCGCCGCGACCACCGGCCCGGCAAGCGGCCCGCGCCCGGCTTCATCGACGCCCACGATCATATTTCCCCCTCCCGCTTGCGGGAGAGGCAGCGAGACTTGCGAGCTTGCTCGCCAGTCACAGCGGGGTGGGCCATCGGAGAGGCAGGAGCTCGCCGCGCTCGCTCGCACCCCCAACCCTTCCCGCAAGCGGGAGGGGAAATCATACCCGCCACGGCGGATACCTCCGATACTCGCCCGCCTGATACAGGCACAGCCGGTTGCCCGCCGGATCGGTCAGCCACGCCTCGCGCCAGCCCCAATCCTCGTCCTTCGGCATCTGGTCGAACCGCACCCCGCGCCGCGCCAGATAGGCGACCCACGCATCGAGCGCGCCGCTCTCCAGATACGTCGCCGCACCGCCTGACTTGGCATCGCCGACATGGACCGACAAGGTGACCCCGTTCGCTGCCTCGAACCGCGCGTAACCATTGTCGGGGCTATCGACGATCTGCGTCAGTCCGAGCTGCCTGTAGAAAGCAACCGACGCGGCATAGTCCCGCGCTGGCAGCGTGATCTGGTTGAGCGCGGGTCCGGTGAACAGCCCGTCGTTGCGCACCATCTGCTGGCCCATCGGGCCATGCCCCTGTCCCAGCCCCGGCGCATCGAGCAGCGCCAGCCGGACGAAGTCGCGCGCGCGCGCGATCGCGGGTTCGAGCGGCATTCCCTGCGCGAGACCGGTCGCGATCGCGCTCGCCAGCGTGCAGCCGGTGCCGTGGCTGTGCGGCGTGTCGATCCGTGGCGCTTCCCAGCGGGCGACCTCGCCCTCGCCCGGTTCGAGCAGTCGGTCGGTCACCGTCTCCTCCGCCCCATGGCCGCCCTTGACCAGCAACGAACAGCCATGCGCGAGCACGGCTTCTTCGCCGCCCAGCGCCTCAAGCTCGGGCAGGTTCGGCGTCGCGACCATTGCGCGCCGCAGCAGCGCATGGAAGGCGTCGATCGTTGCCGCGTCGGCCAGCACCGAGCCGCTCGTCGCGACCATAACCGGGTCGAATACCAGCGCGGCATCGGCCAGGTCGGGCCGCGCCAGCCGCTCCGCCACCGCCGCCGCGGTTTCGGCGCCACCGATCATGCCAATCTTGACAGCGTCAACACCGATGTCGGCCACGACGCTGTCGATCTGCGCCAGCACCATGTCGGTCGGCACCGGATGCACGCCCTGCACGCCCAGCGTATTTTGCGCGGTGATCGCGGTGATCGCGGTCATCGCATGACCGCCCAGCATCGTCACCGCCTTGACGTCGGCCTGGATACCCGCGCCGCCGCCGCTGTCCGATCCGGCGATGATCAGCACGCGGGGGGTCATCGAACGGCCCTAAAGCTGCCGTCACCCTGAACTTGTTTCAGGGTCCATGGCCTGGGCTCTCCATCTGCGCGGCGCCGAAGGAAGCGGCGGGCCATGGATACTGAAACAGGTTCAGCATGACGAAGAGAGAAAAGCGTCACCCCTTGAATTTCCGCTCCGTCGAGGCCGGAAACTTCGCCAGCGCCGCACCTTCGCGCAAGGGCCGGTCGAGCAGGTCGCCACCGCAATTGGGACAACGTTCATCGAGCTTGTCGGCGCAACTCGCGCAAAAGGTGCACTCGAACGAGCAGATGAAGGCGCCATGGATGTCGGCGGGCAAATCGCGTCCGCAGCGTTCGCAATCGGGTCGCATTTCAAGCATTCTCAAAACTTCCTTCAAAATCCGTTTGTGCTGAACCTGTCGAAGCACCGCATTTTCTTTCGACGCGGAAAGAAGAACGGCGCTTCGACAAGCTCAGGGCGAACGGCGGGATAAATACATCAGGCCGCCGCGGCGCGGACCGCGTCGCAGATCATGTCGACGACGCGCTCGACCTCGCCCGCATCATCGCCCTCGGCCATCACGCGGATCAGCGGCTCGGTGCCGGAAGGCCGGATGACGAGACGCCCGCGGCCGTTGAGCGCCGCTTCACCGTCGGCAATTGCGGCGATGACGCTCTTGTCGTCGAGCGGCTTGCCCCCCGCGAAGCGGACATTCTTCAAAAGCTGCGGCACGGCGTCGAACTGGTGCAGCAATTCGCTCGCCGGCCGCTGCGCCACGACGAGCTCGGCCAGCAGCTGGAGCGCCGCCAGCGTGCCGTCGCCCGTCGTCGCATGATCCGACAGTATCATATGCCCCGACTGTTCGCCGCCGACGTTGAAGCCGCCTTCCTTCATCCGTTCGAGCACATAGCGATCGCCAACCTTGGTGCGTTCCAGCCGCAGCCCCTGCCCCTCCAGAAAGCGTTCGAGCCCCAGGTTCGACATCACCGTCGCAACGACGCCGCCGCCCTTCAGCCGTCCCTGCCGCGCCCAGCTCGCCCCGATCAGCGCCATGATCTGATCGCCGTCGACGATCGCCCCCTTTTCGTCGACCACGATCAGCCGGTCGGCGTCGCCGTCCAGGGCGATGCCGATGTCGGCGCCGCTCGCGACCACCGTTTCCTGGAGCAGCGCGGGTGCGGTCGATCCGCACTTGTCGTTAATGTTAACGCCGTTCGGATTCACCCCGATCGCTACCACGTCGGCGCCCAGTTCCCAGAATACCGTCGGCGCGCTGTTATAGGCGGCGCCGTTGGCACAATCGAGCACGATGCGCAGCCCGTCGAGGCGCACCGTTTGCGGCAAGCTCTGCTTCACCGCGTGGATATAGCGTCCGCGCGCGTCGTCGATCCGCTTGGCGCGCCCGATATGCGTGGCGTCGGCGAGCCGCGGCGCTTCGTCCAGCAATCGTTCGATCGCCGCCTCGTCGGCGTCGGAGAGCTTGTATCCGTCGGGACCGAACAGCTTGATCCCGTTATCCTGATAGGGGTTGTGGCTCGCCGAGATCATCACGCCCAGGTCGGCGCGCATCGAACGCGTCAGCATCGCGATCGCCGGGGTTGGCATCGGGCCGACCTGCACCACATCCATGCCGACGCTCGTGAAGCCCGCGACGAGCGCATTTTCGAGCATATAGCCCGACAGGCGCGTATCCTTGCCGATCACGACGCGATGCTTGTGGTCACCGCGCAGGAAATGCGCGCCCGCCGCCATGCCGACGCGCATCGCGACTTCGGCGGTCATCGGGGCCTTGTTTGTCAGCCCGCGAATCCCGTCGGTTCCGAAAAATGTGCGCATGCCACCTCTGTTGCTCGATCCGCGCCCCGGCAGGGCGTCCTGCGACGCCACGGCCCCATGGGGGCAATGTCCGACCCAAAAACCGGTTCCCGTTTCGTCTGCAAGCTGCTCTAAGTCACGCTCAATTGCTTGGCAAGCTGACCACAACGAAGCGCGGGGAGAATCCGTCTTGAAATCCGCCTGGTTCATCCTTTCGGCGCTCGTCGTCGGAATGTTTCTGGGGATCGGCGTCGACATTGCCGCCCCCGGCGCCGCGACCGCGTCGCTCGCCTTTATCGAACCAGTGGGCCTTCTCTGGCTCAACGCGCTCAAGATGACGATCGTGCCACTGGTCGTCGCGCTGCTCATCACCGGCATTACCGCGACCGCCGACGCCGCGCGCGCGGGGCAGCTCGCCAGCCGCGCGGTGATGACCTTCCTCGCCGCAATCATCCTCTCGGGGCTGATGTCGCTCGCGCTGACGCCGCTGCTGCTTCGCCTGTTCCCACTGTCTCCCGCCGCGGCGGCGGCGCTGCGCGACGGGCTCGGCGGCGGTGGCGAGGCCCCGCCCTCGCCGACCTTTTCGGATTTCATCCTGGGCCTCGTGCCGACCAATCCGATTGCGGCGGCGGCCGAAACGGCGATCCTGCCGCTTATCGTCTTCACCACCGTCTTCGCCTTCGCCATCACCCGCCTCGCCCCTGTTCAGCGCGCGACGCTGTCGGGGCTGTTCAAGGCGCTTGGCGATGCGATGCTCATCGTCATCGGCTGGGTGCTCGCACTCGCGCCGCTCGGTGTTTTTGCGCTCGGATACGCGCTCGCGGTCAAGGCCGGGCTCGCGGCGTTCGGCGGGCTCATCCATTATGTGCTCATCGTCTCGGGCATCGGCGTCGCGTGCATCATCTTCGCATTGCTGCTCGCGGTGTTCGTCGTGCGCATCCCCCTTACCCGCTTCATACCCGCGATGGTCCCGACCTTTGCCGTGGCGATCAGCACGCAAAGCTCGCTCGCCAGCCTGCCCGCGATGCTCAAGGCGTCCGAAGACCTCGGCGTCGATCCGAAAAAGGCCGATGTCGTCCTGCCACTCGCGGTTGCGTTGTTCCGGTTCACCAGCACGGCCATGAACCTCGCGGTGGTCATTTATGTGGCGACGCTGTTCGGGCTCGAACTGACCCCCTGGGAAATGGCGGCCGGACTCGCGGTCGCGGTCGGCGCGGCGTTGAGCGCGGTCAGCCTGCCCGGGTCGATCAGCTTCGTCACCTCGATCGCACCCATTGCCACCGCAATGGGCGTTCCCGTCGCCCCGCTCGGCCTGCTTGTCGCGGTCGAAACTTTCCCCGATATATTCCGCACCGTCGGCAATGTCGTCGCCGATGTCGCCGCGACCCGCTTCGCCGCTGGCGAAGACGCGCACCCGCCCGCAGGAGAAACGCCATGAAATATCGCACGCTGGGCCACGGCCTCTCCGTTTCCGCCATCGGTATCGGTTGCATGCCGATGATCAAGGGCGGCAACATCCTCTATGGCGAGGCGGCCGATCTCGACGAATCGACGCGCACCATCCACCGGGCGATCGACCTCGGCGTCACCTTTTTCGATACCGCGCAAATCTATGGCCCGTTCAGCAACGAGGAACTGCTGGGACAGGCGATCAAGGGCAAGCGCGACGGCCTGGTCATTGCGACCAAGTTCGGTTTCCGTTTCGAGGGCAAGCAGATCACCGGTGTCGATGGCTCGCCCGAAAATGCGCGCCAAAGCTGCGAAGGCTCGCTTCAGCGGCTCGGCATCGACACGATCGACCTTTTCTACCAGCACCGCGTCGACCCCGATGTGCCGATCGAGGAGACCGTCGGCGGGATGATGGAGCTGGTGAAAGAGGGCAAGGTCCGTCACATCGCGCTCTCCGAAGCCGGTCCCGAAACGCTGCGCCGTGCCGCCGCGGCCGCGCCGATCACCGCGCTGCAAAGCGAGTATTCGATCTGGGAGCGCGAGGTGGAGGACGAGATTTTGTCCGTCTGCCGCGAACATGGCATCGGCTTCGTGCCCTATTCGCCGCTTGGTCGCGGCTTCCTCGCGGGCGCGGTGCGCAGCCGCGATCAGCTGCCCGACCATGACTGGCGGAGGAACGATCCGCGCTATTCGGACGAAAACCTCCCCGCCAACCTCGCGATCGTCGATGCGATCGGCGCGGTCGCCGACAAGCATGGCGCGTCAAAGGCGCAGGTCGCGCTCGCCTGGCTGCTCGCGCAGGGCGACGACATCGTCCCCATCCCCGGCACCAAGCGCCGCGCGACGATGGAGGACAGCGTCGGCGCGACCGACGTCACGCTCACCGCCGCCGACCTCGCGGCCATCGACGCCGCCGCGCCCAAGGGAGGCACGCGCGGCCCGCGCTATGGCGAACAGGGAATGCGGATGGTGCGGCTTTGACCGCTATCGACCGGTTGCGGACCTTGCTCTCCTCCCCGGAACGGGGAGGGGGACCACCGAAGGTGGTGGAGGGGCACCATCGGCCGAACGCGGCTTATGCGGGCCTGTACCCCTCCACCATGCTTCGCATGGTCCCCCTCCCCCTGCGGGGGAGGACCGGCAGCCCCCCGCCCCGAAGCGAAGCTGCATCGCCACATGTCTCGCGGGCAAACTATCCCGCCCAGCGCCAGATCCCCGCGACCATATAGCCGAGCGCCCCATGCGCCCAGGTCGCGGCGAGCCAGACGAGGATCCCGCCCAGCAGCGCGTGCGGTCGCGGCATGGCGTCGCTCCACGGCGCGGCGCCACCAAGCTGCCGCGCAAAGGGAATGAAGCTCGTCCGGGCCGCCCAGCCGCGCCAGGCGTCGCCCATCAGCCGCGCCTTCTTGACGTCCTGCCCCGCCGATCCGGCAAGTGCGAGGAAGGCGATCGTCGCCGACAAGATGATCTGCCCCGGTGTCGGCACCACCATGACATGCGCCAGCGCCCACAAGGCAAAGCCCCACATCATCGGGTGCCGCGTAATCGCGAACACCCCGCGCGGCGTCGCGGCGGCGGCCTTTTCGGCGCCCGGCGCGGCCAGCGCGGGATTGCCGACCAGCGATCCCACGAACAAGATGCTCGCGAACAGCACGATCAGCGACGCTGCGATCCACAGGCCATCGCCGACCGCCCACAGCGGCGGCTCGGGCGGCATCCCGCGCCAGGCCTGCACCATCAGGATGAAAGTCGCGATCGCAACGATCGAATAGACGATCTGGAACCCCCGCTCGCCCAGCCGGCTCGCCAGCCCCGCGCGCAGCGGATGCGACAGCAGCAGATGGGTGCCGACGAACAGGACGCAGGTGGTGATCAACAGCGACATCGGTTGCATGGCCAGCCCCTTCGGTCGTCAAAAGCCTTTCCGCACCCTCCATCCGCCCGCTCGGGCGACTCGGATTTGGTCCGGTGACGGAAGCATGTGCGACAAAGCTAACATCGTCAACATGATGTCGGATACTCCCCGCTCTACGCCCCCAGGAACGTCATCCCGGCGAAATGGATCGCATCCTAACGGTCATACGCCTTCGGCAACGCTCCCTCCTGCGGCGTCGCATAGCGGTCGCGCAGGCGGTCCTGCCGCGTGGTCAGTGACTGCGCCTTGCCGTCGATCCAGATCGCGACGGGCCGACTGCCGAGTTCGAGCGGGTCATCATCCCAGATCACGACATCGCCTGCGCGGCCGGGGCGCAGCGATCCGATGCTGCCGTCCATGCCCACCGCGCGCGCGGGCGCGCTGCTGATCGACGCAAAAGCCTGATCCCACGTCATCCCGCTTGCACCGGGAAGCCGCGTCAGGCCCACCAGATTGCCCGCATATTGCGTCGCATAACCCATCTTGTGCGCATCGTCATCGTCGAACACGCCGACCGAGACATCGACCCCCGCGGCCTTCAGCCGCCCGGCGTTCGATTGCGTCGCCGCCAGCCGCTCGAAACTGTCGGGCAGGTCGCTCAGCGGCGACACGAGCACCGGCACCTTCGCGGCGGCGATCTCGCGCGCGACGAGCCAGCCGTCGGTCACGCCGACGAGCACCAGCTTCATCGCCGGAAACTCGCCTTTCAGCTTCAGAACATTGACGATGTCGGCGGCGCGGTCGACGCGCACGAACAGCGGCGTCGTGCCGTCGATCACGCGCGCCAGCGCCTCGGCATCGGCGCGCTGGAGCATCGCGTCATTGCCCCATTCGGCGAGCGCCGCGGGATTGCGGGCATAGCTGCGCGCCGCCAGCAATTGTTCGCGGAAGAGCAGGAAGGTCGCGGCGCGGCTGCCGCCCGCCTTCGCCGACCCCGCCTCGCCGAACGCAACGAACTGCAACGCGCGCGGCTTGGTGACCATGTCCATATCGTCGGCCAGATCGACGACCGCGCCCTGCCCGGCGAACAAATTGCTGCTGCCGCCCGGCGCGACGATGGCGCGCGTCACGCCCGATGCGCGGTTGACCGCGACGGGCGATCCCATGGGGTTCAATGCAGGCGCGATGTCGAGCCCCGCCGAAAAGCGGGTACGCGGCGCCGAACGGTCGTTGGTGCCGCTGACCGCATCGACCTCGACCAGCCCGACGCGGCTGAACGCCGCGACGATGCCCGGCGTCACATAGCGCCCCTCGGCATCGACACGCTCGATGCCCGCGGGCACGGCGACCCCCGCGCCCGCGGCAACGACCTTGCCGCCGCGCACGACGACGGTGCCGCCGTCGATCGGCGCGCTGCCGTCGCCGATGACGAGCTTCGCATTGGTGATGGCGATGTCCTGGGCTGCTGCGGGAAGCGCAATCAGCGCCGCCGCCGAAAGGAGAAGCGCGCGCATCATTTCACATCTCCTTCGCCCGGCTGCCCCAGCTCGAAATCGCTCACCGGCCGCCGCTTCGGATCCATCGCGTCGAACATCAGCGCGCCATCGATCCAGACCTTCTCAGGCCGCGTATAGGCGCTGAACGGATTGCCGTTCCAGAGCACGACGTCGGCCATCTTGCCCGCTTTCAGGCTGCCCGTCTGCTCGGCGATGCCAAGCGCCTTGGCGGGATTGAGCGACAGCCAGCTCCACGCCACCGCGTCGCTGACGTCGATGCCCATGCGGCGCCCGGCTTTGAGCGCCTTCGCCGCTTCCTGGTTCAGCCGCTGGATCTGGTTCGCATCGTCCGAATGGACGATCGCGCACGCCCCGGCATTGTGGACCAGCGGGACATTCTCGTTCACGCTGTCATAGGCTTCCATCTTGAAGCCCCACCAGTCGGCCCACATCGCCGAACAAATGCCCTCTTTCGCGAGCATGTCGGCGATCTTGTAGCTTTCGACCGCGTGGTGAAAGGTCGATACCTTGTAGCCGAACTCCTTCGACATATCGATCACCAGCGCCATTTCGTCGGCGCGATAGCAGTGATTGTGGATCAGGATTTCGCCCGCCAGCACCCCCGCCAGCGTTTCCATCGCCAGGTCGCGGTCGACCGCCTTGCCGTCGTCCATCTTTTTCTTGTACGCGGCCGCCTTTGCCCAGGTCTGGCGGTTGACCGCGAAATTGCCCATGCGCGTCGAAGGCATCCGCCCCTTGCCGCCATAGACGCGCTTCGGGTTCTCACCGCACGCCATTTTCAGGCCATAGGGCGCGCCGGGGAACTTCATCCCCTGCACGGTGCGCGCGGGCACATTCTTGAGCGTGATCGAGCGCCCGCCCATCAGGTTCGCGCTGCCCGGCAGAATCTGAAGCGCGGTGACGCCGCCGTTCGCCAGCGCGCGGCTGAACCCCGGATCCTGCGGCCAGACGCTATGTTCGGACCAGACTTCGGGTGTCGTTGGCGACGTCGCCTCATTGCCGTCGTCATGCGCATCGACGCTGGGTGAAGGATAGTCGCCAAGGTGGCTGTGGATGTCGATGATGCCGGGGGTGACGAACTTGCCGCCGCCGTCGATCACATCATAACCCGCCGGGATCAAAGTGTCGGCGCCGCCCACCGCCTCGACCTTGCCGTTCGCGAACAGGATGACGCCATCGTCGATCCGCCCGCCCTCGCCGTCAAAGATCGTCACCCCGCGCACCGCCGTCGGCCGCCCCGGATAGGGCGTATAGGTCGACGGATAGGGGTTCTTGTCGAACTTCGCGGGCTTGTCGGCGCTGGCGGCGGGTTTGTCCCCCGCCGACGCGGCGCCGCCGCCCGTCGCCGCACAGCCGACAAGCGCCAGCGACACCGCAGCCAGCAGGCTGCCCTTCACACCAGTCTTCATGGATTACGCCCCCTTGGGTTCGGGATGAACGCCCGCCGCCTGCGGCTCGGCCAGTTCCTTGCTGCCCGCCAGCCCATCGGCATCGCGCAGTGTGTCGAGGTGCATCAGCTTCTTGATCAGCGGCGACACGACGATCACCAGCACGCCAAAGCCGATCGCCCACAGGCCGATCGTCTGATAGACGTCAAGCACCAGCGCCTTGCCCGCGCCTTCCCCGCTCGCCTTTTCCGAACCCGTCGCGGCGGCGATCAGCCCCGCGGCGAAATTGCCCGTTGCCGAGGCGAAGAACCAGGTCCCCATAATCAGGCTCGCCATGTGCGCGGGCGCCAGCCGATTCATTGCGCTCAGCCCCACCGGCGACAGGCACAGTTCGCCGGTCGTGTGGAGCAGATAGATGAGGAAGATGAACAGCACCGGGGTGGCGTTGCCCATGCCGACCGCTTCGGCGCCCCATTTGAGGACGAGGAAGCCAAGGCCAAGCTGGAGCATCGCGAGGCCGAACTTCGCGGGCGCCGACGGCTCCATGTTGCGGCGGCCCAACCATGTCCACAGTGCCGCGAACAGCGGCGCCAGCAGAACGATATAGCCGGCGTTGAGCGACTGGAACACCGACGCAGGCACGCCGGCACGGTCGACATAGCGATCGGTGAACAGGTTGAGCGACGACCCCGCCTGCTCGAACAACGCCCAGAACAGAATCGAACCGAGGATCAGGAACATCGCGGCAAAGATGCGGTCGCGATCTTCCGACGGCAGCTTCACCACCGCGGTGAAGATGACATAGGCGACGAGGATCGCCCCCGCAACGCCGAGCAAGGTGCCGACGACCGCCTGATTCTGCACCATCCACCAGCAGACGCCGACGGCGACCAGACCGATGATATAAAGCAGCCATTCGAGCTTGATGCCCATCACCGGTGCGGCGAGCCTGGCCGGATCGGGCGCTTCGCCGCGGCCGAGCAGCAGCGGCTTGCCCCAGATGAAGACGATCAGCCCCAGCAGCATCCCGAAGCCCGCGGCGCCGAAACCATAGGCCCAGCCATAGGTTTCACCGAGATAGCCACAAAGCAGCGAGCCGAGGAAGGCGCCCAGGTTGATGCCCATGTAGAAGATCGTATAGGCCCCATCGCGGCGCACGTCGGTGCGCGGATAGAGCTGGCCGACGATCACCGAGATATTGGCTTTGAGGAAGCCCGAGCCGACGATGATGAAGGCGAGCGCCAGCCAGAAGATGTTGAGGCTGGCGGGATCCTGCCCGCCGTCGCCCTCGAACCCCATGATAAAATGGCCGAAGGTCAGCAAGATCGCGCCATAGAGCACCGCCTTGCGCTGCCCCAGCCATTTGTCGGCCAGATAGCCGCCAAGCACCGGGGTGATATAGACGAGCGCAGTGTAAGCGCCGTAGATGACCCCTGATTCACTGTCCGAGAACAGCCAGTGCTTCGTCAGGTAGAAAATCAGCAGCGCGCGCATCCCGTAATAGGAAAAACGCTCCCACATTTCGGCGAAAAAGAGGACGAAAAGCCCCTTCGGGTGGCCGAGAAACGTCCCGGCGGCATCCCCGTGCTGGGCATAGGCTTTGGTCATGGCGACCCTTCCCTGGATATGATGTTGGCCCCGGAAACGGGGCAGATGGCGGCAACACTAGCGCGAAAATTGCGTATGGGAAGAATCTAATTGCGCACGTAACCATCGCGATCGGGCCGGATTTTGTTGCGAGCCGTTCGCAACACTTGCGCATGGCGGCGCAAAAGGCCACATGGCGGCCATGTTCAACGACAGCTCCTCGCTCCTCGCCCATCTCGCCACCCGCCGTTCGGGCAAGGCGCGCGACATGGTGGCGCCCGGCCCCGACGCCGTGCAGCTCCGCGCCATCATCGAGCTCGCGCTGCGCACCCCCGACCATGGCAAGCTCGCCCCCTGGCGCATCGTCACCGTCGCCGACGACCAGCGCGCCGCCCTCGCCGCGCTGCTCAAGCGCGCGTGGGTCAGGGAGAATCCCGGCGCTGCGGGCATGGACCTTTCCGCGCTCGACCAGTTCGCGCATCAGGCGCCGACCCTGCTCGTCCTCCTCTCCACGCCGGTCAAGGGCGCCAAGATCCCGGTGTGGGAGCAACAGATGTCGGCGGGCGCGGTCGGCATGAACCTGCTCCATGCCGCGCACGCGCACGGCTTCGTCGGCAGCTGGCTCACCGGCTGGGCGGCCTATAGCCCCGACGTCGCCGCGGCGTTCGGCGCGGGTGAGGGTGACATGATCGTCGGCTATTTCTTCCTCGGCACCGCGAGCGCCGCGCTATCCGAACGCCCGCGGCCCGAATATGACGATGTTGTTCGCCGCTGGGACATTTAATGTCGCCATCAGGCCATAAGGCGCAATAAGCGGCATTTGACTGTGCTGCTGTCTTATGGCATTAAGTCGCCATGCTCGATCAACCGAAACCCGTTTACCAGCGCCTGCGCGACGTGATCGCCAACGCGATCCTCGACGGCACCTATCGCGACGGCGACATGCTGCCATCGGTGCGCAGCCTCGCCGCCGACGAAGGCGCCAACCCGCTCACGGTCGCCAAGGCGTATCAGACCTTTCAGGACGAGGGGCTGGTCACGGTGAAACGCGGCGTCGGCATGTTCGTCGCCGACGGCGCGACCGATCGCCTGCGCGACCTGATGCGCGAAGATTTCCTGACGAATGTGTGGCCCCCGGTCGCGCAGCAGATGCGCCGCATCGGCCTTGATGCGCGGAGCTTGCTGGATTTGACCGAGGCCTGACGAGGTCTGCCGGGTGGAAGGGGATTCCTGACCATCCCTATTCGTCATCCCGGCGAAGGCCGGGATCTCACCCTCTCGGTTTACCGCACCGGCGAGATCCCGGCCTTCGCCGGGATGACGATAAGAGAGAGGCCGCTACCGGCCCTTACCCCCAACACCCCCTACCGCCCGATCTGCGCCGCCTTGTCGCGCAAGTCCGCCGCCGCCTGGCGCTTCCCCCGTCGCTCCAGCAGCGCCGCGTAAAACTCCATGATCGCCGCGTTCAGCGGCTGCAACCGATAGGCGCGGTCGACCAGCACCAGCGCGCGCGCATCGTCGCCCTTCGCCGCCCATGCGCGCGCGAGTTCGCGCAGCACCACGGCGTCGCGGTCGCCGATCCGGCGCCGTACGCGCTCGAAATGCGCGATTGCCGCGTCCCAATGACCAAGCTCCATCGCCAGATGGCCCGCGATCCGGTCGGCGGCGATGCTCGACGGCTGGCGGTCGCGCAGCGCCATGATCGCCGCGCCCGACCCCGCCGCGTCACCCGCGCGGTAGAGCGCGTTCGCGAGGCGCAAGGTCGTCCGCTCACCCGCATCCAGGTCGCGCGCGGCGCGATACGCCTCGACCGCCAGCGCATGGCGTCCGCCCGCCAGCGCCGCATCGCCGAGCAGAATATGCGCGTCGGCGACGCCCGGATTGGCGTCGCGCAGCCGGATCGCGCGTTCGATTGCACGCACCGCCTTGCCGCGCGCCATGTCCGCCGAGATCGCCGGTATCGCCTTGGCCGGATCGAGCGGAGCGGCGTCGGCGGCCATCGTCAGCAAGCCGTAATCGGCATCGACGGCAAAGGGCACCGCCTCGCCGCGCGCCAGGGTCGCGGCGCGCGCCTGATAGTCGGCCGATTCGATATCGCGCCCCTGTTCGGCCGCCGCGCGCGCCGCAAGCAGCAGCGACCAGCTGTCGGCATCGGGCCGCTCGACGAGCGGACGCAGCGCCACCAGCGCCGCCTCGGCATCGCCCCCCGCCCATTCGGCCGCTCCCAACAGGCGCGGCGCAGTGAAATTATGCGGCTGTTCGGTGAGCAGCCGCTCGGCCCAGCTCGCCGCGATCGCCTCACCGCCCAGTTCGAGTTCGATCACGGCGCTCAGCAGCATGAACCCCGGCTCGGCGTCGAGCGCGCCGCGCGTGCGTTGCAGCAGGCTGCGCGCGAGCGGATAATTCCCCGCGCGCGCCGCGAGCACCGCCTGCAGATAATATATCCGCGGCTCGCGCGGGACGAGCGGCGCCGCGCGGCGCAACGCCGTCAGCATGTCGCGATAGCGGCCAAGGTCGCCGAGCGTCGCCGCCTGGTCGATCAGCGCACTCGCATTATCGGGATCGGCGGCGAGCGCCCGGTCGTACCAGCCCAGCGCCGCGTCCAGCCCTTCGGCCCTCCGCACCAGATTGGCCTTGTATGCCAGCGCCGCGCTGTTCGCCGCGTCGAGTTCGATCGCATAGTCGACGGCGTCGCGCGCGCCGCGCATATCGGCATTGGCGTCGCGAAAGCGCGCGACATCGACCCACAGCGCGGAGCTGCGCGGCAACTCGTGCACCGCGCGGTCATAGGCGTCGCGCGCCGCCCCAAGATGGCCGTTCGCCAGGTGGACATCGCCCGCGACCCACGCGGCCTCGCCCATCATTTCGGGGGTCACCGGCCCGGCATCGAGCTCCGCGAGCGCGCGCCGCTCGTCGCCCTGCAACGCATAGGCGCGCGCGAGCAGCGGGCGCAGCGCCGCCTCATTCGCCCCCACCGCGAGCGCCCCCCTCACCGCCGCTTCGGCGCCAATGCCGTCGCCCAGCGCGATCGCGACGCGCGCGAGCGCCACCCGCTCGGCAATCGCCTGGGGATCCTCGGCGATCACCTGTTGCAAGGCAGCGCGCCGCGCCTCCAGTTCACCGCGCGGGGATTCAGCCGTGCCGCCGCACGCCGAGAGCAGCATCGCCAGCATTGCGACAAAGGCCAAACATCTCATTTATCGTCACCCTGAACTTGTTTCAGGGTCCATGGCCCGGCCTGTGCCAGAACGCAGCGCGGAACGAGAGCATCGGCCATGGATGCTGAAACAAGTTCAGCATGACGGCGGCGAAAAATGCTTCTGAGCCTCATTCAGCCGTGCATCCGATATTGCCTGAGCAGGTCGTAAAGCGTCGGGCGGCTGATCCCGAGCAGTTTCGCCGCATGCGAGATATTGCCTTCGCTCTGCGTCATCGCGCGGCGGATCGCGACGCGGTCGGCCGCCTCGCGCGCGCTGCGCAGGTTCAGCCACGCCTCATCGGCTTCCTCGGCGGCGCCGGCCATGTCGAGGTCGTCGCGCGTCACCAGCTTGCCGTCCGCCATGATGACCGCGCGCTTGATCCGGTTCTCCAGCTCGCGGACATTGCCCGGCCAGCGCCCCTCGTCGATCGCCTGCAGCGCGTCGGGCGCAAAGCCGCGCACGCCGGGGTTCATCTCGGGCGCATATTGGTGGAGAAAGTGCCGCGCGAGCAGGACAGCGTCGCCCGGCCGTTCGGCGAGCGACGGAATCCTCACCACCATCTCGGCGAGCCGGTAGTAAAGATCGTCGCGAAAGCTCTGCTGTGCGATCATCGCATCAAGATCGCGGTGCGTCGCGCAGACGATGCGGGTATCGACGGCAATCGCCTTGCGTCCGCCGATCCGCTCGATCGTCCGCTCCTGCAAAAAACGCAACAGCTTGACCTGCAAGGGCAATGGGATGTCACCGACTTCGTCGAGGAACAGCGTGCCGCCGTGCGCCAGCTCGATCTTGCCCTCCGTCGTCTTGACCGCGCCGGTGAAGGCGCCCTTTTCATGTCCGAACAGCTCGCTTTCGAGCAGATTCTCGGGGATTGCGGCGCAGTTGATCGCGACGAACGCGCCATCGCGCCGTCCGCTCGCCTCATGCAGCCCGCGCGCCAGCAATTCCTTGCCGGTCCCGCTCGCGCCGAGCAGCATCACACTGACGTCGAGGTTGGCGACGCGCTCGATCGTGCGCGCGACCTTCAGCATTTCGGGCGCTCCCGTAATCATCCCGCCGAGAACGCGATTATCGCTGGCGCCCTGCTCCGCCAGCCGCGCATTCTCCACCTCCAGATCGCGGACATGAAAGGCGCGCGCGACAATCAGCCCCAATGCGTCGATGTCGATCGGCTTTTGATAAAAATCCCAGGCCCCGCTGGCGATCGCGGTCAGCGCGCTCGCGCGCTCGCCATGTCCGGACACAACGATCACCTTGGTGTCGGGCTTCGCTTCCACGATGGTTTGCAGCGTGCGGAACCCCTCGCGCGTGCCGTCGGGGTCGGGCGGCAAGCCCAGATCGAGCGTGACGACATCGGGTTCCTCGGCGCGAAGCAGTTCGATCGCCGCGTCATGATCGCCCGCGACGAACACCTCATAATCGTCATAGGCCCATTTGAGCTGCGCCTGCAGCCCCGGATCGTCCTCGACAACCAGCAATTTGCGCTTGTCCGCCACCGCTTCGTTCATGTGCGTCCCGCTTTCATCATCCGCGCATCTATCGCCGCGCCGTCGTGGGCGTCGGCAAGCGGCATCCACAGCGTAAAACTGCTGCCCCTGCCGGGTTCGCTCACCACCTCGATGGCGCCGTTCATCGCCTCGGCCAACTGCAACGCCTCGAACGCCCCCAGCCCGAATCCATTGTCCTTCGTCGAAACAAAGGGCTTGAACAGTTCGTCGCGAATGAACTCGCGCGTCATGCCGCACCCCTGGTCGATCACGTCGATCCGCACGCGCTGCTGTTCGGCCACGGCGATGAGCTGGACCGGCGATTCGGGCGCCGAGGCGTCGATCGCATTGGCGACCAGATGCGCGACGACCTGCCGGATCGACCCGGCATCGGCCCACGCCGCCAGTCCCGCCTGACAGCCGACGAACAGTTCGCGGCGCGGCCGCGCTTCGGCGGCGACGTCCTTCAATATCGGCTCGATCAGCACGCGCCCCGGCTCGGCCGCGGATCCGCGTTCGCGCGGCGCGAGGCGGACGAGCAGGTCGGACAATCGCCCCGCCGAAATCTTCAGCGTCTGCGTCATGTCGGCGCGGAAGGCCGGATTGTCGGCGTGCCGCTCGGCATTGCGCGCGAGCAGCCCGATCTGGCTCGCCAGATTCTTGATGTCGTGCATGATGAAGGCAAAGCGGCGGTTGAACTCGTCGAAGCGCCGCGCTTCCGACAGCGCCTGCTGGCTCTGCGATTCGGCGATATAGCTTGCCGCCTGCTGCCCCGCGATGCGCAGCACGTCTAGGTCTTCCCAGTCGAGCGCGCGCGAAACCGTGGGGCGATGGAGCACGGCGATCGCGATCATCCGCTGGAAATGCAGCACGGGCACGACCACCCAGGCGCGGTTGTCGGCGAGCAGCCAGTCGGGGATCGCCAGATCCTGCCCCTCCTGTCCGCGCCGTTCGGCGTCGAGTTCGACGATATGCCCCGTTTCCTGAAGCATGAAGGACGAGCGCAGCGACAGCGTCGCATCCTCGGCCACGCTCCCCGGCCACTGCCACTGCTCGGCGATGCGAAAGCCGCCCCCGGCGCCGGGCATCATCAGCAGCGCGCCCGGGCTGCCCGTCAGTTCGGCCAGCGCCTTGGCGACGCGGCGATACAGGTTGCGGCCAGCCTCGCCATCCCCCTGCCCCAAGGTCGCGGTGAAGCGCATCCATTCGGCCCGATAATCATAGCGATGCTCGAAAAAATGCTTCGAGATCATCACCGACAGCCACGCACGCGACCGCGCCGAAGCGAGCATCAGCCCCGCCGCGCCAAGCAGTGCGACCAGCGAAATCGCCTGCGCCAGTTCGGCATAATCGCCCCCGGCCGCGCGCGCGATCGCGACCGTCAGCGCGATCAGGACCAGATAGGCGGCGGCGCCGAGCAGAACCAGCGTGCGCGTCGCCGCGGGCCGCGACAAGCGCATTCGCTCGCGCCCCACGTCCATCGCCGCGACGACATAGGTTGGAAGCGTCAGCAGCGCGACCGCCGGAAGCAGCGCGATCAGCGTCGACGCCTTTTTTCCCGTCAGCGCACCGATCAGCTGGACATTGAGCTGATAGGCCCAGAGCATCGCAAAGCCACCTGCCACGGCCATCACCGGCATCCTCAGCCCCGCTCCGTGACGTGCTCCGGCATCGACGATGACCAACCCGCCGGTCGCCACGACCATCGCCGCGAAGGTCAGCGTCGGCTCCATCCAGGGTTCGGCCGCTGCGCCGCCGCGCCAAAAGGCGGCCGCCCCCAGCAGCAGGGTCAGCACACAGATGGTCCAAAGCATCTTCTGGATCAGTCGCAGCGGTCGCGACATCGGTGCGTTCGGCGGCCAGAAGGTCGCGCCGAGCCAGGCGAGCATCCCAAGATCGCGCAGCATCTGCACCAGCAACGCCTGCGGCGCGCCGGGCGTAAAAGCCATCATTGCCGCCGCCCAGAGCGCGCCCGATCCGGCGGCCAGCGCGAGCAGGCGCGGCGCAGGCATCAGCGCCGCCATGCGCACGCGCGGCCGCAGGAAAAGCGACAGCGCGACGCAGGCAAAGCCCGCGAGCGCCAGGCCCGACAGCATCTGGGCAAGACCGTCCAGCGCCGCCACGGCTATCGCGCACCCTCGGGCCACAGCACGACGCGCACCGTCTGGAGCAGGATCAACAGGTCGAGGAAGGGCGAATAGTTTTTGGCGTAATAAAGGTCATATTCCAGCTTCACGCGCGCGTCGTCGACCGACGCGCCATAAGGATAGTTGATCTGCGCCCAGCCGGTCAGCCCCGGCTTCACCATGTGCCGCTCGGCATAATAGGGCAGCGCCTTTTCCAGCTCGGCGACGAAGCTCGGCCGTTCAGGGCGCGGCCCGACAAAGCTCATGTCGCCCTTCAGCACGCACCACAGCTGCGGCAGTTCGTCGATGCGCAGCTTGCGAATGACCCGCCCGACGCGCGTGATCCGGGGATCGTTCGCGCTCGCCCAGACCGCCTTGCCCTCGGCTTCGGCGTCCGTCCGCATCGACCGGATCTTCAGAATGTCATAGGGCTGGCCGAACAGCCCGACGCGCGGTTGGCGGTAAAGAACCGGCCCGCGGCTGTCGAGCTTCACCGCGATCGCAGCGACGATCATCAGCGGCAGGCCGATCACCAGCACGATCAGGCTCGCGGCAATGTCGAACAATCGCTTGCCGACCCTGGAGATCCGCTGCCCCGCCGAAAAACCGTCGGAAAAGATCAGCCCGCTGGGGTTGGTGGTGGCCAGGTCGACGCGCCCCGTCTCGCGCTCGATGAAACTGGCGATGTCGTTGACATGCACGCCCGTCGTCTTGACCCGCAGCAGGTCGGCGAGCGGCAGCGCCTTGCGCCGCTCCTCGAGCGCCAGGACGACTTCGCCGGCGCCGAGCGCCACGACATGATCGGCAAGGCTCGCAATCTCCTGCCGCGGCACCGCCTGCGGCACCGCCGTCTCGGTCGCGCTCATCGCGACAAAGCCAACGATGTCGAGCCCGCTTCCCGGCGCCTCGGCAAGCGCGGCGAGCCGCGCCGCGCGCGGCCCGGCGCCCAGCACCAGGATGCGGCGGCGAAAGGCGTCGGCGCCCGCCGACTGGGTGAGCGCGAGCCGGATCAGGAACAGCGCGCCAATGGCGATCCCCATCGCGTAAAGGCTGTTCGCGCGCCACAGCGTCGCGGTCGGCAACAGGAAGCCCAGCACCGCCAGAAAAATCACGCCGAGCGAGATGGCGGCAAGCAGGCGCGCGGTCGCAAAACGCATCGAGCGCAGCCCCTCGTTGCCGTACATCCCCGTCGCCATCATCGCCAGCGAATTGGCGACGGCAAAGGTCGCAAGCGGCAACGCGCGCTCGTCCAGCGGCCCGGCGTCGAACCCGGATTGCCAGGCATAAAGATGCCACGCCCCCTCGGCCGCACCGAGCAGCGCGCAAAACTCGATCAGTGCAAGCCAGACGACCGCATAGGGGACATAATGTTTGAACAGCCGGACCATGCCCGCGCGATACTAGAAGCGAGGCGTCAACTGTCGGTTAATTTTACACTTGCCGCGCAGGAAAATGCGGCAAGCCGGCGTGATTTTTCACATCTCCTGTTGTTAATGCGACTGACTCGCATTAGACGCCAGCGCGACTCGTCCGAACAATCAGGGGAAAATCAAAGTGAACACCGCGCGTATCGCCATGCTTGCCTGCACCGCGCTGGCCAGCGGCACCGCCTTCGCTGCCGACGCCGCTACCGCCGAAATCGAGGATCAGGACCAGATCGTCGTCACCGGCTATGCGGGGACCAAGACCGATACCGCGCTCGTCGAACTGCCGCAGCCGGTCAAGGTCATCACCGCCGATCAATATGAGGCGCAGGGGGCGATCAACATCAGCGACACGGTGAAATATGCCGCGGGCGTGCTCGCCAACCCCTATGGCCGCGATACGCGCGTCGACGGATTCAACGTCCGCGGCATCGACGCGCTGCAATTCCGCGACGGGATGCGCGACATCTTCTCCTTCTACGCCAGCATCACCTCCGACCCCTATAATTTCGATCGCGTCGAAATCGTGCGCGGCCCGGCGTCGGTGCTGTTCGGCCAGGGCTCGATCGGCGGCCTCGTCAACCTCGTGTCGAAAGCCCCCGGCTTCGAAACGCAGGGCGAAATCAACCTCGTCTATGGCAGCTACGACCGCAAGGAAGTGCTCGCCGACGTCAACCTCGCGCTGTCCGACGGCTTCGCGATCCGCGCCGTCGGCCGCGCGCGCGACGCCGACACCTATGTCGACCATGTACCCGACGACCGGGTGATGTTCGCCCCCTCTCTCCGCTGGCAGCCGACGGCAGACACCGACGTTGTCCTCACCGGCCTCTATCAGGAGGACGACACCGGCTCGACGTCGCAGTTCCTGCCGATCATCGGCACCTTCCGCCCCAACCCCGGCGCGCCGGGTCCGCTCGACCGCTACACCTTCGTCGGCAAACCCGGCTGGGATCGCTATGCCGGCCGCTCGCTGCAAGGCATGGCGAGCGTCACGCACGATTTTTCGGACGCAGTGCGGCTCAGCCTCAAGGCGCGCTATATCGACAGCGACCTTGAGTATTTCACCCATTATACGAACAGCTACTCAAACCCCACCGATCCCTTCGCCGCCGACCGGCGCACCATCGGCCTTTACGCCGACGCCAGCGATGCGCGGATGAACGTCTTTTCGACCGACAACAACCTCCAGTTCAATTTCAACACCGGCGCAAACATCGAGCACAAGCTGCTCGTCGGCGTCGATTACAGCTGGAACAGGGTCGGCAAACGCTACGCGGGCGGCCTCGAGACCATCGACCTTTACGACATCGACTATGACGCGCTGCTCACCTACGATCCCAGCGGGCCCTTTTTCGAGGAATCGCAGAAACAGCTCGGCGTCTATGTCCAGGATCAGATCCGCTTCTTCGACCGCGTGTCGGTCGTGCTCGGCGCGCGGCGCGACCGCGTGACCGGCTCGTCGGGGCAAAAGGACCATGCCACGACATTCCGCGCGGGCATCATCGGTGACATCGGCGCGGGCTTCTCGCCCTTCTTCAGCTATACTGAAAGCTTCCTGCCGATCGCGGGGTCGCTCAGCGACGTCGACGGCAACCTCGGCGATCCGTTCAAGCCGCAGACGGGGACGCAGTTCGAGGCGGGGGTCAAATGGCAACCCGGCCCCGGCACCCTCGTCACCGTCACCGGCTTCCGCGTCAAGGAACGCAACCGCGTCATCTACGGCGAGGGCCAGTCGATCACCCAGTCAGGCGAACTCACCACCAGGGGCATCGAGGTCGAGGCTAGCCACAGCCTGCCCGGCAATTTCGACCTGCTCGTCAACTATGGCTATAACAAGCTGAAGTCGGAGGTGAACACCGACCTCGACTATCTGCCGCGCCACATCGCCTCGATCTGGTCGACCAAGACCTTCGGCCTGACGGACGAAGCGCAGCTGCGCCTCGGCGCGGGCGTCGTCTACACCGGCAAGCGCCGCTCGACGGGCCCCGCCTGGTCGCTGGTCACCCCCAGCAATACCACCGTCGATGCGCTCGCCGAAGTCAGCTGGAACAACTGGCGTTTCGCGATCAATGCGACGAACCTGCTGGATAACAGATATTTCGCCTCCTGCCTCGCGCGGGGCGACTGTTTCATGGGCGCGCCGCGCAATGTGATGGCGACCGTCGGTTACCGCTTCCGATGAACGAGACCGCGCCTCTGGTCTGGATCGGCGCCGCGGGACTCGTCGCCGCGGTGTTGCAACTTCGCCGCGCATGGGGCTTGCCGCGCCGCTCGGCGGCGGCGAACGGCATCGGCTGGGCGCTGCTGCTTATCGGCGCGGCGCTCGCGCTTACCGGCAATGGCGCATGGGGGCTCGCGGTCGCGTCGCTCTTTGGCATGACGACCGCCGCGCTGCTCCTCGCCCACGCCGGCTGGACGTCGCCCAGGGGCAAAGGGCGCGCGTCGGACCGCAAGGCGCATATGCTCCCCGAACAGGGCGAACCGCGTGCGCTGGGCCGCCGCCTGCTCACCTTCCTCCTCACTATCCCGCTCGCCTTTGCTGCGGCGCTGCTCGCCGCGCTCGGCGTGCGCGCGCTCGCGGGGATGGCGGGGTGGAGCGACGCCGACGGCAATGCGACGGCGCTGCTGCTCCTGCCCCTACTCTGGGGCATCCTCGCCTTCTGGCTGCTCATGCTGCCGCGCCGGGGCGCGCAATGCGCCTTGCTCGCGGTCCCCGCCGCAGCCGGACTCGGCCTGATCCTCGTCGGAGGCGCCATATGACGCTCGCCATTTCCAAACATGCCGTCCAGCGCGCATTGTCGGGCCACGCCGCGATCGGCCTGCTCGCCTCGGCGCTGCTCTACCTCATCTGCCTCACCGGCACGGTCGTCGTCTTCTATCAGGAATGGCAGCGGATCGAGCAGCCGAACGCCCCCGAAATGGCGGCGATCGCCCCCGACGCCGTCCAGCGCGCCGTCGCAGCGGTGCTCGCGAGCGAAAAGGGCAAGTCCGCCACGACGCACCTCTATGTCCATATGCCGGTCGACGGCCTGCCGCGCACGACGATCACCACCGACCATCAGGCGGTGCATATCGACGCCGATGGCAGGATCGCCATGCCCGAGGAGAATGCCTGGTCGGAGTTTCTGCTCCACGCCCATTATGCGCTCAACATTCCAGGCCTCGTCGGCATGACGATCGTGGGCATCTTCGGCGTGATGATCCTCGCGCTGTCGCTGTCGGGCATCGTCGCGCATCCGCGCATCTTCCGCGACGCCTTTCGCCTGCGCGCGCGCGACAATCACGGCGTCGGCCTCGCCGACTGGCACAATCGGCTCAGCGTCTGGACCCTGCCCTTCTCGCTCGCGATCGCGCTCACCGGCTCGATGATCGGCCTCGGCGTCGTCGGCGCCTATGGCCTCGCCGCCGCCTTCTACAAGAATGACGTCGAAGCCGCCTACGCCCCGATCTTCGGCGAAGAACATGGCGCCGACGCCCGCCCCGCCCCGCTCGCCAATGTCGCCGCGCCGCTCGCCTGGCTCGCCAGGAACCACCCCGACGTGCGCCCGACCTACGTCATCCTCCACGATCCACAGACGCGCGGCCAGCATATCCAGCTCATCGCCGAACATCCGCGCCGCCTGATCTACGGCGAAACCTATGAATTCGGCGCCGACGGCACCTATCATGGCAAGGTCGGCCTGTCCGACGGCCATCTCGGGCAACAACTCGCCGCCTCGACCTACAACCTCCATTTCGGCAATTACGGCGGCCTGCCCGTCAAGCTCGCTTATATCCTTTTCGGTCTCGCGCTCACCGTCGTCGTCGCCACCGGCACCTCGATCTGGCTCGGCAAAAGGCAGCGGCGCGGTCATGACGAACCGCGCCTGCGCGCGGGGTGGGACGGCGTGATCTGGGGTGTCCCGCTCGCGCTGACGCTCACCTTCCTCGCGCGCATCCTGCTCGGCAATGGCGCGCCGCTGATCGCGATCTTCTGGACATTGGCGATCGCCATCCCGCTGCTGGCCATCGCATTCCCGGCACCGCGCCCGAAACGCCTGTTGCAATATCTCCTGTGCGGCGCGCTGGCGCTGGCGCTCTTCAGCTGGTTTCTGGTCTGAGCGACGGGATTGCGATTAATTGGCGATTATCCCCTGGACATCCGTAGAGGTTCCTCACTCCGTCATTGCGAGCGGGACAATCGCCAATCATTTCGGACGCGAAGGCGTGCCCTGACATATTGTTTACGGTCGCAGGGCCGCGACAAATCATTTCACGCAAAGGCGCAAAGACACGAAGAAGTCGCGCTTGCCGCGAAAGCGGCTTCATTCCAGCGTCCGCGCGGCAGGACCGACAATGAGGAAAGAGACTGCCTTGCACGCGGGACTTTTTGCGCCTTTGCGTGAAACAAGACACGCTTCCGTTCGAGGCTATCGCCACCGTTTCCCATCACGCCCGCCCTCTCCTCAATCGTCATCCCGGCAAAGGCCGGGATCTCACCCTGTCGCCACAATGCAGCGGCGGGATCCCGGCCTTCGCCGGAACGACTCTAATCCCCGGCAAAATCGAATGCTGACACCCCGCGTTCGCCGTCGCGGAACCGCAGCGGGCGGCCGCGCGGCGGCATCGAGCGTTGCACACACAGCGTGCGCGTGCAGCGGCGGCATCCCAGCCCGATCGGCGTTGCGCGCGATCGCATCAGGTCGATGCCGCGCGCCGCGATCAATGGCGCCGCGACCTTGGCGTCGACCCCGACGCACACCGCAAAGCGCGCGGGCGTTCCGCTCCCCGTTGCACCGGGCGCCGCAACGCTGCGGCTCTGCGTGAACCAGCGCGACCCATCCTCCAGCTCGACAAGGTCGGCAATCACTTCGCCCGGCCGAGCAAAGGCTTCGTGGATGCCCCACAGCGGGCAGCGGGCATCGCCGTCGGTCAGCGGCGACTGACTCGCCCCGGCGTAACGCTTGCTCCCCTGCCCCGCGCGGTCGATGCGCAGCATGAAAAAGGGCAGCCCGCGCGCACCGACGCGCTGGAGCGTCGTCAGCCGGTGCGCGACCTGTTCAAAGCCCGCGCCGAAGCGCCGCTGGAGCAGCAGCAGGTCGTACCCCGTCGCGTCGCACGCGCGCAGGAAGCGGCCATAGGGCATCATCAGCGCCGCGGCGAAATAATGGATCAGATGCCGCTCGAACAATCGCGCCGCAGCGCTCTCGGCGAACTCCGCGCCCGCGACCAGCGCGTCGATCTCGCCCTTCGCCTCGATCTGCGCCAGCGTCGCCGACGCCTGAAACGTCCGTGACGCGGGGCGCAGCAGCTCATTGAGCATCAGTTGCCGCGCGTGCCAGTCGAGCCAGCGGAGGCGATCGGGCATCACGTCGGCGGGCAAGATGCGGATGCCGAGCTGGTGGCGCGTGCGCAAACGCTCGGCAATCGTGCCATAGAGGTCGCCGCCCGCGAGCCGCAATTCATCGGCGAGCTCCTCGGCGCGCGCGTCGAGGTCGGGGAAATGATTGCGCCATTTCTCGATCGCGCGGCGCACCGCGGCCACTTCGGGTGCGTCGCCGTCACCTTCGGTCGCCGCTTCGGGCGCCGCGTCGAACAGCCGCGCGAAAGCGGCCGCGGTCGCCGGGGCGGTCTGGAGCCACTCCTCGACCTCCTCGGCGCCGATCCCCAGGTCGGCGAAGCGCGGGTCGGCCAGCCGCCGCCGCAGCCCTGCCGCGCCCCCCGGCACCTCGTCGCCGCCCAGCGTCGCGGCGTCGAACGCAAAGCGTTCGGCCAGCTTGACCAGCACCGTGGCGGAGAGCGGCCGCTGCCCATTCTCGATCAGATTGAGGTAGCTCGGCGAAATGTCCAGCGCGTCGGCCATGGCCGCCTGCGTCATCCCCGCCTCCCGCCGCACCCGCCGCACCGTCGGCCCCGCAAACACCCGCCGCTCGTTCATGTTTGTAACTTTCTTTACTAATTTACAGGATAGTTATCACCATACCGCGTATATTCACAATTATTATTGACAAATCTTTTCACTTTCCGCGGCAACTTCGCCAACATCCACCCATCATCTCCGCACAAGGACAAAGACGATGGGTTATCAGGAAGACATGGCGCAGGCCGGCCGCCTTATCCGCGATCATGACGGCACGTGGGACGGCATCAGCGGCGAAAGCGTCGCCCGCATGCGCGCCCAGAACAGGTTCAAGACCGGCCTCGACATCGCCCGCTACACCGCGCGCATCATGCGCGCCGACATGGCCGCCTATGACGCCGATCCCGCCAACTACACCCAGTCGCTCGGCTGCTGGCACGGCTTCATCGCGCAGCAGAAGATGATCGCGATCAAAAAGCATTTCGGCACCACCAAGGGCCGCTACATCTATCTGTCAGGCTGGATGATCGCCGCGCTGCGCAGCGAATTCGGCCCGCTGCCCGACCAGTCAATGCACGAAAAGACCAGCGTCCCGGCGCTGATCGAGGAAATCTACACCTTCCTGCGTCAGGCCGACGCCCGCGAACTCGGCATGCTCTTCCGCGACCTCGACGCCGCGCGCGCCGAGGGCGACGAACTCAAGGCCAAACAGGTTCAGGCGGCGATCGACAATCATGAAACCCACGTCGTTCCGATCATCGCCGACATCGACGCCGGCTTCGGCAATGCCGAAGCGACCTACCTGCTCGCCAGGAAGATGATCGAGGCCGGCGCCTGCGCGCTGCAGATCGAGAACCAGGTCTCGGACGAAAAGCAGTGCGGGCATCAGGACGGCAAGGTCACCGTGCCGCATGAAGATTTCCTTCAGAAGATCCGCGCGATTCGTTACGCCTTCATGGAACTGGGCGTCGAGGACGGCGTCATCGTTGCGCGCACCGATAGCCTTGGCGCCGGCCTGACCAAGCAGATCGCCTATTCGAAGGAACCGGGCGACCTCGGCGACCGCTACAACAGCTTCCTCGACTGCGAAGAGGTCGAGGGCGCGGGCAACCCCGGCGACGTGCTCATCAACCGCAATGGCAAGCTGATGCGCCCGAAGCGTCTGCCGTCGAACCTCTATCAGTTCCGTCCGGGAACCGGCGAGGACCGCTGCGTGCTCGATTGCATAACCTCGCTCCAGAACGGCGCCGACCTTATCTGGATCGAGACCGAAAAGCCGCACATCGAGCAGATCGCCGGCATGGTGGATCGCATCCGCGAAGTCGTGCCCAACGCAAAACTCGCCTACAATAATTCGCCGAGCTTCAACTGGACGCTCAATTTCCGCCAGCAGGTTTATGACAGCTGGGCGGAAGAGGGCCGCGACCTGTCGGCATATGACCGCGCCAAGCTGATGAGCGCCGAATATGACGACAGCGAGCTTTCCAGGGAGGCCGACAACCGCATCCGCAGTTTCCAACGCGATGCAGCCAGGCGGGCGGGCATCTTCCACCACCTCATCACGCTGCCGACCTATCACACAGCGGCGCTCAGCACCGACAATCTCGCCAGGGAATATTTCGGCGACGAAGCGATGCTCGGCTACGTCAAGGGCGTACAGCGCAAGGAAATCCGCGAGGGCATCGCCTGCGTGAAGCACCAGAATATGAGCGGAAGCGACATCGGCGACGATCACAAGGAGTATTTTGCCGGCGAAGCCGCCCTCAAGGCCGCGGGCAAGGACAATACGATGAATCAGTTCGCCGCCTGACCGAGCTCGGCGCGAGGGGTTCCGTTGCACCCCCTCGCGCCAACCCTCTCGGCGCGGGACGCCTTGCACAATCGTCCCGCGCCTTCCGAGCTTTCCTGGGGAGGAAAGCCTGTCCGCCGGAAGCCCCCAAGGCCTCCGGCGGACATTTTTATCGCGGCATACCGGCGTCCTCGTCGCGCGTCCTGATAAGCGACCAGATGACGCCACCCGCGATCAGCGCGACGGTCACGCCCAGGCTGACCAGCGGCGGGAACTTGTCGCTGCCGAGGATGAAATCGGCGACAAAGATTTTCGAACCGATGAACACAAGCACCAGCGCGAGCGCATATTTGAGATAGTGAAAGCGATGAACCATCGCCGAAAGCGCAAAGTACAGCGCGCGCAGGCCCAGGATCGCCATGATGTTCGAGGTGTAGACGATGAAGGTGTCGGTGGTGATCGCAAAGATGGCCGGCACGCTGTCGACCGCGAACACAAGGTCGGCGAGGTTGATGACGACGAGTGCCAGGAACAACGGCGTCGCCGCAAGCACCAGTTTGCCCGTCTTGCCGTCGGGTAGGCGAACGAAAAAACGCTCGCCGTGGAGCTGGCTGGTGATCGGGATGTGGCGCGACAACCATTTGACGACGGGATTACCCGCAACGTCCATCGGCTTTTCGCCTACGAAGAGCATCTTGACGCCCGTGAAGATCAGGAAGGCGGCAAAGACATAGAGCAGCCAGCCATATTCGCTGACCAGCGCTGCGCCGCCCGCGATCATGATGCCGCGCAGCACGATGACCGCGACGATACCCCAGAGCAGCGCGCGATACTGATATCGCGGCGGGATCGCAAAGGTCGTGAAAATAAGCGAAATGACGAAGATATTGTCGATCGACAACGCCTTCTCGATAAAGAAGCCCGTGTAGTATTGCAGGCCGGCCTCGCCGCCCTTCGCGCTCCACACCCACGCACCGAATGCGAGCGCGATGCCGATGTAGAACGCCGAGAGCTTCAAACTCTCGCCGATCCCCATTTCCTTGTTTTCCCTGTTGAGAATACCAAGGTCGAACGCGGTTAGCGCGACGACGATCGCGATAAAGGCCAGCCAGAACCAGGCCGGCGTGCCAAGCCAGTCGGCAAACAGAAACTCCATGATGGCTTTTCCCTGAACAGGCCGCGCGCGCGGCTTTTGGCCCGCACGCGCAGCTTTCGGTTATCGGACGATTTAGCGGACGAACGCAGGGCGGGACACGAGTGCGGTGAGCCGCCGTTTGACAGCAAACTTCAGCGCCTTGAGCCGCAAGAGCCGGAACGGATCAGCGCCGTGGCGCCGCGCCTCGCGGCGCTCGGCTTCGTCAAGCCGACGGTGAAGCTGGGACAAACGGTAGAAATGGCAACGAAAACGCATCGAAAAGGGCCTCCTGATTGATAAATCAAGCAGGTGACGCCGACGCCGAGCCCCGAACAGGGGGGAGATAGGGCCGCAAGCATCGGTGTCACCCGATGCGGTCCGACATCACGTAGCGGGACATTTCCCGCCGACGCCAGAGGGGCCCGGCCCGCACGCCTGTCATTTAGGGGGCGGCCGTGCGGCTTGCAAGTCCCCTGCCCCGCGCCCGCTGCAGACGAGTTGGAGGGCGCCCCATGAGCCAGTGCGGCCAACGGGATTTCGACTCAGAGCGGCGCTCGCCCACGAAGCCCGCGCCGGAGCCACGCCGTAGCACGAAGGCTCCGAACGCTGCGGAAGTTTTGCCGCGCGAAACCGGCAAGACGGTTAAGGAGTGGGGAGCGGGCATGGACTCTATTTCGGAAACCCCGAATAGGCCGCATCCCCGAGCGAAGACGAGGGGCCATGCCGAGCGAAGTCGAGGCGGCGGGGTTACGCGGTTCTCGCTTCGCTCGAACGAGCCCCTCGCCTTCGCTCGGGGATGCGGAGGTCATTAGAGCTGGCGTCCTGCCCAGAGCCGCAATCAGCCGAAACAAGCCGATCGGACTAACCCTTACCCATCAGCTTCATCGTCATCGCCGTGAGCGCCTCGGTGGCGGTCGAGATCACCGCGGGCGCATCGGGCGCCCAGAAGGGCGAGTGGAGGCTGGGCAGCGTCCGGCCTTCCTTCTTGGCCGCGTCAAACTCGGCCTGCGGGACGCCGCCCACCCAGATGATCAAGCTCTTGATATCCTTGTCCGCGCGCGCGAAGCGGCCGAAATCCTCGCCGCCCATCACAGGAGGAACCTTGACGACGCGCGCTTCGCCGAAGCTGGTTTTCAGAAAGGCCGCCATCTCTTCGGTGAACTCGGGCGTATTGAAGGTCGCCGGCGTATATTCATCCTTCTGCACCGTCACCACGGGCATTCGGTCGTCGGGCATCCCCGCGGCGATCGCCTCACCTTTCGCAATGCGCGCGATGCCGCCCAGCAGATGATCGCGCACCGCATCGGTGTAGCTGCGCACGGTCAGTTGCAGCCGCGCCTCGTCTGAAATGATGTTGTGCTTCGCCCCTGCATGAAAGCTGCCGACCGTCACCACCGCGCTGTCGAGCGGGCTGATCTCGCGCGACACCAGCGTTTGCAGCGCGCCGACGATGCGGCTCGCCAGCACGATCGGATCCTTGGTCGTCTGCGGATAGGCGCCATGCCCGCCGACGCCCTTCACCAATATGTCGACGCTGTCGACATTGGCGAGCGCATAGCCCGGCGCATAGCCGATCATACCCGCGGGAAACTGCGCTGCATCGTGGAACGCCAGCACATATTCGGGTTTCGGAAAGCGTGTATAAAGCCCGTCCTCGAGCATCATGCGCGCGCCCGCGCCGCGTTCCTCGGCGGGCTGGCCGATCATCACCAGCGTCCCCGACCATTTGTCCCTGTTCGCCGCCATCAACCGCGCCACGCCGACCCATGCGGTCATATGCGTGTCGTGGCCGCAGGCGTGCATCACGCCCGTTTCGACGCCTTCGGCGGTCGTAACCCGCACCTTCGACGCGCCGGGCAGCCCCGTCTGTTCGGTGACGGGCAGGCCGTCCATGTCGGCACGTACCATCACGACCGGGCCGGGACCGTTCTTCATCACCGCGACGACACCGGTGCCGCCCACCTTTTCGGTGACCTCGAACCCCAGCTTGCGCGCTTCGGCCGCCAAAATGCCCGCCGAGCGCACTTCCATGAAGCTGAGTTCGGGATTGGCGTGCAGATCGGCGTAAATCGCCATCAGCGACGACATCTGCGCCTGCACCTCGCCGCGCAGCGTCTGCGCCGATGCGGGCGCTGCCAATGCAAGCGCCGCCGCGCTCATCCAGAAAGTGCGCATTATCCCATCCCCCTTGTCAGTTCGCCGGAACCAGCTCGATCACGTCGAGCAGCGATTCATAGGCCGGAGCGGGCAGCACCAGCCGCCAGCGATTGTCGCCGATCCGCTCGATCAGCCCCGCCATGTCGCGCATCCGGTCGCTGCCGTAATTGACCGCCATTTTTTCATCGCCGAGTTCGAGCGTGCCGAGGAAAATCTGGCGCTTCAGATTGTCGGGAAAGACCAGCCCGACGGGACGCTGCGACCCGGTGAGTTTGGTGAGGCTGGACAACCCCTGCTCGGCCGCGACGCGGCAGCGGAACCAGCCATAGGCGATATAGCCGAGCCCGCCGCGCCCCTTCGCGCCGATCTTGATCGTCCGGCAGCGATAGTCCCCCGCGGGCAGATACGCGTTGGGCAATGCGGCCGTCGGCTGGAGCAATGCGCCCTCGCGGTCGATTTCGGCGCCATGTCCTTTCGCGCGCGCGTCGGCGAGCGCCGCCTGCCAGCTCCTGTACCAGTCGCGAATGCGCTGCTTGTCGGCGTCGGTCGCCGTCGCGCGCCAGGTGCCGCTCGCCTCCGACGCGTCGGCTGCCGTCGGTGGCATCGTCGGCACGACCGTCTGGCATGCGCCAAGGGTGGCGCCCAGCGCCACCGCCAGAATCCGATTGGTGCGACCCATGATTCTCCGTTTCTCCCCGACCCCTTTGGTTAACCTTAGGAGAGAGAAAGAGAATGCTCAAGCAACTCCACCCTCTCCCATCGGGAGAGGGTTGCCGTTACGCCGCGGTCCAGCCGCCGTCGACACTGAGGTTCGCGCCGGTGATGTTCGCCGCCTCGTCGCGCGTCAGGAAAGCGGCGAGCGCCGCGACCTGCTCGACGGTGACGAACTGCTTGGTCGGCTGCCCCGCGAGCAGCACGTCGTTGATCACCTGCTCGCGCGTCATGCCGCGTGCCTTCATCGTGTCGGGGATCTGGTTTTCGACGAGCGGCGTCCAGACATAGCCGGGACTGATGCAATTGACCGTGATCCCGGCGTCGGCCACTTCGAGCGCCACCGTCTTGGTCAGCCCGGCTAGCCCGTGCTTCGCGGTGACATAGGCCGATTTGAACGGCGATGCGACGAGCGAATGCGCCGATGCGGTGCCGATGATCCGCCCCCATTTCTTCTTGCGCATCCCGGGGACGGCGTGGCGGATCGTGTGGAACGCCGCGGTCAGGTTGAGCGCGATGATCATGTCCCACTTCTCGACCGGGAAATCCTCGACGGGCGAGACGAACTGCATCCCCGCATTGTTGACGAGAATATCCACGCCGCCGAAATCCGCCTCGGCCCGCGCGAACATCGCCGCAATCTCGTCGGGCCTGGTGAGGTCGGCGCCGTCATAGGCGGCCTTGCCGCCGCTGATCGCCTCAATGTCTTTGCGCTCGGCCTCGATCGCGTCGGCGTCGCCGAAGCCGTTGAGGATGATGTTCGCGCCGTCGGCGGCAAAGGCCTTGGCGATGCCGAGCCCGATGCCCGAAGTCGATCCGGTGACGAGCGCAGTCTTGCCTTTAAGGTGCATGTCCTTGTCCTTTCGGTGGGGGAGAATCAGCGAATATCCTTGTCGGCCTTGGGCTTCAGCCCGTCGGCCTGCACCGCGAAGCTGTCCGACCGTCCCTCGGCGATGCTTTCGGCGAGCAGATGGCCGTCCTTCATCGCCGCTTCGACCGCATCGCGGCCGAGCGCCCAGTTGACCTCCATCGTCGAGCGCGAAAACTCGAAATCGCGCGCGCCGGTCTGCCAGGCGGGCGGTTCGTGGATGAGCTGCACAACGTTGAGCGCCTTGCAGTCGACCATCCGCCGCACCGCCTTCACCTCGGGCAGCTCGGCGAGGTCTTCGGGCAGTTTCGCGAGCATCCGGTCGATCAGCCGATGCTCCTTGCGGCGCCGTACCAGCCCGTCCGAAATCCGCCGCGTGCGGCTGGAATAGCGGATGTCCTTCTCGCGCGACCAGGCCTCTTCCAGATCGTGCGGGCGCGTCCCGCGCGCGGGGAACAGGTCGACCTGGAACACCAGCATATCCTCATGCGCCGCCGCGACGACATGTTCGAGCGGGGTGTTCGACACCAGCCCGCCGTCCCAATACCAATGGCCGTCGATCTCGACCGGCGGCAGGCCCGGCGGCAAGGCACCCGATGCCAAAATATGCCGCGCATCAATTGTATCAGTGGTCGTGTCGAAATAACGGAAATTGCCCGTCTCCACCGCGACCGCGCCGACCGACAGGCGAACCTTGCCATTGTTCACCCGGTCCCAGTCGACCAGCCGGTTCAGCGTCTGGGCCAGCGGCGCGGTGTCGTAAAAGCTGATCGCCTCGGGCGTCTGCCGTTCGGCAAAGGCGGGCGGCGGAAAGCGCGGAGTGAAAAAGCCCGGCACGCCGAACGCCATCACCTGCCCGGCCGCGGCCATATGCGACCATTCGCGCGCCCAGTCAGTGTCGGGGATCGGCAGCGACGGCAGCGCCGACGACACACCTTCCCAGAACTCACGCATCTTGCCGACCGCCTGATCGCGCTCGTTGCCCGCGATGATCGCGGCATTGACCGCGCCGATCGAAATGCCCGCGACCCAGTCGAGCTCGATCCCCAGGTCGATCAGCGCCTCATACACCCCCGCCTGAAACGCGCCGAGCGCGCCGCCGCCCTGCAGGACAAGCACGACCAGATCGGGAAGCGGAAGCGCGGCGCGGGTGGCTCGGCGGGGCATGGAGTCGCGATCCTTGAGTTGCGGATGCGCGATTTGTGCACCGCAACACGCCCTATTGCAATGGCTTGCCCGCTGCGAAGTCCCTTGGCGCTTATCCCGCTCGCATCCGTAGGCGTCATTGCGAGCGCAGCGAAGCAATCTCCAGCTTGCGTAGCACCCGAACGATGGCTGGAGATTGCTTCGTCCCCCGGATCAAGTCCGGGGTCC
>Ga0164290_1001287_pt1 | contig 41655 bp, 41 predicted proteins | sample Micstemetagenome_FD_108782 | JGI IMG/M metagenome (GOLD analysis project Ga0164290, IMG submission 108782) | Contaminated culture microbial community from soil near Moab, Utah, USA - Microcoleus steenstrupii SON62 (Illumina Assembly) | ecosystem: Environmental > Terrestrial > Soil > Soil crust...
GTTGGCCGTGGCGAGCAGGGTCTGCTGGTTCAGACCGGCCCGAACGTCCGCGAGCCGCAGAACCGTCGCGTCGAGATCGTCATCCAGTAAGCTGGATAATCCGAGACAAGGAAGAGGCGGCCCGCACGGGCCGCCTTTTTCTTTGCCGGCGGGCCCAACGAAGGCCCGACGCAGCGCGGCTGCGGCAAAGCGTGCAGCATCGCCACTGGCGGCGTGTGGCAGACCGCTGTAAGGGCATGCTGCCGGCGGAATCGCATTTCTGCTGTCACGATGCGATCAATCGTCTAGTTTGATATCCTGCACCCGAAGACGCAGCACCCGCACGCATGGCCTCGACCCTCGTTTCCCCGATCCGGATCGCCCCGCGGCTCGACTATTCGATGCTGCGCAAGGTGTCGTTCGGCTTTGGGCTGTTCTTCGTCTTCATCTCGCCGGCCTGCCCCGACCCGCTGGCGCTGGGAGTGGGGGCCTTCACGCCCTGGCTGATCCTCCGCCTGGTCGGAACGCCTACCATGCCCGCGGCCATCGCTTACTATCTCCTGTCCCAGTGGTTGCAGGTGTTCGCCCGCGCCTTCCTCGCCCTGGTCGACGGTGAGCCCATGGCGAGCAGCATTTACGGGCCCTGGGTCGCCGATGCCTACTGGTACATGCTGGCCTCGACGGTGACCCTGGCGTTCGCCTGCAAGCTGGTTCTCGGGGGGATCAAGCCCCCGACCGAACAGAACTGGTCGGCCCACCTCTACTGGCGTCCGGTCGACGTCTTTCTGGTCTATCTGGGTTCGAACCTCATCACGCAGTTCGCGGGCCTGACGTTCGGCGGCGCGCTGTTCCAGTTCTTCGATGCCATCGCCCGCTTCAAGATCATGGCGGCGTTCCTTCTGTTCACGTCGGTCATGTCGGTGTCGCGCGGGTGGCCGTTCCTGTTTGCGGTGCTGGGCATCGAGATCCTGTCGGGCATGACCGGCCTGCTGGGCGACTTCCGCGGCGTGTTCGTGTTCCTCGGCACCGCCGCGCTGGCCGCGCAGATCAGATGGACGGCACGCACCACGGGCTACGCGGCGTTGGCGACCTTCGTCCTCGTGTTCCTCGCGCTGTTCTGGACATCGGTCAAAGTCGAGTATCGCGACATCGCCACCGGCGGTTCGGAATCGCAGGCCTTCCAGTCGTCGCTGGGAGACCGCGCGGGCTACATGGTCGGGCGAATCCTCGGAGTGGGAGACATCGACTGGGGAGCGGCCTCGAAGGCTTTGCTCGAGCGCCTCGCGTACGTGGAGATCACCGGCCTCGTGATCAATGTCGACCTGGCGAGTTCGGAGCAGGGCAAGGTGCGGCAATGGGGCGATGCCGTCTCACACGTCTTCCAACCGCGCTTCCTGTTCCCCGATAAGGCGGCCCTGTCCGACACCGAAGTCTTCATCCGCCTGACCAAGGCCGACGTGCTGGAGAACATGCGCGGCGGCACGTCGATCAGTGTGGGCTACATGGCCGAAAACTACGTCGATTTTGGCTTTCCCGGGATGCTCGGCGGTGTCTTCGCCATCGGATTGCTGGTCGCGCTCGTCATTCGATTCTTCTTCTCTTTCGACGTTCCCTGGATGGTGCGCCAGGGAACGGCCCTGGCGTTCGTATATTCGATCTGTGCGAGCGGTCTTGAAGTGTCGATGCCGAAGATCCTCGGCAGTTCATTCACTTTCGCCGTCGCCTACGGTCTCGCACTCAAGTTCGCCTTCCCGATGGGCCAGCGATGGCTCGAAGCGAGGGCCAGACAGGCGGCGGACCGCGAAGCCACCATCCGCCGCGTCAAGAGCCTCTTCCGGGGCGGCGGCCCTCTCTAGGCCTGCTCAGCGATGGCGACCGACCACCCGGGCGAGTGCCTGGGCCGCGCCCTCGAGGCTTCCGCCGGTTTGCATTGGTAACGTGCCCCGCTCGAACGCTGCGATCACCGAACCGTGCACGTAGCTCTTCCGGCAAACGGTCGGTGTGTTGGTGAGTGTTTCGGCTGCGGCGGCGATCGCGTCGCGCAGCAACGCCTTGCGCGCGCGAGTCGTCTCGGCCGGGGGCGCGGAGGATAGAGCCTTCATCACTCCGGCGGAGGCCACGAGCGTCCGGAAATCCTTCAACGAAACGCGCGCGCCCGACACCTGGCGCAGGAATGCGTTCACGTCGGCGGCACGCACCGGATGTACGGCACCGTCGGCGCCGCGATACTGGAACAGGCGCCGCCCCGGCAATGCGAGCAGCCCTCGGCAGGTGCGGGCCAGTAGCCTGTCACGGACTGCACGCGTCACCTTCTTGGCACCCTTGCCGCGAAACTGCAGGCGCACCTCGATCCCGTCGATGCCGATGTTGGATTTCAGAAGGGTCGTCGCGCCACGCGTGCCCCTCTCTCGCGCGTAGGAATCGCTGCCGGCCCGAAGCGCTGTCCTGGACACCAGGTAAACCACCGCAGCGGTCGCAGCCTGGCGATCCGCGGGATCGGGCGTGCGGAGAAACCGACGAACCGCGCGCGAGATCACCGGAAGCGTCCTGGCGATGTTCCGGAGCTTGTGTGCCTTGACCGCCTCGCGAACGTGCTGCCAAGCCGGATGATAGCGATACTGGAGCCGGCCAGCGGCATCCTCGCCCACCGCCTGCAGATGAAGGCCGGGATCCGCGGCGTAGCGGACGTTCGCGTAGGCGGGCGGCACGGCCAGCGATTTCAGGCGGGCAAGGGTAGCGCCATCGGTGACGGCTTTCCCAACCGCATCCACGAAACGAAACCCCTTCCCCCGACGCTGGCGTCGAAACACCAGGTGGTCGGGCGTCCCACGCTTCAGGCCGTGGTCACGCATCAATCGGTCGATCGTGGAAAGTCGAGGCATGCGCTTCGAACGGAAGCACTCTTGAATCGTTGCGCGCGGCCCTCGCGTCGTCGCGATGGTACTTTGCTCCGGCCCTATCCGACCTCTGCGATTGTGAGCCTGGTCTTCTCGCGCAGAGCGCCGACACATTCGCAGGCGCGCTGCTCGAGACCTTCGCGGTCGAGGATGCTGATCTTCCCGCGCTGATAGCGGATGAGGCCCGCCTGCTGGAGACCGTACGCGATCAGGCTCACGGTCGGCCGGCGCACGGCCAGCATCTGTGCCAGGAAATCGTGTGTAAGACGGATCACATCGTCGTCGATGCGATCCCGGACCTGCACGATCCATCGGCACAGCCGCCGGTCCGCCGTATGAAGAGCGTTGCAGGCGGCGGTCTGCTGCATCTGCGCGAGCGTCAACTCGCTGCTCAACAGCGCGACCTTGCGCAGCATCGCATTCTGGGCGGCGGCCGTCCGGAATTCGGTGACCGGCATCCGCCAGGCCGTCGCATCGATCTGGACGATGGCGCGGGTACCGGCGCGGTGGTGCCCCAGAGAAGACAGCGACCCGAGGATGGCTTCCCGGCCGAGTGTCGCTGTCTCGATGGCCGAGCCGTCCTGCATCATGGCCACCAGCGAGATCATGCCGCTGTCGATGAAATGGACATGCTCGATTCGCTGCCCGGGCTCGTGGAGCACGAGACCCTGGGGCAGCCGATGGAACGTTAGAAACGGCCTCAGCCGCGCCAGCTCGGCGGGCGACAGCGCGGACAGAAAGAAGTTCCTCGGCTCGAAGACAGACGTCACGGCATTCGCTTCCTTCTTTGCCGGGACACTGCAGTGACTTCCACGCGCAGCCTGTTTGTCGGCCTTGAGAACTTCCTGACTGTAGCCGTGCGATTCGTTATCAGTCGGTTCCGTAACGAACGCAGACGGACGGGCGGTGGATCTGATCGGCATGGGATCCTCCTTCAGAAGGGCAGTGCCCGCCCGTGCGGCATTCGCCGCCCCAGCCGATCTCGCTTGACCGGGCTTTCCGTTTCGACCGTTCGGGTGGCCTTGCGCTCCTCGTCGGTCACGGCAGCTTCCGCGTGACGGCGCCCGAGCGGGGTGAGGCGAGGACCGTGCGGGCCATCATGCAGAAGACCCAGCAACTCCAGGCGCAGCCGGTGGGTAGATGGCAGCTTTACTGTTTGGCCGACGGAAAGCGCCCTGAGAAGTCGTTGCTCCTCTGCACTGATCCGCACTTGTGCGGTCGGCATGATTGGCGGCTCCTTGAATCCGGGGTGAGGGGGGAAGCCGGCCCCTTCAGGCACCGGCTCACCCGATGCAACGGCACCTCCCGGACCGGGTTCCGGACCCGAAGCCTTTTGGCAGTCCTGCCGCTTCAGGGCAGGCCGACCTCCGCCGCCTTGATCTGGAGAGCGAGGTACTTCGAGTACATGCGGCACTGGGCGAACGAGCCGCCCTGGAACCAAAGCCCGCCCTGCGCGGTCGGCACCCACATGTTTCGCAACTCCTGGGTACGCTCGTCGAATCCCCAGACGGGACCGACCTTGCGCGCAACATCCGGGCCGAAAAGCTGTTCGACCAGGTGATCCTGGCCCTTGTAGCCGGTGGCCAGCACGATCAGGTCGGCCGGGCGCTCGGTGCCGTCCTTCATCGTGAATCCGGCCGATCCGAAGGCAGCGATGTCGGCGTACTGGATCAGTCCTATCTCCCGCTTTGCCACCAGGTCCGACGCGCCGACGTTGAAATAATAGCCGCCGCCGCGCCCTCGATACTTGAGCGGCCAGCCCGTTCCGTCCTCGCCGAATTCCAGTCGAAAGCCGACACGCTCCAACGCCTCGAGCAGGGGGGCGTCATGCGCACGGGCCTGGTCGGTCAGAAGCTTGTGCGCCTTCTTCATGACGCGCAGCGGCACCGAGACGTTGATGAGGTCGCGGTCTTCGAGTGTCGGTCCCTTCCCGTAGTAGATGCCGTCGTAGAGTTGCGCGCCCGGCTCGACGTTGACGATGAGCGTCGGACTCCGCTGCACGATGGTGACCTGAGCGCCGTTGCCGTGAAGGTCCTGGGCGATGTCGTGGGCGCTGGTGCCGGTACCGAAGACATAGACATTCCGGCCCTTCCACTCCGCGCCGTTGCCGAACCTGCTCGAGTGCACGACCGTGCCCTTGAAGTTCTCCAGCGTGGGGATCTCGGGAATGTTCGGCGTGCCGCTCACGCTGGTGGCCATGATGATGTGCCGTGGGTGCAGCGTGCGATGGACCCCGTCAGCCACGTCCATGTCGAGCTCGGCTGTCCAGCGCCTCTCGGCCGCGTTCCAGGTGGCCCCCTTGAAGCTGGTGCCGGTCCAGAAGTCGATCTCCATGGTCTCGACATAGGATTCGAGCCAGTTCGCGATCTTGTCCTTGGGGATGTATTTCGGCCAGGTCTTCGGGAAGGGCAGGTAGGGGAAGTGATTGGAATGCTTCTGATTGTGGAGCTTCAGTCCGTGGTAACGCTTGCGCCAGTTGTCGCCGATGCGTGCCATCCTGTCGACGACGAGCGCCTCGACGCCCAGTGCCTTCAGGCGCGCCGCGGCCGTGATGCCGGCGTGGCCGCCGCCCACGATCAGGACCGCGGGGTCGCGATCGGCATAGCGGGAGGATTCGCGTCGGCGGTCCAGCCAGTTGGGGCCGTGGAAGTCGCGCTCGAACGCCGGCTCCTCGTTACTCTCTGCAACGGTCTCTTCCTCGTACCCGCGCAGCGACTCGAGGGACGTGAGCAGCGTCCAGGCCTTGGCCTCTCCGGCGCGGCAGTCGCTGCGCTTCAGTCGAACGATGCCGGAACCCGTGCCGATCCTGGTCCCGAAGGTCAGTATCGCCTCGACGCAGGCCTCGCCCGCACGTTCCACGTCGCGCGGCGGATGGCGTTCGGGGTCGATGGCGAAGCCATGTGCGCCGCTGTCGGCCACGGCGTCGACGAGGCGTCGAACGATCGGTTCGCGATCGCTGATCGTCTCGATCGTGCGAGTGAGCGCGACGATGTCGCGCCAATCGGCATCGGGACGGAAGAGCGCGCCGATCGCATTCGCGTCGTGCCGCTGGAGGGCCTCGTTGAGACTGGCCAGCCAGTCGCCAACAACTTGTTTCGCATCACGGTTCAGTTCGACATCCATCCTTCAAGCCTGTCGAATAGGATGGGCGAACACAACAGGGAAGGATCGGCTCATGGCGCTATACGAACTTCGCACCTACACGCTGTATGTCGGCAAGATGGCCGAGGCGGTGAAGCTCTACCAGGAGTTCGGCTTTCCCGCCCTCGAGAAGGGCGGTCACGCGCGCAACCTCGTCGGCTATTTCCAGGGCGACACCGGGACCATCAACCAGATCGTCCATTTGTGGAAATTCCCCGATGACGCCGCCCGCCGCGCGCATTGGGCCGCGGTCTTCGCCGACCCGGCGTTCATGGACGACTTTGCCGCGAAGTTCCGGCCGCTGGTCATGAGCCAGGAGGTGAAGCTCCTGAATGCCGCCCCATGGGGGCCGCACCCCTGAGCGGGGTGCGGAATGGCGCCGTTGGGCCGCGCCGCTTCTTCGCTTCCTTCAGGTTGATCCAGCGCTGATCCCGCCGATGGCAGGGGGATCTTTCAGGCGCTGCCCCTGTCGGCACGGTGGAGCCGGATCGTCAGTAGAAATGCCCGACCGAGCATCGCGCCCGCACAGAGCATGGCGGCCAGAGCTGCCAGGAAGCGGAAGAGATCGAACTCCGGAAAACCGAAGAAGGCGCCCAGACATTCGACGACCACCGTCGCGCCGACGGCGATGGCCACCCAGAGCAGCAGAAGTTTGGCCGCATGACTGAGGTTCACGCGGGGGCGATACATGTCGTGCTCGATGCCGATCAACATGCCTCTGATCGCGCCGATCACAAATCCGATCCCCAGGGCTGTTCCGAACATCCATGCAGGCTGGTGATCGGCCAGTTGGAGAAGGGAAAGGATGCCACCCACGAAGAGCGCCAGGAAGGCGGGCGCGAAAAGCCGCCATGTCGAAAGGTATCGTCGGCGCACCTCCCGCAGGGAGAGGTAAATGCAGCCTCCGGCCGCGAGCGCCAGGAGCAGGTGAACGAGGGTGAGATTATGAATCACGGGTCAAGCTTACACTGAGACGGGCACAGGTGAAGGGGGCTCGCCGGCACTGCGGCGCCCCGGCTGCTGCCTGGATTGTGGGCGGTTCCGGCACGCGGAGTCGAGGCGCCGAAACTGCCATTTTGTGCGTGTTGCCTCGCTGCATCAGGCGTGGTTTCTTCCGCGCCAGAGCGGGGAATGAACGAACCAGAATGGGAGCTTCAGTCATGAATCGACGTCAATTTCTCGCCGCGGGCTCGGCCGCCGGCGCATTCGGTATTGTGGGCGGCGCGCTGCCCGCGGCTGCGCAGGCGCAGTTCTCAATCGCCACGGGAACCACCGGTGCCGTGTACTATCCGCTGGGTGGCGCGATGGCGAACATCCTGAGCAAGAAGGTGCCGGGCTGGGCCGTCACGGCCGAAGCCACGGCCGGTTCCGTGGCCAACATGCACATGATTCGCGACGGCAAGGCGCAGATGGCGCTGACCCAGTGCGATACCGCCTATGACGCCATCAAGGGCCTCGACAAGTTCGTGGGCAAGCCGGTCGATTCGCGCACCCTTGCCGTGGTCTATCCGAACCTGGTGCATTTCGTGACCATGGAAGGCACGGGCATCAACAAGCTGTCCGACATCAAGGGCAAGCGCATTTCGACCAGCGCGCCGGTGAGCGGCTCCGAGGTCATGGCGCTGCGCATCATCGACGAACTGGGCCTCAAGCTCAGCGACATCAAGCGTGAGCGCCTGTCGCCGGCCGAGAGCACGAACGCCATGAAGGACGGCAAGCTCGACGGCTACTTCTTCAACGGTGGCCCGCCGGTCGCGGCGATCACCGATCTGGCGGCCACCCAGGGCGTCAAGATCAAGCTGATCTCGACGGCCGATCTGGTGCCGGCCCTGAACAAGAAGTACGGCCCGGTCTTCGCGGCCAGCCAGATTCCGGCCAAGGCGTATCCCAACCAGGATGCGGCGGTGCCGGTGATCGCCATCTGGAACATCCTGATCGTGCCGGCTTCCATGAGCGACGACCAGGCCTACACGATCACCAAGACCCTGTGGGAGAACCATGCCGATCTGATCGCCACGCACAAGGCGTCGACCGACATGACGGCGGAGAACCAGAAGACCGCGAATTCGTCGGTCCCCTTCCATCCCGGCGCGATGAAGTACTTCGCCGAGAAGGGCATCAAGCTGTCGTAGAGACAGGAAGACTGGCGGGGCCCTCCTATAGGAGGGCCCCGTTCCATTTGGGGGGGCGGAAAGATGACGGTCCAGGCCGAGCTGCTGAGCGACGAGGAAAAGCGCAAGATCGAGGAGCTCGTCGAGCAGGAAGAAGGCGGCATCCACAAGTTCGTGGGCTGGTGGGGCAAGGTCCTCACCTTCATCGCCTTCACCATGACCATCTTCCACCTCTACGCCGCGGCATCGACGGTCGACACGCAGTCGCTGCGCGAGATCCACGTCGCCTATGCGCTGTCGCTGGTCTTCCTGCTGTTCCCGGCGGTGAAGAGCTGGCGCAACCGGGTGGCACCCTGGGACATCGCAGCGGCCGGCCTCGTCGTCGTCGTCATCTGGTACATGATGACGGGCGGCAGCTGGACGTCCTTTGCCGCGTCCGACGATTTCCTCGATCGCTACGTCTCGCCGACGCAGACCGATCTCGTCATCGGCGGCATCCTGATTCTGCTGGTGCTGGAATCCACGCGGCGCGCGACGGGCTGGATCATGCCGATCCTCTCCGCGACGTTCCTGGCCTACGCGATGTGGGGCAACTACCTGCCGTCGCCGTGGAAGCACAAGGGCTATCCGCTGTCCGACCTGATCGCCGAAGAATACATGACACTGAACGGCATCTTCGGATCCGCCATCGACGTTTCGGCGACGCTGATCATCCTGTTCACGATCTTCGGCGCCATCCTGCAGGCCTCGGGCGCAGGCCGGTTCTTCATCGATTTCTCGCTGCGCGCCATGAAGGGCCAGCCCAATGCGGCCGGCCGCGCGGTGGTGCTGTCGTCGTTCCTGCTGGGCGGTCCGTCGGGTTCCGGCGTGGCGACCACGGTCACCATCGGTACCGTCGCCTGGCCGATCATGAAGCAGGCGGGTTACGGCAAGTCGGCGGCCGGCGGCCTTCTGGCGGCCGGCGGCCTCGGCGCCATCCTGTCGCCGCCGGTGCTCGGCGCCGCGGCCTTCCTGATCGCCGAGTATCTCAAGATGTCGTACCTCGACATCGTGCGGATGGCGCTCATCCCCACCTGCCTCTACTACTTCGGCCTGCTGATGATGACCGAGATAGATTCGCGCAAGTATGGGCTGCGCGCCGTCGATCCCACGGTCGATCTCACGATGCATCAGCTGCTGACGCGCTACGGCTTCCACTTCACCTCGCTGATCTCGGTCGTGGTGCTGATGGTGTGGGGCTTCTCGGCGACCTATGCCGTGTTCTGGTCGATTCTGCTCGCGATCCTTGTCAGCTACCTGCGCGCAGACACGGCCCTCTGGCCGGACCGGCTCTTCCGCGCGCTGGCCGACGGCTCGATCCAGGCGCTCGGAGTCGCCGCGACCTGCGCCTGCGCCGGCCTCATCGTCGGCGTCATCACCAAGACGGGTCTCGCGCTGAAGTTCTCGTCGATCGTCATCGACCTGGCGGGCGGTTCGGTCTTCTGGACCGCCCTGTACACGGCGCTGATCGTCTGGGTGGTCGGTCTGGCCGTGCCCGTGACCGCGTCCTACATCATGTGCGCCGTCATCGCGGCCCCGGCGCTGATCAAGCTCGGCATCCCGGACTACGCCGCGCACATGTTCATCTTCTATTACGCCGTGCTGTCGGAGGTTTCGCCGCCGACCGCGCTCGCCCCGTTCGCGGCCGCGACCATCACGCGCGCCGATCCCTATGTGACCACGCTGCAGAGCTGGAAGTATGCGCTGCCGGCCTTCCTCGTGCCGTTCATCTTCGTTCTCGATCCGATCGGCATCGGCCTGTTGCTCGAGACGCCCAAGGGCATGGGCTGGGGCTGGATCCTGTGGGTGACGCTGGGTGCCGCGGGCGGCATCGTGGCGCTCGCCGTGGCGGCGCAGGGCCATTTGTGGCGGCCCCTCGGCGTCGGCACGCGAATCGTCTGCGGTCTGGCCGGTATCGCGCTCACCTTCCCGGGAGTCATCGACGACTGGGTCGGCGGGCTCGTCGCCGCGCGCATGATCGGACTCGCCGTCCTCATGGCCGTCCTGTTCTACGAGTATCGCCAGCCCCGGAGCCCGGCTCCCGCCTGACCCGCGGGCGCTACTGGAAGATCACCCGGGCTTCGCGGCCCAGCATCTGGGGAATGCTCTGCGGGTCGTCGGGCTTGATCTCGACCTCGACGAGGCGGGCGTTGGATTCGCCGAAATCGGCCTCGGACCGCTTGGTGCGCTTCACCGTGAGCGGCGTCCGCGTGATCGTGCCGACATGGACGGTCCGGCTGCCCTGGAAGGTGAACTCGACCTTGCCGCCAGGCTTGATGGTCCGCAGATGAAGTTCATCGACGTCGGCGAAGATCCGGATCTGGTTGAGGTCGACGATTTTCACGATGCCTCGGCCCGAGATCCGCTCGCCCTGCCGCGTGTAGATATCGACCACCACGCCGTCGAGCGGGGAGCGCACGAGTGCCAGCTCGCGCTCGACCTTGGCTTCGTCGAGCTTGGTTTCGAGGATCGCGATGCTCGACTCGGTCTGCGCAAGATCGGCCGCGAGGACTTCCTTCTGGAACTTCAGTTTGGCCTGCTCGCGCTCGAGCGTCTGCTGGGAAAGAGTCGACTGGATCTGCTTCTGGTCGGGCGGCACGCTCGACCTCGACAGTTCGAGATCCTTCAGCCGGCTCTCCTCGGCCGCGGTCTTCACCGACACTTCCTGCAGGGCGATCTCGGCCGTCCGGTATCCGGAGACCATCGTCTCGCGCTGCCGGCGGGCCTTGGCGATCTCCGATTCGATCCGGCGCACCTCGACGTCGGCGATCGCATAGTTGTTGAGGACGGCAATGATTTCGTCGCGCTTGACCGCCTGACCGTTCTTGATGCGCAACTCGCTGAGGACGGCGCCGCCAACCGGATCGCCGGCGATGATCGCAGTCCCGGCGGGCGCATCGGTGTATCCGCGAGAAATCAGCGGTCCATGCGCTTCCGAGGATTTGTTCTGAGCACTGCCCACCGGCAGATCCGGCAGCCCGAAGGTCATGGCCAGCGCAATCACCGCGACCGCGGCCGCGCCGGCACCAACCCATGCAAATTTATTGCTTTGCGCCATCTCGGACCGTTTTTGACAACCCAACGAGAAAGGCCCGGTTTTCCCTGGACGTCAAGGAAGCGCTGGTGCTGCCGCACAGGATTGAACTGTGGACCTCCCCCTTACCAAGGGGGTGCTCTACCACTGAGCTACGGCAGCGCGCGGCCGGGGGTATGCCATAGGGCAGGGAGCGGTTCAACCGCCGGCCGCCGGCCGGAATTGATTCGGTGCGACGACTTGCCGTGCCTTCTGCCCTCTGCCTACCATTTCGCAACAAAAAGCAGGAGGAATGGATGGACTGGCGCCCGATTTCGGCCGATTCGCACATCACCGAACCGCCCGGCTGCTATCGCGATCACATAGAGCCGGCGTTCCGCGAGCGGGCCCCGCATGTCGTGCGCCATGACAGCATGGGCGACATATACATTGTCGACGGGATGAAAACGCCCGTGCCGATGGGGCTGATCGCCGCCGCCGGCGTGGCACCCCAGGACATCCGGATCGGCGGGGCGAAGTTCGAGGATCTGCACCGCAGCGGCTGGGATCCGTCGAGTCGGTTGCAGGATCAGGACAGGGACGGTGTCGCGGCCGAGATCATCTATCCCACGGTCGGCATGCTGATCTGCAATCATCCGGACTTCGATTACAAGAAGGCCTGCTTCGACGCCTACAATCGGTGGCTCCAGGCCTATTGCTCGCACGCACCGGAACGGCTCGTCGGCATGGGCCAGACGGCCATGCGCACGGTCGCGGAAGGGATCGCCGACCTCGAACGCATTAAGGCCATGGGCTTTCGCGGCGTGATGATGCCCGGCAATCCCGGCGAGAAGGACTATGACGATCCTGCCTACGATCCGTTCTGGGAAGCCGCCATCGCGCTCGAGCTTCCCCTGTCGTGGCATATCCTCACGACCTCGGGCGACAATTCGCTCTCCAAGCCGCGCGGGCCGAAGATAAACGGCTTCCTGTCGATCATCCGCGGCTGCCAGGACATCATGGGCATGCTGGTCTTCAGCGGCGTCTTCGAGCGCCACCCCGCTCTAAGAGTTGTTTGCGTCGAAGCCGATGCAGGATGGGCACCGCATTTCATGTACCGCATGGACCACGCCTACAAGCGCCATCGCTATTGGATGAAGGGCAAGGAACTTGCGCGGATGCCGTCGGACTATTTCAGAGACAACATCGCGTTGACGTTCCAGGACGACTGGACGGCCTTCCAGTTCGCCGACCAGCTGGGGGCCAGCCAGCTCATGTGGGCCAACGATTTCCCGCACAGCGATTCCACCTGGCCCTGGAGTCAGGACGTCCTCGCCGAGCAGACGGCCCATCTGACACCGGAACTGCGCAAGCGCATCCTGCGCGACAACGTGGCGGACCTCTACAAGCTCGCCGCGTAGCCCCGCACGAGAAAGCCCGTCCCCTGTCGGTGACGGGCTTTTACGCTCCAATAAACTGAACGCCCGACCGGCTAACGCTGCCGGCGTCGATGAATCCGACCAGCGGGATCAGCGCGTCGTGTAGACGGTCGTCGTCTGGGCGGGGACCGGCGCGGTATCGTAGACGACCGTGCGCTCGGCCGTCCGGGCTGGAACGGGTTTTTCCACGACACGCTCGGTGTAGGACGCGCAGCCCGCGACGAAAGAACACGCGAAGATTGTAATGATAGCGAGTTGCTTCACAGGACCCCTCCTTTGTTGAGATTGCGCACGACAACGGCACCTACCGATGGGGGTTGCGGCATCGATTTCCAAGCCATTCCGCCGCAAGTCAGTCCATCTGCAATTTTTTGGCATTGCTCACGCAAGAGCAGTTTTGCATATTAGGCGCGCCTACATGGCCATAGGGGAGAGGGGCTTATGCTCAAGAAGTTGTTTGTTCTCGCTGCTGCTGCATTCATGATCGCCGCTTGTGACGAGCCTGCGCCGGCCACCGCGCCGCCGCCGCCGCCGCCGCCGGCTCCGCAGAGCTTCATGGTGTTCTTCGATTGGGACAGCGCCAAGCTCAACACCCAGGCTGCCAACGTGGTCGGCCAGGCTGCTGGTGCCTTCAAGACCAAGGGTGGTGCGCGCATCACCGCGACCGGCCATACCGACACGTCGGGCACGCCAGCCTACAACATGGCGCTCTCGCTGCGTCGTGCCAACGCCGTCAAGGACGCGCTGGTCAAGGAAGGCGTTCCCGCGACCGCCATCGCCGTCGTCGGCCGTGGCGATCAGGGCCTGCTCGTCCAGACCGGCCCGAACGTCCGTGAGCCGCAGAACCGCCGCGTCGAGATCGTGATGGCGCAGGTCGCTGCCATGCCGATGAACGACGCCGCCTACTGCGCCGCCCTGGCCCAGAAGTGGCGTGAGTACACCCGTGTGGACGCGTCCGGCCCGGCACCGCAGGCGATTGCCAAGTGCAACGCCGGCGACTACGCCGCGGGCATCCCGGTGCTCGTGAAGCTGCTGAACGACGCGAAGGTTCCGCTGCCGCCGCGCACCTGAGACTTCTGAATCGACAAGGAAAGGCGGCCCTCGTGGCCGCCTTTTTTTGTTCTAGCTGTCCTTGGCAGGCGGGACCGGGAGCGGTGCCCACTGTGTGGGATGAAGCTCGGGATACTCGATCCACGGGCCGGTTTCCGCGAAGCCGGGGTCGAGGATCCCGACGTCGCTGACCCAGTATCCCAGCGAGCGGCGGTTGGCGTCGAAGCGCCAGGTACCGACGACGATTTCACGGGCGGCATTGCCGGCAAGGCCGGGGCAGAACAGAAGCAGGGGACCCTCGTCCTTGGGAGCCGTCGCGATCGGCTGCCACGTCCCGACCGGTCCCTGGCGCAGTGCTTCGATTTCCGCGGCCGCCCGCCACCTCACGTCACCTTCGAGAGTTCCAGAAGAGCCGCTCCCCGCGCCATGTTCGGCACGGCAAATGGCACGCAGTTCATCGACCAAATCCGCCATCTCAGCTCCAGAGCGCTCGCTTCCCGGCAGTCTTTCTAGCCCAGGAGAGGCGCTCTTGATGTGTAATCCAGTATATTGGATAATTGTTCCATTATGAAGGATGACATCAATCACCGGATTGCTGCCCGCGTGCGCGGGCTCAGGAGCCAGTCGGGCTTGTCGCTCGAGGCGCTGGCGGATGCGTGCGGAGTCAGCCGTTCAATGATCTCCCTCGTCGAGCGGGGAGAGAGCAGTCCGACGGCCGTCATTCTGGAAAAGCTGGCGACCGGTCTCGGCGTCTCGTTGGCAACACTCTTCGAGCCACCGGCCGCGCCTGCCCATCCGGTGTCGCGCCGTGCCGACCAGGTCGAATGGCGTGACCCCGCGTCGGGTTATCTACGTCGCAACGTATCGCCGGGCGGCTACCCTTCGCCGATCCAGATCGTGGAGGTCCAGTTTCCCGCTGGGGCCCGGGTCGCCTACGAGACGGCGGCGCGACCGGGGACAACGCACCAGCAGGTATGGGTGCTTCAGGGAAGGATCGAGATCACGCTGGGCGAAGACCGCCACGAGCTGGACGCCGGCGATTGTCTGGCCATGGTCCTCGATCAGCCGATCGCCTATCACAACCCGACGTCCAGGCCTGCACGCTATTGCGTGGTCATCGTGGCACCCCGGCCGGGCTGAGCGATGGATCTCACCGATGTCGCTGCCGCCCTGCTGAGCGCGGTCCTTCATGCCGGCTGGAATGCCGCCGTGAAGGCCAGTCGCAATCCGACACAGGTTATGACCGCCCAGATGCTCCTGGGTGCTGTGCTGGTCGTGCCTGCGCTGTTCTGGTCGGGCCTCCCGAGCCTGGCATCCTTCGGATGGATCGCGGCATCGACGCTCATGAACACGCTCACCGTGGTTGCCCTCCTGCGGGCCTATGAGCTGGGCGGGTTCGGGCTGGTCTATCCCGTCGTCCGATCCCTGGCGGTGCTTCTGGTGGTGCCCATGGCGGCCGTCCTGACGGGCGAGCAGCTGGGAACGGCAGGAATGGCGGGCATCCTGGTCATATCCCTGTCCCTGATCGTCCTCGCCTGGGATGCCGCGCGGGTGCAAGGGGTTACGACCCAGGCCCTGAGGTGGATCCTGGCCGCCGGGGGTGGCACGGCTGCGTACATCATGTGCGACGCGCAGGGGGTGCGGCTATCGGAATCGCCCTGGGCCTATGGCTTCGTCGTGTCGATCACCAATGCGGTGGCCATGGGGTGGCGGCAGCGGCGTGCAGGGCCGCCATGGGCTCCCGTGGCGGCACACTGGAAACTCGCCCTGCCGCTGGCGTTGGCCTCGATGGCCTCCTACCTGCTCATTCTCTGGGTCTGGAGCCACGCGCCGATCGCGCCGGCCGCGGCGCTGCGGGACACGAGCGCAATTTTTGCCGTGCTCATCGCCGTCTTCTGGCTGAACGAACCCTTTACGCGCACGCGCATCGCCGCCGTGCTGCTAGCCGCCGCTGCCGTGCCGCTGCTGCGCTTCGGCTGAGCGGGACGGGCTTGTGCGCCGCGCAGCCGGGTGACAGCATCGGCGTTGATGACAGCGTCCCGTACCCGGCCGAGGAGACTCCCATGGAAGTCGATGGTCTTGTCACGGCGTTGGAGCGTATCGAGCTCGCCACTCGTGATTTCATGCATCCGCCCGACCGCGCCGACCGGTCGGGGGCACTTCTCGACGTGCTGGCGGAATGTGGAAGGGCCCTCGGCCATCCCTATGCGATCGATCCGGGACTGGACGATGCGCGAAGCGAGGCGTCCCGCCACTGCGCCACGGTCCAGGAGAACCTCTCGGCGGTGCTGGAAGAGGTGCGCCAGCTTCACATGACCGTAAGCGGCCTGCTGCCCTCGCTCGTCCGGATCGCCGACCGCGAATGAGCTGACACGAAAAAGCCGGGGACGAGCCCCGGCTTTCATCGTGTCTGATTTCGGCTCGATCTCAGCCCTCGTCGAGGAAGCTGCGCAGCATGCGCGAGCGGCTCGGGTGCTTGAGCTTGCGCAGCGCCTTCGCCTCGATCTGGCGGATACGTTCGCGGGTGACCGAGAACTGCTGGCCGACTTCTTCCAGCGTGTGGTCGGTGTTCATGCCGATGCCGAAGCGCATGCGCAGCACGCGCTCCTCGCGCGGCGTCAGGGTCGCCAGCACCCGCGTCGTGCTTTCGCGCAGATTTCCCTGGATCGCCGCCTCGAGCGGGATCACGGCGTTCTTGTCCTCGATGAAGTCGCCGAGGTGGCTGTCCTCCTCGTCGCCGATCGGCGTTTCGAGCGAGATCGGCTCCTTGGCGATCTTCAGGACCTTGCGCACCTTCTCCAGCGGCATGCCGAGCTTCTCGGCCAACTCCTCGGGCTGCGGCTCGCGGCCGATCTCGTGCAGCATCTGGCGGCTGGTGCGAACCAGCTTGTTGATGGTCTCGATCATGTGGACCGGGATGCGGATGGTGCGCGCCTGGTCGGCGATCGAGCGCGTGATGGCCTGACGGATCCACCACGTGGCGTAAGTCGAGAACTTGTAACCGCGGCGGTACTCGAACTTGTCGACCGCCTTCATCAGGCCGATGTTACCTTCCTGGATGAGGTCCAGGAACTGCAGGCCGCGGTTGGTGTACTTCTTGGCGATCGAGATCACGAGGCGAAGGTTGGCCTCGATCATCTCCTTCTTCGCCCGCATCATCTCGCGCTCGCCGTCCTGGACGGTCTTGCACATGCGGCGGAACTCGAAGATCGGCGCGCCGGCGTGATCGGAAATCTCGCGAATCTCGGTCCGGATCTTCTCGATCTCCGGGCCGCGCTTCTTGGCGAAGTCCTTCCAGCCCCGGCCCGACAGCTTGCCGACCTTCTCGAGCCAGTTGGGATCGATTTCGTGTGTCAGGTAGTTGTCGAGGAAGTCCTGGCGCGAGATGCGGAAGCTTTCCGCCGTCCGCATCAGCTTGCCTTCCTGCGTCATCAGCTTGCGGTTCAGGTCGTACAGCGAAAGCTTGAGCTGCTCGATGCGAGCGGCGTTGATGTGCACGGTGCGCACCAGCTCGACGATCTTCTTGCGGTGCTTCTCGTAGCTCTTCTCGAAGTCGGCGCTGGGCTTCTGGCCGCGCGCGAGCGTCGACAGGCGCCGGTTCTGCACCTTCGACATCTCGATATAGACTTTGTAGATCTTGGTGAGGACGCGCAGGACCTCGGGCTTGAGCTTCTCCTCGAGCGCCGACAGCGACAGGGCGTTCTCTTCGTCGTCCTCGCCCCCCTCCGTGGCGGCCGCTTCACCGCCTTCGCCGTTCACCGCCGGAGCGGCCGGGCGCACCAGCTTCGGCATCATGGCGGGGCGCGGCACCGGCGGCGCAGCGGGGGCAGGCGCGGCGTTGGCGCCCTTGCCTTCGCCGGGGGCACCACCGCCCTGGGTCGCCTCCAGGTCGATCACGTCGCGCAGCAGGATGCGACCCTCGTTGATCGCGTCGCGCCAATGCAGCAGCGCCGTGATCGTCATCGGGCTTTCGCAGATGCCGCCGATCATCTTGTCCTGGCCGGCCTCGATGCGCTTGGCGATCTCGATTTCGCCCTCGCGGCTCAGCAGCTCGACGCTGCCCATCTCGCGCAGGTACATGCGGACGGGGTCGTCGGTGCGACCGAGTTCCTCGTCCTCGCCCGTCGCCTCGGCCGCGACCACGGCGGTCTTGGCCGGCTCGGCCGGGTTGGCCGTCGCGCTGTCTTCCTGCTCCTCGGCCTCGACGACGTTCACGCCGGCCTCGGACAGCATCGCCATCGTGTCCTCGATCTGCTCGGAGGACACCTCGTCCGGCGGCAGGGCGGCGTTCAGCTCGTCGTAGGTGACGTAGCCGCGCTCCTTGCCTTTCTGGACGAGCTTCTTCAGCTCGGCGCCGAGGGTGTCGAGCAGAGGAGCGTCGGGACCCTCCTCGCGGGCATCGGTGGCTTCGGGTTGCGCTACGGTCGCGGTTTTGGTCGCCATTACTCAAATCCTTGGGTGCGACAAACAGGTACGACGGCCAACGGGCCGTTCATTTGGCTGCAAGAAGGGGAGGCGGGGAAGGGCGGCCCCGCGGAAACTACCCTTCTACTATATGGGGCTTCAGTGCAAGCAGCGATAGGGCTCGGCCCCGGATTCATCGCGCTCTGGCTATCCGGCATTGGATTCCACGCTTTCGCGCCGCATCCGGTCCAAAATGGCCTGAAGTCGCCGCAGATTCTCCTCCGACATGTCATCGGCGAGGGCTTCTTCCGCCCGTTTCAGCTCCTCGGGATCGGCCTGGAGCTGGCTCATGTGGCGCGCCGCGCGGCGCCACTGGCCGACCCAGCCGTCGGCGTCCGCCGGGTCGTCTCGAAACGCCTCGCGCGCCTTCTGCCGGGCCGATGCCGCCAGGCGGCCGAGCCCGGTTCGTTCGAGATGCTGCCCGATCAATTGCGCCTCCAGGGACGTATCTCCGGCGGCTTCGTCGGCCGCCGGATCGACGCCGGACGGCACCAGCGACAGCGCATCCAGCAGGCCGCTGCGCAGCCGAATCAGCTCGGGATTGGCGATCGGCAGGTTGGCCAGGTCCTCGGCCAGGATGTGGAGCAGGGCGGGCCGTTCGATCAGGGCGCCCAGCAGCACCCGTTCCTGACGCGAACCGTCGAGATCGCTTCCGGACCGGCGGGCGGCCGCGCCGGCGGCGAAGGGGGCCGGCTCGGGATCGCCCGGCCGGCGAAACGGCCGGCGGCTGCCGGGCTGCCAGGCCGGCGCCTCGGGCCGCCGCATGCGGTTCAGCCGGCTGCGCATCTCGGTCCGGTAGTAGTCGCGGACGACGGGGTCGGCGATCTCCGCCACCCGCTGCTCGACGGACCGCTGCAGGCTGGCCCGGCGCTCCGGCGTGTCGGTCGATTTTCCCGCCGTTTCCATTTCCCAGACAACGTCCGACAGCGGACGGGCGAGGTCGAGGGTGCGTCGCAACGCGTCCGGCCCGCGCGTCCGGATCAGGCTGTCGGGATCCTCCCCGGCGGGCAGGGCGAGAAAGCGCAGGCTCTTGCCGGCGCGGAGGAGCGGCAAGGCGCGTTCGGCGGCGCGCGACATGGCGCGGCGCCCGGCATTGTCGCCGTCGAAACAGAGATAGGGTTCGTCGGCCAGCTTCCAGAGTTCGGCGAGTTGGCCCTCGGTGAGGGCGGTGCCGAGCGGCGCCACGGCCCCGCTGAAGCCCGCCCCGTGCAGCGCGATCACGTCCATATAGCCCTCGGCCACGATGACCGGCTGGTCCTTGGTCACGGCCTGGCGGGCGAGGTCGAGGCAGTAGAGGTTGGCACCCTTGTGGAAGAGCGGCGTCTCGGGTGAGTTGAGATACTTCGGCTCGCCGGCGCCCATGACGCGACCGCCAAAGGCGATGGCCCGGCCGCGGCGGTCGTTGATGACGAACATCACGCGACCGCGGAAGCGGTCGTACGGTTCGCGCCGGTCTTCCGGCTGGATGGCAAGGCCGGCCTCGACGATCTTCTCGATGGGCACGCTCTCGCGCTTCAGGGCCGCGATCACCCCGTCGCGCGAATCCGGGGCGAACCCCAGGCGGAACTGGTCGATAACGGCGTCGGACAGGCCACGGCCGCGCAGGTAGTCCAGGCCCTGACGGCCGACAGGCAGGCGAAGCTGCTTCTGGTACCATTGGGCGGCCATTTCGACGACCTGCTGCAGGGTCGACGCGCGGTCGGCGCGCTCGCGTTCCGCCGGGGTGGCCCGCGGCACCGGGAGATTGACCTCGCGGGCCAGTTTCTCGACCGCCTCGGGGAACGAAAGACCCTCGGTCTTTATGACGAAATCAATGGCGCTGCCTTTTTCATGGCAGCCGAAGCAGTAGAAGAAACCCTTCTTGTCGTTGACGGTGAAGGAGGGCGTCTTCTCGTTGTGGAACGGGCAGAGGCCCGCATACTCCGCACCGGAGCGACGCTTCAGCGACACTTTCCGCCCGACGATGTCGGACAGGCTGAGGCGCGCGCGCAGTTCGTCGAGAAACCCCGGAGGGAAGGCCATCCCCTAAGATGGTCCCGCGATCGGAGCCACGCCATAGGGGATAGTGGGGAAGATCAGGGGCTCAGAGCCTTTTTGACGGCTGCCGACGCCTTGGCGAAGTCCATCTGGCCGGCATACTTGCCCTTCAGCGCGGCCATGACGCCGCCCATGTCCTTGACCGAGGTGGCGCCGGCGGCGGCGATGGCCTCGCGGACGGCGGCCTCGACCGCGGCTTCGTCCATCTGCTGCGGCAGGAAGCGCTCGATCACGGCAATCTCGGCCTTTTCCTTGTCAGCCAGATCGGTGCGGCCGCCTTTTTCGTATAGCGAAATGGATTCGTTCCGCTGTTTGATCATGCCCTGCATCATCGACAGAATCTTGTCGTCGGCCACGCCCTCGCGGCTGGCCTCGGTGCGGGCGGCGATGTCGACGTCCTTGAGCTTGGCCAGGATGAGCCGAATCGTGCCCAGCGCCGCCTGATCCTTGGCGCGCATGGCGTCTTTCATCGCTTCGGTCAGTTTCTCGCGCAGCATCGCTTGGGTCCCCTTGGTTCGCCCGAGGGCTAAGGGGCGGAAACTAATCATCCAGGCCGCTGTTGGCAAAGCAAATAAGTTATTGAAATAGCTTAGAAATTGGCTGCCTTGCGCGCCTTGACCCTCTGCGGCGGCTTGGTTACAAACCGCGCGGCTCGCCGATCGCCTCGCCCATGCCGGGTCCGGGGCGAGGCCGCGCGAGCGCCACGAACAGGCATATTCATCATGACTACACCTAAGACCGCCGGCGCAACTGACGCCGCGCCGCGTTGGGCCACGGCCGCGCTGGTGCTGGCCGACGGCACGGTCTTCTGGGGCAAGGGAGTGGGCGCCGCCGGCCATGCCGTGGGCGAAGTCTGCTTCAACACCTCGATGACCGGATATCAGGAGATCATCACCGATCCGTCCTATGCCGGCCAGATCATCACCTTCACCTTCCCGCACATCGGCAACGTCGGCACCAATCTCGAGGACATCGAGACGATCACCCCGGCGGCCCGCGGCGTCGTCCTGCGCGGCGACATCACAGAGCCCGCCAACTGGCGGTCGGTGAAGCCGCTGAACGACTGGCTGAAGAGCCACAACCTCCCCGGTATCTGCGACGTCGACACCCGCGCGATCACGCGGCGCATCCGCGACGGCGGCCCGCCCAACGGCGTCGTCGTTCATGCGCCGGACGGCAAGTTCGACATTCCGAAGATGCGCCAGATCGCCCAGGACTGGCCGGGGCTCGACGGCATGGACCTCGCGCTCGAGGTCACGACCAAGCAGACCTACTCCTGGGACGAGACCAAGTGGGTGCTTGGCAAGGGCTACGGCAAGCTCACCAATCCGAAGTATCACGTCGTCGCCGTCGACTATGGCGCCAAGCGCAACATCCTGCGTTGCCTCGCCAATACCGGCTGCAGGGTCACGGTCGTGCCGGCCACCGCCACGGCCGACGACATACTGCGGCACAAGCCCGACGGCGTGTTCCTGTCCAACGGCCCTGGCGACCCGGCGGCGACGGCGGTCTATGCCTCGCCCGCCATCCAGGCCGTGCTCGACAGGAAGGTGCCGCTGTTCGGCATCTGCCTCGGGCACCAGATCCTGGCGCTGACGCTCGGCGGCAAGACCCGCAAGATGGAGCGCGGCCATCGCGGCGCCAACCAGCCGGTCAAGGACCTGACGACCGGCAAGGTCGAGATCACGTCGCAGAACCACGGCTTCTGCGTCATCCCCGAATCGCTGCCGAAGAACACCGAGGTTACGCACGTCTCGCTGTTCGACGGCATCAATGAAGGCCTGCGCTGCACCGACAGGCCGGCCTTCTCCGTCCAGTATCATCCCGAAGCCTCGCCCGGCCCGACTGACAGCCATTATCTCTTCGACCGGTTCGTCGAGATGATCGACGCGAGCAAGGGCAAGTGACAGGTAATCATGCCCAAGCGCACTGACATCAAGTCCATCCTCGTCATCGGCGCCGGCCCGATCGTCATCGGTCAGGCCTGCGAGTTCGACTATTCCGGCGTCCAGGCCTGCAAGGCCCTGAAGGACGAGGGGTATCGGGTCATCCTGATCAACTCGAACCCGGCCACGATCATGACCGATCCGGGCCTGGTCGATGCGACCTATGTCGAGCCGATCACGCCCGACTTCGTGGCGCGAATCATCGAGAAGGAAAAGCCCGACGCCATCCTGCCGACGATGGGCGGCCAGACAGCGCTCAACACGGCGATGTCGCTGCACCGCGACGGGCGTCTCGAGAAGTACGGCGTCGAGCTGATCGGCGCCAACGCCGAGGCGATCGACAAGGCCGAGGACCGGCTGCTGTTCCGCGACGCCATGACCAAGATCGGGCTCGAGTGTCCGAAGAGCGAGGTCGTGCACAATCGCGAGGAGGCGGCGAACGCGCTCGACCGCGTCGGCCTGCCGGCCATCATCCGCCCGTCCTTCACGCTCGGCGGCACCGGCGGCGGAATCGCCTACAACCGCGACGAATATTTCGAGATCGTGGCTGGCGGCGTCGATGCCTCGCCGGTCGGCGAGGTGCTGGTCGAGGAATCCGTGCTCGGCTGGAAAGAGTACGAGATGGAGGTCGTGCGTGACCGCAACGACAACTGCATCATCATCTGCTCGATCGAGAACATCGATCCGATGGGCGTGCATACCGGCGACTCGGTGACGGTCGCGCCGGCGCTGACGCTCACCGATAAGGAATACCAGATCATGCGCGACGCCTCGATCGCGTGCCTGCGCGAGATCGGCGTCGATACCGGCGGCTCGAACGTGCAGTTCGCCGTCGATCCGGCGACCGGCCGCATGGTTGTGATCGAGATGAACCCGCGCGTCTCGCGTTCCTCGGCGCTGGCCTCGAAGGCCACGGGCTTCCCGATCGCCAAGGTCGCGGCGCGGCTGGCCGTCGGCTACACGCTCGACGAGCTGCTGAACGACATCACCGGCGAGACGCCGGCCTCGTTCGAGCCGACGATCGACTATGTCGTCACCAAGATGCCGCGCTTCGCCTTCGAGAAGTTCCCCGGCGCGGAGCCGCTGCTGAACACGTCGATGAAGAGCGTCGGCGAGGCGATGTCGATCGGCCGTACCTTCCAGGAATCGCTGCAGAAGGCGCTGCGCTCGATGGAGACGGGCCTCACCGGCCTGAACGAGATCGAGATCAAGGGCGCCCCTGACAAATCCGCCATCGTGGGCGCGCTGGCGCGGCCGACGCCCGACCGCATCCTGGTGATCGCCCAGGCCTTCCGCCACGGCCTCACGGTCGAGGAGATCGCCCAGGCGTCGAAGTACGAGCCTTGGTTCCTGCGCCAGATCGAGCAGCTCGTGGCCCTCGAGGCGGACCTGCGCAAGAACGGCCTGCCGAAGGACGCCAAGGCGTTCTTCGACCTGAAGAAGAAGGGCTTCTCGGACGAGCGGCTGGGCGAGCTCACGAAGCAGGGCACCGCCGATGTGGCGAAGAAGCGCCGCGCGCTGGGCGTGCGGCCGGTCTTCAAGCGCATCGACACCTGCGCCGCCGAATTCGAATCGCGCACGCCCTATCTCTATTCCTGCTACGAGGGTGACGGTGTGCGGCCGGCCGAGTGCGAGTCGCAGCCCACGGACCGGCGCAAGGTGATCATCCTGGGCGGCGGTCCCAATCGTATCGGCCAGGGCATCGAGTTCGACTATTGCTGTGTCCATGCCGTCTACGCGCTGCGCGACGCCGGCTACGAGACCATCATGGTCAACTGCAACCCCGAGACGGTGTCGACCGACTACGACACGGCCGACCGGCTCTACTTCGAGCCGCTGACCGCCGAGGACGTGATCGAGCTGGTCGAGGTCGAGCGCCGCAACGGCGAGTTGCTGGGCCTGATCGTGCAGTTCGGCGGCCAGACGCCACTGAAGCTCGCCAAGCCGCTGGAAGCCGCCGGCATCCCGATCCTCGGCACCTCGCCCGATGCGATCGACCTCGCCGAGGACCGCGACCGCTTCCAGAAGCTGATCCAGGAACTCAAGCTGCGCCAGCCGGCCAACGGTACGGCGACGTCGGAAAAGCAGGCCATCGAGATCGCCGAGAAGATCGGCTACCCGGTCGTCATTCGCCCGTCCTACGTGCTGGGCGGCCGCGCCATGCAGATCGTCTACGACCGCTCGGCAATCGAGCGCTACATGCGCGACGCCGTGAAGGTGTCGGGCAGCAACCCGGTGCTGGTCGACTCCTATCTGCGCGACGCCATCGAGGTCGACGTCGATGCGCTGGCCGACAAGGACCAGAACGTCTTCGTCGCGGGTATCATGGAGCATATCGAGGAAGCGGGAATCCATTCCGGTGACTCGGCCTGCTCGCTGCCGCCATACTCGCTGCCGGCGAAGATCATCGCCGAGATCGAGCGCCAGACCGAGGCGATGGCCAAGGCCCTGCACGTGGTGGGCCTCATGAACGTGCAGTTCGCCGTGAAGGACGGCGAGGTCTACGTCCTCGAGGTCAATCCGCGCGCCAGCCGAACGGTGCCCTTCGTCGCCAAGGCGACCGGCCAGCCGATCGCCAAGTTCGCCGCCCGCCTTATGGTTGGCGAGCCGCTGAAGTCGTTGGGCGTAAAGAAGTCCAAGGGCAAGCACATCGCGGTCAAGGAAGCGGTGTTCCCCTTCGCGCGCTTTCCGGGCGTCGACATCATTCTCGGGCCCGAGATGCGTTCGACCGGCGAGGTGATGGGCCTGGACATGGATTTCGGCCGCGCTTTCGCCAAGTCGCAGCTCGGCGCCGGCAGCAAGGTGCCGGTCGAGGGCACCGTCTTCGTGTCGGTCAAGGACCAGGACAAGCAGGCGATGGTGAAGCCGCTGAAGCGGCTGGTGGAACTCGGCTTCAAGGTCGTGGCGACACGCGGCACCGCGGATTTCCTCGCCAGGCATTCGATCGAGGCGCAGCAGGTGAACAAGGTGCTGGAAGGACGGCCGCATATCGTCGACCTGATGAAGGACGGCAAGGTGCAGCTCGTCTTCAATACCGTCGACGGCGCCGGTGCGCTTACCGACAGCTTCACGCTCCGCCGCACGGCGCTGATGCACAAGATCGCCTACTACACGACGGTCGCCGGTGCGAAGGCGTCGGTCGAGGGCATCGCCGCGATGAAGGAAGGCGCGCTTGAGGTTGCGCCGCTCCAATCCTACTTCAAGACGGCGTTCTAGCGCAGGCCAACGGCCGGAACGCCGCGGATTTCGACCCGTTGCCGGGTGCGTTCGGCGTTGACGGCGTACGATTGATCAAGGACGATTTGGCAATGGAACGTATTCCCATGACGGCCGAGGGGCTGCAGCGCCTCGAAGGTGAACTGAAAGTGCTGAAGAGCGTGGAGCGCCCGGCGATCATCAAGGCGATCGCGACGGCGCGCGAGCACGGCGATCTCTCGGAGAACGCCGAGTACACGTCTGCGCGTGAAAAGCAGAGTTTCATCGAGGGACGCATCGGCGAACTCGAGGACATCATCTCGCGGACCGAGGTGATCGACTTTTCCAAGCTGACGGGAAAGGTCATCAAGTTCGGCGCCACCGTGCGCCTGGCCGACGAGGACACCGACGAGAAGGTCAAGTACCAGATCGTCGGACCCTACGAGGCGGATCTCGCCAAGGGCCGCATTTCCATCACCTCGCCGATCGGGCGCGCGCTGATCGGCAAGACCGTGGGCGACAAGGTCGAGGTCCAGACGCCGCGTGGCGGCAAGTCCTACGAAGTCGTGGGCGTCCAGTTCAACTAGCCGCCATCATGGCGCGCGCCCGGCGGATGCCGGTCGACTTCATGATCGCGTACTGGATGCCGAACAGGCCGATCTTGCTGCCGATGGCCCACGCCGACTTCACGGCCGCCCAGGTCGTGACGTCGAGCGCGAGCGCCAGGACGATGTTGAGGATGGCCGAGAAGAACATCATCCCGGCCCAGACATAGCCAAAGGTGATGGCGAGGTCGGGCACGGTCGCCTGCGCGATCGGCGGCAGGTAGCGGGTCATCCAGCCGCGTTTCAGCATCACCAGCCCGACGACGACGTAGATGACGCTGGGCTTCAGCATGATGAAGAGCGGATCGTCGGTGATGAACGTGGCCGCGCCCGAGGACAGGATGATGACCAGGCTGAGCCACTGCAGCGCTTCCACCGGCTGTTTCTGGAAGAGCTGCCAGCCGATCTGGGCAAGGCCCAATGCCATGCCGAGGCCGACCGCGAGGAAGAGGTTGCCGGTCGCGACATAGACGGCGAGGAAGAGGAGCGTCGAGGCGAGGTCGAGCAACAGGACCTTCGACGCCTGGAAGAGATTCTTCATGGGCTGGGCTTGCGTGCGAGTTTCATGACAACGCCGTGTATTTAACGCAAGCTATCAATACACGGCGTTCCCCGCAAGGGTATCCGCTGTTGCTTAGGCGACGACGACCTTGATGTAGGTGTCCTTCATCACGATCAGGCCGCGGCGGAAGGTGTAGAGGTCGCAGCCCAGCCATTCCTGCCGCTCTCCGGTCCGCAGGGTGGCGATGCGATGCCACTCCGTCACGGCCCGGTCGCCGTGGATGAACTCGCTGGTGTGGTTCCACTTCACGTCGCTGGCGGCCGCGAACAGGGGCTCGAAGTAGCTGCGGATCGCGGCCTTGCCCTTGAAGCTCTGGCCCCAATAGTCGGGACCCTTGGCGTTCCGGAATTCACCGTCCTCGGCAAAGGAATCAACAATTCCGTCGACATCGCGTCGCGCGAAAGCGTCAGCGACGCGGTGCAGGATCTCGAAGGTGACGTCTTCGGTCATTTCTTGCCTCATAATTACCGCGCGGGCTTTCGCGGTTGGTTGCAATCGCTGCCGCCCGCTATCTCGACGGAGGCTATGCCTCCGTCGAGATGGGAACGCCCGGCACCTGCTTGGCGGTGCGGAACACCATCATGGACTTCACGTGGCTGACGTTGGGCGCTGAGGTCAGCCGGGTGGTCAGGAATTTCTGATACTCGTCCCAGGTTTCCGCGACGATCTTCAGCAGAAAATCGGCCTCGCCGGCCAGCATGTGGCACTCGCGAACCTCGTCCCACTTCTCGATCAAATCCTCGAAGGACTTGAGGTCGGCCTCGGCCTGGCTGTTCAGGCCCACCAGGGCGAATACGGATACGCTGTAGCCCAGCGCCTCGGGGCTGAGTTCGGCATGGTAGCCCTTGATGATGCCCGCCCGTTCCAGGGCCCTGACGCGCCTCAGGCAGGGCGGCGCGGAGATGCCGGCCCGCTCGGCCAGCTCCACGTTGGTCATGCGTCCGTTGGACTGCAGGTCGCTTAGAATTCGCCGGTCAATTCGATCGAGCTTGGCCCGAGCCATCTTTTTCCTCCGTTGGCCGGGGTCTATGCCAGAACCATGCCACGCGCGCAATAAAGTTGCGAGAATTCGCCGGTTGGCTGTGAACAATTGCGTGTGAAATTCACATCTGCCCGTGCAACGCGAACGAGGTTTGCATATATGTGGGCGATATGCAGTTGGCGGGATGCGGAGTAGTCATGGCAGCAACTCATCGAAGCAAGGTGATGATCCTGGGCTCGGGGCCGGCGGGATACACGGCGGCGATCTATGCGGCACGGGCCAGCCTCAAGCCGATGCTGGTGCAGGGCATCCAGCCCGGTGGACAGCTCACGATCACGACCGACGTCGAGAATTACCCGGGCTTCGCAGACGTCATCCAGGGCCCGTGGCTCATGGAGCAGATGCAGAAGCAGGCCGAACATGTCGGCACGCAGCTTTTCTTCGACACGATCGTCGACGTTGACCTGACCCGGCGGCCGTTCGTCTGCCTGGGCGATTCCGGGGACCGCTACGAGGCCGATTCGCTCATCATCGCGACCGGCGCCACGGCGCGTTGGCTGGGCATCCCGAGCGAGGAGACGTTCCGCGGCGGCGGCGTTTCGGCCTGCGCGACCTGCGACGGCTTCTTCTTCCGCGGCAAGGATGTCGTGGTGGTCGGCGGCGGCAACACCGCGGTCGAGGAGGCGCTCTACCTCACGCATCACGCCTCCAAGGTGACGCTGGTTCATCGCCGCGACAGCTTCCGCGCCGAGAAGATCCTGCAGGATCGCCTGTTCAAGAACCCGAAGGTCAGCGTCGTCTGGGATCACGTGGTCGACGAGGTGCTGGGCGAGAAGACGCCGGCCCCTATCGTCACCGGCGCGCGCCTGCGCAACGTCAAGACGGGCGCGGTGCAGGACATCAAGACCGATGGGTTCTTCGTGGCGATCGGCCACTCGCCCAACACCGAGCTGTTCAAGGGCAAGCTCGACATGGACGGCGAGGGCTACCTGATCACCAAGCCCGATTCGACCGCGACGAACATCGAAGGCGTCTATGCGGCCGGCGACGTGCAGGACAAGGTCTTCCGCCAGGCCGTTACGGCAGCGGGTACCGGCTGCATGGCCGCCCTCGAGGCCGAGAAGTGGCTGGCGGCGCAGGAGGCGCGTCCCGCACAGGCGGCCGAGTAGAACCGGGAGCGAGGACAGGGGGGCATGGGAATGGACTGGGACAAGCTGCGCATATTCCAGGCCGTGGCGGACGCCGGCAGCTTCACCCATGCCGGTGAATCGCTGAAGCTCAGCCAGTCGGCGATCTCGCGCCAGATCGGCGCGCTCGAGGAACAGCTTGGAGTCATGCTGTTCCATCGGCATGCGCGCGGCCTGATCCTCACCGAACAGGGCGAACTGCTCTATCGGACCGCGCGCGACATGGCCGCCAAGGTCAATACCGCGGAGGCGCTGCTGCGCGCCAACCAGGACAAGCCCGCCGGGCGGCTCAAGATCCACGCCACCGTGGGCTTCGGCTCGACCTGGCTGACCACGCAGATGCACGAGTTCATCGCGCTCTATCCCGAGATCGACGTAAGCCTCGTCCTGTCGGACAACGAACTGGACCTTGGCATGCGCGAAGCCGACGTGGCCATCCGCATGGTCATGCCGCGCCAGCCCGGCCTGGTTCAGCGCCACCTGCTGACGGTCCGCAGTCACGTCTATGCCTCGCACGGCTATGTGCAGAAGTACGGCAAGCCGGCCACCATCGAGGAACTGGACCAGCATCGTCTCATCATCTTCGGTGAGGACGCGCGGGCGCCGGTTCAGGACGTGAACTGGCTGCTGCGCGAGGGCAATGCCGACCAGAATCCGCGGCTCGTGGTGCTGCGGGTCAACAATACCTACGGCATCTTCCGGGCTGTCGAGTCCGGTCTGGGGATCGCCTCGCTCCCGGATTATCTGGCGCGCGAATCCACCAAGCTCGAAATGCTCCTGCCGGACCTGAATGTCCGGACGACGGATGTCTATTTCACCTATCCGGAGGAGTTGAGGCACTCCAAGCGCATCGCGGTCTTCCGTGATTTCCTGCTGCGGAAGGTGGCGGAGACCCGTTTTTAACAGCGAGATCTGCAGGATTGCATACTAAGTGCGAGGCATGCGCACGTCGCATGCCAGTGTCCAAAACTTCACCACTACCAATCCCGGCGATGAGGCATAGGTTGTTGGCAGGTTATCGACACGAAAAGTTTCGGCTGATCGCGTTCGAAACTCGGGATCCTCATGATCCCACGTCTCCCAGACGTGAAGCCTCCCTGTTTGACTCGCCGGGCCCCTGGGCCCGGCGTTTTTTTTACGTCGTGGGGCGATGTGCCGCTCACGTCGGCGCGCCGTGCCGGCCCCGCTCAATTGATGTCGGGCGACCGATTGCCCATATGTGTTTCAGAGATGCGCCGTCATGTTCTCTGAAGTCAGGCAAGGAATCCTTCCGATCGCTCTGCGCAATATCAAGCGCCGAGGCGACCTTGAACGGGCAGGGCTGCTGATCGAATCGCTGGCCAAGCACTGGCGGGACAGCAAGCCGTTCGAACTTCTGGTCATCGCGCCCAACGGCGATGCCGGCCTGCTGCGCAACGAACTGCCGCGCTTTCCGAACATCAATGTCGATGTCCGCCGCGAGGGCGATTTCTTCCGACCGTTAAGCCCGTTCTACTGGATGACCGGCTGGTACCGGCAACAGATCGTAAAGTTGCACGTGCCGGCAGTATTGGGCTTCGGCGGCTTCCTGACCCTCGATTCCGACGTCTGTTGCGTCGGCGACTTCGATTCGCAGACCTTCCTCCAGCACGACCGTGCCTTGTCGCGCTGGGAACCCAAGCAGCATCACGAATGGTGGCGCAGTGCCGCCGACGTGATCGGTATCCCTTACGATCCGAGGGCGCATGGGCTTTCCGTCACGCCGAACATCCTGCATGGCGATCTCGCCCGGCAGACTTTGAGCCGACTGCAAGGCCGTTATCTCGGCGCGACGACGTCTCTGCTGCTGAAGCTGGTGAGCCGGCCCGGCCATGTGCCGTGGACCGAGTATTCGCTCTACACCAGCGCGGCCGAGATCAACGGCACGCTCTACGACTATCACGCCGAGTGGGACACCTGTTACACGGCCGACGTCCACCTCTTCTCCGAGAAGTCGTGCATCTGGGGCGCCGATGACTTCGAGCGGCTGGTGAATCTGCCGAACGGAACCGATCCCGGCGGCAAGTTCATCATCGTCCAGAGCCATGCGCGCATCCCGCTCCAGCAGGTGCGCGACTACTGCCTGAGCTTTGCTGGTTAGGCTTTTTCCTCAAGTCCTGTCGTTGTGCTCGCCGATCTTCGGCGCCTTCTCCATGCCGCCGGCGCGCTCGCCGTCGATGCTGAGCGGCAGGCCATGGAAGAGGGCATTCGAACCGGCATAGGGCTGGACGAACATTGCCAGCGCCGCTACCTGCGCCAGTTCCATCACCTGCGGCACCGAGTTCAGCGGCCCGTTGGGCACGCCCAGGGCATCGAGCTTTGCCGCCCAATGGGCGCGCGGGTGTTCCTTCATGATGTCGGCGATCATGCCCAGCAACAACTCGCGCCGCTCGGCGCGCTGGACGTTGGTCCTGAACCGCTCCTCGTCAGGCCATTCGGGATGGCCCAGCGCCTCGGCGAACTTGCGCCACAGCCGGTCGTTGCCCGGGCAGATCATCAGCGGTCCGTCGCTGCACTCGAACGCCTGGTAGGGCGTCAGAGACGGATGACCGGTCCCTTGGCGCGGGGGCATCTTGCCGGTCACCGACCAGCCTGCGACATGGTTCGACGCCCACATCAGCCCGCTCTCGAACAGCGAGGTGTTCACCCGGCTGCCCTCGCCGGTGGCCGTGCGCCTGGCCAGCGCCGCCAGCACGCCGATCGCCGTCCACATGCCGGTCGACAGGTCGATGATCGACACGCCGATGCGCGCCTCGGGCCCCGTGGGATCGCCGTTCAACGAGATGAGGCCGGCCACCGCCTGGATGATCGGCTCGTAGCCCGGCCGGTCCTTCCACGGGCCGGCATGACCGAAGGCGCCGAGATCGGCATAGATCAGGCGCGGGAAGCGTTTGGTGAGGGTGTCACCGTCGAAGCCGAACTTGGCCGGCACGTCGGCGCGCAGATTGTGGACGAAGATATCGGCGGCCCCGATGCGCTCGATCAGCGCCTCGCGTTGCGCCGGATCGGCGAGGTCGCAGGTGATCGACTTCTTGCCCCGGTTCAGCGCGATGAAGCCGGTGGCGTCGCCCTCGACGAAGGGAGGGCCCCATTTGCGGGCATCGTCGCCCTCGGGCCGCTCGACCTTGATCACCTCGGCACCGAGGAAGGCCAGGATCTGGCCGCAGTAAGGGCCGGCCAGGTTCTGGCCGAACTCGACGACCTTGATGCCGGCAAGGGGCCCCGACGCAGCGTTCATCGCAGATTGCTCCCCAATATCTCGCGCGCGATCACCATGCGCTGCACTTCGCTCGGCCCTTCGCCGACCCGGCGGATGCGCATCTCGCGATACCACCGCTCCAGCGGCAGATCCTTGGTCATGCCCATGCCGCCATGGATCTGCATGGCACGATCGACGACGCGGCCGCCGCCCTCGGAGGCCGTGAGCTTGGCGATCGAGGCCTCGATCTTGAAGGGCAGGCCACGCCGCGCCTTCTCGGCGGCTTCCAGCGTGAAGTGCCGCGCCGTGCGGATGTCGATCTCGTTGTCGACCAGCATCCATTGCACGGCCTGGCGGTTCGCGAGCTTCTCGCCGAAGGTGGAGCGCATCTTGGCCCATTCGATCGCCATCTCGTGCGCGGCGATGGCGACGCCGATGCAGCCCGCGGCGTAGGGGATGCGCTGGCGGGTCAGACGGTCGTTGGCGACGGCGAAGCCCTTGTTCACCTCGCCCAACACTTGGTGGTCGCTGACCCAGCAGTCCTTGAACTCGAGCTCCGTCGCATAGTGCGAGGAGCGCAGCGTGTGCACGACGCGGCGCACATGGAAGCCCGGCGTGTCGCTGTCGATGATGAAACAGGTGATGCCGGCGCGGCCCTTCGACGAATCGGTGCGGGCGAAGACGATGCCGTACTGCGCCCGGTCGGCATTGGAGATGTAGAGCTTCGCGCCGTTCAGCACCCAGCCATTGTCCTTGCGCTCGGCCCTGGTCTGGATCGCGCGCGCCGGATCGCTGCCGCCCGACGGCTCGGTGAGGCCGAAGAACGCCTTCTTCTCACCGCGCAGCGTCGGATAGAGGTAGCGCTCCTTCTGGTCGTCGTTGGCCTCGAATATCTGGGCGAGGCCGGCACCGCCGAAGGTGCCGTAGCAGGGGACATAGAGGCCGGCGCGATGCTGGGCCATCTCGATGGCAAGCAGCACGCGCGTCACGATGTCGATGTCGGGGCCGCCATACTCCTTCGGGATGTCGATTCCGAACAGGCCCATCGCCTTGGTCTTCTCGACCAGCCGCGCGTGATCCGCCGGATCGAGCTCGGAAGCGTCAGGATCGAGCCCGGCCTCGAGCGGGATGATCTCTTCCCGCACGAACCGGCGAACCTGCTCGATCAGCATCTGCTGTTCTTCGTTGGGCTCGAAATCCATTTTCTCTGTCCTCTTGTTCCTCTCCCCCGCTAGGGGGAGAGGCTAGGTGAGGGGGTTACAGGTGGTGCGTCGCCCCCTTACCCAACCTCTCCCCCTAGCGGGGGAGAGGAGGAAGAAGGGCAACGCTTCAATTCGGGCTCAACCGACCCAAGGCAGGCGGGTTCTTTGCATTGTCGGGCGGAAGGCTGCCGTGATCGGCCTTGTGCACCATCAGCAGCTCGAACCAGCGCGTGCGGTACTGCTGGTTCACCTCGACGCGGAACTGGTGGCCGGCTCCACGCTCGGCGAGTTCGCGCTGCAATTCGCTGCGCAGGCCGAACGGCGCGCGGGCGCCGGCCTGGCCGATACAAAGGATGGCGCCCGAGGCGTCGGCGAGCTGGTAGACGCCGAGCTGGCCCGGCAGGCGGGCAATCTCCTCGGCCGTCAGGGGCCGCCACGGCTTGTCGAGGCGGAGCCTGATCGACATGGCCTACTTGCCCTGGAACTTGGCAGTACGCTTCTCCAGCCGCGCTTTCATGCCTTCCTGCGCGTCCTGGCTCTTCATCGCCGCCTGCACCAGCGCATCGACGTCGTCGTGCTTGATGCCGTCGCGGAATTCGAGCTGCTTCACCGTCAGCGCCTTCATGGCCTTGAGCGACAGCGGCGCATTGGCGGCCAGCCGGTCGACGACCTTCGAGGCCTCGGCCTCGAGCTGGTCGGCCGGCACGCAGCGGGCGATCAGGCCCAGCGCATGCAGCTTGGTCGAGGGCAGGGGATCGCCCAGCAGCAGCATCTCGCGTGTCGTCACCGGCCCCAGTACTTCCATCAGCTTCTTGGCCAGGAACCAGTTGGGCGCGAGGCCCACCTGGGCGAGCGACATGCCGAAGCGCGCCTTCTCGCTCGCCACCACGAGATCGCAATGAAGCGCCAGTTCGTTCCCGCCGGCGATGGCGTCGCCATGGACGACAGCCACGACGGGGAGCGGACAGAGTTCAACCGCGCGCAGCATCACCTCGATGCCGCTGGCATTGCCGCCGCCGATCGTCTCGCGCCGCTCCGCCATGTCGAGGCCGGCGCAGAACACGTCGCCCTTGCCGCGGATGACGACCACGCGATCGTCGGGGGCGACCGGCGCCTGCAGCGCCTCGATCATCTCGCGCATCAGCTCGCTGTCGAGTGCGTTGCGCTTCTCCGGCCGGTTCATCCAGATGGTTTTGACCGGGCCGCTCTTCTCGATGATGACCTTGCTCATGGCGTCCCTCACTCCGGCTCGATGCCGGCGGCCTGGATTTCCTTGGTCCACCAGGCGGTCTCGGACTTCACGTAGGCCGCGAACTCGTCGAGCGCGAGCGGGGCGATCTCCATGCGGCCCTGCGTCATGGCCTTGGCGGTGGCGGGGTCCTTCAGTGCCTCGGCGATGGCGTCAGCCAGCGCCTTCTGGACGTCCTTGGGCGTCGCGGCCGGCGCGAACACGGCCAGCCAGTAGACCAGCGAATAGCCCGGCACGGCCTCGGCGATCGCTGGCAGGTTCGGCGTGACCGTGGTGCGCTTGGGGCCGGTCGTCGCGAGACCGCGCACGCGCCCGGCCTCGATCTGGGTAAGAGCCTGCGGCAGGTCGGGGAACATTACCTGGACCTGGCCCGAGGCGACGTCGCCCAGCGCCTGCGGGCTGGCCTTGTACGGAACCCGCTCGATCTTCGTGCCCGCGAGCTTGTTGAACATCTCGCCCGACAGGCGCTGCGAGGCGCTGGCCTCGGCGTAGTTCAGCTTGCCGGGGTTCTTCCTGGCGTAGTCCACCAGCTCGGCGGTGGTCTTGACCGGCAGGTCGTTGTTCACCACCAGCGCGTTGACGCCCATCACGCAGCGCATGATCGGCGCGAAATCCTTGTCGATGTCGTAGCTCAGCTTCTTGAACAGGGCGCCGTTGGCGGCGTTCGTCGTGTTGGTGCCCATCAGCAGCGTGTAGCCGTCGGCCGGTGCCGTCGCGACCGCAGAGGCGCCGAGCTGGCCGCTGGCGCCCGGCTTGTTCTCGATGACGACGGGCTGCTTCAGGATATCCTGCAGCTTGGCGCCCAGCCCGCGCGCCGTCAGGTCGGTGGCGCTGCCGGCGGCGAAGGGCACGACGATCTTGATCGGCTTGTTGGGAAACGCCTGCGCAAAGGCGGCCTTGGACAGCGAGCCTGCGGCCATCGCGGCGGCGCCGGCCAGGGTCGTACGACGGTTGAGCTTCACGTTTCCTCCTGGGGCCTCTTCCGGCCGGGTTCCGTTTTAGCGGCCCGGCGCGGCGAGGCAAAGGAGGGCGCGCTACATGAAGAGCTTTTCCGCTTTGCGGTCGGCGTAGAGCCCGGCGACGAACTCGGCGTAACCGTTGTAGATCAGGGTCGGGATGCGCTGGTCGCTGCCCAGCGGCTTCTCGGTGGCCTGGCTCCAGCGGGGGTGGGCGACCGCCGGGTTCACATTGGCCCAGAAGCCGTATTCGCTGGATTGCAGCCCTTCCCAGAAGGTCTTGGGCTTCTTGTCGGTGAACTCGACGCTGACGATCGACTTCACGTTCTTGAAACCGTACTTCCAGGGTGCCACGAGGCGCAGCGGCGCGCCGTTCTGCTTGGGGATCGGCTTGCCGTAGAGACCGGTGGCGATGAAGGCGAGATCGTTCATCGCCTCGTCCATCGCCAGGCCCTCGGTGTAGGGCCAGGGGTAGAGGAGGTCGCGCTGCTCGCGCATCACAGTGGGCTTCGACAGCGTCTTCATGACCATGAACTTGGCGCTGCTGAGCGGCTTGCAGAGCTCGACCAGCGAGCGCACCGGAAAGCCGCTCCACGGCACGATCATCGACCAGGTCTCGACGCAGCGGAAGCGATAGACACGTTCCTCGAGCTGCACCTTGGCCAGGAGATCGTCGATGCCGATCTCGAAGGGCTTCTCGACCATGCCGCCGACCTTGATGGTCCAGGGCCGCACCTCGAGCTTCTGGGCGTCGCGCCAGATGCTCTTGTCGGTGCCGAACTCGTAGAAGTTGTTGTAGGTCGTGGACAGCTTCTCGGCTGTCATCGGCGTCGGCACGCCATACTTGTCGTTGCGCTTGGCGGGATACAGTCCGGCCGACGGATCGGCCGACTTGTCCTGTGCCATCAACGGCCCAGGCAGGGCGAGCGAGGCCGCACCGAGCCCCATCGCCCGCACCATCGCGCGTCGATTGAGAAAGTGGCTCTCCGACGTCGTCTTCGACTCCGGAAGCTCCCAGCCTTTCGTGCGCTTGATCAGCATCTGCCAAACTCCTGTTACGCCGCGCTCCCTAGATGGGCGCGGCGACGGTTGGTCGCAAATCAACCCTGCTCACTGCACTGTGACGCAACGTGACGTAACGAAAGACTTAAGGCTGCGAATTGGTCACGTCGAGCAGGGTCGGCCACATGACGTCGCGCCAGGCATTGTTGCCGACGGCGGTGAAGGTGATCTGTCCGCCCTGAATGAGGAAGAAGCGTGGCGTCTCGGCTCCCTGCTCGATGCCGACCTGGCTCATCAGGAAGGCGTCGAGCACCCAGCGAAGGTCGGCGGGCCAGCTCGCGGGCTTCAGCAGCAACTGCGGGGTCTTGGTGAACACGACGCGATAGTCGACCTTCTGGAACACCGGTGCCTGCTTGAACAGCGGCTCCCATTGCGTGCGCCAGACCTTGCAGGCCTCCGATGTCTCGTCGCCGGCGAAAATCAGGATGGGCTTCTTCGCCCCTTGTGCCGCGACGGCGCGCGCGAGCATCGGCGCGGCGGCCAGCACGAGACTACCCGCGATCACACTACGTCTCTTCAGCATCGAAATACGTCTCCCCTCGTGAGCAGATCCCACGAGGACAATATGGAGCAATGCCGGTCCGCCGGAAACTAGGCCTTGGTGGCCGTCACTTCCTGGATCCTGGGCCACATCCTGTCCTTCCAGCCGCCGTTGCCGGTGACGGTGAGGACGATCTTGCCATCCTGAAACAGGATGAAGCGTGGCGTCGCATTGGGGCTCTTCTTGCCGTCTTCGCTTTCGAGGAAAGCAGCCCTGATGGGCCTGGCCGGAGCGGGCCAGCTTCCTTCGACCATCAGAAGGTCTGCATTGGCCGGATGGACGACCTGATAGTCCATCTTCTTGAAAGCATCGGACTTGAGGAAATCAGGCTCAGACTGGGCACGCCAGATCTTGCAGCCGCCTCAAAGTTCGTGACCGACGAACACCAGCGTCGGGCGCCCAGCCTGGGCATTCGCGACGCGGGTCAGTGACGATACGGAGGCCATCACCAGGCCACCCACCATCAGAGACCGTCTCTTCAACATGAACCGTTCTCCTGTGGAAACATTCCACAGGACGAATATGAGATGCCGAACGAGGCCGGAGAAGGACGTTCGACCGGCCTCACCGCCTTGTGACCTACGCCGCCTGATGCTTCTTCGTTTCCTCGACGATGCGGTCGGCGGTGCGTCCGGCCAACTCCTGCAGGTGATCGAACTCGGTCCGGAAGCTGCCGATGCCCTGCGTGACCGACCGGATCTCGACGATCATGTCGGCGATCTCGGCTTCGGGCATCAGCGCGGAGACCTCGTCCCAGCCTGGCCAGGAGGGGCGGGCGTCGTAGCCCAGGAGCTGGCCGCGCCGACCCGAGATCAGCCGCTGCAGCCGGGGCGTCGAATCGCTCGGCCCGGTGACGGTGACCTTCAGGATGGGTTCCAGAAGCACCGGCTTGCACTTGGGCATGGCCTCGCTCATGGCGATGCGCGCGGCCATTTTGAACGACATCTCGGAACTGTCGACGGCGTGGTACTGGCCGTCGACCAGCGTCACTTCGAGATCAACCACCGGCTGCCCGAGCGGCCCTTCCTTCAGATACTCGATCAGCCCCTGCTCGACGGCGGGAATGAAATTGCGCGGAACCACGCCGCCCACGATCCGGTCGACGAAGCGGAAGCCCGAGCCGCGCGGCAGCGGCTTGATCTCGACCTTGATGTCGGCGAACTGGCCGTGGCCGCCGGTCTGCCGCTTGTAGCGTGCATGCTGCTGCGTGCCGGCCTGGATCGACTCGCGATAGGCGACCCTCGGCGCCGTCGTGTCGACGGCGACATTGTAGCGTCCGGCGAGCTTGTCGACCGCGACCTTGAGATGCATCTCGCCCTGGCCCTTGAGCAATAGCTCATGCGTCTCGCCCCGCACCTCGAAGGACAGCGAGGGGTCCTCGTCAACGATCTTGTGCAGGGCGCCGGAGAGCTTCACCTCGTCGTTCCTGTTTTTCGCCGAGACGGTGAGCGCAAAGACCGGCGCTCCGGCGGTGGGAAAGTCGGGCGAGGCGGCGATGCCCGCGGCACCGAGCGTCTGCCCCGACGACAGCGCCTCGACCTTGGCGAGCGCCACGATCTCGCCGGCGCGTGCTTCGGCGGTCTTGTCGAGCCGCTGTCCGAAGGGTCGCAGGATCGTTCCGATCCGTTGGCCGCCGACCGACTGGCCCTCGTGCAGCGAGCCAGACCAGACGCGGCAGAGCGAAAGCTTGCCGGCGTGACTCTGGTGCAGGACCTTGAAGCACTCGGCCGTAGGGGGGGTGCTGGAGGCAAGGGCACGCCGCCGGACCGTCTGCTCGACGACGGGCGTGTCGTGGCGCAGCGCCTTCAGCAGGCGCCGCACGCCGTTTTCGCGGTCGCCGGCGCCCAGCAGGACCGGCGCGATCTGGTCGGAACCGAACTCGTCGTGCAGGTCGCGGTAGATCAGCGACTTCTCCGGCGCGATGTCCTCGATGAGCTGCTCGAGCAGCGTGTCGTCGAACTCCGAGAGGGCTTCCAGCATGTCGCGCCGCGCCTCGGTCTCGCGCGGCAGGATCTCGGCCGGCATCTCGATCAGGTCGGAGGCGCCGCTGCTCCTGTAGCGATAGGCGCGCTCGCTCACGAGATCGACATAACCCACCGTCTCCTCGCTGCCGTCGGCGGCGGGACGGCGGATCGGCACCTGGCGCAGCACCAGCTTGCGCTGCGACACGGCCTGCAGGGCCGACAGCATGTCGCGCACGCGGACTTCGGCGGAATCGATCTTGTTGACGAAGATGATGTGCGGGATATGGCGGTCCTCAATGAATTTCAGCAGCGGCGTCAGCGCCATCACGCGCTCGGGCGACGGTTCGCAGACCAGGACCGCGGTGTCGCAGACGGCCAGCGCCGCGAAGGCGTCGTTCTGGAACTCGATCGAGCCCGGGACGTCGAGGAAGGTCCATTGGTCGCCGAGATAGTCGACGGATGCGACGTTGATCTCGGTGCCCATGCCGCGCTTGCGCGCTTCGGCGGCCGCGTCGCCTATGGAGGTGCCTGCGCGGGTCGAGCCGCGCCGGCCGATGGCTCCCGTGGCGTAGAGAATGCTTTCGAGCAGGCTGGTCTTGCCCGACAGATACGGCCCGCACAGCGCCACCACGCGATGCGCGCCGCTGCCTGGTCTGCCGCCAGTGATGGTCTCCGTCTTGAACTCGGCCATGACAACGTCCTCCTTCTTCGCAAAAGCGTAGAAGCTCCGGACGGAAGTCTCGGATGAGGTAGCGCGTCCGAACGTTCAGCCGGAGCGAAGCTCACTTGTCATGGAAATGCTTTCACCCCCGCCCAGACGAGTCAAACGACCGGGCGGGGGTGAATTAGGTCAGTAGTACTTACGACAGCGCGGCGCAGGCGCGCTGGATGCGGCGGCCTGCTTCCTCGAGCAACTCCGTCGCCGTGGCGTAGGAGATGCGGAAGGCCGGGCCCTGGCCGAACGCCGAACCCTGGACCACCGAGAGGCCTTCGGCCTCGAGCAGGTAGTTCACGAAGTCGGTGTCGTCCTTGATGACCTTGCCGTCCGGCGTCTTCTTGCCGATCAGGCCGGCGACCGACGGGTAGACGTAGAAGGCGCCCTCGGGACGCGGGCACTTGATGCCCTTCGACTGGTTCAGCATCGACACGACGAGGTCGCGGCGCTGCTTGAAGACGGCGACGTTCTTCGGAATGAAGTCGGTCGGTCCGTTCAGCGCGGCCACCGCGGCGGCCTGGCTGATCGAGCTGGCGTTCGAGGTGCTCTGCGACTGGACCGTGATCATCGCGTTGATCAGTTCCTGCGGACCGGCCGCGTAGCCGATGCGCCAGCCCGTCATGTTGTAGGCCTTCGACACGCCGTTCATCGTCAGCGTGCGGTCGTAGAGGCGCGGCTCGACCTCGGCCGGCGTGGCGAACACGAAGTCGTCGTAGACGAGCTTCTCGTACATGTCGTCGGTCAGGATGTAGACGTGCGGGTGCTTCAGCAGCACGTCGCACAGGCTGCGGAGATCGGCCTTGGAGTAGGCGGCGCCCGTCGGGTTGCTGGGCGAGTTCAGGATGATCCACTTGGTCTTCGGCGTGATGGCGCGGTCGAGATCCTCCGGCGTCAGCTTGAAGCCGTTCTCTTCCTTGCACTGCACGATGACCGGGGTGCCTTCGCCGAACAGCACCATTTCGGGATACGAGACCCAGTACGGTGCCGGAACGATGACCTCGTCGCCGGGGTTCAGCGTCGCCAGCATGGCGTTGAAGATGATCTGCTTGCCGCCCGAGGTGACGACGGTCTGCGACGGCTTGTAGTCGAGGCCGTGGTCGCGCTTCATCTTGGCGACGATCGCCTGGCGCAGAGCCGGCGTGCCGGCAACCGCCGTGTACTTGGTGTCGTTCTCGCGGATGGCCTTGTAGGCGGCTTCCTTGATGTGGTCGGGGGTCGGGAAGTCGGGCTCGCCGGCGGCCAGGCCGATCACGTCTTTGCCCGCCGCTTTCATCTCCAGGAACTTGCCCTGCGCGGCATTGGTCGGAGACGGCTTGATGCGGCTGAGACGATCGGCGATGAGAGCCATGACGAATATGCCTCCTTCAGGCATTTTTTAGAGCGGCGCGAAGCTAGTCGCGACGCGGGGTTTCCGCAAGGCGAGGGGCCGGTATTTATCGTCAGGCGGGCCGTACCACCGCTAGGGCAAAGAGGTCACATGAGGTTCCTGTTCGTACCGCTGCGACCGCTGATCTCGCCGGCCTTCATCGCCCTGGTGAACGCAGCCATCCTGATCCCGATGGTGCTGACGATCATCGACGTCATGAAGAGCGTGAACCGGCATGTCGACACCCATGAGCCCGTGACGATCACCTCGACGATCGCGCTCATCATGATCGGCTGGGGGGTGGCGCTGGAAGAGAGGGCGGTGATCCGCAGGCGGTTCGGCGTGACCGGCCGGTCGGACGAGGCATGGCAGGTCCATATCGACGAGATGTGCCACGAATACGGGGTCGCCCAGCTCGTGCTGGGACTGTTCGCCGAAATCGCGGTGGCGATGATCAGCCTGCCCGACCGCATCGTGAACACGGTCGGCTACGAATATTCGCTCCTGACGCTCGCCGTCGTCCTGATCGCCATCGGTGCGCTCATCCAGGCGAGGCACGTGTTCGCGCTGATATCGGCCCTGTGGCGCCACAGGCGGGGCGGGGAGACGGCCTCCTAGAGCGTTTCATTTCTTGAGGGAATCGGAGGGGATTCCCGATCTGTGCGGAATGTGATTCAAGATGCTGGCTGGGTAGGAGGCCAGTATCGATGCGTCCTCTCTCGAATGACCTGCGTGA
>Ga0164290_1001288_pt1 | contig 41614 bp, 34 predicted proteins | sample Micstemetagenome_FD_108782 | JGI IMG/M metagenome (GOLD analysis project Ga0164290, IMG submission 108782) | Contaminated culture microbial community from soil near Moab, Utah, USA - Microcoleus steenstrupii SON62 (Illumina Assembly) | ecosystem: Environmental > Terrestrial > Soil > Soil crust...
CGGCCTTCACCGCTCCCATCACCTTGCCCATGTCACCGGGGCCGCTGGCGCCGAGCTTGGCGACGATGGCATTGACCGCCTCCTGGACCCCCTCGGCCGAAAGCCGCTCGGGCAGGTAGACCTGCAACACCCCGATCTCGAAGCTCTCCTTGTCGGCCAGGTCCTGGCGGCCGGCCGCGGCGAACTGCGACTGGGCGTCCTTGCGCTGCTTGATCAGCTTGTCGACCAGTCCGACCAGCGTGAGGTCGTCGACGACGATGCGTTCGTCGACTTCCTTCTGCTTCACGGCGGCCAGCAGCATGCGGATGGTGCCCAGGCGCTCGCTGTCCTTGGCGCGCATGGCGGTCTTCATGTCTTCGGTGATGCGGTCTTTGAGGCTCATGGGGGGCAATTCTCGGAGCAGAAAGACAAAGGCCCGCTTGCAAGCGGGCCTTCCCTAAACGGCAGAGCCGATCAGTACATGCGCTTGGGCAGCTGCATGCTGCGCACGCGCTTGTAGTGACGCTTGACGGCGGCAGCCTTCTTGCGCTTGCGCTCGGCGGTCGGCTTCTCGTAGAACTCGCGGGCACGCAGGTCGGTCAGCAGGCCGAGCTTCTCGATGGTGCGCTTGAAGCGACGCAGGGCAACGTCGAACGGCTCGTTCTCTTTGACGCGGATAGTGGTCATTTAAGTTTCCAGTTTCGCTCGGTGTTCACGTTGGGGAGGCAAGGTGCCGCTGGCTATCCGGGTCCGGACCAGAAGGCCGGGGCCGCCAAGCTGCCCTAACAAACGCAAATCGTTGCGGGGGTTTGCTAGCAAAGCGCGCGAGTATAGCGCAGCTTTACTGGAGTTGGGTGCTGGTCGCTTGCGGCGCCGCCTGCACTTCGGCCAGTTGCTCGGCGTGCATGCAGTTGTCGGCAAGGCGTTGGCCCTTCTTGCCGTCCATCAGCATGGACTTCACCGGGACCTGCAGCCAGATCATGCCGCTGCGCTTGTCTTCCAGGCGGATCACGCCGGTGGTCGTCGGCTGCGGCGTCAGCACATGCTTGATGCCGCGGTACTCCAGCAGGAAGCGACCCGGCAGGCTGGGATGCTCGATCACCTGGATCTTGTGTCCGAACTCGCACTGCGACTCGCCGCGCAGCACCATCGGCACCACCGCCATGCGCTCGGGCTCGATCTCCTCCGGTTCGGCGGGAACCGGGGGCGGCAGCGGCTTCTTGGCCTTCGCGCTGCGTGCCTTCGTCGCAGGTTTGCTCGCGGACTTGCTGGCGGGCGCCTGGGCCTCGGCCAGCAGGGGCAGGGCGACAAACAGGGAAATCAGGAGTACTGCAATACGGCGCATGACGGATCGACGGGGTTGGTGTTTGACGATTTTCCGCCCCGGGGCGGAGCGCCGGAGTGAGGGTCTGTATCAGGTCGTGGAGAAAAAGCGTTGGCGGACTTCGGCCGGCAGGACTTGACCCAGCCCCTCGGCCCGCTCGAGCAGGGTCCAGAAGAAGCGGTAGCTGGCGCGATCGTGCAGTTGGTCACGATGGCGAATCGGCGCCCACTGCGCCTGCTGGGCGTTGCTCAGGATCTCGATGGCCTCGTCGACCTCGGCCGTGCTGGGCGCGAACGCTTCCAGGATGGGCTCGATCTGATCGGGATGGATGCTCCACATCCTGGTGTAGCCCAGCTCTCGCCAGGCCCGCTCCGCCGCCTTTTGCAGCCGGCGCGAGTCCTTCAGTTCGGTGACCACGCAATGCGACGGCACCTTGCCGTGGCCATGCGCGGCGGCGCTGATCGCCAGCTTGGCGCGCACCACCAGGGGATGGCTGAACTGGCCGTCCAGGCTCATGGCCTGGCGCGGGATCGCGCCGTGGTGCGCCGACACGAAGTCCATCAGCCCGAACGACAGCGACTCGAGATCAGGATGTGCCGCGATCGATTCGACGTCGCGCAACCCGCCATGCGTCTCGATCAGCGCCTGCAGCGGCGGCGGATGCGCAAAGACGGCGCGCACCGCCTCGGCACCGCGCTGCAATTGCGCCGCTGAATCGATCTTGGGCAGCATCAGGTAGGCGGGCGCTACCGGCGCCGCGGCCAGGGCCGCCAACTCCATCGGGAATGCCGGGTGGTCGACCGGATGCACGCGGACGCCGACGCGGCCATGGCGGTTGTCGCCACTGGCCAGCAGTTCGCTGACCAGCTGCACGTGCTGCTGTTCCGCGCCGACGGCGGCACCGTCCTCGCAGTCCAGCGTGACGTCGAACACCGGGCCGCGCGCCGCCTGCAGCGCCAGGCTCTTCCTCATCAGTTTCTCGACGCCGCAATAGTGGTCGACGGCGGGCAGGCGACGCGGCGGCGTCTCGCCGGCGAACAGGGCTTCTCGGGGGTGCAGGCTCATGAAAGCAAAAGGCCGGCTGGACGGAAGTCCGCGCCGGCCAGAGGATCAGCTGATCTCAGCGGAGCCGCGATTACAGCAGGTGCTTGACGCCGTCCTGCTCGCCCGTCAGCTCGGCCAGGGTCTTGTTGATGCACTCCTGGGAGAACGCGTCGATCGGCAGGCCCTCGACGATCTTGTACTTGCCGCCGGCGCAGGTCACCGGGTAGCCGAACATCACGTCCTTGGGGATGCCGTACTCGCCGTTGCTCGGCACGCCCATGGTGACCCACTCGTCGCCGGTGCCCAGCGCCCAGTCGCGCATGTGGTCGATGGCGGCGTTGGCGGCCGAGGCGGCGCTGGACAGGCCGCGCGCCGCGATGATGGCGGCACCGCGCTTGCCGACGGTCGGCAGGAAGGTCTCGGCGTTCCAGACCTGGTCATTGATCATGTCCTTGACCGAGGCGCCATCGATGGTCGCAAAGCGGTAGTCGGCGTACATGGTCGGCGAGTGGTTGCCCCAGACGGCCAGCTTCTTGATCGAACCGACCGGCTTGCCGGTCTTGGCGGCGATCTGCGAGGCGGCGCGGTTGTGGTCCAGGCGCAGCATGGCGGTGAAGTTCTCGCGCGGCAGGTCCGGAGCGCTCTTCATCGCGATGTAGGCATTGGTATTGGCCGGGTTGCCGACCACCAGCACCTTGACGTTGCGCGACGCGACGGCGTTCAGCGCCTTGCCTTGGGCAGTGAAGATCTGCGCGTTGGCGGCCAGCAGGTCGGCACGCTCCATGCCGGGGCCGCGCGGACGGGCGCCGACGAGCAGCGCGTAGTCGGTGTCCTTGAACGCGGTCATCGGGTCGCTGTGTGCCTCCATGCCGGCGAGCAGCGGGAACGCGCAGTCCTCCAGTTCCATCATCACGCCCTTGAGCGCGTTCTGCGCCTTCTCGTCGGGGATCTCCAGCAGCTGCAGGATCACCGGCTGGTCCTTGCCCAGCATCTCGCCCGAGGCGATGCGGAACAGCAGGGCGTAACCAATCTGGCCGGCGGCGCCGGTGACGGCGACGCGAACGGGCTTCTTGCTCATGGGGAACTCCGGGGGAGGGTGGTGGAAAGGAATGGCGCGGGAGTTTAGGCCAGGGTTCCTACCAGTTACTGACGAAGCCTCTCTATGGTTTTCCGGCTGTCTCGTCAGGCTCACGTCATGCCCATGCCTAGAATCCGCCGCCGTTTGTTTACAGGCGATTACGCATCCCAAGAACGATGAAGGCTTGCCGATGAGCACCAAACCTCGCCCCGTGTACACGAATCTCAATGTCTTCAAGGACTTGACGAGCTACCGGCTGCCCATCGCCGGCATCGTGTCCATCCTCCACCGCATCAGCGGCCTGCTGATGTTCCTGCTGCTGCCCTTCGTGGTCTGGCTGTTCGACGTCAGCGTCACCAGCGAGATCAGCTTCGAAAGCTTCCGCTCGGCGTTCGAGGCCGGTATCGGTTTCGTGCCGGCGGTGATCGTCAAGCTGGCGGTGCTGGCGCTGATCTGGGCCTATCTGCACCACCTGATCGCCGGCCTGCGCCATCTGTGGATGGATGCCACGCACAGCGTCAGCAAGGAACAGGGCCGCAACAGCGCCGTGATCACGATCGTGATCAGCGTCGCACTGACCCTGGCGCTCGGCGCCAAGCTCTTTGGCCTCTACTAAGGAGAACAAGAACATGGCTACCTTTGGAGCGAAACGCATCGTTCCCGGCGCCGGCTACGGCCTGCGCGACTGGCTGGTGCAGCGCGTCAGCGGCGCGTTGATCGTGTTGTTCACCATCGCCCTGCTGGTGCAGGTGCTGATGCCCGGCGAAATGGATTACCTGCGCTGGTCGGGCATCTTTGCCCAGCAGTGGATGAAGGTCATCACCTTCGCCTTGATCGTCGCCCTGACCTGGCATGCCTGGGTCGGTGTGCGTGATATCTGGATGGACTACGTGAAGCCGGTCGGCATCCGACTCGTGCTGCACGTGTTCACCATCGTCTGGTTGGTGGGTTGCGCCGGTTGGGCGACCCAGGTGCTCTGGAGACTCTGATGGCCGCTGTTGCCAAACGCAAATTCGATGTGGTGATCGTGGGTGCCGGCGGTTCCGGCATGCGCGCCTCACTGCAGCTGTCGCTCGCCGGCCTGAATGTCGCCTGCCTGTCCAAGGTGTTCCCGACCCGCTCGCACACCGTCGCCGCACAGGGCGGCATCGGCGCCTCGCTGGGCAATATGAGCGAGGACAACTGGCATTACCACTTCTTCGACACCGTCAAGGGCTCGGACTGGCTGGGTGACCAGGACGCGATCGAGTTCATGTGCCGCGAGGCGCCCAAGGTCGTCTACGAGCTTGAGCATTTCGGCATGCCCTTCGACCGCAACCCGGACGGCACGATCTACCAGCGCCCGTTCGGCGGCCACACCGCGAACTACGGCGAGAAGCCGGTGCAGCGCGCCTGCGCCGCCGCAGACCGCACCGGCCACGCAATGCTGCACACGCTGTACCAGCAGAACGTGAAGGCGAAGACGCAGTTCTTCGTCGAGTGGATGGCGCTGGACCTGATCCGCAACGCTGACGGCGACGTCGTCGGCGTGACCGCGCTGGAGATGGAGACCGGCGAACTGCACATCCTCGAAGCGAAGACCGTGCTGCTGGCCACCGGCGGTGCCGGCCGCATCTTCGCGGCGAGCACGAACGCGTTCATCAACACCGGTGACGGCCTCGGCATGGCGGCACGTGCCGGCATCCCGCTGCAGGACATGGAGTTCTGGCAGTTCCACCCGACCGGCGTGGCCGGCGCCGGCGTGCTGCTGACCGAGGGTTGCCGCGGCGAGGGCGCGATCCTGCGCAACTGCAACGGCGAGCGCTTCATGGAGCGCTACGCACCGACGCTGAAGGACCTGGCGCCGCGTGACTTCGTGTCGCGCTGCATGGACCAGGAGATCAAGGAAGGGCGCGGCTGCGGTCCGAACAAGGACTACATCGAGCTGGACATGACGCACCTGGGTGGCGAGACCATCATGAAGCGCCTGCCCTCGGTGTTCGAGATCGGCCACAACTTCGCCAACGTCGACATCACCAAGGAGCCGATCCCGGTGGTGCCGACGATCCATTACCAGATGGGCGGCATCCCGACGAACATCCACGGTCAGGTCGTGGTGCCGGCCGGCGACGGCTCGCAGCAGATCGTCAACGGGCTTTACGCGGTCGGCGAGTGCGCCTGCGTGTCGGTGCACGGCGCGAACCGCCTGGGCACGAACTCGTTGCTCGACCTGCTGGTGTTCGGCAAGGCGGCCGGCAACCACATCGTCGGCGCGCACAAGGGCGGCCTCAGCCACCGTGGCACGCCGGCCGACGCGGCAGCGGTGTCGCAGGCCCGCTTGGCGCGCCTGGACTCGACCAGCGGCGGCGAGTACGCGCAGGACGTCGCCAACGACCTGCGCAACGCGATGCAGCAGCACGCCGGCGTGTTCCGCACGCAGGCCAGCATGGACGAGGGCGTGAAGAAGATCGCCCAGCTGCGCGAGCGCGTGAAGGGCATCGGCCTGAAGGACAAGAGCCAGGTCTTCAACACCGCGCGGATCGAGGCGCTTGAGGTCGAGAACCTGATCGAGGCGGCGCAGGCAACGATGGTCTCGGCGGCGGCCCGCCACGAGAGCCGCGGCGCGCACACCGTCAACGACTACGCCGACAGCCCGCAGTACCCGAACGGTCGCAACGACGACGTGTGGATGAAGCACACGCTGTGGACGAGCAGCAGCAACAGCCTGTCCTACAAGCCGGTGAACCTGAAGCCGCTCACCGTCGAATCGATCCCGCCCAAGGTCCGGTCCTTCTAAGTTCGAGTCCAGCCATGACCAAGCGCCAATTCAAGATCTACCGCTACGACCCGGACAAGGACGCCAAGCCCTACATGCAGAGCATCGAGGTCGAACTCGACGGCTCCGAGCGCATGCTGCTCGACGCGCTGATGAAGCTGAAGTCGGTCGATCCGACGCTCAGCTTCCGCCGCTCCTGCCGCGAGGGCGTCTGCGGTTCGGACGCGATGAACATCAACGGCAAGAACGGCCTGGCCTGCCTGACCAACATGCGTTCGCTGCCTGACGTCGTCGTGCTCAAGCCGCTGCCCGGCCTGCCCGTGGTGCGCGACCTGATCGTCGACATGACGCAGTTCTTCAAGCAGTACAACTCGATCAAGCCCTACCTGGTCAACGACACGATCCCGCCGGACAAGGAGCGCCTGCAATCGCCCGAAGAGCGTGACGAGCTCAACGGTCTGTACGAGTGCATCCTCTGCGCCAGCTGCTCGACCAGCTGCCCGAGCTTCTGGTGGAACCCGGACAAGTTCGTCGGCCCGGCCGGCCTGCTGCAGGCCTACCGCTTCATCGCCGACAGCCGCGATCAGGACACCGCCGCTCGCCTGGACAACCTCGAAGATCCCTACCGCCTGTTCCGCTGCCACTCGATCATGAACTGCGTCGACGTCTGCCCCAAGGGCCTGAACCCGACCAAGGCGATCGGCAAGATCAAGGAACTGATGGTGCGCAGGGCGGTGTGATGACGCAGCAGCAGCTCGACGAACGTGCAATGAGCAAGCTGCGCTGGCGCTGCCGGCGCGGCCTGCTCGAGAACGATTTGTTCATCGAGCGCTTCTTCGATCGCTTTTCGCCGCTTACGCTCGAGCAGGGCGAGGCGATGACCCGGTTGATGGACCTCAGCGACAACGATCTGCTGGATCTGCTGCTGGCTCGCGTCGAACCGCAGGGCGAGCTCGATCATCCCGCCATCCATGCGCTGCTGGCCCAGATGCGCCAGCCGCCCCAGAATCGCAACTAGAACCAGGAGCTCCAGCATGATGACCCCCTCCGACGTCAAGGCCACGCTGGCCTTCAGCGACGGCAGTCCGACCATGGACCTGCCGATCTACAAGGGCTCGATCGGCCCTGACGTGATCGACATCCGCAAGCTGTACGCGCAGACCGGCAAGTTCACCTACGACCCCGGCTTCCTGAGCACGGCATCGTGCAACAGCACCATCACCTACATCGACGGCGACAAGGGCGAGCTGCTGTACCGCGGCTACCCGATCGAGCAGCTGGCGGTGAACTGCGACTATCTCGAGACCTGTTATCTGCTGCTCTACGGCGAGCTGCCGAATGCGTCGCAGAAGGAGGAGTTCAACTACCGTGTGATGCACCACACGATGGTCAACGAGCAGATGCAGTTCTTCCTGCGCGGCTTCCGTCGAGACGCGCACCCGATGGCGGTGATGACCGGTCTGGTGGGCGCGCTGTCGGCCTTCTATCACGACAGCACCGACATCAATAACCCCGAGCACCGCGAGATCGCGGCGATCCGCCTGATCGCCAAGATGCCCACGCTGGTGGCGATGGCCTACAAGTACACCGTCGGCCAGCCCTACATCTACCCGAAGAACGACCTGTCCTACGCCGGCAACTTCATGCGCATGATGTTTGCCACGCCGTGCGAGGAGTACCAGCCCAACGAGGTGCTGGTGCGCGCCATGGACCGCATCTTCACGCTGCATGCCGACCACGAGCAGAACGCGTCCACGAGCACCGTGCGTCTGTGCGGTTCCTCGGGCACCAACCCGTTCGCGGCGATCGCCGCCGGCGTGGCCTGCCTCTGGGGTCCGGCCCACGGAGGCGCCAACGAGGCCTGCCTGACGATGCTCAACGACATCCAGGCCCAGGGCGGCGTGGCCAAGATCGGCGAGTTCATCAAGCAGGTGAAGGACAAGAACAGCGGCGTCAAGCTGATGGGCTTCGGGCACCGTGTCTACAAGAACTACGACCCGCGTGCCAAGCGGATGCGCGAGACCTGCCACGAGGTGCTGGGCGAGCTCGGCCTGCAGAACGATCCGCTGTTCAAGCTGGCGATGGAACTGGAGAAGATCGCGCTGGAAGACGAGTACTTCGTCGCCCGCAAGCTCTACCCGAACGTCGACTTCTACTCGGGCATCGTGCAGCGCGCGATCGGCATCCCGGTGCCGCTGTTCACCGCGATCTTCGCGCTGGCGCGCACGGTGGGCTGGATCGCCCAGCTGAACGAGATGATCGGCGACCCCGAGTACAAGATCGGTCGCCCGCGTCAGCTCTTCGTCGGCGCCCAGTCGCGCGACGTCAAGCCGATCACGCAACGCTGAGCCGGCGTCCGCCGACCGGCGGCCCTGCTAGGCTTGCAACCGACCCACGCCCCCGCACGCGGGGGCGTTTTCTTTGGCTCCGCAGCTCTCCATGATCGACATCCTCGTTCTCGGCAGCGTCAATCGCGACCTCATCGTGCACGCACCCCGATTGCCACTGCCGGGCGAGACCCTGCGCGGCCAGCGCTTTTCGAGCTGCCTGGGGGGCAAGGGCGCGAACCAGGCGGTGGCGGCGGCGCGCCTCGGCGCCCGGGTCGCGCTGGCGGCGCGCGTCGGCGGCCTGGAGCAAGGTGAGACCCTGGTCGCGCAACTGCGCGCCGAGGGCGTCGACACCGGCCTGGTCGTCCAGCCGGCCGACGAATGTCCCGGCGTGGCCTTGATCGTCGTCGGCAACGAGGACGGCGAGAACCAGATCGTCACCGTCGCCGGATCCAACGGCAGCCTGCCGCTCGAGCAGGTCGAGGCCTTGCCGCTGACCGGCCTGCGCTGGCTGGTCGCGCAGCAGGAGCTGCCGCTGGACAGCATCCGCCGCGCGTTCGAGCGCGCCCGTGAGGCGGGCGTGAAGACGCTGCTGAACGCGGCGCCGTTCCGCGACGGCAGCCGGGTGTTGCTGCCGCTGTGCGACGTGCTCGTCGTCAACGAACTCGAGGCCGAGGCGCTGCTGCCGCAGGCCGGCAGCCAGCCGGAGGCCGGGGCCCAGGCCCTGCAGCGCCTGGGACCGGCTGCCGTGCTGATGTCGTTGGGCGCCGACGGCCTGGTCTGGGCCGACGCGCAAGGCGTGCGGCGGCTGCCGGCACGTCGCGTGAAGGCGGTCGACACCGTCGGTGCCGGCGATACGCTGGTCGGCGCGCTGGTCACCGCGCTGGCTGAAGGCCAGCCCGTCAACGACGCGCTGGCGTTCGCGCAGGCGGCGGCGGCGCTGGCGGTGTCGCGAGCCGGGGTGCAGGACGCGATGCCGCGCCGTGCGGAGGTGGAGGCTTGGCTGGCATGAAGCTCTGGTTCGATACCGATCCCGGCGTCGATGACGCGCTGGCGATGGCCCTGATCGCGGCGCGGCCGGAGTTCGACTGGATCGGCCTGTCGACGGTGTTCGGCAACGCCAGCGTCGCCCAGACCACGCGCAACGCGCTGCGCCTGCTGGCGCATCTCGGTCGCAGCGATGTCCCCGTCCATGCCGGCGCCGCCGCGCCGCTGGTCGGCAGCGCACGCTACGCGGCCGACGTGCACGGTGGCGACGGCCTGGGCGGGCTGGCCGACAGCCTGCCGCCCGCGGCGCGCGACGCCAGCTCGCGCGCCGCCGCCGACGCCATCGTCCATGCCAGCCGGGAGCATACGAACCTGCAACTGTTGGCGGTCGGGCCGCTGACGAACATCGCGCTGGCGCTGCGGCGGGATCCCGGCCTGGCGTCGCGCGTCGCCGGCCTCACGGTGATGGGCGGCGCCTTCGGCCAGCAGGGGCAGAGCGGCAACGTCACGCCGGCTGCCGAAGCCAATGTCCATAACGACGCGCTCGCCGCCGCCGAGGTGTTGGCGGCGCCCTGGACGCAGCTGCGCCTGGTGGGCCTTGACGCCACCCACTGCGTGCGCATGAAGCCCGCGCAGCTGCAGTGCCTGCGCGACGACGGCGGGCCGCTGGCGCAATGGCTGCACCGTGTGATCGAGCCCTACATGGGCTTCTACGGCCAGTACTACGGCGAACCCATGCTGGTCGCCCATGACGCGATCGCCGTGCTGCCGCTGCTGGCGCCCGAGGCGTTCCACTGGCGGCGCGGTGCGATCCGCGTCGTGGAAGGCGGTTTGGCCCATGGCCAGACGCTGCAGGACTGGCAGCGCCTGGGCGACCAGGCCTGGCGCGGGCTGCCCGCGCACGAGGTGGCCGTGGCCGCCGACCCCGAGATCATCAGCGGCCTGTGCCTGCGCGCCTGGCTGAAGGCTTGACCCCCTGGAGAACGAGATGTCGAACAAGAAAACCCTGTTGCTGCCGCGTTGGTTGCTGAGCCTGGAGGCGGGCACGTCGGTTCAGACCGGCCAGGCCCTGCTGATCCGTGACGAGCGCATCGCCGCCGTCGGGCCGCGCGACGAACTGCTCGCCGCCCACCCGGACGCCGATCGCGTCGAACTGGCCGACCATGTGTTGATGCCCGGGCTGATCAACAGCCACACGCACAGCGCCATGAGCCTGCTGCGCGGCGTCGCCGACGACCTCGGCCTGATGGACTGGCTCAACAACCACATCTGGCCGCTGGAGAAGCAGTGGGTCAGCCACGAATGGACGCGCCTGGGCTCGCTATTCAGCGCCGCCGAGGCGTTGCGCGGTGGCGTAACCACGTTGAACGACATGTACTTCTTCCCCGAGGCGATGGCCGAGGCGGCGTTGCAGGCCGGCATCCGCGCCGCGGTGTCGATCAACGTCATCGACTTCCCGACCGGCTATGCCAGCGGCCCCGACGACTACATCGCCAAGGGCCTGCAGGCCTACGAGAAGTTCAAGGGCGAGAAGCTGCTGCAGTTCACCAGCAGCCCGCACGCGCCCTACACGGTCAGCGATGAGACCTTCGTCAAGCTGCGCCAGCTGTCCGAGCAGCACGACATGGTCATGCACTGCCATATCCACGAGACGCTGGACGAGGTCGACGGCGGCATCAAGCAGTTCGGCGTGCGCCCGTTGGCGCGCCTGGAGAAGCTCGGCGTCATGAACGAGCGCATGATCGCCGTGCACATGGTGCATCTGACGGACGACGAGATCGCCATGCTGGCCCGCAACAAGGTGCACATCGCGCACAACGCCAGCAGCAACCTGAAGCTGGCCAGCGGCATCTGCCGCGTGGCCGATCTCGACGCCGCCGGTGTCAACGTCGCGCTCGGCACCGATGGCGCGGCCAGCAACAACCGCCAGGACATGTTCGAGGAAATCCGCCAGGCGGCGCTGCTGGCCAAGGGCTCGACCGGCAGGCCCACGGTGCTGCCGGCGCGCCGGGCGCTGGAGATGGCGACGCTGGGCGGCGCCAGGGCCCTGGGCCGCGACGCCGACCTCGGCAGCTTGAGCGTCGGCAAGCTGGCCGACGTCATCGCCGTCGATCTGTCGGCGCCCGAGTGCCGGCCGGTCTACCACCCGGACGCGCAGCTCGCCTATGTGGCGGCGCGCGAGCATGTCAGCGACGTCTGGGTCAACGGCGATCGCGTGTTCAAGGCGCGGCAGCTGACCCGCTTCGACCTGTCGGCGGTGATCGCCGAGGTTGAGGACGTGGTTGCCAAGATGAAGGCCGGCCAGCCGGGCTGATCCTGGCGCCTGGGGCGCCCCCCGTAGAATCCCGCATCCCTGACAGACACCGGCCCCGTGCTTGCGCGGCCGGTGTTTTTTCAAGCTCCGCGCCCATGTCCAGCCAACTGCATCTGCATTGTTTCGAGGGCGGCAACGCCCTGTCCGCGTTCCGCACCCAGGCGCTGCTGTCCAAGCTCCAGGCCGCAGTCCCCCGTGTGAAGGCGCTGCAGGCGCGCTTCGTGCACTGGGTGAGCAGCGAGCAGCCGTTGGACGCAGCGCAGCAGCAGCGCCTGGCGGCCTTGCTGAGCTACGGCGACGCGGCGCCGGCGGCACAGGCCGGGGCGCTGGTCGTGGTCACCCCGCGGCTGGGCACCTTGAGCCCCTGGGCGTCCAAGGCCAGCGACATCGCGCACAACTGCGGCTTCGCCGTCCACCACGTCGAGCGCAGCACCGAGTACACCCTGGTGCTGGACAAGCCGCTGCTGGGCAGCGCCAAGCCGCTCAGCGAGCACGAGTGGCAGCTCTGCGCCGGCCTGCTGCATGACCGCATGACCGAGTCGGTGCTGCGCGCCCGCGACGACGCCCGCCACCTGTTCGACAGCAAGCAGGCCGAGCCGCTGGCGCGCGTCGACCTGCTGGGCGAGGGCCGGGCGGCGCTGGAGCGCGCCAACACCGCCTGGGGCCTCGCTCTGAGCCCGGATGAGATCGACTACCTGGTCGACGCGTTCGTCAACAAGCTGAAGCGCAACCCCAGCGACGTCGAGCTGATGATGTTCGCGCAGGCCAATAGCGAGCACTGCCGGCACAAGATCTTCAACGCCAGCTTCGTCATCGACGGCGAGGCGCAGCCGCTGTCGATGTTCGGCATGATCCGCAACACCGAGAAGCTGGCGCCGCAGCACACGGTGATCGCCTACGCCGACAACGCGGCGGTGATGGAGGGCCATGCGATCCAGCGCTGGGTGCCGGGTAGCGATGGCGTGTACGCGCTGCGCCCCGAGCAGGCCCAGGTGCTGATGAAGGTCGAGACGCACAACCACCCGACCGCGATCTCGCCGTTCTCGGGCGCCGCCACCGGCGCCGGCGGCGAGATCCGCGACGAGGGCGCGACCGGCCGCGGTGCCCGCCCCAAGGCCGGCCTGACCGGCTTCTCGGTCAGCAACCTGCGCCTGCCGGGTCTGGGCGAATCCTGGGAAGGCCCGGAGCGCCGGCCGGCGCACATCGCGTCGCCGCTGCAGATCATGATCGAGGGCCCGATCGGCGGCGCCGCGTTCAACAACGAGTTCGGTCGGCCGAACCTGCTCGGCTATTTCCGCGCCTACGAGCAGGCGGTCAGCGGCATCAACCGCGGCTACCACAAGCCCATCATGATCGCCGGTGGCATCGGCGCCATCCGTGCCGACCTGACGAAGAAGATCGAGTTCCCGGCCGGCAGCCTGCTGGTTCAGCTCGGCGGCCCCGGCATGCGCATCGGCATGGGCGGCGGCGCGGCCAGCTCGATGGCGGCCGGCGTGAACAGCGCCGAGCTCGATTTCGACTCGGTGCAGCGCGGCCACCCGGAGATTCAGCGCCGCGCGCAGGAAGTCATCAACCGCTGCTGGCAGCTCGGCCCCGAGAACCCCATCCTGGCGATCCATGATGTCGGCGCCGGTGGCATCTCGAACGCGTTCCCGGAACTCGTCAACGACGCCGGCCGTGGCGCCCGCTTCGACCTGCGCCAGGTGCCGCTGGAGGAATCCGGCCTCGCGCCCAAGGAAATCTGGTGCAACGAGAGCCAGGAGCGCTACGTGCTGGCGATCGCGCCGGGCTCGCTGGAGCTGTTCCGTTCGTTCGCCGAGCGCGAGCGCTGCCCGTTTGCCGTCGTCGGCGTGACCACCGACGAGAAGCAGCTGGTGCTGAGCGACGAGGGCCAGGACACCCCGATCGACATGCCGATGGACGTGCTGCTCGGCAAGCCGCCGAAGATGACGCGCGACGTGAGCCGCGTCGCCCGCGACGCCGGCCGCTTCGAGGCCGACGCGATCGAGCTGGAGGCGGCCGCCCGCGCCGTGCTGCGCCACCCGACCGTGGCCAGCAAGCGTTTCCTGATCACCATCGGCGACCGCTCGGTGGGCGGCCTGACGCATCGCGACCAGATGGTCGGCCCCTGGCAGGTGCCGGTCGCCGATTGCGCGGTGACGCTGGCCGACTTCGACGGCCTGGCCGGCGAGGCGATGAGCATGGGCGAGCGCACGCCGCTGGCCGCCGTCGACGCCCCGGCCTCGGGCCGCATGGCGGTGGCTGAAGCGATCACCAACCTGTTGGCCGCGCCGATCGAGCTGAAGCGCGTCAAGCTGTCCGCCAACTGGATGGCCGCCTGCGGTGAGGCCGGCGAGGACGCCGCGCTGTACGACACCGTGAAGGCGGTCGGCATGGAGCTCTGCCCGCAGCTCGGCATCGGCATCCCGGTGGGCAAGGACTCGCTGTCGATGCGCACGCGCTGGGGTGATCAGCAGGTCACCGCGCCGGTGTCGCTGATCGTCTCCGCCTTCGCGTCGCTGCCGACGGTCGAGGGCACGTTGACGCCGATGCTCAGCGCGGATGACAGCGTGCTGATCCTGGTCGACCTGGGCCGCGGCCAGGGCCGCATGGGCGGCTCGGTGCTGGCGCACACCCAAAGCCAGTTCGGCGGCGCCGTGCCCGATCTCGACGACGCGCCGCTGCTCGTCCAACTGGTCGACGCCGTCAACGCGCTGCGCCAGCAAGGCCTGCTGCTCGCCTACCACGATCGCAGCGACGGCGGCCTGTGGGCCGCGGCCTGCGAGATGGCGTTCGCCGGCCGCCGCGGCCTGGCCCTGAACCTGGACATGCTGCTCGCCGCCGGCAACGGCATCGAGGAGAGCGGCGACGCGAAGAACTGGACCAAGCAGGTCAGCGGCCGCCGCCATGAGCTGACGCTGCGCGCGCTGTTCGCCGAGGAGCTCGGCGCGCTGCTGCAGATCCCGGCAGCCCGGCGCGACGCCGCGTTGGCGGTGCTGCGCCAGCATGGCCTGTCCCCGCTCAGCCACGTCGTCGGCAAGCCGCAGGACGCGCTGGAGATCGCCGTCTGGCGCGATGCCCAGCCCGTGCTCAAGCTGTCGCTGCAGGACGCGCTGCGTGAGTGGGAGGCGGTCAGTTGGCAGATCGCACGCTCGCGCGACAACCCGGTCTGCGCCGACGCCGAGTTCACCGCTGTCACCGCCCCGGGCCAGCCGGGCCTGCGCGTGCAGCCGAGCTTCGACCCGGCAGGCCTGCCGGCGGCGCCGGCGGGTCGCCCGCGCGTCGCGATCCTGCGCGAGCAGGGCGTGAACTCCCACCTGGAGATGGCGTATGCGATGCACCTGGCGGGCTTCGAGGCCGTCGACGTGCACATGAGCGATCTGCAGGCCGGTCGGCAGCAGCTCGCGAGCTTCCGCGGCTTCGTCGCCTGCGGCGGCTTCAGCTACGGCGACACGCTGGGCGCCGGCGAGGGCTGGGCCCGTTCGATCCTGTTCAACGACGCGCTGAAGACGCAGTTCGAGGCCTTCTTCGCGCGGCCTGACACCTTCGCGCTCGGTGTCTGCAACGGCTGCCAGATGCTCGCCGCGCTGGCGACCATGATCCCCGGCGCCGACGCCTGGCCGAAGTTCGTGCGCAACGCGTCCGAGCAGTTCGAGGCCCGACTCAGCCAGGTCGAGGTGCTCGATTCGCCGTCGATCTTCTTCACCGGCATGGCCGGCAGCCTGCTGCCGATCGCCGTTGCGCACGGTGAGGGCTGGGCGGACTTCACGATCCAGGGCGACGCGGGCCGTGTCGCCAAGGCGATGCGCTTCGTCGACGGCGACGGCCAGCCGACCGAGGCCTACCCGGCCAACCCGAACGGTTCGGCCGGTGGCCTGACCGCGGTGACGACGCCGGATGGCCGATTCACCGCGCTGATGCCGCACCCGGAGCGCGTGTTCAGGAACGCCCAGCTGAGCTGGCGCGGTGATCTGCCGCTGGCCGGCCCCAGCCCCTGGCTGCGGATGTTCAGGAACGCGCGGGTCTGGTGCGCCTAGGCGGGCGCTGCCGGCCCGGCGGATGCACTCAGAGCTCGAGCGGCCGCGACGCGGTGGGCTCGCGCTTGGGCGCCTGCAGCGGCAGCCGGAAGATGAAGCGACTGCCCTGACCGGGACTGCTCTGCAGGTCGACGCTGCCGCCGAGCAGCGCGGTGGCGATGGTGTGCACGATGTTCAGCCCGAGCCCGGAACCGCCGCGACCGAGCTTGGTGGTGAAGAACGGGTCGAAGGCGCGGCGCCGCACCTCGTCGCTCATGCCCTTGCCGTCGTCGGCGACGACGAGCTCGAACCAGCCTGGCTCCAGGGCCCGTGAGCTGATGCGCAGCCGACCCGGCTCGCCCGGCGTGAATGCATGCAGCTGCGCGTTCTGGATCAGGTTCGTCAACAGGCGACCGAGCTCGCCGGGGTAGCCGTCGACCGCCTCGTCAAGCTGGAAATCGGTTTCGATCTGCAGCTGGCCCTGCTTGAGCTGCGGCCGCATCACCGTCAGCACGTCGGCGACCACGGTGGCGAGCTGGAACTTGCGCCGGTGCTCGCTGGTCTGGTCGATCGACAGCTGCTTGAAATGCGAGACCAGGTCGGCGGCGTCGCGCAGTCCGCGCAGCAACAGCTCGCTCATCGCCTCGCTGTTGCTGACATAGGCCTCCAGGCGGGAGCGGCGCAGCTGCCCGCCCTGAAGGTCTTGCTGCAGCTCGCGGGTGCGCTCATGCAGGGTCGACGCCGCCGTCATGCAGGTGCCCAGCGGCGTGTTGAGGTCGTGCGCCACGCCGGCCACCATCGAGCCCAGCGCCGCCAGGCGCTCGCTGCGCAGCAGCTCTTCCTGCGCGCGCGCCAGCTCCTGCGTGCGCGCCTGCACGCGCTGCTCGAGCTCGAGGTTCAGGGTTTCCAGCGCCTGCTGCGCGCGCACCTCGGCGCTGATGTCCATCGTCATCGCCAGGAAACCGGTGGCGCGACCGTCGCGGGCGGGCATGCGGCTGAAGCGCAGCGCGCCGTGGAAGCGCTCGCCGCTCTTGCGCACATAGGTCCACTGGCTGAGCGCGCTGCCGTCGCCCTGGTCCAGCGGCATGGTGAGGAGTTCGTGCTTGTGCACCCGCCGGCGCTGCTCGCGGCTGGCCGCGTCGGCGCGTGCCGACAGTTCGCCGAGATCGTGGAACAACAGCGTCGAGCGGCCGATGACCTCGTGCGCCGCGTAGCCGAACATGCGCTCGGCGCCCTTGCTGAACAGCTGCACCCGACCCTTCAGGTCGACCACCAGGATGCCGACGTCGAGCGCCGCATCGAGCACCGCCTGCAGCCGGTCCCGGGCCTCGCGCAGCGCCTGCTCGTGGCTGAGGTCGGCGGTGACGTCGCGACCGATGCCGACATGGCCGAGCAGCTCGCCCTGGTTGTCGCGCACCTCGGCGACGGTGAGCGACACGCGCAGCCGCTGACCGTCGCGGCTGAGCAGGGTCCAGAGCTGCGTGCGTTCGTCGGGGGCGGCGCCGGCCTGAAGCGCCAGCACCTCCTCGGGCTGCACCGGCCTGCCGAGTTCGCCGCCCAGCACCATCGCCCGCTGCGCCAGCTCGCGGTGCTCGAACAGCGGTGTCGGCGGCTGGCCGAGCATGGCGTCGGCACGGTAGCCCGACATGCGCTCGGCGCCGCGGTTGAACAGCGCGATGCGACCGTCGCGGTCGATCAGCATCACCGCGATCTCGTCGGCGGCGTCGAGCACGCCTTGCAGCTGCGCCGCGTTGCTGCGCTTGGCGGCCTCGGCCGCCAGTTGCTCGGTGACGTCGCGGGCCAGCGCGAGATAGCCGGTGAGGCGGCCCTGCGGATCATGCAAGGCGCTGAAGGTGTGCGAGACCTTCAGCCGCTGGCCGTCGCTGACGCGCACATAGGTCCAGAGCCGGGTGTGGCCGCCGTCCAGGCCGGCGGCCTGGCGCGTGAAGACCTCGTGGTTGCGTACCGGCCGCCCGAGCTCGGCCGCGAGCCGCGCCGCGGCGTCGCGGATCTCGCTCTCGAGGTGGAAGCGCCGCGCCGGTGTGCCGATCACCTCGGCCGCCGTGCAGCCCAGCATGCGCTCGGCGGCGCGGTTGAAGATCTCGACATCGCCCTGCGGATCGACGACGACGATGGCGACGCCTTCGGCGCTGTCGAGCACCGCCTGCAGCCGCTGCGCGGTGCCGCGCAGCGCTTCCTGGGCGGCACGTTCTGCACTCAGGCTCACGGCCACGCCGAGATGGCCGCGCAGCGCGCCCTGGCGGTCGCGCAGCTCGCTGACCGTCAGCGACACCGGCAGGCGCGAACCGTCGCGGCGGATGTAGCTCCAGACCCGGCCCGCGGGCGGACCGCCGTCGGGGCTCAGCGTGAACACCTCGCGCATCGCCACCGGGCGACCGAGCTGGGCCGACAGCTCGGTGGCGCGCTGCGCCAGTTCTTCGGCATCGTGGAAGCGCCGTGGCGAGCTGCCCATCACCTCCTGCGGGCCGTAGCCGAGCATCAGCTCGGCGCCACGATTGAAGTCGGTGATGCGATCCTCGAGGTCGGTGGCGATGATCGCGACCTCGCTGGCCGAGTCGAGTACCGCCTGCAGGTGGTCATGGGTCTCGGCCAGGTTCTGCCGCAGTGCGCGCAACGCGGTGACCTCGCGGCCGGTGCCGCGGTAGCCCAGGAAAGCGCCGCGATCGTCGAACACCGGGTCACCCGACACGCTCAGCCAGACCAGTGCCTGGCCCGGCCGTTGCATCGCGTACTCAAAATCACGAAACGGCTCATGGCGTTCCAGCTGCGCCCGGTGCGCCGCCCAGATCGCCTCGCCCGGCAGCCCGGGGACCAGATGCCGTTGTTCCCAGCGTCTCAGACCAAGGTAGTCGCGCAGCTGCTCGGCCAGCGGCGTGCTGGCGTCTGCGCCCTCAACATAGCTGAGCTTCAGCTCCGCGTCCTGCTCCCAATACCAGTCGCTGGCCGTGGCCAGCAGCGCCTGGATGCGCGCGCGTGCCGCCTCGGTTTCAGCCTGGCTGACGCGTCGGGCGGCGACCTCGGCCTCCAGCGCCTCACCGCGCTGGATCAGCTGCAGACGGCGTCGCGTCAACATCGAGCTCAGCCCCACCAGCAGCAGCGCGACGGGCACGCCGGCACGCAGCCAGCTGCCTTGCCACCAGGACGTGACCCAGGCATCACGCGGTCGACCGATCAGCACCCAGGTGGCGCCGGGCAGCTGCAGGTCCTCGCGCACATGGCGATCCTCGGACAGTCCCCGGGGACCCCAGATGGGCGTGCCGAGCTGACCGTCACTGCGGCGCTCCAGCAACGCGAACGCGACCGGTCCTTCCTCAAGCCGTGCCGCCTGCACGAAGCGATCGAGATCGGCCACCGCCGCCAGCGAACCCCAGTAGCGCTCCCCGCCCTTGCCGTCGCTGACGAACACCGGGCGGCGCTGCACCACGCCGAGCCCACCCTGCACCAGCTTCACGGGCGCGAAGATCAGCGGCGTCCTGAGCTGCCGCGCACGCTCAACCTGCGCCCACTGCGTCGGCACGTTGCGATAGTCCAGGCCCAGCGCGCGCTCGTTGCCCTGCAGCGGATGGACGAGGGCGACGACGTCATCGGGCGCCGCCACGACGTTGCGCAACGGACCGGGTGCGCGTCGCATCAGCGCCACCGTGGTGTCGAAGCTGCGCTGGTCCAGATGCCCCTGCACCTGCAGCAGGCTTTCCAGCACCTCGGTGCCGTTGAAGGTCGCGGCGGTGACCGCATCCAGCCTGGCGCGGGCCGCCGACAGGGCCTCGCGCACCTCGGTCTCCGCGCGTGCCAGTGCCTGCGCCTGCTCCAGCCTCGCCAGACCGACGAGACCGATCGTGCAGACCAGGCCGATCAGGGCCCCGGGCCAGAAGCGCCACCAGGTGAGCCGGAGCCGCGTGCCGGGCATCAGTCGGCGCGCAGCACGACGCTGAGTTGCCGCGTGCGGCCCTCGCGCCAGACCGTCAGGCGGACCGTGTCGCCGTTCTGACGCTTCTCGAACTCGTTGAGCAGGGCGTCCCAGTCGCTGACCGGCTGGTTGTCGACCGCGGTGATGACGTCGCCGGCCTCGATGCGGCCGTCGCGCCGCTGCAGGAAGGGGCGCAGCCCGGCGCGGGCGGCAGCGCTGCCCTCGGCGACCGCGACCAAGGCGACACCGGCGGGCAGCTGCAGCGCGCGATTCAGGCGCGGGTCGGCGGCGCGGATGTCGAGGCCGGGCCGGGCGAAGCGGCCGTCGCGTATCAGCCGCGGCACGATGCGGTTGACCTCGTCGACCGGGATCGCGAAGCCGATGCCGGCGCTGGCGCCACTGGGGCTGTAGATGCTGGTGTTGACGCCGATCAGCCGGCCGGCCGAGTCCAGCAGCGGGCCGCCGCTGTTGCCGGGGGTGATCGCCGCGTCGGTCTGGATGGCGCCGCGGATGGTGCGCCGCGTCACCGACTCGATTTCCCGGTTCAGCGCCGAGACGATGCCGGTGGTCAGCGTGAAATCGAGGCCGAAGGGGTTGCCGATGGCGTAGACCTTCTGGCCGACCTGCAGCTCGCGGCTGCTGCCCAGCGGGATCGGCTGCAGCTTGCCCGGCGGCGCCTTGATGCGCAGCACGGCCAGATCGCGGTCGGCGAACAGGCCGACCAGCTCGGCCGGGTATTCGCTCTGGTCGGCCAGCAGGACCTTGGCACTGCTGGCACCCTGGATGACGTGGAAGTTCGTCACCACGTGGCCGGCCTCGTCCCAGAGGAATCCGGAGCCGGTGCCGGCGGGCACCTCGGCGATGCGGCGGTTGAAGAAATCGCGCTGGGCCGTCGTGGTGGTGATGTGCACCACCGACGGCGAGATGCGCTTGAAGACGTTGATGTTGTTGAGCTCATCGGCCTCGAGCGCGCCGCGCGGCGACACCGGCCTGGGCTGCGCCGGCGGCTCGCCGCGCCCCAGCGCCAGGCCGGAGGCCAGCAGCGCCACGCCGAGCAGCGAGAGCAGGACCTTCAATCGCCCCCCAGATACCACTTGATCACTCCTTTGATCACGAATCCCAGCAGGCCGAAGCCCAGCGCGAGAAACAGCACGAAGGTGCCGAAGCGCCCCGCCTCCGACTCGCGCGCCAGCTGGGCAATGATGAACACCATGTAGAGCATGAAGGCGGCGACGCCGAAGCTCAATCCGAACTGCGCGATTTCCGCCTCGGTGAAGCCGCCGAGCTGACCCATGTCAGGCGCGCTCCGCGAAGGCGCCGGCGTCGACCAGGTCCGCATACGCATGCCAGCTGGCGTGGGCCAGCACCGGCACGAAGACGAGCAGGCCGACCAGCATCGGTACCAGCGCCAGCAGCGTGAAGCCCATGATGAGGGCGGCCCAGGCGGCCATCAAGAACGGCTGCGCGAGCACCACGCGCCAGCTGGCCAGCACCGCGGCCCAGAGGCCGATACGGCGATCCAGCAGCAGCGGCAGCGTGATCACGCTGGAGGCGAACACCGGCGCCGCCAGCACGCCGCCGAGCATCAGCCAGATCTCGAACAGCCAGCCATCGGCCGCCAGCACCACGACCTGCAGGAAGTCGCGCGGACTGTTCACCGGCGCCGGCGCGAAGCCGGTGATCAGCGCCGCCGAGGTCAGCACCCAGCCACTGCCGGCCAGCGCGAGCAGCAGGCCGAAGCCGATCAGCGCCGGCTTGTCCGGCGTCCACAGGCGCAGCGCCGTCGACAACTTGGGCCGGCGGCCACGCGCCAGCTCGCGGCTCACCGCATACAGCCCGCAGGCGACGATCGGTGCCACCAGCAGGAAGCCCGACAGGGCGCCCGCCAGCAGCCAGAAGCGCTGGCCGGCCTGGCTCAGCAGCAGGATACCGAAGAGCCACATCAGGAAGCCGTGCACCAGGCCCGGGAACGGGCAGCGGCGGAAGTCCTGCAGACCACGCTGCAGCCAGATCCAGACCCGCCCGGGGGGCAGGTCGCGGATGCGCAGTTGCAGCGCGTCCGTGGCAGCTGAAGTTGTCATGGTCCGCATGATGGCAGCAGTCCGAGGCGACACTGGCGGCCATGGCCGCAGCGTCCCCGATCCGCGACACCCGAAACGACCGCCTGCAGCGCCTGGACGCGCTGCGCGCTAGCTGGATGCTGTGGATGGCGGCGTTCCATTTCTGCTTCGATCTGGCCTGGTTCCGCATCACCGACTGGAACTTCTATGCCGACCCGCGCTGGACCCTGCAGCGCACGCTGATCCTCTCGGGCTTCCTGTTCTGGGCCGGACTCGGCCAGGGCCTGGCGCAGCAGGCGGGGCAGGGCGCGGCGCGTTTCTGGCGGCGCTGGGCGCAGGTGGCCGGCGCGGCGTTGCTGGTCAGCGCCGGCTCCTGGCTGGCGTTTCCCCACAGCTACATCAGCTTCGGCGTGCTGCACGCGTTCGCGCTGATGCTGCCGCTGCTGCGTTTCGGCGCGCCGCTTCTGGGCACGCCGGCGCTGCTGGCGCTCGCGCTGCTGGCGATCGCGCTGCCGCAGCTGCTTCAGCACGCCTGGTTCGACAGCCGCTGGACGAACTGGCTGGGCCTGGTCACGCGCAAGCCGGTGACCGAGGACTATGTGCCACTGCTGCCCTGGGCCGCGCCGCTGCTGCTGGGTCTGGTGGCGGCGCGCCAGCGCCGCCTGCAGCGCCTGCTGCAGGGCGGGGCACCGCGCTGGTTGGTCGGTCTGGGGCGCTGGCCCCTGAGCTTCTACCTGTTGCATCAGCCGCTGCTGATCGGCGCGCTCTGGCTGTGGCAACGGACAATGGCGTCATGAAACTACCCCCAGTCTCGCTTTCGCTCGCCACCCCCCGAGGGGGCGCTCAGTGGCTTAGTGCGGCCGGGCGCCACTGACATGACAGAAAAGAATCGCACGGTGCTGTTCGGCTTCCACGCCGTCGGCACCCGCTTGAAGATCGCACCGAAGTCGGTCGAGTTCGTGCTCTATGACGCCAGCCGCCGCGACGCGCGCATGAAGGGCCTGCTGGCCCGCGCCGCCGAGGCTGGGGTCAAGGTGGTGGAGAGCGAGGCGCTGCAGCTCGACCGCCTGGCGCGCACCGACCGGCATCAGGGCCTGGTGGCCAAGGTCGAGGTGCTCAAGCCCCAGCATTCGCTGGACGATCTGCTCGACGAGGTGGCGGCGCGCGGCGAACAGCCGCTGCTGCTGCTGCTCGATGGCGTGACCGACCCGCACAACCTCGGCGCCTGCCTGCGCGTGGCCGACGGCGCCGGTGCGCACGCGGTGATCGCGCCGCGCGACCACGCGGTCGGCCTGAACGCGACCGTCGCCAAGGTCGCCAGCGGCGCCGCCGAGTCGGTGCCTTACCTGATGGTCACCAACCTGGCGCGCACCATGGGCGAGCTGAAGGAGCGCGACATCGTCTGCGTCGGCACCTCGGACCAGGCGGAGCGGACGCTCTACCAGCTGGACGGCCCGACCCTGGGCGGACCGCTCGCCTGGGTGCTCGGCGCCGAGGGGCATGGCCTGCGCCAGCTCAGCGCCAAGACCTGTGACCAGCTGGTCAGCATCCCGATGCGCGGCGCCGTCGAGAGCCTGAACGTCTCCGTCGCCGCCGGCATCTGCCTGTACGAATCACTGCGCCAGAGAGGCTGAAGCAATGGCTGTTATCGACGTCAAACATCCGCTCGTGAAGCACAAGATCGGCCTGCTGCGCGAGGCCGACATCAGCACGAAGAAGTTCCGCGAGCTGACGCAGGAGGTCGCTCGCCTGCTGGCCTACGAGGCGACCGCCGACTTCCCGACCGAGAAGGTGACGATCGACTGCTGGAGCGGTCCGACCGAGGTCGACCAGATCGCCGGTCGCAAGGTCACCGTGGTGCCGATCCTGCGCGCCGGCCTGGGCATGCTCGACGGCGTGCTCGACATCCTGCCCAACGCCAAGGTCAGCGTCGTCGGCCTGGCGCGCGATCACGAGACGCTGAAGCCGGTGAACTACTTCGAGCGTTTCGTCGGCCAGCTGGACGAGCGCACGGCGCTGATCATCGACCCGATGCTGGCGACCGCCGGCTCGATGATCGCCACCATCGACCTGCTGAAGGCACGCGGCTGCAAGGACATCCGCGCGCTGGTGCTGGTCGCCGCGCCCGAGGGCGTGAAGGCGCTGGAGGGCAAGCACCCGGACGTGCGCTGCTGGACGGCGGCGATCGATTCGCACCTGAACGAGCAGGGCTACATCATCCCGGGCCTGGGCGACGCCGGCGACAAGATCTTCGGCACCAAGGACGCCTGAGGGGCGGTCGCGTCACACCAGGCCGAGGACGCCGAAACCCGCGCCGGCCAGCAGCCAAAGCAGGGGCGGCCACTTCGGTCGCCAGGCGCTGCCGAGCGCCACGCCGGCCAGCAGCAGCAGGCCGGCCGCCAGGCGCTGCGAGTCCAGCACCGGCCGCGCCAGCAGCCAGCCCGAGGCCAGCGTGAGGCCGAGCACCAAGGGCGCGGCACCGATCTGGAACGCAATCAGCCAGCGATGGCCGCGGTTCGCGCGCGCCCAGCGGCTGACGCGCCAGACCAGCAGCGTCGACGGCAGCAGGATGCCGCCCAGACAGGCGAGCAGGCCCAGCGGCCCGGCCGCCAGGTAGCCGAGCACGCCGATCACCATGATGTTCGGCCCGGGCGCCGACTGACCCAGCGCCACGCCCTGCGCGAAGCCGGCGTCGCTCAGCCAGCCGCGCTCGGCCACCAGCTGGCGATGCACCTCGGGCAGCACCGTCGCGTAGCCGCCGATGGTCAGCAGCGACAGCAGCGCGAACTGCGCCGCCAGCAGCAAGAAGTCGCCCAGACTCATCGCGTGCGCCCGGCCAGGAACATGCCCAGTGCCAGCAGGCCCAGCAGCACCGGCAGCAGCGGCAGGCGCAGTGCGCCGATCAGCACCAGCGCCACGCCGGCCAGGCCGATCGCCCGTTCCAGGCCCAGCGGCGAGTGGCGAAGCGGCTGCGCCAGCTTCCAGGCGGTGCCCAGCAGCAGGCCGGCCGCCGCCAGGCCCATGCCACGCAACGCGTTCTGCACCCAGGCCTGGTGCAGCTGCGACTGCGCCAGGCCGGCCAGCAGCAGGACCAGCAGCAAGGGCAGGGTGAGCATGCCGAGCAAGGCGGCGAGCACGCCGCGCCAGCCGAAATGGCGCTCGCCCAGCATGCCCGCGACATTGATCACGTTCGGGCCCGGCAGCAGCTGCGCCGCGGCCAGCAGGTCGAGGAACTCTTGCTGCGTCAGCCAGCGCTCGCGCTCGACGAACTCGTGCTGGGCCACCGCCAGCACGCCGCCGAAGCCCTGCAGCGCCAGGCGGTTGCAGACCCAGGCGAGCTGCCAGGCCGATGCCGGAGCGCTCACCGGGCGCGCTTCAACGCGTCGGGGTTGACCAGGCCGGTCGGCTCGCCACGCAGGTAGTTGACGACGTTCTGGAACGCGGCGGCGAAGTAGAGCTCGTAGCTGTCCTGCTCGACGTAGCCGATGTGCGGCGTGCAGACGGCGTTCTCCAGGCGCAGCAGCGGATGGCCCTGCAGGATCGGCTCGCTCTCGAACACGTCGATCGCCGCCATGCCGGGGCGGCCGCGGTTCAGCGCCGACACCAGCGCGTTCTCCTCGAGCAGCTCGGCGCGCGAGGTGTTGACGAACAGCGCGGTCGGCTTCATCAGCGCGAGGTCGTCGAGCGTGATCAGGCCGCGGGTGCTGTCGGCCAACCGCAGATGCAGGCTCAGCACGTCGCAGCCGCTGAAGAAGTCGGCCCGGCTGGGCGCGGCCTCGTGGCCGTCGGCCATCGCCTGCAGCCGTGACGCCTCGCTGCCCCAGACCAGCACCTTCATGCCGAAGGCCTTGCCGTAGCCGGCGAGCAGCTGGCCGATCTTGCCGTAGCCCCAGATGCCCAGGGTGCGGCCGCGCAGCTGCACGCCGAGGCTGAAGTTCGGCGGCATCGAGGCCGCCTTCAAGCCGCTCTGCTGCCAGGCGCCGTGCTTGAGATTGCCGATGTACTGCGACAGCCGGCGCATCGCCGCCATGATCAGCGCCCAGGTCAGCTCGGCCGGCGCCACCGGCGAGCCCGTGCCTTCGGCGACCGCGATGCCCAGCCGCGTGCAGGCCTCGAGGTCGATGTGGTTGCCGACGCGCCCCGTCTGGCTGATCAGCTTGAGCTTGGGCAACTTCTCGAGCAGCTGGCGCGGGAACGCGGTGCGCTCGCGGATCGTCACCAGCACGTCGGCGTCGCGCAGGCGCACGCTGAGCTGGCCGATGCCCTTGACGGTGTTCGTGAAGACCTTGGCCTGCAGGCCCTCGACCTCGAGCAGCGACGCACAGCGGAGCTTGCGCACCGCGTCCTGGTAGTCGTCGAGGATGATGACGTTGAGGGTCATGAGGGGCGGGATTGTGGCGGTCGGCTCCGGCGATCAGCCCCCGGGAAACCGACCATTTCTGCACGGGGAGGGCGGCGGCCCGCACCTAACATCGACAGCCCGGCATCCTGTCCGAGGTCCGTCCATGCCCAAAGTCGTCCCGCTGTCACCCGCTGCCAAGCCTGACGCGCCTGCCGAGCATCCGCTGCAGGCGCTGATGGCGCGCGCCCGCAGTGGTGGCCTGCCGCTGGCCGAACTGATGGCGACCGCCCAGGGCCTGCAGAACCAGGGCCAGCTCGAGGCCGCCGCCTTGCTCTACGAGGCCTGGATGGCCGGCGCGCCGGCGTCCCCGCAGCGCGCGGTGGCCGCGTTCAACTGGGGCACGGTGCTGGGCAGCCTGCGCCGCCACGAGGCCGCGGAGGCGGCGTATCGCGAGGCGCTCGCCGCCAAGCCGGACTTCGCGCAGGCGCGGCTGAACCTGGCCCACCAGTTCGAGCACCGCGGCCTGGTCGACGATGCGCTGGCGACCTGGCGGGAGGTCTACGACGGCATCGCGCAGCTCGACACCGTCGGCGCCGACGCGCTGGACCTGGAGCTGCACGCGCTCAACAACAGCGCGCGCCTGCTGGAGCAGCAGCGTCGCTACGACGAGTCGGAGGCCCTGATGGTGCGCAGCCTGCGGCGCAAGCCGACGCAGGGCGACGTCATCCAGCATTACGTGCACATCCGCCAGAAGCAGTGCGAGTGGCCGGTGCACCAGCCGGTGGTCGGCGAAACCGCCGAGGTCGGTGTCAACGCGCTGCTGGTCAACACCAGCCTGCTGGCGATGCTCAGCCACAGCGACGACCCGGCGCTGCAGCTGCTCACCGCGCAGCGCTTCGTGCACGAGCGGGTCGTCAAGTACGGCGGCAAGCCGTACCACCGCGTCTACGGACCGGCGCGGCGCGACGGTCGGGTCAAGCTCGGCTACCTGTCGGGCGACCTCTGCATGCACGCCGTCGGCCTGCTCACCGCCGAGCTGTTCGAGCTGCACGACCGCTCGCGCTTCGAGCTGGTGGCCTACGAATGGAGCCGCGAGGACGGCACGGCGTTGCGGGAGCGCATCAAGCGCGGTTTCGAGCGCCGGGTCAGCCTGCACCAGCTCGACGAGGAGGCGGCGGCGCGGCTGATCGCCGCCGACGGCGTCGACGTGCTGATCGACCTGCAGGGCCTGACCAGCGGCGCGCGGCCGAACATCCTGGCCTACCGGCCGGCGCCGGTGCAGCTGAGCTACCTCGGCCTGCCGGCGACCTCGGCGCTGCCCGGCGTCGACTTCATGGTCGCCGACCGCTACGTGTTCCGGCCCGACTACCAGCCCTATTGCAGCGAGCGACCGATCCTGATCTCGCCCTGCTACCAGGTCAGCGACCGCCAGCGCGAGATCGGCAGCCCGCCGACGCGCGCCCAGTACCAGCTGCCCGAGCAGGGCTTCGTGTTCGCCGTCTTCAACAACAACCACAAGATCAGTGCCGAGATGTACGGCTGCTGGATGCGGGTGCTGCAGCAGGTGCCCGACAGCGTGCTCTGGCTGCTGGCGGACAACCGCTGGGCCGAGACCAACCTGCGAGCGGCGGCGCAGGCCGCCGGCGTCAACCCGCAGCGCCTGATCTTCGCGCCGCGCGTGGCGCCCCCCGATTACCTGGCGCGCTTCGCGCTGGCCGATCTGGTGCTCGATACCTTCCCTTACAACGCCGGCACCACGGCCAGCGACTGCCTCTGGGCCGGCGCGCCGATCCTGACCCTGAGCGGGCGCTCCTACATCAGCCGCATGTGCGGCAGCCTGCTGAGCGCCGTCGGCCTGCCCGACCTGATCACCGAGACGCTGGCCGATTACGAGCGTCTGGCGGTGCAGATCGGGCGCCATCCGGCACGTGCCGCGTCCTACAAGCGCTACCTGGCCGAACAGGGGCGACGCAGCCCGCTGTTTGACATCCCGGCGATCGTGCGCGATCTTGAGCGCCAGTTCGCCCATCTGGCGGCGCAGGCGCGCGCCGGGCGGGCGCTGCAACCGCTGGATTCCTTGAACGGATGACCTGACCGGACCCCGCTTGAGCCGCGACGACGACGCCTTCTTCAGCCCCGGAGCCGCCAGGCCCCGCGGCGCGCGCTCGCCGCTCGCGGTGGCACCGGCGTTCGAGCCGCCGCGCGTCGACGAGGTCATCGCCGCGGCGGCGGCGCCGGCCGAGGCGGCGGCCGGGGATGCGCTGCTGCAGTGCATCGTCTGGTTGAGCAAGCATCACGGCAGGCCGCGCAGCGCGGAGTCGCTGCGCGCCGGCGCCGCGATCGACGGCCCGCTGATGCCGGATCAGGCGCTGCGCCTGCTGCGCGACGGCGGCTACAACGCCGGCCTGATGGCGAAGTCCATCGCCGACATCAACCCGCTGCTGCTGCCGGCGATCCTGCTGCTGGGCGAGGGCGACGCCTGCGTGCTGACGCGCCGTCTGGAGTCCGACGGCAACGAGCCGCGCTACGAGGTCGTGTTCCCCGACGGCCAGGGCCAGCCGGCGGCGGCCACGGCCAAGGAGCTGTCCGCGGCCTACAGCGGCTTCGTGATGGTGGTGACGCCGCGCGAGGAGGGGGCCAGCGGGCGCTCGGCCGACGAGTTGCTGGCGCCCGGCAGCGAGCATTGGCTGTGGGGCACGCTGCGGCGTTTCATGCCGTACTACCGCGCGGCGATGGTGGCGGCGCTGCTGTCCAACGTGTTGCTGCTGGTCACCGGGCTGGTCACCGCGGTGATCTTCGACAAGGTGATCCCGCATGCGGCGACGACGACGCTGTGGACGCTGGCCGTCGGCGCGTTCATCGCGCTGGCGTTCGACCTGTTCGCCCGCCAGCTGCGCAGCCATCTGATCGACCTGGCCGGACGCAAGGCCGACCTCATCATCGGCTCGCGACTGTTCCGCCAGACCCTGGGCGTGCGCATGGAGCACCGGCCCGAGAGCGCCGGCTCGTATGCGCATTACCTCGGTCAGATCGAGGTGGTGCGCGACTTCTTCTCGTCGGCCGTGCTTGGCGCGCTGACCGATCTGCCGTTCGTGCTGCTGTTCATCGCGATGACCTTCGTCATCGCCGGGCCGCTCGGTTGGGTGCTGCTGGTCGCGGTGCCGCTGCTGATCGGGCTGACCCTGCTGCTGCAGAGCCGGATCCGCAAGGCGGTCGGTACGCACCTGAGCGAGTACGCCGACCTGCAGGGCACCCTGGTCGAAGCGGTCGAGGGGCTCGAGGACCTGAAGACCTCCGGGGCGCAGTCGCGCTTCATCCGCCGCTACGAGGCGAGCACGGCGGTGGCGGCGGAGAGCAATCTGCGCGCGCGCTCGGCCACCGCGCTGTCGAACAACATCACGATGACGGCCCAGCAGGCGATCACGCTGACGATGCTGGTCTGGGGCGTCTACCTGATCCAGGACGGCCAGCTCAGCGCCGGTGCCCTCGTCGGCGCGGTGATGTTCGCCGGCCGCGCGCTGGCGCCGCTGTCCAGCCTGGTCGGCCTGGCCACGCGCTACCAGGGCGCGCGCGCCTGCATGCTGTCGATCGACGAGCTGATGCGCAAGCCGCAGGAGCGCGACGCCAAGCGCAACTACGTGCCGATGGGCGAGCGCGCGGGGCAGGGCGGCCAGGGCAAGGGCAGGCTGCGCCTGGCCGAGGTCGGTTTCGCCTACCCGCTGCCCAAGGGCGTCGAGGGCAATGCGCCAAAGGTCCTGAAGGCCGTCAACCTGGTGCTGGAACCGGGCGAGCGCGTTGCCGTGCTGGGGCGCATCGGTTCCGGCAAGAGCACCATCCTGCGCCTGCTAGCCGGGCTCTACCTGCCCAGCGAGGGTGCGGTCGAGATCGACGGCATCGACCTGCGGCAGATCGATCCGGCCGAGTTCCGCGCCCGCATGGGCTTCGTCGGCCAGGAGCCGCGACTGTTCAACGGCACGCTGCGCGACAACGTCACCATGGGCCGCAGCGACATGCATGCCGGCCGCCTGGCCGAGGTGGCGCGGCTGACCGGGCTGGACCGCCTGGTCAGCGCTCACCCGCAGGGCTGGGACCTCGGCGTCGGCGAGATGGGCGGCCTGCTCTCCGGCGGCCAGCGCCAGCTCGTGGCGCTGGCGCGGGCGCTGGTGCACCGGCCGCAGGTGCTGCTGATGGACGAGCCGACGAGCAGCATGGACGCGCAGTCGGAGCTCGCCTTCCTGCGCCAGCTGCGCGACGCGCTGACCCCCGGCAGTACCCTCGTCGTCGTCACCCACCGTCCGGCGGTGCTCGAACTGGTGCAGCGCATCGTCGTCGTCGACAACGGGCGCATCGTCATGGACGGTCCGCGCGACGCGGTGCTGGCGGCGCTGTCCGGTGCGCGGCCCGGTCCGGCGGCGCCGCCCGACACCGAGGAAAAGGTGCGCCACCATCCCAGCGCCCAGCCGGTGCAACGTCAGAACTCGGTATGAGCGCGCCGCAGGACCAGCAGTTCCTGTCGGCGCTGGCCGCCGCGCAGGTTGACGAGAAGCTGCCCAAGGTCACCTGGGTGCTCTACCTGATGCTGGCCTTCGTGATCGCCTTCATCACCTGGGCGGCCTGGGCCGAGGTCGACGAGATCGCGCGCGCCGACGGCCGCATCGTTCCCGATGGCCGCGACCAGGTCATTGCCAGCCTCGAACCCGGGCTGCTCGGCGAGCTGATGGTGCGCGAGGGCCAGCAGGTCAAGGCGGGTCAGGCCCTGGTGCGGCTGGACCCGACGCGCATCGCCGCGGCGCAGAACGAGGGCGAGCTGCGGCGGCTGGCGTTGACCGCCACCGCGGCGCGGCTGCGTGCCGAGGCCAATGGCCAGCCCTTGAAGTTTCCCGAGCTGCTGAAGGACGCGAAGGCGCTGCGCGCTGCCGAGACCGAGGCCTACGAGAGCCGCCGCCGCCTGCTCGACGACAGCCTGAGCGGCATCGCGCGCTCGATCGCGCTGGTGCAGCGCGAACTCGATGTCGCCCGTCGCATGGCGGCGCAGGGGCTGATGAGCGACGTCGAGGTGATGCGCCTGACCCGCCAGGTCAGCGAGCTGCAGCAGGGCCGTGGCGAGCGCGTCAACCGCTTCCGCCAGGAGGCCAGCAGCGAGCTCGTGAAGGTGCAGAACGACCTCGCGATGCTCGACGAGCAACTGGTCGTGCGCAACGATGCGATGCAGCGCACGGTGCTGACGAGCCCGGTCGACGGCGTCGTCAAGAGCATCAAGATCAACACCGTCGGCGGTGTCGTCACCACCGGCGCCCCGATCATGGAGATCGCGCCGATGGGTGGCCGGCTGCTCATCGAGGCGCGCGTCAAGCCGCGCGACATCGGCTTCGTCAACGTCGGCCAGAAGGCCGAGGTCAAGCTCAGCGGCTACGACTACAACGTCTACGGCGGCCTGCATGGCAGCGTCGAGTTCATCAGCCCCGACGCCATCGGCGACGCCGACAAGGGTGCCGAGCAGAGCTATTACCGCACGCTGGTGGTGAGCCAGAAGAACACGCTGAAGCCGCGTCGCGGCGAGCCACTGCCGCTGATCCCCGGCATGGCGGCGACGGTGGAGATCAAGACCGGTCAGCGCTCGGTGCTGTCCTACCTGCTGCGGCCGATGCTGAAGAGCCAGGAAGCGCTGCGCGAGCGCTGAACGCGGTCGGATTTTCCCTAGGCGTTTGGCGGCGGCCGGCGCGCAGTATGCACACCCTGAATCGGGGGGGTGCCCCTAGCATGGCGGCATGAATCGCACCCTGCTGAACCTCGTTCACGACGACGCATCGCGCGCCGCGCCGATGCTGAGTTTCTCGCTGTCCGATGCACTGCCGTCCCAGCGGCGGACGCGGCCCTTGCAGCCCGCGTTCTACGACCTGCTGGACCAGGAGCCCGAGCTCGCCGAGCTGGCGCTGGAGGAGGTCGAGTCGGCCTGGGCCCCGACGGAGCGCCTGGCCCTGCTCTGACGCCGGCTCGCGGCAGAACAGACCGCGGTCTCCGCCGCTTTTCCCGCTCAAGCCCGGCACCGGTTTCTGGTGCAGTCTGGGGTGTGAAAAAGCCTCTTGTTCTGCTGCTCGCGCTCGCTCTGGCAGGTGCCCCGGTGCTGGGCGCCAACGCGCCCAGGAAACGCCAGCCGGCGAAACCGCCGGCCGTGGCGCCGGCGGCGTCAGCGCCGGTGCTGCCACCGTCGCGTTGCAACGAGGAAGCGCCGGCGACCGAGCTGGCGACCTCCAGCAGCGACCCGCGCAGCTATTTGATCCAGCTGGCCGAGACGGCGCAGCAACGCAGCCGCCAGGTCGGCGTCGCGCGCCTGCTCGAGCAGGCGGCTCGCGACGAGATCCGCGATGCCGAAGCGGCCCGCCTGCCGCAGGCGCAGCTGGTGCTGTCCAGCGGCCATGCCGGCTCGATCGCCAACGGCGTCAGCGCGTCGCGGGGGCTGGAGGCGCGGGCCAGCCTGCAACTGCAGGGACCGCTGTGGGACTGGGGTCGCGCCAGCCAGCTGATCGAGTGGCGTCGCCAGCTGGCCGAGGCCGCCGCCGCGGGCCGCAGCGGCGCCGCCGAGCAGATCGTGTTGCAGACCGTGGCGCTGAGCCTGGACCGCAGCCGCTACACGCTGCAGTCCCAGGTTTACGGCCAGTACGTGCGCAAGATGGCCTGCCTGGTCGAGCAGCTGCAATTGATCACCGGCTTCGACAAGGGCCGGGCCTCCGAGCTGGTGCAGGCGCAGAAGAGCCAGCAGCAGGCGGAGCTGGCGCTGGCCAGCACGCAGGAGATCCTGAGGTCGATCGAGACCCGGCTGCGCCGCCTCGTCGGCGACCCGCTGCCGCCGGTGGCCTCGCTGTCGGCGGTGCTGGCGCGTCTGCCCGACCTGGCGCAGCTGCAGAAGGACCTGCTGGCGGCGCCCGACGTGGCGCAGGCGAACGCGCAGGCGCTGGCGTCGGCGCGACTGGCCGACTCGGTCTCGGCCGGGCAGAAGCCGCAGCTGGGCTACCTGGGTGCGGCCAATCTGTCGCGCGGCAACGGTCACAACGCCGACTGGATCGCCGGCGTGCAGCTGACGATCCCGCTCTGGCGCGCACAGGACGAGCCGCAGCTGTCGGCGGCGAGGCGCCGCGCCGAGGCGGCGAACCTGCAGCGCGACGAGACCATTGACGCCAAGGCCTGGCGGCTGCAGGAGGTGCACGAGGCCGCCGGCAACGCGCTGGACCGTGCCCGCCGCATCACCGAGCTGCTGCGCTCCAGCCAGCAGCTGCGCAGCGCCACGCTGCTGCAATGGCAGCAGCTGGGCCGCCGCTCGTTGTTCGACGTGATGGGCGCCGAGGCTGATTACTATGCGCTGCGCGTCGCCCACGTGAACGCGATCTACGACGCCCAGCAGGCGGTCGCGCTGATGGGATCGATGGGGCGCGGCGTGCTGGGCCTGCTTCAGTAGCCACTTGCGTTCCACCGGCGCTGACCAGCCCGGTTCACACCATCTGCAGCTTGCCAGCGCTCTCGATGCCGACCGACAAACGCCTTGTGATCTACACCGTGCTCACCGGCGCCAAGGAGGCGCTCGGTGACCCGCTGGCCGAGCTCGAGCCCGGCGGTGAGCAGACCGATCTGCAGATCGACTGGATCTGCTTCACCGACGACCCGCAGGCGAGCAGCCCGCGCTGGCAGATGCGCCTGCTCGACGAGCCGTTGCCGCCCGAGCGCAGCTCGCGCCGGCCCAAGTGCCTGCCGCACGAGTACCTCGGTGACTGGCAGCACAGCCTCTACATCGACAACATCGTGCGCTTCCGGCGCCTGCCCAGCAGCGCCGAGCTCGGCCTGGGCAGCAGCCTGCGTGCGTTCCGCCACGCCACGCGCAAGGACCCGCTGGCCGAGGCCGAAGCGATCGTGCTGTTCGGCTACGAATCGGTCGACAGCCTGGCCGGTCAGCTCGACTTCTACCGCGAGCGCGGCCTCACCGAGGGCATCGAGCAGCTCAGCACCTGCACGCTGCTGCTGCGCGCCCATCACGAGCCGGCGATCCGTCGGCTCAGCCAGCTCTGGTGGGAGCAGTTCCTGCTGTTCGGCAAGCGCGACCAGATGAGTTTCGACGTCGCGCTGCGCCTCAGCGGCGCGGCGATGGACTACTGGCCCGGGCAGAAGAACGAGTGCGACAGGCTGCGCAACGTGCCGAACATCAGCAGCGGCCGCGTGCTGGCGAACTTCGACGCCGCGCGCTACCGCTGGCGCTATCGCCACGACCCGCAGGCACTGGCCGACCCGCGCCGCCATTACCGCGCGGTCGGCGCGCACGACGGCCGCAACCATGCGCGCCCGGTCGAGCTGCTGAGCTGGCTCGCCTACCGCCACCACAGCAGCCTGGGCCGCCACGCGGCGCCACGTCGCGGCATTGCCGAGCAGTTGGAGGCCTGGTTGCTACCGCGCCGCCAGGCCGGCGCGCGCATGCTCTACATCGCCGTGCGCGGCGGCGGCGGCGCCGTCGCCTACGCCGACGACGAGCTCGACGCCGCCTCGCTGCTGTTCGCCACCTACATGGCGCCGCATGGCGGCATGCGCCTGGACATCGGCGATGCCGAGCTCAGCGCCGGCAAGAGCCGGGTCGAGGAGACCGGCTTCGACCTCGTGATCGTGCTCGGTGCCGCCGCGGCGCAGCTGCCCGCGGTGCTGAAGATGGTCGCGCCCTCGCTGGTGCCGGCCGCCGGCCAGCTGCTGCTGGGCCTGCGCACCCCGGCCGAAGCGCCGGTGATCGCCAGCGCGCAGGCGCAGCTGGCACAGGCGCTGGGGCCTGGCCACCTGGTGCAGAGCGCGGTGCAGTCCAGCCACCACGACGAACTCGACGCGCCCCTGCGCAACAGCCTGATCGCCCTGGCCTGGGCGCAACCGTCCGACGAACCACCGATGCCGTCCACGACCACGAAGAAGCGCTACATCGCCTATTGCACCTCGGGACTGGGCAACCGCCTGCGCCCGCTGGCCTCGGCGATCGCCTACTGCCAGGCCAGCGGCCGCGAGCTGCTCGTCTACTGGGACGACGTGACGCCCAACGGCTGCCTGACGCCGTGGAGCGACTTGTTCACGACGCCGATCAAGCAGATCTCGCTCGACGAGATCGCCGCGCTCGATCCGTTGTCGACCGCGCTCTTTACGGAGAAGGGGCCGGGCCATGGTGTCGAGCGCGAGGCCACCCGCCATCAGCGGCCGCAGCTGTTGCAACTGGCGCAGGCCGGGGCCCGGCTCGGCGCCAGTCAGGCGCTGCGCCTGGACGAGGCAGCCGACACCGTCATCGTCTACGACAACAACTATCTGCAGAACCTGCCGCGTCAGGCCAGCATCGATGCGTTGCGCCAGCTCAACCCCCATCCCCGCATCCGCGCCCGCGTGATGGCCACTGCGGCCGGCCTCGGTCTCAAGCCGGGCACGCCCGCCGTGCATGCGCGGGGCACCGATTTCAATATGAAGGAGGCGCTGGCCACCTACTGCGCGTTGATTGACGAGCGCATTCCCAGCGGCGACTTCTTCCTGTCCACCGAGGACGAGCAGCTTGAGGCTGGCCTGCGTGAGCGTTACGGCCAGCGCCTGAAAAGCCGGCCCGACCGCCTGCATCTGCAGCTGAAGGAGGGCAAGACCAGCTGGAGCGAACCGGACAGCTACACCATCACCCGCGAGCATGGCGTCGACGCGCTGGTTGATCTGTATCTGCTTTCCAGCGTCAGTCTGGCCGTCTACCACCCAGGCTCGACCTTTGCCGAGATCGCGCGCCATCTGCACGGGCTGCTGCAAGGCCTGGACGCGCCGCAGGAGGCCTGGCCCGAAGACAAGGCGGCGGCGCTGGTACAAGCCAAGGCGCGATTCAAGTCCAGGCTGCTTCAGATGCTTCCCCGTGGTGTCAGCCAGCCGCTGGACATCGATGAAGGGGCGGCCGGGCCGGTGCCGCCTGAACGTCTGCCGCCCAGCTATCTGTTCTGGGAGACGCTGGGCTACCGCTTGCCGTTGATGGAGCGGCTGTTCATGAGCAGCCATAGCGGGCAGCCCGAGTTGCACTGGGACGGCGCGCTGTTCAATCAGCTGGCACAACTGCCCGAACTGCCGCTTGATCTGTTCCGGCGGCTCTGTCCGTACCCGGAAGCCTGGAGCCAGATGCAGCTGATGCGAGGCTACATCGCCGGCAAGCGGGTGCTGGTGATCGGGTCCGAGACCTTTTGGATCGAACTGCTCTGTGCACGTGCTGGAGCCGCCGGCGTGCACACCGTCGAGTACCGCCCCATCCACTGGAGCGAGGCGCCGCGTGCTCCGCTGCAGACCTCCAGCTGGGATGCTTTCACCGGGGACCTCGGCGCGCATGCCGGCCGCTACGACCTGGTGCTCAGCTACAGCAGCATTGAGCACAGCGGACTGGGGCGCTATGGTGACCGATTGACGCCGCTGGGCGACCTGTTCACGTTTCAGCTGATGGCGCAATGCCTCAAGCCTGGCGGCCTGTGTGCGGTGGCCGTGCCCACCGGGCAGGACCTGACACATTTCAACGCCCACCGCATCTACGGCGAGCAACGCATCCGCGCGCTCGAACAGGTCAGTGATTTGCGCTACCAGGGCATCGTCTATCCGGATGCCGACTACCTGGCCCAGGATCCTGACGAATCACTCCGCCACGGCTGGAGCCTGCAGGCACTGGCCCGCCTGCCGCTGGGCCAGTACCGCCAGCCTATCCTCTGCTTCGCGCGCGACGGCTTCAGCGTGGACGCCTACCGTGCCGGCTAGGCCTTCTTGCGCAGCAGGAGGGTCCAGTAGGTTGGCCAGTTGGGCTGGCCGAGGAGTCGGTCCTCGATGACCTCGTAACCGGCTCCGAACAGCGCCACCACGTCGGCGCTGTCGCGCAGCGTGTTGGCCGCCCATTGGTCGTTGTCCGGATGCGGTTGGCCTGCCGGCGCCACCGACAGATGCAGAAGGATGTGCGCACCCGGCTTGCTCACGCGCTGAATTTCGGCCACGAAGCGCGCCGGGTAAAGCACGTGGTCGAAGATGTTCGAGAACACGAAGTCGAAGCTGGCATCGGCGAACTGCAACTGATGCACATCGCCCTCCAGCACCAGTGGCGGAGTTGCCACCAGGTCGATGCCGATCGCACCGGCCACGCCCATCTCGCGCAGCACATGCACTTCCTGCCCGGTTCGCGCCCCAAGGCATAGCGCATTGCCGCAGTTGGCCAGCCAGTCCTTGTAGGGCCTGAAGTTCTCGCGGAATCCGGCGCAATCGGGCTCCCAGAGATCAGTCAGTAGCTTGGTATAGAGCGGCGTGCCGTGGTCGGCCTTGCTTTTCTGATGACGGACGTAGTCTTCGTAGCTGGCGTACTGGCGGGTTTCGATGGCCATGGTCGGAGTAGGCGTGTGGAGGCAGAACGCAGTGTGCGCAGACGACGCCCGAATGAAACCCGGAAAAGACCCCAGGCTTGGGTCTAGGATCGTTTGCATGCCGCCCCAGTCCGCTGCACATGCCCTCGCCGCCGTCTCGGCACTGCTCCTGTGGGGGGCGGTACCGGCGCAGGCGCAAGCCCCATCGCCGGACAGGCTGCGCATCGTGCTGCCGCCGACCCCGGGTCTGTTCGCCGAGGGGCCGGCGCGCAAGCAGCCCGGCGGACCGGGCACCGAGGCGATCCGGCGGCTCGCCGCGACGGCGGGTCTGTCGGCCCAGCTCGAGATCGCCGTCGGGCTGCGCGCCCTGGTCGAGGCCGAGCGACGGCCGGCCACCTGCGCCACCAGCGCCCGGGTTCCCGGGCGCGAGTCGCTCTACCGCTGGGTCGGGCCGGTCGGCCGCGCCCGTCTGCTGCTCTATGCGCGAGAGCAGGATGGCCGTCAACCCGAGAGCCTGGAGGCGCTCGGCGATGTCCGCATCGGTGCCACGCGCGGCTCGCTGCCGGCCGCGATGCTGCAGGAACGCGGCCTGAAGGTGCAGACGGTGGCCGAGGAGGCGCGCAACCTGATCAAGCTGGATGCCGGCCAGATCGACTACTGGGCGGCCAACGAGCTGACCGCGCGCTACGAGCTGAAGATGGCCGAAGGCCGAGGCATTCGTGCCGTGCTGGAGTTCGGCAGCGTCGACATCTACCTGGCCTGCCACCGCGACACGCCGGCGGCCTGGTTGCAGCGGCTCAACGAGGCGGCGCGCACGATGGTGCCGCAGGGTGGCCTGAGGGCCCTGGGATTGCCGGCTGACTGAGGCCGGGACGCAGCCGCGACCGAGGGCTTGGAAGCTTCAGGTCTCAGGACCAGAATCAGCGGGCGACGGAACAAGATCAACAGCCGGGGAGGCGAGGCATCTTTGGAGGGGCAACCCCATGAAGATCCTGAACCAACTCACGGTGGCGCGGCGGCAGATGCTGCTGGCGCTGGTCTCCGGCCTGGCGGTGCTGGCCTGTGCGGCGGTCGGTCTGGGCGTCACCGGCAGCCTGACGCGACACAGCGAGAAGGCCTTCGTCGCCAAGGACGTCGTCGCCGACATCCTGCCGCCGCCGATGTACCTGATCGAGCTTCGCCTGCTGCTGTCACAGGCGGCCGAGGGCGGTCTGCCGGCGGCCGACGCCGCCCGCGAGCTGCAGCGGCTGCGCAGCGATTACGAGGCGCGGGTCAGGCATTGGCAGGCCCATCCGCCCTATGGCCTCGAGCGTCAGTTGCTTGGCGAACAGCATGCGAAGGCGCAGCAACTGCTGCAGGCGGCAGCGGCACTGCTGGCCGGCCTCGACGATGCCGAGGCCACCCGGCAGCGGCTGCGGCAGATTCAGCAGCTCTACCAGGCGCACCGCACGGCGGTCGATGCCACCGTGGTCGAGGCCAATGCGCTGGCCGCCGGCGCGATGCAGTCGTTTGCCGGCGGCAGTGCGCTTGCCCGCAACGCGCTGTGGGCGATCCTGCTGATCAGCCTGGTCTCGGTCGGGCTGCTCGCCTGGTGGGTGGCGCGCTCGGTGCTCGGGCCGCTGAGTCAGGCGCTGCAGCTGGCGCAGCGCGTCGCCGCCGGCGACCTCAGCAGCCACATCGATGCCAGCGACGGCCGCGACGAGCTGGCGCAGCTGCTGCGCGCGTTGGAGGCGATGGACGAGAGCCTGCTGCACATCGTCACCCAGGTGCGCAACAGCGCCGACTCGATCGCGACCGGCTCGTCGCAGATCGCCAGCGGCAACGCCGACCTGTCGCAACGCACCGAGGAGCAGGCGGCGAACCTGGAGCAGACTGCGGCCTCGATGGACGAGCTGTCGGAGACGACGCGGCGCAACGCCGAGATCGCGCGCCAGACCAGCCGCCTGGCCGAAGCCGCCAGTGGCGTCGCGGCGCAGGGCGGGGCGGTGGTCGGCCGGGTCGTCTCCACGATGGAGGAGATCAGCGCCAGCTCGCGGCGCATCGCCGACATCATTGGCGTCATCGACGGCATCGCGTTCCAGACCAACATCCTGGCGCTGAATGCCGCCGTCGAGGCGGCACGCGCCGGCGAGCAGGGCCGCGGCTTTGCCGTGGTGGCGGGAGAGGTCCGGCTGCTGGCGCAGCGCAGTGCCGAGGCGGCCAAGGAGATCAAGGGCCTGATCGGCCAGAGCGTCGAGCGGGTGCGGGCCGGCACCGCGCTGGTCAGCGAGGCCGGCGCGACGATGGACGAGATCGTCGCCCAGGTGCACCAGGTGGCCGAGCAGATCGGCGAGATCGACGGCGCCAGTCAGCAGCAGGCGCAGGGCATTGCCGAGGTCGGCAACGCGGTCGGCCAGCTCGATCGGGTGACGCAGCAGAACGCGGCCTTGGTCGAGCAGGCGGCCGCGGCGGCCGAGAGCCTGAAGCGCCAGGCGGCCGGTCTGGCCGAGCTGGTCGCGGTGTTCCGCCTGCGCTGAGCGCGTCAGCGATAGAAGCTGCGGATGGCGGCGCAGACGCGGTCGATCTGCGCGTCGCTGAGCTGGATCATCGACGGCAGCCACAGGCCGTCGCGGCCGATCGCCTCGCTGACCGGGAAGCTGCCGGCCAGGCCATAGGCCTTCTGCTGGTGGATCGGCGGGTACATGGTGCGCGTGCCGATGCCCTGCGCCTTCAGGAACGCCGCCAGCTCGTCGCGACGGTCGAAGCGGCCGTCGATGAACCAGGGCGTGCAAAGCCGCGTGTCGTGCGCGAACAGGCGCACGCCGTCAACATCCTGAAGCTGTTCCTGGTAGCGCTGCCAGATCGCCTTCTTGCGCGTGACGCGCTCGGGCAACTGGCGCATCTGCGCCAGGCCGACACAGGCCTGCAGCTCGGTGAACTTGAAGTTGAAGCCGATCGAGTCGTGGATGTCGGTGCCACCGCGGGCGCGGCCGAAGTCCTTCAGCCGGCGCAGGCGGTCGGCCAGCTCGTCGCTGTCAGTGATCAACGCGCCACCCTGGCCGGTGGAGATGATCTTCGGCGCGCTGAAGCTGAAGCTGCCGATCGCGCCCGCGCGGCCGATGTGGCGACCATCGGCATAGACGCTGCCCAGCGACTGCGCCGCGTCCTCGATCAGCGCGAAGCCAGCGTCGCGGGCGAGTTGCTCGAAGGCCTCGATGCCGCCGCTGGCCTGGCTGGGGGCGCGGCCGTTGCTGCTGACCAGCATCAGCGCGCGGGTCCGGGGCGTGATCGCGGCGCGCACCGCGTCGGGATGCGGGATCAGGGTGTCGGGTTCGACGTCGACGAACACCGGCTGCGCGCCCAGCAGCTTCACGCTGTTGGGGGTCGCGATCATGGTGTAGTTCGGGCAGATCACCTCGTCGCCCGGACCGATGTCCAGCGCCAGGGCCGCCAGCGTCAGGCTGACGGTGCCGTTGTTGACGACGATGCAATGGCGGGCGCCGCAGTAGTCGGCGATCGCCCGCTCGAACGCGGCGGTGCGCTCGAACTCGGTGAAGAAGCCGTCCTCGTCGAGGTAGGCCATCAGCTCGGCCTTCTCGGGCGCGCCGAACAGCGGGCGCATCTGGGGAATGAAGTCGTTGCTCATCGGGGTCTCATGGCGCCGTCGAGCGAGCCCGGCGGGTAATGGTCGAGCAGGGCCTGCCAGACCGCGCCGGACTTGAGCTGCGCCTCGAACAGCTCGCGCAGGCGCTGCCGGTCGGCATCGCCGAGGCTCTGGTGGGAAAGATAGAAGCCGGCCTCGCTCCAGGGCATGTCGGCCAGCGGCTCGATGCGCAGCTGTTCGAGCAGCGGACGGATGCGCTCGTCGTGTTGCACCGCGCCGTAGAGGATGGACGGCGTCAGCACCGTGAGGTCGGCCATGCCGGCGCGCAGCGCCTTGGCCACGCCGGGCGGATCGGCCTCCAGCACGAGACGGTTCTGGCGGCGCAGCTGCTCGACCATGTCGCGGTAGCGGGCGCCGAAATCGAAGCCGCGAACGAGCACGACGCGCAGGGCCGGCGTCTGCAGGATTTCGTCGAGCGAGCCCACCGGCGGCCGCGTGCCCTTGAGCCCGACCG
>Ga0164290_1001289_pt1 | contig 41588 bp, 43 predicted proteins | sample Micstemetagenome_FD_108782 | JGI IMG/M metagenome (GOLD analysis project Ga0164290, IMG submission 108782) | Contaminated culture microbial community from soil near Moab, Utah, USA - Microcoleus steenstrupii SON62 (Illumina Assembly) | ecosystem: Environmental > Terrestrial > Soil > Soil crust...
AGCCTTAAAATTTTACATGGAAATAAGAAACATTGCCATTATTGCACACGTTGACCATGGCAAAACAACCCTGGTAGACAGGATTTTACACGCTACTAAAGTGTTCAGGGACAACCAGGATACCGGTGATTTGATTATGGACAGTAATGACCTTGAAAAAGAAAGAGGTATTACCATCTTCAGTAAAAATGCGGCTGTTACCTATAATGGTATCAAGATAAATGTGATTGACACACCGGGCCACAGTGACTTTGGCGGTGAAGTGGAACGTGTATTGAAAATGGCAGATGGTGTGATCCTGCTGGTAGATGCTTTTGAAGGCCCCATGCCACAAACCCGCTTTGTACTGCAGAAGGCTTTACAACTGAATCTTCATCCGATTGTGGTTATTAACAAGGTAGACAAACCTAATTGCCGCCCTGATGAAGTACATGATGCAGTATTTGAGTTATTCTTTAACCTCGATGCAACAGAAGAGCAGCTGAACTTCCCTACCTTCTATGGTAGTGGTAAGAATGGTTGGTTCAACGATAGTTTAACACCAACAGAAGATATTCTTCCGCTGATGGATGGTATCATTAAATATGTTCCTGCTCCTAAAGTATCAGAAGGTACTTTGCAATTACAGATTACTTCACTCGATTATTCTTCTTTCCTCGGTCGTATTGCCATTGGTAAAGTAACCCGTGGTTCTATTAAAGAGAACCAGCAGATTGCATTGGTGCAGGCCGATGGTTCTATCAAAAAGAGCCGTGTAAAAGAATTGTATGTGTTTGAAGGAATGGGTAAGCGTAAAGTGACAGAAGTACTGTCGGGCGATCTTTGTGCGGTGGTAGGTCTGGAAGACTTTAATATCGGCGATACCATTGCCGATGTGGAGAATCCGGAAGCATTGCCCATCATCAGTGTGGATGAGCCAACCATGAGCATGACTTTCAGCATCAATAACTCACCTTTCTTTGGTCGTGATGGTAAATTTGTTACCTCACGTCACCTGCGTGACCGTCTGATGAAGGAAACAGAGAAAAACCTGGCATTGAGGGTAGAAGATACAGACAGTGCAGATAGTTTCCTGGTGTATGGTCGTGGTATCCTTCACCTGGGTGTATTGGTAGAAACCATGCGCCGTGAAGGGTATGAGCTCACTGTAGGTAACCCACAGGTACTGGTGAAGCATATTGATGGTAAGAAGCATGAACCTTATGAGGTACTGGTGGTAGATGTGCCCAGTGAGTTCAGCGGTAAAGTAATCGATCTGGTTACACAACGTAAAGGTGAAATGCTGGTAATGGAAAGCAAGGGTGAAATGCAACACCTGGAATTCGATATTCCTTCAAGAGGATTGATTGGTCTGCGTTCGCAGATGCTGACGAATACAGCAGGTGAAGCTGTAATGGCACACCGCTTTAATGAATACAAGCCATGGAAAGGCCCGATTCCCGGAAGAAATAATGGTGTATTGATTGCCAAGTTCCAGGGGGTAACCACTGCTTATTCTATCGATAAGTTACAGGATAGGGGTAGCTTCTTTATCGATCCAGGAGAAGAAGTATATGTGGGTCAGATTATTGCCGAGCATATTAAGCCAGGCGATCTGAACGTAAATGCAGTAGAAGCTAAAAAACTCACCAACCACCGTGCAAGCGGTAGTGATGACAGTGTTCGTATTACACCGAAACTGCAGTTTACGTTGGAAGAGTGTATGGAATATATTCAGCAGGATGAGTGTATTGAAGTAACACCGAAAAACATTCGTATGCGTAAAACCGTATTGAATGAAGAAGACAGAAAGAAAGTAGCCAGAAGTATGCAGTCGGAAGCGGCTGGATAGTAAATGCTCATTAAATAATAAAAGCCATTCTGCCTTAGGCAGGATGGCTTTTTTATGCAGTTAATTTTTTCTGAAAACAAACACTGTTCTCAATTCCAATGTATTGGCCATAATTGGGGATGATACTGTATCCGTTCTTTTTATACAGTTCTATGGCTTCGGGTTGTCTTTTCCCGGTTTCAAGAACAACTATGGTATAGTTTTCTTCCCTGGCCCATTGTTCCAATGCTTCTAATAAACGTGAGGCATGACCTTTTGAACGATGTTCGGGTAAAGTGTACATCCGTTTCACTTCAACCGTATCTTTCTCTAAGACTTTAAAAGCACCGCAGGCAACAGGGGTATCATCTTCATATACTACCACCACATGGTTTAGCTGTTGTATACTATTGAACTGATGATAGAATGCATGTTCATTACCATCTCTTGCAGCAAGGTCTGCATCCAGTAATTGTACCAGATTAATAAAATCCGGGTTCGTTGAATTGGTTTTAATGAGGCGATACATTAGTACTATGCGTATGATCTGAAGTTGGTGTGGTGGCCAGTAATTGATTGGTACTGCAATTATCCCCATCGCAGCAGGGCAGGGCATTGGTGGTACAAACGGGGCACTGGTAATGACCATGCACATGCACCAATTGTACCAGATGACCGCAGAAAAGACATTGTTGTGGTTGCATACCTGAAATTAATATGCTAAACCCGAGAACCGTCCGATAATTTGTCAACATGCGTGAAAAAGAAAGACCGGCAAACTTTTAAGCCCACCGGTCGATCCACACAATTCTGCTCTTTTCTATATACTTTCTTATTTCCTATTTCCTGTTCTTTATTCTTTATTTTCCATTTCTTTTCACCACCACATCAGCTACTTCACGGGTGGTTACGTTAATATCAAAACTCTCTTTGTACACTTCCTTACCCGACTGAAACAGGAAAGTAAGTTTGTACACATCAGCATCTTTCAGCAGTACAAATTTCTTCTCGAATTTTTTGTCGGAGAAATTGCTTTTGAAGAGGTTCTCACCATCTTCATTGATAACAGTCAGTGTAACATTGTTACCACTGGGGTTATCGAATTTTACATTGAAGGATAGGTCGTTGTTGAAGAAACCTGTGTAATGCACTTCAATTTTTGCTTTGTTGGCATCTGTTTTTTCATTGTTGCGTGCATCTGCTGCAGTAAATAAAATAACAGACAATAAACCGGTAATGATTGCTTTTTTCATGTTCATATTCTTTTTGCGTGATTAATAATAATGGCCCTGTTTGCACAGGTTTTCGTATCGCAATGAATATTTCGTAAAAGCAAAAGCGTAGTGTTCCAATAAAGCAAGCGTCGCGATGAGGTCAAACTTAACTAAAGACTATCTGGCCTTTAGTTAAGCTGATGAAATCTATTATTGCTGAGCAACAGCAGTTCTGGCTTCAGTTTCGCTCTGGAACAGGTTAATGTTCTGATCGAAATTTTGTTTGCCACTCTGGATGCGGAAAGTCAGTTTCTCTGCATCTTCTTTGGCCAGTACAAATCTTTTAGCGAATTCTTTTGAAGTATAGCTTTCTTTGAAGAACAGGTCACCTTTTGCATCCAATACCAGCAAGGTGAATTTTTCACCGCTTGGGTTATTGAATTTGATGCTGAAAGAAGCCTGGTCTTTTGAAGAACCGGCATACTTAAATTCAGCAGAAGCTTTTGCTGCTGCAGTTTCGCCTGCATTGTTGGCGCTTGCCTTGATAAATGTACCGGCAGTTAAAATACCACTCAGGATGATTCCTTTTACGATGGCTTGTACAGATTGCTTTTTCATGTTGTTTCTTTTAAAATTTTAAATAAAAATTTGGCTTCTCCTGTGCGCAGAAGAATTTTCGTCGTGCAAGTGAAAGTTTCGTAAAAGCAAAGCCGGCAGAAGCGAAGAAGAATGGATTTATAAAAAATCCGGGATGTACTTCAAAAAATGATGGCGTACATCCTTAATACCTGCAAGTTAAAAAAGGTAACCCGCCCAAAAAATGAATTTTGGGTGAACGGTGTTAACATATAAATAAATCGAATATCTTAACGGGTGTTAGTTTTCGGCAATGGGTTTATTTAAAGTTTCCCATAAAAGGTCCTTTAACGCCGTTAATCCTGTTTGTGTTACGGAGGAAATAAAGAGATGCGGAATGCCTTTGGGAAGTTCTTTACTGATGGCTTCTTTTAATTCATCATCGAGCATATCGCTTTTACTAATGGCAATGATGAAATCTTTTTGCAACATCTCCGGATTGTATTGCTCCAGCTCATTTCTGAGTACCTCAAACTCTTTTTTATGGTCTGAACTATCAGCAGGAATGAGGAATAATAAAACAGCATTGCGTTCAATATGTCTTAAGAAACGATGCCCCAATCCTTTACCCTCTGCTGCCCCTTCAATAATACCTGGCAGATCGGCAATACAGAATGATTTGGAATCGCGATACGCTACCATGCCTAATTGTGGCGTTAAAGTAGTAAAGGCATAATTGGCAATTTTGGGTTTAGCGGCAGTAATCACCGACAGCAGGGTTGACTTTCCTGCATTCGGGAAACCTACCAGTCCAACATCGGCCAATACTTTCAGTTCAATATTTTTCCATCCTTCCACACCGGGTTCACCGGGCTGTGCATGTTCGGGCACCTGATTGGTGGGGGTGGCAAAATTACTGTTACCTAAACCTCCACGACCACCCTTCATCCAGATGATTTCCTGACCGTCTTCCAGTATTTCGGCTTCTATATTTCCTGTTTCTTCATCCCGGGCTACGGTGCCGAGTGGTACTTCGAGTATAATATCTTTTCCGTCGTGTCCGGTACAATTATTCTTACTGCCACCCTCACCGTTTTCGGCCAGTACATTTTTGAAATAACGCAGGTGCAGCAATGTCCACATCTGCGAGTTGCCACGCAGGATGATATGTCCGCCTCGGCCACCATCACCACCATCAGGACCTCCTTTGGCAGTGAGTTTATTGCGCATAAAATGTTTGGCGCCGGCACCACCATGTCCACTACGGCAGAAGATGCGGATATAATCGATGAAATTGTTTTTCTCAGACACTATTCAATCAAAACTTTGGTGGAATGCAAAGGTACGGAATGTAGACGGTATCAGGATTTACGCTCCTCATTCCAGGTTTTATAGTCAGGATGGTTGTTTTCTCCTGTAGCTGGCAGATCGCCGGGAATAACTCGTAATGGTTCACAAATTTTCCAGTAGGCATGCATGTCTGCAGGCAATTGCTGGTACAATTCGGTGCCTTTTGTTTTCCAGGCAATCATCTCATCACTCACTTCTTTTATTTTTTTGGCCGGATTACCTACGATAAGACTTCTTGCCTCAAACTGTTCATCGGCTTTAATCATACTCAACGCACCAACAATACATTCATCGCCCAGCACTACATGATCCATGATAACACTATTCATACCCACCAGGCAGTTTCTACCAATGGTTGCACCGTGAATAATGGCGCCATGACCAATATGTGCGGCTTCTTTCAAATACACCGTAACACCGGGAAACATGTGAATGGTGCAGTTTTCCTGCACATTACATCCATCTTCAATAATGATCTGACCCCAATCGCCGCGAATGGCTGCGCCTGGCCCCACATACACATTTTTACCAATGATAACATTACCGGTAACCACCGCCTGCGGATGAATAAAAGCCGACTCATGAATGACAGGAATATATTCCTTAAACTGACAGATCATATCAATGTTTTACCGGTTCTGAAGCAGGTGCCTTTAAAATGTGCTACCTGTTCATTGTTCTGGTTATTGATGGTAATATGGTATAAACCCGTACTTCTTCCGTTATGAATTTCTTTTGCTTCGGCAGTTAATATATCTCCCACATGCACGGCTTTGGTAAAATTGATGGAAGTGTCGAGTGCAACAGAAAGATTATTACGGTTATTACAGGCAAAGGCAAAAGCACTGTCGGCTAATGAAAAGGCAATGCCCCCATGTACAATACCAAAACCATTGATCATTTCTGCACGCACAGTCATACTGATAAGACTGTATCCTTCCTGAATATCCAGTACTTCAATACCCAGCCATTGTGAAAACTTGTCGTGCAGCATCATATGATCTACCACCTGTCTGAATGGGTTACTCATAGTTTATTTTTAGATGCCTTTGAATATGGGGTTTCTTTTTTCAAGAAAAGCCTGTACACCTTCTTTAAAATCGGCCGTTGCAGCTGCTTTTTGCTGGTAATCATCTTCGAGTGCCAACTGAGTTTCAAGATCGTTGCCGGCAGATTGGTTGAGTGCATGTTTAATATACGCCAATGCTTTGGTAGGCATTTGTGCCAGTGTTGCGGCAATTTGTTTGGCTGATTCGATGAATGCCTCATCTTCAAAACATTGATAAATCATGCCCAGTTTTTCAGCTTCTGTTGCATTGATTTTATCTCCCAGCATCATGAGGGCACTAGCTTTCTGCCAGCCGATGAGCCGTGGTAAGGTATAAGTACCACCACTGTCTGGTATCAATCCGATTTTTGCGAATGCCTGAATAAAGGAAGCTGATTTAGCAGCCATTACAATATCGCAGGCCAGAGCGATATTTGCACCGGCACCTGCGGCCACACCATTTACCGCAGCAATAACAGGTTTGGGCATATGACGTAAGCGCGTGATGATGGGGTTATAATGTTCACTCAATATGCGTTGCATACCCGGACCATTGGGGTCAACTACTTCTGCGAGGTCCTGTCCGGCACAAAAACCTTTACCTGCACCGGTCAGATAAACGGCCCTTACTTCATGTAGAGAAGCACATTTATCTAATTTAGATTGCAGTAAAAGCGCCATTTCCCTGTTGAAGGAATTGAGTTTATCGGGGCGGTTCAATGTGATGAATGCAATACCGTTTTCAATATGGAATTCAATGGATGACATCAATCGGTTTTTAGTAAGCTAAACTACGGCTATTTCAGCTTTTTCATTTAATTTACTTCATGCGTCATTTTTTACTTTTTACTATCTGTGTCTTATGCCAGAAGGCCTACAGCTGGGCGCAGGTACAAGTAAAGCAGGAAGAACCGGATAGTTTATATGTAAAGAGTTACCGTTATTTATTGAATATTTCAACGGGTCTGCAAACCAGTAATACAGAATTTATCATCGCTTACCCAAAGAGCAGTCTTCGGTTCGAACTCAGTCCACGCCAAACCCTTCAACAGTTTTTACTATTTCAGTATAAATGGGTCAATTTCAGGTATTCATTTACACCTGCTTATCTTAACCCTGATCGTTCGGCTTTAACCGGAAATAACAAACGATCTTCCTTTGATCTGTTTATGACAGCAAAAGATATAGATATATCCATTAGTCATCAAAAAGCGAAAGGATATTATATCAGAAATACGGGAGATATTATTTCTTCATGGAAACCGGGTGATCCCTATCTCCAGTTGCCAAATCTTGCTACAACCATAACCAGCGTTGAATTTGCATATAACGTTGATAAGAAATTTTCTGATGTGGGTATGCTGTCCGGTAAATCAAAACAACTGAGAAATGCCTGGAGTTTCTTACCTGTGTTAGGAATCAGTTATACGCATTTTTATGACCCTGCCATTCAAGCAACAGCCGGGCAGCATTCTGAAGATTATAATTTGGATATGAACCTCAAACTGCCATTGGCTGTCAGTTTTGTCTGGGCAAAAGATTGGTCAATTGCCGCCACTGCAGGTCCGGTAGTAGGTATTAATTTCTTTAGGACAGATAGTTACGACCAACAACTGAATAAAATTCAGAATAAAGAAACGAGGTTAACAACCGGCTATTGGATTCAGGGAGGCCTATCCTATACCAAGGATCGCTGGTATACAGGGCTTAATGGCTATAGTTATAAATATGGATCCGGTTCTGCAGTAAGCAGAACAAACAGGTTCTTTTATGGTGCTGAATTTTATATTGGCACAAGATTTCGTGCGCCATCTATTTTAAAGAAATTACTTTAATGACATTTAAAGTAATCAAAAGGCTCTTTACAGTCTTCACACCTGTATAATGCTTTGCAGGCTGTGCTGCCGAACTGAGAAATTAAACTGGTATGCCAGGAATTACACTGCGGACATTGAATAGCTTCTTCTTCCTGGAATGCATCCGGTGTGCAAACTGCCTGTTTGTATTGTGGTGGTGCAATACCATACGCTTTTAGTTTATCTTTTCCTTCAGGGCTCATCCATTCAGTGGTCCAGGCGGGTGATAAAACCTGTTTTATTTCAATTTCTTTAAAACCAGCTTGTAGTAATACCATCCTGATACTCATACTGATGACATCCATTGCCGGGCAACCACTATAAGTAGGTGTGATGGTAATAATGGGTTTAAATGGATGGTCTCCTGCCGGTTCAACTTTCACATCGCGGATAATACCAAGGTCAAGCACCGATAATACAGGAACTTCCGGATCATTAACCGTTTCGAGTAATGACCAGATTTTTTTTTCAGCTTCGGTGATATGATGCGGGACTACTGTCATAGATTACCACTCAGCTCCCGGGTAAGCCCTTTGAAGAAACTGCATTTCTGCCAGGATATAACCAAGCTGTTCTGTATGGATGCCTTTTTTTCCTCCCTGTTGCGCAAAACTTTTTTCCGGTAGTTCGATGGTTGCTTCTGCAAAAACATCGGATACTTTTTGTTGCCATAAGGGTTGTATTACAGATAGATCAACCGCAATACCTTTTGTAGCTAATGCTGTTTCATAAGCAGCCGGTATAAATAATTCACCCGTATAGTTCCATATTTCAGTAACTGCTTTTATCATCCTATCGCGGCTTTCTGCTGTGCCATCGCCCAAACGTATGACCCATTCACTGCTCCAGCGTAAATGATAGGTTACTTCTTTCAGCGATTTAGCTGCAATTGCTGCCAGCTGCTCGTCGGCAGATTTCTCCAGTTGCTGATAAAAATAATATTGATAAGCACTGAATAAAAACTGTCGTAAAGTTGTTTGCGCCCAGTCGCCATTCGGTATTTCAGTAATGAGCAGGTTTTTATAATCGATTACATCACGCAGGTAAGCCAGTGAGTCTTCAGTAGCGCCATTGCCACTCAATGAAGCTGCATACTGGTAAAAATTTCTTGCCTGGCCTATGGCATCAAGTGCAATATTGGAGATAGCAATATCCTGTTCGAGTACAGGTCCATGTCCACACCATTCGCTGTTGCGGTGACCAATGATCAACGCATTATCTGCCAGGTGTAAAGTATAATCAATCAAAAATGTGTTCATGATGGTTCAGATAACCTCTTTAAATATGCGTTAACTCGTCTGGTAAATCATAAAATGTGGGATGACGATAGGCTTTATCATTGGCTGGATCATACAATGCAGCTGCGTCATCCGGATTGCTGGCATGTATGTACTTACTTTCTACTACCCATATACTGATGCCTTCCATTCTCCTGGTATATACATCGCGTGCATTTTCTATGGCCATCTGCGCATCGGCAGCATGTAAGCTTCCCACATGCTTATGATCGAGCCCCTGCTTACTGCGGATAAACACTTCCCATAAAGGCCACTCATGCTGGGTTTTACCGGAAGCAGAAATGTCGGCTGCACCGTTTTTCCCTTCACCGTAATCACCGTAATAGTATTTGTTGATGTACTGTTTCATTTTTAGCTGTGAGCTATGGACTATGAGCTGCGGGCTCTTTGCTTATGGCTTTTTTATTATTTAATAATGATATCTTCTTTACTAACTGCTCATTACTCACTACTCACTTTCTCAACTCGTCCCGCCCCTGCCAGCTTCGCAAAGAATTGGAAGTAATATTTCTGATTCACTATTCACCATTCACTATTCACAATACTATGCCCTCTTCTCAGCCAAGCGCTGTGCACGTTTGGCTGCATGAGCTGTTGCTGCTTCCCTAACCCATGCGCCTTCTTCCCAGGCTTTTTTACGGGCATCAAGACGTTGTTTGTTGCATGGGCCATTACCAGCAATTACCTGCCAGAATTCATCCCAGTTGATGGCGCCGAAATCGTAATGTCCTCTTTCTTCATTCCACTTTAAATCCGGGTCAGGAATGGTAAGGTTTAATATTTTGATTTGCTCTGCACAGATGTCTACAAATTTTTGCCTGAGTTCATCATTGGTAAATCTTTTGATCTTCCATTTCATGCTCTGGATGGTGTTTGGACTTTCATCATCTTTTGGTCCAAACATCATAATACTAGGCCACCACCAGCGGTTGATGGCATCCTGGGCCATCCGGCGTTGCGCCTCTGTTCCTCGGCTGAGTGTAAGTAATATTTCAAAACCCTGCCGCTGATGAAAACTCTCTTCCTTACAAACACGAACCATGGCACGGGCATAGGGGCCATAACTGGTTCTGCATAAAGGCACCTGGTTAATAATGGCTGCACCATCTACCAGCCAGCCCACAGCGCCCATATCTGCCCAGCTTAATGTAGGGTAATTGAAGATGGATGAATATTTGGCTTTACCACTATGTAGTTGCTCATACATTTCATCGCGGCTGATGCCGAGTGTTTCTGCAGCTGAATAGAGATACAAACCATGACCTGCTTCATCCTGTACTTTGGCTAAAAGGATGGCTTTTCTTCTCAGGTTAGGTGCACGTGTAATCCAGTTACCCTCCGGTAACATACCCACAATTTCACTGTGCGCATGCTGACTGATCTGCCTGATTAAAGTCTGCCTGTATTTTTCCGGCATCCAGTCTTTTGGCTCAATACGGATTTCTTTGTCGATCTTCTCCTGGAATATTTGGTCCATACCTTTTTCCATACCTGTAATTTGAAGGGTAAAAATACAAAAAGAAATCATTCTGGCTAACAAATGTTAGTATGAGAATGATATTTTTTTTAATGTTTTGTTAGTTTTTGTAGCATTTTTTTTCAAACTAAGTGGCCTAATGATCAACAGCAGTTTATCTTTCGTGCATGAAAAAGCTTGTACTCGCTTGTTTATGGTGTTGCCTTACGATCGTTGTTGTTGCTCAGACCGACACCGCTTTCAGAAAAGAAATCAATGCTTTTATAAAGGCCGACAGTGCAGCTATGCCTGGACAAAAGCAGCTATTATTTGTGGGAAGCTCTTCCTTTACTTTATGGAAAGATGTGAAAGACTATTTTCCGGATTACCAGATTATTAACCGCGGCTTTGGTGGTTCCTCTTTAATTCATTTAATTAAATATGCCGATAAAATCATACTTCCTTACCGCCCCAAACAAATCATTATTTATTGTGGTGAGAACGATATAGCAGATGCCTGGGATAAGAACAGGATTACACCCGATACCGTTTTATTTCGCTTTAAAACACTCATGTCTGTTATACGGAAAAAATTAGGTAAAGTACCTGTTGTATTTGTATCTATCAAACCAAGTCCAAGCCGCTGGAAAATGGAAGCTGATTTTGTAAAAGCGAATCAATTAATCAAAGCATATTTACGACGCGACAAAAAAGCTGTTTATGTAGATGTTCATAATGCCATGTTATTGTCTGATGGTTCTGTAAACCCTGATCTCTTTATCAAAGACAACCTGCATATGAATGCAAAGGGCTATGCTATCTGGCAGAAAATTATTGAGCCGGTACTGCTAAAATAAATGCTTATAACTCATTTCATTTTTTCTTAGTGCCGGAATTAATTCCGGCACTAAGAAAAAATTATTTCACATCAAAATCAACTATTACTTTTTCGGAACGGGGATGTGACTGGCAGGTGAGGATAAAACCCTGTTCAATTTCTTCAGGTTCAAGGCCATAGTTAACATCCATATCAACTTCACCCGCTACGAGTTTGGCTCGGCAGGTACAGCAAACACCGCCTTTACAGGCATATGGAAGATCGGCTCCCTGTTTCAAAGCTGCATCTAAAATAGCGTCGCCATTTTTAGCCAGGTCAAAATCAAAACTAATGCCATCGAGTTTTACAGTGATCCTGCTCTTAGGTTGTTGATCTGTATCGGTTGTCTGAACAATTTTATTTTTTTGTTCCTGTCCGGGTATGGTGAACAATTCAAAATGAATATGCTTTTTATTTACTCCTTTTTCTTCGAGAACCGTTTTTACCGAAAAGATCATTTCTTCCGGACCACATAAAAAGAATTCGTCTGTCTGAGTAACGTCAATTGTTTTTTCAAGTAATGTATGGCATTTGGCTGCATCAATTCTACCTGCATTTAATACGGTATCTGCTTTTTCTCTGGAAAGAATATGGATCAGTCTGAAGCGATCCATAAACCTGTTTTTCAATGCCTCCAGTGCCTCCCGGAAAATGATGGAATGTCTGTTTCGGTTGCCATACACCAATGTGAAATGGCTGTGTGGCTCAGTCAGTAATGTGGTTTTGATGATCGATAATAAAGGTGTAATACCACTGCCGGCAGCAAAGCCAACATAGTTTTTTTGCTGCTCGCTATTCAAAGGAGTAAAGAATTTACCCAATGGAGGCATTACATCCAGTGTATCTCCTGGTTTCAGTTGTTCATTGGCGTAGGTAGAAAAAACACCATGCTCCACTTTTTTTATAGCTACCCTTAGTTCATGGTCGAGTGGGCTGCTGCAAATAGAATAGGAGCGCCTTATTTCTTCACCGGCAATGGTTGTCCGGATGGTAAGGTACTGACCTTGTGTAAACTGAAATTGTGCTTGTAATGGCGCAGGAATGTCAAAAGCAATGGAAACACAGTCATTGGTTTCTTTGCGTACTTCACTGATCCTGAGCTGCTCAAAATGTATCGACATGCTGCTATTCGCTTATTGTGTTAATCCACCCACTAAAATGGTCACCATATTTTCTTCCAGTTCTGCAGCACTGATTTTCTGGGTAGACCTGTGCCAGCTTTCAATACCACTGATGGCGTGTAACATGATCAGTACGGCGGTAGGGGCATCAATTTTTTTTACTTCATTATTACGAATGCCTGCTTCTATAATGGCTGCAAAACGTTTGCGGTAAATGCGGCGTTGGTTCTGAAAATTGGAGAGATAAGGATCTGCCAGGTGTTTCCATTCCCTGTCGCTTACATATACTTCTTCGTAGTGGTGAATCATTTCATTGATATGAAAGCGAAGTAGCTTTTCAATTTTTTCAATGGCCGGAATTTTTTCTGCTTCTACTTCATCAATCTTTTGCAAAAAGCGATTGGCTACACTGAAACAGAGTTCATGTAATAATTCTGTTTTCGATTTGATGTGGTTGTACAGGCTGGCAGCTTCCACACCTACTGCTTCTGCGAGATCGCGCATACTGGCTGCCTTAAAACCCTTTTCTCTGAAGAGGGAGGCAGCTTTGGTTACAATCACGTCTTTACGTGAAATGTTTTTATCGGTCTTGATTCTGGCCATGTAGCGAAGATAAACTGCTAACACGTGTTAGCCAAAAAATGATTATATATTTTATTTTTTGTTAGTTTTTAAATAAGCAAGGCTGAACGCTGGCTTAGGCAACCAAATATGTAAGCACATACTAGTATTTACCCCTCAAATACGCTAGTTTCGCACCCCGATAGCAAAAATTAATCTATGTCTTTAGTCGTTGTCGGATCCATGGCCTTTGATGCCATCGAAACCCCGTTTGGAAAAAGTGATAAAATCATTGGTGGTGCAGGTACTTATATTGCCTGGTGCGCGTCCAATTTCACCCCTGTTAAACAAATTTCTGTAGTAGGTGGCGACTTCCCGCAGGAAGAACTCGATCAGCTAACAGCCCGTGGTGTTGATTTGTCGGGGGTGCAGATTAAAAAAGACGAAAAGACTTTTTTCTGGAGTGGTCGCTACCATATGGATATGAATTCCCGCGATACACTGGAAACCCAGCTGAATGTACTCGAGAATTTTGAGCCGGTGGTTCCTGAAAGTTTTCAGGACTGTGAGTTCCTCATGCTCGGTAACCTGGTACCCGCTGTACAACGCAGTGTGATTGAACAATTGAAGACCCGTCCGAAACTTATCGTGATGGATACCATGAATTTCTGGATGGAAATCATGATGGATGAACTGAAGAAAACATTGGCCATGGTTGATCTGCTCATGGTAAATGACAGTGAGGCACGTCAGTTAAGCGGTGAATATTCATTGGTAAAAGCTGCTGCAGCCATTATGAAAATGGGTCCCAAATACCTGATCATTAAAAAGGGTGAGCATGGTGCTTTGTTGTTCCATGAAAACAAAGTATTCTTTGCCCCGGCCCTGCCATTGGAAGAAGTATTTGATCCAACCGGTGCCGGCGACACCTTCGCGGGTGGTTTTATTGGTCATATTGCACGTACCAAAGACATTTCTTTTGAGAACATGAAAACCGCCATCATTGTAGGCAGTGCCATGGCTTCTTATTGTGTAGAAAAATTCGGAACACAACGTTTAAGGGAAATCAGTAAAGAAGATATCAGTAACCGTATTGATGAATTTGTACAGTTGGTGAATTTTGATATTGACCTCGTAGGATAGCAGATCGCTAATGGCTGATAGCTTATGGAAGGAAGTGTTTTGCCATATGCTATCTGCCATGAACCATAAGCCATCAGCCCAACACTAACGACTGTCAGTAAAAATATTTTGGCTAAAAAACAAAACGCATCTATTTTCGCAACCTGATGATGACAATGAAACATACAAAACGTAGTAAGAAACCTCTCTGACCGGGAAGTGCCTGAACGTTTGTGTATGATTAAATAATATACTCAGAGGCCTTCCCGAAACGGAGGGCTTTTTTGTTAATAGCAACAACCATAACCGAACAAACAATTAAAAAAAACAAAACCATGAAAGTAGCAGTTGTAGGTGCCACGGGTCTGGTAGGTACCAAAATGTTGGAAGTGCTCGCTGAGCGTAATTTTCCTGTTACGGAACTTGTTCCGGTAGCTTCTGAAAGATCAGTAGGTAAAGAAGTAAGTTTTAAAGGAAAACAGTACAAGATCGTGAGTATGACCGATGGTATTGCAGCTAAACCTGCTGTTGCTATTTTCTCTGCCGGTGGCAGTACCTCACTGGAATGGGCACCCAAATTTGCAGAAGCCGGTATTCGTGTGATTGATAATTCCTCTGCCTGGCGAATGGATCCTACTAAAAAACTGGTGGTACCTGAAGTAAATGCAGATGTATTAACCAAAGATGATTTCATCATTGCCAATCCTAATTGCTCTACGATACAGATGGTGGTGGCTTTACAGCCATTGCATAAAAAATATGGTATTAAACGTGTGGTGGTAAGCACTTACCAGAGTGTAACCGGTACCGGTAAAAAAGCAGTGGATCAGTTATTCAATGAAAGAAAAGGAGTGGAAGGAGAAATGGCGTATAAATACCAGATAGACCTGAATGTGATTCCACAGATTGATGTATTTCTGGATAATGGGTACACCAAAGAAGAAATGAAAATGGTGAATGAAACCAAGAAAATTATGCAGGACGATAGTATCCGTGTAACCGCAACAACAGTGAGAATACCCGTGGTAGGTGGACACAGTGAAAGTGTGAACATAGAATTTGCCCATGATTTTGACCTGGCTGAGGTAAGAAATATTTTAGCTGCGGCTCCTGGTGTAATTGTGCAGGATGATATAGCCAACCAGCAATACCCCATGCCATTATGGGCACATGAAAAAGATGAAGTATTTGTAGGACGTTTGCGGAGAGATGAAACACAACCTAACACATTGAATATGTGGATAGTGAGTGATAACCTACGCAAAGGCGCTGCTACCAATGCGGTACAGATTGCGGAGTATTTATCGGGGAAGGGGCTATTATAATTATTTAGACCGCAGATATACGAGTAAAGCTTGTAATCTGCGGTTTTTTTTTCCAGTATTACTTGCCTTAAAAAAGCCCCTCTTTTATTATAATAAAAGACTAATTTAAGATTAAATTTCAGTGGTTATGCTGAAGGGGTTTATATGCACTGGGCTATCTGGTACTTGTAGTTGTAATAATAATTCACCTATTATAGGAAGCCAGTCTTTTATAAACTTTTTATGTTTTTTGCATAACACTATTTATAGATTTACTGCTATTGCAAAAGCTTGAATAATAAATGCAACGACATAAGATCAGAGAACAATTTCTTTTATTGATACTAGTCATTTTTTTTGCGTGTACAAAGAAAAATGACGAGCCTCAACCCGTTATAACCTCTTTTTATCCATTAAGAGCTACCAAGCAGGATCCGGTAAGAATAGTGGGCAGGCATTTCTTAACTACCAAACAGGTTTATTTTGGTGATGCACCAGCACTGAATTTTAAAGTTTTAAATGATACAATTCTCCTTGCCAGTGTACATTCAGGTAATTCAGGGAAAATAAGGGTTGAAACAAATGGCGGTTCAGTATCATCAGATGGGTTTATCTATTATACACCTGTCATTTACAGAGGTATTGAAACTGCGAAATTTGTTGTGAGTAGCTGGCCACAACTTGTTCCTTTAGATTCGGCAAATATTCAGCTTGAGGGGTCTATTCAAATACTGGAATCCAATAAATATGATTCTTTACGAAACCAGTATAATGGATATGGAGGGTTCCCTGTATTTGCAGAAGATGAAAATTATGTCAGGCTCGAAGGATTGGTTCCTGTACACTACAATCCACAGGCATCATTAGCCACACCCGGTTTTTGGCGCTTCGGAACAAATATCGGACTGGTTATTTATGCCAGAAAAACAGCAACTGGATTTGACATACCATCGCAATGGTTTTATTCCCCAATTAATGGTCCAATTATTCATGGAACAGCCATTATTGTAAATGGTAAACTCACTTTAAATTATGTAACCGAACAAGGAGGGGGACGAAAATCTGCTACATTAGTGGGTCAATAAATAAAAATTATTCCTCTAGACTCCTGTTCAAAAACAAGATCAAGGGCTGCAAAGTTTCAAAAGCAGCTACAATATCTTTAGCCAATGTATTAGATGTAAGCTGCGCATCTGTAAAAGCAGTTGTAGCTACCCAACTCTTTAGTTTGATGTATTCAATAGCGGGATTGTCTTTTTCATAACCCTTCGGCTCTCTGCTCAATACCATGCCTTCTTCACGTTGCAATGCCTTATAGGCAGCAACAAATTTTTTGTTTTGAATAATCTTGCTGAACTCCTCCCAGTTATAATCGATTTCCTGTCGTACTTTTTTAATTACATCGGCCTCCGGCATCCATAAACCACCGGCGGCAAAACTCTTACCACCTGGTTCAAGGTGAAAATAATAACCTGAGAAAAGCGATTTTTTACCGCCCCTGCTCAGGTACATACCCATATTGGTTTTATAGGGGTCCTTATTCTTACTGAAGCGAACATCCCGGTTAATACGAAAAATGCATTCTTTGGCTGTGAGCGAAGCAATGGACGCATCTTTCTTTCCCAAACCCTTGGTCACTTCATGTACAAGATTTAAATAATCACTTTTTGCATTTTCATATGTTTTTCTGTTGGTATCGAACCAGTCTTTATGGTTGTTTTTCTTCAGGTCTTTCAGAAATTTGAGGGTGCTGTTCTGTAACATAATTTTATTGTGTTGCAATCAATTCCAGGAATTCTGTTTCTGTAATGATTTTAATAGTATTTATTTTTTTTGCTTTCTCTAGTTTGCTGCCCGCATCTTCCCCCACCACTAAGTAGTTAAGATTTTTACTTACCCCACTAACAATTTGTCCGCCATGTTGTTCTGCCAGCGCCTCAGCTTCACTTCTTTTCATCTGACTTAAAGTTCCGGTAAACAGGAAAGTCTGACCCTGCAGACTCCCACTTACACCAATTTCTTTCTTTTTGTTTTTAAGTTCAAGACCTAATTGCTCCAGGTGTTCGAGCATATGAATATTTTGTTCATTGCTGAAAAATTGGTGAATACTTTTAGCCACTTTTATGCCTACATCTTCCAGTTGTTGTAATTCTTCTTCTGTTTTATGTTTAAAATCGAGCAGGTGTTCAACTGCATTGGTCAGGGTTTTGGCTGTTGTTTCACCCACAAAACGTATACCCAGTCCATATACCAGCCGGTGTAATGGCTGTTGCTTTGATGCTTCAATTGCCGCTGTAAGGTTATCAAGACTTTTCTTTCCAAACCCTTCCAGCTGACCAATTTTTTCATAATCAAGTGCATAAATCCCGGGGATATCTTTCAATAAACCCATTTCATAAAACTTCCGCACATTGGCTTCTCCAAAACTTTTGATATCCATGGCATCTTTACTCACAAAATGAATCATCTTTTCTACCACCTGTGCCTCACATTCAATATTAATACAGCGCCATACAGCTTCTGTTTCTTCCTTAAATAATTCACTATTGCATACAGGACATTGTTTGGGAAACAGGATATCCTGTTCGGAGCCGTCTCTTAATTCGCTCTGCGATTTCACAATCTGTGGAATCACATCACCAGCCCTTTCAATCAATACTGTATCACCAATCTTCAGATCCTTTTCTTTAATATACTCTTCATTATGAATCGAAATGCTGCTTACCGTAACGCCCCCAAGGTAAACGGGATCAAGTTTGGCAACAGGTGTAACCGCACCGGTTCTACCCACCTGAAACTCAACATTACGTAATTTGGTTGTGGCTTGTCTTGCCTTGAATTTGAATGCAATAGCCCATCTCGGATGATGAGACGTCATGCCCATCTGCTCCTGTAAATGAAGATTATTCACTTTCACTACCATACCATCAATTTCATAGGGAAGATTATCTCTTCCTGCTTCAAAAGACAGACAATAATCAATTACACCCTGAATACCTTTCACTACTCTTTTTTCTTTCTCTGGCGAACGAAACCCAAGCTGCCACAGCAAAGAAAGATTACCGCTATGCGTTTCCAGCAAATCTTCGGACTTTTGGACTTTCGGACTTTCGGACTCTCTTGTATAAAAACTGATATGGTATAAAAAAGCATCCAATCCTCTCTCGGCAACATCTTTCGGATCTTTCATGCGTAAACTGCCAGAAGCTGCATTCCGTGGATTGGCCAATGGCGACAGGTTACGGCTGGTTAATAACTGATTATACTGATTAAACGACTGCTTACTCATAATCACTTCACCCCTAATTTCCACCTGCTGTATGCCAACTGATGAAAAATCTGCGGACAAAGGAATGGAACGTATCTGTCTGATATTCGTGGTAATTTCTTCTCCTTCCACACCATCGCCCCTGGTAGCGGCACGCACTAATTGATCGTTCTCATAGATCAGTGAAATACTGGCCCCATCGAATTTGGGTTCAATACAATATTCAATTTCCTCCAGACCTGTTAATTCACGGGCTTTTCTATCAAAATCAATCAGGTCATCCGCATTATAACTGTTGTCGAGACTCAGCATGGGAACAAGGTGACTAACTGTTACAAACTGACTGTTCAGGCTGTTTCCCACGCGTTGGGTAGGAGAGTCGGGGCTGATGAGTGCAGGATGGATTTTCTCTGCTTTTTCAAGTGTTTTATAAAGAAGATCGTACTCCTGATCGGCAATTAAAGGGTTATTGAGTACATAGTAACGATATTCATGAAACTGTAAAACCTGTCTTAATTTGCTAATATGATCAGGCGAAATCACAAAACCTGGATGGCTCACTTCTTTTAATAAACCAGCTGTAAGATTTTGTAAGTCACGCGTTAAATCGGAAGAATACATGGCTCTATTTTACAAGATAAAGTTAATTGCTAATCCGATAGCCAGGTTTGATTTGTTGACCGATACAGTCTATTTGTAAACTTTGTATCTTGCCCAACCCTTACGATGGCGATCTGGTCGCTAAAAAACTGATGAGTAGTCCAATGAAGAAAACAAGCACTGCTGTGGCTCGAACAACCGATATGGTAAAAGAAGCGGTACAATTAGTACAGGCATATCCTAAAGTACCCCTCACAGTAGATTGTGTAATATTTGGTTTTGAAGAAAATAAATTAAAGGTACTGCTGATTAAAAGTGACCTTGAAATTTATAAAGGACAATATTCCTTGCTGGGTGATATTGTACAGGATAATGAAGACCTGAATGAAGCCGCTTACCGGGTACTGAAACAAAGAACAGGTATGAGTGATGTTTTTCTGGAGCAGGTAAAGGTTTTTGGTGGCCCAGGCAGGCATCCGGGTGGCAGGGTGGTTACCATCGCCTACTGTTCACTGCTGAATATTAATCACCATGAATTAAAGATACACGACAACGACCTCGACTGGTATAATGTAAACGCTATCAAAGAAATGGCATTCGACCATAAACTCATTGTGGATGAATGCCATACCTGGTTACAGAAAAGAATACAGGAACACCCGTTGGGCTTTAACCTCTTACCCGAAAAATTCTCTCTCCGCGAATTACAGAACCTCTATGAAGCCATATTAGGCGTAAGTCTGGACAGAAGAAATTTCAGAAAAAAGTTTGCTTCTATGGACCTGTTGATTGATATCGATGAAATGGAGCAGGATGTGCCGCACAGACCCGGTAAACTCTATAAATTCAACTTCGAAAAGTACGCCAAAAGCAAGCGTAAATGGGTTGGTATTGATTTCTAATTAGTTAGCTAATCTTCAGCATTTGTTTTATTATCCTCATTTAAAGGGACAACCTTGTCGTTTTATTACGACAACAACTGTCTCTTTCAACTACCTGAAAAACTTGTCAATTCTATAAGATACGAAAAAGGGAGTGCCTACTTTTGCATATAGATTTTTGTTTATTTAAATTATAATCCCCCTCATTAAAATTCCAATATCTATTTTCAATGTAAACGGTGTTGTAGCCTGCTTTACAGGTGATATATTTAATTGGACTGATAATGAGAAAAATGCCACACAACTTCCTGTTGTTTACCTGCATGTTTGTGCTACCGCTTTTCTTTTGTAAAAAGCAGGTAGACTTTGCAAAAATGGTGGCACATGATCATCTTCCTGCTTTATCGCTGAGTATTTCTTCCTCTAAAATTGCACTCTTTCAGGCCAATGCCAAATTAAATGCTGTTCGTTTTGATTGGGGGTATAATGGCAATACGGTAAATGATGCTGTTTATTATACACTTCAGCTTTCTTTGGCGGAAGATCAATTCGAAAACCCTTTGGAAGTACCACTGGGTAATAGCCTGGCTGCTGGGTTTTCAGTAGAGGAATTTAATCAGCTGCTACATAAAATCATTGAACCTGGTGACGCAGGTGATGTTGCAGCAAGAATTAAGTATATGCGACAGGTGGCATACAATCATAAATCAGTTAGCAGCGATGAAATTTATTATTCCGATCAGGTACTTTTAAAAGTCACTACTTATCGACATATTGTAAGTTATGAAAGTCCTGATTTTTTTACTTTACCCGGTAACTATCAGTCATGGGATCCACTGCTTGCACCAAGAATTGTTTCAAAGCCCGGTGAAAGAGAATATGAGGGATATATCTATTTTCCCATTGAGTATCAACAGTTTTTATTGGTGCGTGGTAACCAGTGGTCTGATTTTATTTTTGGTTTTATAGGCGGTAATAAGTTTGGGGTGAAAGGAACGCCGCTTTCTATTTTTGGCGGTAAGGGTGCTTATCTCGTACGTGCCAGTACAAATACCAATACTTGGTCTTATACAAAAATCAATTCCTGGGGTGTAACGGGATCAGCAATACAGAATCCTGGTAAACTCGATATGGACATGTTACAGGATCCTACAAACAGTTGTATCTGGCGCCTTAATGTTAATCTTGTTGAAGGCGATTTGTTTTTTCGGGCGAATAATGATAACAATATAAAATTTGGTAACGAATGGCCTGCCATTGATCATGTGCCAGATTATAACGCAACTGGTATACATGTCAGCAGTGCAGGAAACTATACCATCGAGTTAGACCTTTCCATTCCCGGCAACTATCTCTACCATATTCACAGGAATCATCTCTAACCCTATTGCGGCCGTAGCTTCTTCTGCGTATGTCTGCGTTGTTTTTCAATCATTTCAACTACTTTTACCATCCAACAGAATGACTATGCTATATTCAATGACAGGTTATGGGAGATCGGAGCAAACCATTGGAGATAAAACTTACCTGGTAGAAGTTCGTTCCTTAAATGGCAAACAATTTGATTTACGTCTGAATATCCCCGCTTTGTTAAAACCGTTTGAATTTGACATCAGAAACCTGTTAAATGAAGGGTTGCAACGAGGCAGTGTTGAATGTGTGATTACCATCAAACAGAATGGCGCCAATAAACCCGTTTCCATTAATAAAGACCTGGCAAAAGCATATTATCAGCCCGTAGCAGAACTGGCCGATGAATTGCAATTGCAGAAAGGCGATATTCTCAGTACTATCCTGAAATTACCTGATGTTATTACACCTTCTACAGAAATGTTGAGTGACGAAGAATGGAAAGGATTTGAAGCCGTATTGAAAGGAGCAGTTGCAGCATTGAATGATCATAGAAAAGATGAGGGAAGGTCATTGGAAGCAGATCTCCTGTTGCGCTTGGCCAATATTGAAACACATCAGCAAAAAATAGCTGAATTAGAACCGCTTCGCAGAACAAAAATAAAAGAAGGTATTGTAAAAGTGCTGGAAGAGAATGTAGGTAAAGAAAATTACGATCCCAATCGAATGGAACAGGAACTCATTTATTATATTGAGAAGATTGATATCAGTGAAGAACAGGTACGTTTAAAAAATCACTGCGATTATTTCCGCGCTATTCTTGCAGATAAAGAGGCGGGTAAAGGGAAAAAACTTTCTTTCATTTTACAGGAATTTGGCCGTGAAATCAATACCATGGGTTCAAAAGCCTATGATTCGCAGATTCAGCAAACGGTTATCCAGATGAAAGATGAACTCGAAAAAGCCAAGGAACAGATATTAAATGTGTTATAATAAACAGCTTTTACCCGTATTCATCAAACCTTAATTTTTATCAGTGAAACCGGCCTATTATATCGTATTATTTTTGTGTGTTATCCTCGTAGCCTGTGGTACCAATAATATGTTTGAAAGAACTGAACGTTTCTCTGCTCATGAGTGGCCAGCCAGCCAGGAACCACTTATGAAATTCGATATAACTGATACCAGTTCCTTTTACAATATTTATGTGGTGATCAGACATACCGATGCTTACCGCTACAATAATATCTTCCTCAATATCACTACCCAATCACCCAATGATACCCCCCGCACACAATTATTGGATATCAGCCTGGCCGATAATACCAAAGGCTGGCTGGGAAGTGGTATGGATGATATCTTCGACAGAAGGGCCCATATTACCCAGGCACCTATTCGCCTCAAAAAAGGTACTTATACATTCAAGTTACAACAGGCCATGCGCGAAGATCCGCTGGGATATGTGCTGAGTGCAGGAATACGTGTAGAAAAAGTGCAGCCATGAATGTTAAAACCAGTAAAAAGCTTACCGTCGTAACGGTAGTATACTGGATAATGCTATCTTATATAGTAGCTGCATTGATCTGGTGGTTTATTGCACTGGAAAAACAAAACAGTAATATCACCAATATTCGTTTGCTCGAACTGGTAAAAGACGACCCCCTCTACATTGAAAAACTTACCCAGATAGAGGCAGCTAAAAAAAGAAAAACGGCTCAATACATCGGAGAAGGCCTCACATTCCTGGCATTGATCATGGTAGGTGCGGTATTTGTATTCAGGGCCACCCGCCGCCAGCTGCTTTTGTCTCAGCAACAACAGAATTTTATGATGGCGGTTACCCATGAATTGAAAACGCCGATTGCTGTTACAAGGCTAAACCTTGAAACACTCCAGAAAAGAAAACTGGAAGAAGAAAAACAACAGAAACTCATTACCAATACCCTTCAGGAAGCTAACCGCCTGAATATGTTATGTAACAATATTTTACTGGCAGCACAATTAGATGCAGGCGCTTATGCAACCAATAAGGAAGAAATTAATTTCTCCGATCTGGTAGAAGGATGTATTGACGATTTCCGGAACCGTTTCCCGCAAAGAGCAGTTGCAGAAAATATCGGTGAAAGTCTTTACCTGAATGGAGAACAGCTATTATTACAGATGCTGGTGAATAATTTGCTGGAAAATGCCATGAAGTATTCACCCAAGGAGAGCCTGATTCAAATTACTTTACAGGCAGAAGGTAAAGAACTGAAACTGACTGTTGCTGACGAGGGTATCGGTATTCCTGATGAAGAGAAAAGAAAAATTTTCGACAAATTTTACCGGGTTGGAAACGAAAATACACGCAGTGCCAAAGGAACCGGTCTGGGACTTTATCTCTGCAGCAGGATTGTAAAAAGCCATAATGGCTACATTTCTGTGACAGATAATCAGCCACAGGGTAGTAATTTTGTGGTTACATTACAACAGGTATGACAAATTCCAAAGCCACCATATTACTGGTAGAAGACGAAGAGAACCTGCATGAGGCGCTAAAACTGAACCTCGAAATGGAGGGGTATGAGGTGAGTTCGGCTTTTAACGGTACTGAGGCACTGAAAAAAGTGGCCAATGAATATTTCGACCTGATTGTACTCGATATCATGCTGCCGGAAGTAGATGGAATTGCAGTAACAGAAAGCATTCGCGTAAACAATAATGAAGTGCCTATTCTTATTTTAAGTGCCAAAAACAGCAGTACTGACCGTGTACTCGGACTAAAAAAAGGGGCTGATGATTACCTGACCAAGCCTTTTAATCTCGAAGAACTCTTACTACGCGTTGAAAAACTGATTGAAAAGAATAAGAAAATGCTGGAAAAAGAAACCGTGGGAAACAGTTATGAATTTGGCAATAATAAAATTGATTTTAAGGCACAGGATGCCATCAGCTGGAACGGACAACAGATTGAATTGAGTAAGAAGGAAGCCATGTTGCTCAAGTTGCTTATTGAGAATAAAGGTGATGTGGTAACCCGTGAAAAAATTCTGCAGGTGGTGTGGGGTTATAATGTGTACCCAACCACCAGAACCATTGATAATTTTATCCTCAGTTTCCGTAAATATTTCGAGGAAGACAGCCGTAACCCCCGCTATTTTCATTCGGTAAGAGGTGTAGGATATAAATACACCGACTAAGAAAGTTTCGGACTTTCCGACTTCCTGGCTTTCAGATTTATACAACACAATTTTCAGTCGTAATAGGCGTTATTGCTCTGAAAAAACTACGCATGTCGCTACAAACGATTATTGATTTTCTGGAGCCGGTAAACATAGCTCAATTATCGAATGATGAAGGCTTTAAAGATACCCAGCTGGGTAAGCATATTGCTGTTTATGATGAGGTTTTTCCTGATATAGATCATGCAGACCTGGTACTGGTTGGTTGCGGAGAAACGCGTGGTGCAGGAATACAGTTTGTTAATACCGATGGACCTGATGCCATTCGTTCTGAATTTTATAGATTATATCACTGGCATACAGAAGTTTCGGTGGCCGATCTTGGAAATGTGAAATGTGGCGCTACCCTGCAAGATAGTTATGCGGCATTGAGAATGGTGGTTCATGAATTACTGGCATTGGGGAAAAAAGTATTGATACTGGGTGGTTCACATGATGTAACAACTGCACAATACCAGGCACATACTGTCGATGGAAAAATTATTGACGCTGTTTGTGTAGATGCAAGGATTGATATGGATATGGACAGTGTGTTGCCAGCCGATAATTTTCTGGTAGACATGTTTACCGGAATGCCCAATCACCTGAAACATTATAACCATATTGGTTTTCAGAGTTATTTCATGCATCCGCAAATGCTGGAAACAATCGACAAACTGCGCTTTGATTGTTACCGTGTGGGAAAAGTAAAAGAAGATATGAGTGAAATGGAGCCTGCTATCCGTAACAGTGAATTATTCAGTTTCGACATAGCTGCCATTCAGCATGCACATGCGCCTGCCAATCATGTTACACCCAACGGTTTCAACGGTGAGGAAGCCTGTACGCTCATGCAGTATGCCGGTATGAGCCATACCTGCTCTACCATTGGTATTTATGGTTATATACCCCAGCAGGATGCACATGCATTAACAGCCAAACAGGTATCTCATATGATCTGGTACCTCATGGATGGTATTCAGAAAGGCAAACAGGAAGCCTCACTCGATGACAGGAATTCATTCAATGAATTTACCATGGCTTTTGCTGAAGTAGAGACCATCTTCCTGCAAAGCAAAAAAACAGGCCGCTGGTGGATGCAGCTCCACGATGGTAAATATGTGGCCTGCAGTTACCGCGACTACCATATTGCTTCCAACAATGATATCCCCGAAAGATGGTTGAGAGCCGCAGAAAGGATTTAAAGCCACTGACTTTTTTGTATTGATCCGGTAAGATTTTGTTCATTATTCCGACCTATTTAGAAATAGCTTATTTTTAAATATGTCCTTTTCTAACCTACCCATCAGTACTGAGGGTTTACCGGAGGTGCAAACCGTATCTTTTAAACCCATTCATCCCGATTACTTAAAAGTATTGAGGATTAACTGGCTTATACTGTATCTGATACTACTGGGCGGTATAGTTACCATTTTCATACTGACTAAAAAATTACAGAACCCGGTTGCCATTTCAATTGCCGCTGGTATTTATAGTATAGTAGTAGTGGCTACTGTTATCATTGGTACGGGTTCATTCAGGAGAAAACAATATGCAGTCAGGGAAAAAGATATCCTTTATAAAACAGGATGGATTTTTCAAAACCTGCACATGGTTCCTTTTAACCGTCTGCAGCATTGTGTAGTAAATATGGGACCAATAGAAAGAAAATTTAAACTGGCCACACTGAGTTTATATACAGCAGCTTCTGAAGGAAAAGATATTACCATTCATGGTTTGCTACAAACAGAGGCCGAACAACTCAAAGAACTGGTAATCCAGCAAATACAGGCATTGAATACCTCCGATGAAAACATTTGAAACACCACAGAGACAATCACCATTGGCGCTGGTGATGATGTTTTTTAAAATTTTTCGTACTGTTATAACAGTCATCTGGCCTATTCTTATTGGTTTATTACTGGGGAAAAATAAAGAAAGCACCGGATTGAAGTGGTTCATTGCAGGTGGGGCCATTTTGCTTTTTGTTTTGGTACGTACCGTACTCGATTACCTTTACTTCCGGTTTAGTATCAATGACGGTCAACTGGTAGTAAGAAAAGGGTTCTTCTACAAAAAAGCCATAACGGTTCCACTAGAAAGAATACAGGCCATACACCTGGAGCAAAGTTTTTTGCATACCATAACGCTTACGCATAAACTGATTATTGATACGGCCGGAAAAGAAGACGCAGAAGTAACCATCTATGCTATTCCCAGCTCAGATGCATTAGCCTTGCGTACACTGATATTGAACAGTGTAAATGAAAAAACAAACAGTTCAGCAACTGAAGAAATACCTGCTTCAAAACTAATAAGTAAGCTTAACTTATCTGGATTATTAAAACTCAGCTTATCTGCCAACCATATTGAAACGATTGCTGTGGTAATGGCATTTATGTTCAGCAGGTATGAAGATGTGAAACCGATTATACAGAATACCCCTTTTCTTAAAAATATTATTTCTTATGGCGAATCTGTTAAATATACCTGGCAATTAATCGCCGGCTTATTTGTTTTTGTAACTGTAATCACCATCATTCTTTCCTGTATCCGGATATTTTTAAGGTTTTATAATTACACCGTAAAGATGGACATGAAAGGTTACTATATACGCTGGGGTTTATTACAGGTAAAACAAAAAATGATTCCTTTCAAGAGAATACAAATGATCATGTGGCGTAGTAATTTTATTCGCCGGTTGATTGGACTCGCATTACTGAACCTGAAAGTAGCTGGTACAGATGAAGCAAAGAAAAAAATATTAATTGAACTACCCATTACCGATACAGATCAAATCAGGCAAATTATACCCGTGTACCAGCCCGTAATGCCCGCTGAAACCGGAGTAACAGGAAATAAAATACACCGGTCATATGCTTATCGTAAAACATTGTTTATTACACTGCCTGTTTTAATTGCAGTGGCGGGTGTTGCAGCATTCTTCTGGCAATGGTATGCTTTATGGGTATTTGTCTGGCTGCCCTATAGTTTGGGGTTGCAATTATTATTCTGTCATAATTTCCGCTTCTGGATAACGGCCAACGGGTTACAACAATACAAGAGTACATGGGGCAGGGCAGAAGCTTTACTGAACTGGAAAAATATTCAGTATATCCAAATCAGGCAATCCATTTATCAGAAAAGAAAAGGGTTATCAACTTTAATACTTCATACAGCAGGAGGCAGGTTCGAGCTACCCTATATTCAGTATGAGGAGAGTCTGCAGATCAGTAATTATGCATTGTACCGAACAGAATCAAGTCAGCAGACATGGATGTAAATTATTTGCCAAACATCCTGTCGAGATAATCTTCCTTAAACTCTAAATAAGTGGGTGCTCCTGTAGGTGTGGTATTGGGACTATCACATGCAAATAAAGCTTCAACCAGAACCAGCATCTCTTTTTGAGAAAGCGACTGACCGGCTTTAATGGCCTGCTGCCGTGCCATACAGCGAACCAGTTTTTCTCTTTTACTGAATTTGATATCGGAACTGAAATGTTTAAACTGCTCAATCAGTAGTTCAATGGCATGCTTTTCATTGCCTGCCATAATATCGGCCGGAATGCCTTGTATCACAAAACTATTATTGCCAAAAGGTTCTACCTGGTAACCTATGCTGCTCAGGTCGGGTAAGAGATCATTTAACAGGGCCGCATCGGCAGCAGGCATTTCTAATGTTACCGGGAAGAGGCTTTTTTGTGTAGGTACCTGCTGACCATGTGCTGCCACACTGTATTTATCGTAGAGTATTCTCTCATGTGCCAGTTGTTGGTGTACCAAAATAAAACCACTGTTGGTGGATGCGATGATATAAGTATTATGCAGTTGCAGTAAAGTAGTATCGGGTAACACTTGTATCGATTGCATACGGCCTACAGCTGTATGCAAGAGAGAACCTGTATGCTGTTCAGCAGGTTTTGCGGGAACTGCTTCTTCTTTCTGTGTTTCAAAAAAACTTTTCCAGTTCTTTAATTCACCTTTGTTTTCACGTTCAATAAAATGTGCCTGGTTTTTCTGGGTGAAAGTCTGGTATAAACTCGATGAAGCTACCGCCTCTTTTTTATCGGTGGTGAAAGGTTTCGATACGGCATCAAGCTCCTGGATATCGGCATTCAGTGTGAAATCGAGTGAAGGGGCAATACTAAACTGGGCAAGTGCATGTTTTACTGCTGCCTGTACAAAAGCATAAATAATCTTTTCATCTTCAAACTTGATTTCCTGTTTGGTAGGATGCACATTGATATCTATCTGCGATGGATCCAGATCAATAAATAGTACATAACCAGGATAACTATCTTTTGGTAACATTTCATCAAAAGCGGTATTAACTGCATGGTTGAGATAAGCGCTTTTGATAAAACGATTGTTTACAAAAAAATACTGGTCGCCCCTGGTTTTACGGGCTGTTTCAGGCTTACCCACAAAACCATAAATATTCATATAGTCGGTCTTTTCTGCCACATGTACCAGTTTGGCATTATAGTTATTACCGAGTATCTGAACGATTCTTTGTTTGAGTGTACCTGGCTCCAGGTGAAATACTTCCTGTCCGTTACTGGTGAGTGAAAAAAAGATATCAGGGAAAGCCATCGACACACGGATAAACTCATCCATAATATGCCTGAGTTCAGCCGCATTACTTTTCAGAAAATTTCTTCTGGCGGGTACATTGAAGAAAAGGTTCTTCATACTGATACTGGTACCCACCGGGCAGGAACAGGCTTCCTGTTTAATAACTTTACTGTTTTCAATTTCAATATAAGTACCCAGCTCATCATGGGCTCTCCTGGTTTTCAGCTCTACCTGGGCTACTGCTGCCACAGAAGCCAGTGCTTCCCCGCGAAATCCCATGGTGGTTATGCGAAACAGGTCTTCAATCTGCCTGATTTTACTGGTGGCATGACGCTCAAAAGCCATACGGGCATCGGTATCGCTCATGCCTTTACCATTATCTATTACCTGAACCAACGCCTTCCCTGCATCCGATACGATAAGTTTTATTTCGGTAGCACCGGCATCTACTGCATTTTCCAATAACTCCTTCACTGCACTGGCTGGCCGCTGGATGACTTCACCGGCAGCTATCTGGTTGGCTATATTATCGGGTAATAATTGTATGATATCGTTCACAAAAAGGCTTCTTTCGTTCAGTCTGCAAAAATACGACAAATGAACGGCCGCTCAATTTTTGGAAAGTTTTAAAGCTTTCCAAGAGTTTTGCGGGTACTTTTGCCCTGTAAAAATAAAAGCCTATGACTTTAAGTGCGGATATCAAAAGAATGGAGCGCCATTTTGTGCCGAAAGACTATGTAGTAACCACCTGGGAATCGCTGGAACCTTTTTTCAAAGACCTGCTCAATCGTTCCATCGGGAATAAGAAAGACCTGGAACAATGGTTACAAGACATGAGTGAAATAGAGGCAGTAGTGAGTGAAGATGCCTGCTGGAGACAGATAAGAATGACCTGCGATACCACAGACCCTAAACTGGAGGAAGCATTCACCTATTTCTGTATGGAAATACAGCCCAAATTGCAGCCCTATGCCGATCAGCTGAACCGTAAACTGGTTGATTGCCCATTTATCAGCTCACTCGACCAGACTAAATATTATACTTACCTGCGCAGTGTAAAGAAAAACATTGACCTGTTTCGGGAAGCTAATATTCCATTGCAGGCTGAACTCAGTGTTATGCAGCAACAATATGGTACCATCGCTGGAAAAATGACTGTTGAAGTAGAGGGCCAGGAATATACTTTACAACAGGCAGCTAAATTTTTGGAAAGCCACGATCGATCACTTCGTGAGCAGGTATACCGGAAAATTCAGGAACGAAGACTACAGGATAAAGATGCCATGCATGAATTATACAGTAAGCTGATTGAGAAACGACATCAGGTAGCAAAGAATGCAGGCTTTGATAATTATCGTGACTATAAATTCGTTGAACTGGGGCGCTTTGATTACAGCAAAGAAGATTGCTATCAATTTCATGAAGCGGTAAAACTACATGTGTTACCACTGATTGAAAAAATCTATCAGCATAAAAAACGAAAATTACAACTCGATACCCTGCGTCCATGGGATACCGAAGCAGAACCTGCCGGTATTGAACCCTTAAAACCTTTTAGCAATGGCCAGGACCTGTATGAGAAATCTGTGGCTTGTTTCGAACAACTGAATCCGTTTTTTGCAGACTGCCTGCGAAAAATGAAAGAACTGGGGCATTTTGACCTGGAGAGTAGAAAAGGAAAAGCACCGGGTGGATATAACTGCCCGCTCACAGAAAGTGGTGCCCCTTTTATTTTTATGAATGCGGCCGGACAAATGAGCGATGTTACCACGATGGTACATGAGGGTGGACATGCTATTCATTCATTCCTCGCACATGAATTAGAGCTGAGTGCTTTTAAAGAATATCCAATGGAGATTGCTGAAGTGGCGAGTATGGCCATGGAACTGTTCAGCATGAATCACTGGCAGGCATTTTTCGAAAAAGCAGAAGACCTGAAACGTGCAAAAGAACACCAGTTAGAAAGAACCATAACCATTTTCCCATGGATTGCCATCATCGATAAGTTTCAGCACTGGGTATATGAAAACCCCACACATACTGTTGCAGAACGAACAGCCAAATGGATGGAGATATTACAGGAATTCTCTACAAACAGTATTGATTACACCGGATTGGATATGTTTCGTGAAATAGGATGGCAGCGTCAGTTGCACCTGTTTGAAGTGCCATTCTATTATATTGAATATGGAATTGCGCAGTTAGGTGCCATTGGCTTATGGATGCAATACCAGCAAAACCCACAACAGGCACTTGAAAATTATATAAAAGCTTTATCGTTGGGCGGTACAAGAACCCTTCCTGAATTATATGCTGCAGCCGGATTAAAATTCGATCTCTCACCTGCACATATAAAAACACTGATGGAGTTTACCGCAAAAGAAATGGAGAAGCTGGTGTAAGAAAAAAATAAATGAAATAAAAAAAGGCTACCGTAATTGGTAGCCTTTTTTTATTTTTTTGAAAACAAATAATCAGGTAGTGGATGTTCTGTAAGAAAGGCAATGACGGCTTCTTTCTTTTCAACAAAAAAAGGATGCTCACTAAGATCAGGAACATTATTGCTGATCTTGGCCTGAATAATATGCTTTCCTTGCGGTAAATTATTTTTAGCCATGGTTTTTAATTTTTTATAGCGTGAAACTACTATTTCTTTTTGTGACATAAAAGGATTCATAGTTAATATTTGATTGAAATTTTTGCCATGTATTTTGGTAAAACCCAAATACATCAAGCCTCGTTGTAATGATGTCGAGATTTTTATTAATTCCCATTTGATACAATCGTGTCCTGGACGGAGTGCTTCCTCTTGCAATGACAACACTATCAGGATGTGCTTCAAAAAAATCCAATACGGTTAACGCAACAGTATTCAATACTTTATCTCTGTCGCCATTGTTTGATACAACAAACACTTCCAGTTTACATTCATTTTCGTCATAATCACCGAATGCTAAATTATAGATATGCTCACCTATGGAAACCAGCTTAGTAAAGTTGACTACCTTATTAATTTTTCTTCCTTTAACCATACTGGTAAATTTGAAACTGGTAAGCCCGGCATTGGCCTCATATGGATAGCAATCTTTTAGCATCCCACAAACCTATAACACACCTATCCGTACCACGCGTAGTTTGAAAATTCAGGTATTTTTTCACCGTATTTAACGCAATAGAATAAAAAAGCTGCCATTGAATAATGACAGCTTTTTTGAATAGCATCTTATCAATTTATTTTATTCTGCAGGTTTCGATCCTTGATCACCAGTTTGCTCCCGGTTACCCTGCTCTCTATTACCTGATGGTCTTTGTCCTTGCTGAGGTCTGTTTCTCTCAGGTCTTGGTCCCTGATTTCTCTGCTGCCCCTGAGTTGGTCTTGCACCTTGCTGTGGAGGTCTGCCACCTTGTTCTCTGTTTCCCTGTGGTCTTTGTCCCTGAGTCTGGTTCGGGCGGTTGCCCTGCTCCCTGTTACCACCTTGTGGTGGTCTTGGTGCCTGAGGCTGATTGCCTCTTCTATCGTTCCGTTGCTGGTCTTTTCTTCTCTTATCATTACGCTCTAAGCTACGCAGACTAATCTGTCCAACCACATCAACAAAAGCAGGTTCCACTTCTTTTGGTTTGCTGCTGGTTACTTCAACCGGCTGAAGTTCATCTACTTTTTGTCCCTGCTGATTCAGTCTTTTTATTTCTTTTACTCGCTGTATGGTAAGTGGGTAGTGTTTGGTATTATTGGGTAACACATACCACATCAGGTTTTTGAAAATATCTTTTTAATCAGGTAAGCCGTTCCCATAGTGGTATCTAACTGGTCGGCATAATCCGGAAAATGCTGCAGGGCATCTAAATAAGTATCGAGCTCATAATTGAGGCAACATTTCAAACGGCCACACTGACCGCTCAATTTAGTTTGATTAATAGACAGGTTCTGGTAACGGGCAGCTGTTGTGTTAACGCTTTTAAAATCGTTTAACCAGGTACTGCAACAGAGTTCACGGCCACAACTTCCAATACCACCTACTTTAGCGGCTTCCTGTCGAATACCAATCTGCCGCATTTCTACCTTTACTTTGAAATCGGAAGCATATTGTTTAATAAGTTCACGGAAATCCACACGGTCATCAGCAGTATAAAAGAAAGTAGCTTTTTTGCCATCTGCCTGAACTTCTACTTCACTCAGTTTCATCTGCAGGTTCAGTACACGTGCCATGGCGCGACTGCGTGCCAGCATTTCTTTCTCCCGCGATTTACTGATATGAAAACTCTCCAGGTCTCTCTCTGTACTGCGGCGTAAAATCTTTTTCATTTCAGGGTTGCCTTCATCAACGCCTTTTTTCTTCATCTGTATGCGAACAAGTTCACCGGTAAGGCTTACTTCTCCCACATCAAAACCACTAACGCCTTCTACGGTTACATAATCACCTTTTTCAAAAAATTGCAAAGTGCTGTTTCTGAAGAACTCTTTACGACTTCCCTGTTTAAAACTTACTTCCACCACTTTACAGGAACTTTCAGGGTCACTGAAAGGCAGGTTCATTAGCCAGTCATGCACATTCAGCCTGTTACAACTGCCGGTGCTGCAGCCGCCATTGCTTTTACATCCGTTCGGTTTACCCGTGCCACAAGATCCACATCCCATATCATTAATACATTGATCAGGTTAATAACTAAAACAGGGAAAGATTATTGTGTGCAGGCTGTAGTAATGCTGTGTGGCTATGGTTGTGTCACTCACTTCAACGTTCCGATCGCTGGTGATCAGTGTATTACGATGATGTATCCGGGTAACTACACATAAGCCTTGCCATAATTATAATGAATAGCACTAAGCAATTACGAATCAACCGCACCAACCTGTTCCCTCATTTGTTTTCATCCCGCCCCTGGCAGAACTATCCGTTCAAAATTAGGGTTTTGTTCTGAATGATGTGGTAGAGTTTCAAAGTAAGGGCCTGGAACAGCATTTTGGCATTGGCATTCCGTTCAATATAGTAGGAGGCCCTGTCTAACTCCTCAATAATGGCCTGTTGCTGGCTCACGGAAGCTATTTTATTGAGCCTCACTGCAAAATCGCGTTCCTGGTCGCCTGCATGCACCTTATCATTCCCCAAAACCCTGATCCGGATGCTGGTTTCCAGTAAGTGGTTAAAGTACCGAAGAAATTGTTTTTGTTTTTCCCGCCCCAGCTCACTCATTTCGGCGGTAAACTTAACCTGTGCCAGTGGTCCGCCCTTTAATGTGGCATTCAGCCAGTCGCGTAGCAAACCCTGCCAGTCTTCTTCGGCGTGTTGCAGTAATTGGAGCGCCTCACGGTAATTACCTTCAGCTATAGCAGCTATCTGCCTCGCAGTTTCCGGTGTAGCTTTAGCCCTGTTAATGAGGGCTTCTTCTATTTCCCTGTCATCAGGCACTGGAATTTTTACCAGCTGGCAACGGCTCAGTATGGTAGGTAAAATCTGTTCTTCACTTTCTGCTACCAGAATAAAAAGGGTATTGGGTGGTGGTTCTTCAATCAGTTTCAGTAGTTTATTACCCTCTTTCCCCAGGTATTCTGGCATCCATAAAACCAGCACTTTATACTCGCTCTCGAAACTCTTTAAACTTAATTTATGAATGATATCATTACACTCATGGGCGGTAATATTCCCCTGTTTATTTTCAGCACCAATAAACTGTAACCAGTCATACACATTACCATAAGGATACTGCTGAATAAACTCACGCCATTCACTGATATAGTCGGTGCTTATGGGTTTATCGCCGGTTTTACGGGGAATCACCGGATAAGAAAAATGCAGATCAGGATGAATAAGTTGTTCGGCCCTCCCGAAAGAAGACTGTGACCCTATATCATCAGGCCCAATATAAGACGGACCGGATTGCATGGGTGTAAAACCCCCAAACAAATCGGCTACAGGTTCGGAAGCAGTTGGCTGACAAACCACCAGTTGTGCAAAAGCCAGTGCCAGGGGCAATGCACCACTGCCTTCTTTGCCCAGAAAGAGTAGAGCATGGCTCAAACGGTTCTGTTCCACCATTTCTGCCAGGTGCTGTTTAACCGCTTCTTGTCCTATAATATCTTTAAACTGCATGTAAAAAACGAAAGTAAGCTAACTGGACCGATTAAAAACCGGGGTGTGGGGAAGTTTAAGCAGTGTTGAAAATGCTTTATTGTTGTTCTTCGTTCGGATTCTTTATGATCATCCTGAAATAAAAAATCCCGGCACAGATTGTAACCGGGATCTATTCAAGTTTATCTGCACCTTTTTATTTCACGAACTTCAAAATCTCTTCGCTGTCTGGCGTTGTTTTACTGGGGAAATAAGCAATCATTTTACCATTTTCATCCAACAGAAACTTATTAAAGTTCCATTTGATTTCAGCATCCAGTACACCATTTTTAGCTTTACTCGTAAGCCACTGGTAAATAGGAGCCATGTCTTCACCTTTAACGCTCACTTTACTGGCCAGCGGGAATTTTACACCAAAACGGGCTTTGCAGAATTCCTGGATATCACTGTCACTGCCTGGTTCCTGTCCCCCAAAATTATTAGCCGGAAAACCTACAATTACTAATTTGTCTTTATACTCGTCGTATACTTTCTGTAATGCTTCGTACTGCGGTGTGTAACCACATTTTGACGCAGTATTCACCACCAGTATTTTTTTTCCTTTGAATTTGGCGAAATCGATGGTGCCACCTTCAATCGACTTTACTTTAAAGGAATGAATACTGCCGTTATCAGGTAAACTAAAAGCTGAAAGCAGTACAACAGAGAGAAGTGTTAAAAAGTATTTCATAGTTCAGTTTTTTTCAAATTAACAGCTAATTCAGCAAATTGTTCCGCCTATTAGGTGAACAGCCTCCTTAAATGGTATAAGCTGCGGCTGCAATGCTTAAACGGGTTCCGGAAACACTTAATATATACGAGCCACAGGCTTCAAGGGTTGCTCCGGTAGTAATTACATCATCTACCAGCAAAACATGTTTGTTTACCAGTTGTTCAGGATCCCTCACTTCAAATACGCCTTCCATATTGAGCCAACGGGCTATACGGTTTTGGCTTGTCTGGCTCTCGGTAAACTGTTTCCTTACCACTGCATTGTTGAGTATCGGGATACGGCATATCTCACTGATACCCATACAAATCAGCGCCGCCTGGTTATAGCCTCTTTTAAATTCCTTTTTAGGATTGAGGGGTAGGGGAACCAGCAAATCAATACCGGTAAAACGACCTGAAGTCTTCAGGGCATGCCCTATCATACGACCCAGGAATTGGCCGGCATCCCGGTTTCCCTTGTATTTGAGCTGGAGCATTAGCTCCTGTACCAGCGAATTTTTAGTAAAATAGTACAGTGCTGCAGCCTCTTCCACCCTGATCCGGCCATAAAAAGCCTTTTCAACAGGGTTTTCACCCTTTTCAAAAAAGCCGGTTTCGGGTAGCTGGTGAATACAGCGGCTGCATAAAAGCTGGTTTAAACGCAAAAAATCGCTACCGCAACCCAGGCACTGGTGCGGATAAAATAACTGTAAAAAAGCGTTGATTAAACTACCCATCATACGAAACTAAGTGGGTATGGGTGCGTATATCCCGCAAATTTTTTGAAATCTGTGAATGGTTAATGGTGAATTGTCAATAGTAGTATGCTGCCATATTATTCACCATTCACCATTGACCATTCACATACTGCTTAGTTTAAAAAAGTTGCTGATAAACTTCATCTACCCTGCTCAAAGCAATCACTTGTATCTTGTAGGCCTGTGGATTGAAACTTTTCTTATTGTATTTGGAGACAAAGATTTTTTCAAAACCTAATTTCTCCGCTTCAGCAATACGTTGTTCAATTTTATTCACGGCCCTGATCTCACCATTCAATCCTACTTCACCTGCAAAACAAACATGAGGGGGTAGTGCAATATCTTCATACGATGAGAGTAATGCACAGATCACTGCCAGGTCAATGGAAGGATCTTCTACTTTTATACCACCGGCAATATTTACAAACACATCTTTCATACCGAACTGAAAACCGCCGCGTTTTTCAAGAACGGCCAGCAGGAGTTGCAAACGTCTTAAATCGAAACCTGTTACGGTACGTTGAGGTGTTCCATACACACTTTGTGTAACGAGTGCCTGTACTTCTATCAACAACGGACGCATACCTTCCAGGGTTGCAGCAATGGCACTGCCACTGAGTTGATCTTCCCGTTGAGCGATCAGAATTTCTGACGGATTGGATACCACACGCATACCATCTCCCGTCATTTCATAAATGCCCAGTTCTGCCGTACTGCCAAAACGATTTTTGAGTGTACGGAGAATTCTGTAGGCATAATGACGATCGCCTTCGAACTGCAAAACCGTGTCTACCATGTGTTCCAGCACTTTCGGACCTGCAATGGTGCCGTCTTTGGTAATATGTCCGATCAGGAAAACAGGTGTATTTGTTTCTTTAGCAAAGCGCTGAAATTCTGCAGCACATTCACGAATCTGTGAAACAGTTCCGGCAGAAGAATCAATGATGTTGGACTGAAGTGTCTGAATAGAGTCGACAATAACAAGTTGAGGTTTGAGTTTTTTAATTTCCTGGAAAATAGTTTGCGTAGACGTTTCTGTTAAGAGGTAAAAATTTTCGTTTTGAATCTTTAAACGGTCGGCGCGCATTTTAATTTGCTGCTCACTTTCTTCACCACTGATGTATAAAACGGTGAGTTGTTTCATCAATAAACCATTCTGCAGAAAGAGGGTACTCTTGCCAATACCTGGTTCACCGGCCACCAAAATAATACTTCCCGGTACAATACCTCCACCTAGTACCCGGTCGAGTTCGGGATCCTGACTCCTGATTCTTTTTTCTTCCGACGTAATGACTTCACTGAGTGAAACAGTTTTTACATTTCTTTTCTCCTGTTTATAATCATCCCATTTTTCTGCTGATTTATTTCCTTTATCCAATACTTCTTCCGTGAAAGTATTCCATTGAGAACAGGACGGACATTTACCGATCCATTTTGCACTTTCATAACCACAGTTGCTACAGAAAAAAGCAGATTTTATTTTACTCATTTGTTAAAGGTAATGTTGATTTGATGAGTTCTTTTCATGAAAAAAATCATACATGAAAGAGGAGAAAAATTTGCTGTGAAATCATTGCTTTTAGACAGAAAAAAAAACCAGCAGGGAAAAAGGAAAACCGCTGAAATGCAATAGTGGCGGGCATGTAAAAGGGTCAACATTGCTGTTGACCCCGTTTACTTACTAACCCATTAAATTCTACCACTAAGTTACAAAACCGGGCCATATGGCAAAATAAATTTTACAGCTGTGCATAATTATTTAATATACGATTATGTTCGTAAATAGCTTTAACATATTGTTAATCATAGCTATGCGAATGATGGCTACCCGGTGGGGAATTTTGTCATAAAAAGAGGGCCTTTTTGGCAGGAAATGGGGGTTGAGACCGGGGAAAATGTCATTTTGAGCTTTGGTAAGTTATTTGCAGCTCTTTTCTAAAATGTAACTATGGATATGTCAATTCTATTTGTGTCCCTGATTTTTCTTGGAATCAGTTTCCTGGTATCCTCCCTTTTGAAGGCCAAATTTACCCAGTACAGCCAGTTACCCATTTCAAATGGACTAACCGGTAAAGAAATTGCCGAAAAAATGCTCCATGACAACGGAATATATGATGTAAAAATCACATCTGTCGACGGTTTTCTCTCCGATCACTACAACCCCATGAATAAAACAGTGAATTTGAGTCCGGAGGTTTATAGCGGAACCAGCATCGCTTCCGCGGCAGTAGCTGCCCATGAATGTGGTCATGCTGTTCAGCATGCCACTGCCTATAGCTGGCTCATGATGCGTAGCCGGCTGGTACCTTTTGTACAGTTCAGCAGTTCAATTGTACAGTGGGTGTTATTGGCCGGGGTAATATTGGTGAATACGTTTCCCATGTTATTATTAGGTGGTATTATCTTATTTGGATTAACCACTTTGTTTTCTGTTATCACATTACCCGTGGAGTTTGATGCAAGTAACCGTGCATTGGCCTGGTTAAACAACAGAGGTATTTTGGTGCAACGTGAACAGGAGGGAGCAAAGGATGCACTGAAATGGGCAGCCATGACATACGTGGTAGCAGCACTCGCATCAGTGGCCACACTTATTCAGTATCTATTGATTTTTCTGAACGGTTCGAGAAATGATGATTAGGGATGTGAATGGTCAATGGTGAATTGTCAATATTAAATACCATTGACCATTCACTATTGACCATTCACTACTAAAATTTTATCTCCTCTTCTCTCTCATCAAAGAATTTGAATTCTGTGAGATGGTAATTGGTATTGGCCTGGGCTTTCAGTTTTACTTTATGTTTCTTCTTCCACTTTTTAATGATGGAAGAGAAGAAGCCTTTGGTGAGATAAGAATGAACGATAGGATGTACTACAATCGTTAAATTCTTATGCGAGTGGCTAACCAGGTAATGTAATTTCTTTTCGATTTCATCTTCCAGTAACAGCGTTGATGTGATCTTTCCTGTACCATTGCAGGCCGGACAACTTTCTGCTGTATTGATATTTACTTCCGGACGCATACGCTGGCGGGTAATCTGCAGCAATCCGAATTTGGAAATAGGTAATACAGAATGTTTGGCACGATCGGCTTTCATGAAATGTTCCATGGCTTCCTGAACCTTACGTTTGTTATCGGGTAGTTTCATATCAATAAAATCTACCACAATAATTCCGCCTATATCACGCAGTCTTAACTGGCGAGAGATTTCTTCTGCCGCTTCAAGATTGGTTTCAAGCGCATTGTCTTCCTGGTTATTACTTACACTCTTGTAGCCACTGTTTACATCTACTACATGTAATGCTTCTGTATGCTCAATAATGAGATAAGCACCACTTGGCAGGTTAACTGTTTTACCAAAAGATGATTTTACCTGTTTGGTTACACCAAACTGATCGAAGATGGGAAGACCATTATGATACAGTGAAACGATATCTGTTTTATCAGGTGCAATTCTTTGAATGTATGACTGTGTTACCTGAAATAGGTTTTTATCATTCACCACAATACGGTTAAAATCGGCACTCAGTAAATCGCGCAGGATACTGGTGGTTTTGGTTTCTTCGCTCATGATCCTTACGGGTGCTACTGCTCCTTTCAGGTTATGCTGAATGGTTTTCCAGGTTTCAACCAGTGATAACATATCCTGGTGTAATTCTGCTGTACTTTTCCCTTCTGCAGCGGTGCGTACAATTACACCAAAATTTTTTGGGCGAATGGCTTCTACAATTTTGTGAAGGCGTTTGCGCTCTTCAGAAGAATGAATTTTTTTAGATACGGCAACAATTTCGTTAAAAGGGGTTACCACCACAAACCTTCCCGGTAAAGAAAGTTCGCAACTCAATCTTGGTCCTTTAGCAGCGATGGGTTCTTTTAAAATCTGAACAAGTACATGGGGTTTACCATTTAATACCTCGTTGATTTTTCCTGTTTTTACAATTTCAGGTTCAGACTGGAACCGGGCAAAGTCGAAAGCCTGATCGCCTTTATCGCCCATGGCAATCTGGGTAAACTTAATGATGGAACGTGCATACGGACTCAGATCCGTATAATGCAGGAACGCATCTTTTTCGAAGCCTACATCTACAAATGCAGCGTTCAGTCCGGGTATCAGTTTTTTTACCTTACCCAGATAGAGATCGCCCACTGCAAAGTTGGCATCGGTTTTTTCGTTGTGCAGCTCCACGAGTTTCTTGTCTTCCAGCAAGGCTATTTCCACGCCTGTTGGAGCGGCATTAATAATCAGTTCTTTGTTCACAAAGTGCAACTTTTAAATACAAAATCACGTACCGGTATTCGGTATATCAGCATCCACAACATCTGATGGAGCAGCCAAAGGAAGGAAAAGGTAAAGTTGCTGTTCGGAAGGTAAGGCTGCTTCCAGATAAGTGTTAAACGGGTCTGGTTTTGCGCATAGCCAGACCAGACCCGTTTTTTATTAAGGTCGGTAGAAGGAACTATTTGTTCTTCTTCTTATGACGATTCTTTCTCAGACGCTTTTTACGTTTGTGTGTAGCGATCTTATGACGCTTTCTCTTC